>WNGA01006616.1_pt2 | contig 21796 bp, 23 predicted proteins | sample 5400061 | NCBI WGS metagenome assembly WNGA01 (sample SAMN13153366, study PRJNA577476) | soil metagenome | isolation source: 100 cm soil or saprolite under grassland replicate 2 | place: USA:California | collected 2016-06-15
TTTTCTGTCGGTCGGCGGCCTCGAGGATGCTTATCAACACGAAGGTGAGAAAGAACGGCGGGAGGCTGAATGCAATCACTCGCAGCACTGACGCCGACGGTTCATATTCGGGTCCAAACAAGTAAAGGACCACCGGTCCCGCCAGGATGTGGAGCGCGGCTGCCAGCAGGACGCCGGTGAGGAGTGTGAAGCGGAGCATGTGCGCAGCAACGCGGCGCAGCTCGGCCGGGTTGTGGTGGGCCGAGCGCGCCATGTGCGGCAACGCGACGGCGGCGGCGACCATCGGCAGATTCGTCAGCGCCAGCGTCAGGTTGTAGACGCTGCTGAACAAGCCGGCATCGGTTTGATCTCGCAGGAGGGCCAACCACACCAACGCCTGTCGGTCGAGCAACAGCAGACCCACGAGCGTCACGCCGAACGCGACGCAGGCGCGCGCCTGGCGCGTCCAGTCGCTCGTACGCCACGCGTAACGCGGGCGTATTCCAGTGCGCACAACGATCAGGTAGCCAACCGCCACCGCGGCTGCGGTGGCGATGGCGTACACGGCCGCGACCAGCACCACATTCTGCGTCAGCAGGACCCCCACGATTGAAGCGACCGCGACCGTGGTCATGTGGGCACTCAGCAGCACTGCCTGGGTGTGCACGTGACCGCGACCGCGCAGGATAGCGCCGACCAGCAGCAGGTAGGCATGGCCAGCGCCGTATATGCCCAAACACAGGTACAGCCCACCTGTATGCGTAAAGATGTCTGCCAGGAGTCCGCCGAGGAGGCCTAGAGGGATGGCCGGCGAGCGGAGCAGGATCGCGTCGCCGACAAGCCAGCCGAGTTGGCGCTCTTCGGCGCGCGCGATGTCTCGCACCAGGAGATCGTCCATGCCCGGGTTGACGCACAGCGCGAACAGCACGGCCAGCGTGAGTCCAACGCTGAATGCGCCGAACTCGCTCGGGCCGACCAGGCGGATGACGACCACCGACGCCGCGAATGCCGCCGCGCGGACCACGACGGTCCCTGTAAAGAGCGAAGCGAATTTCGACAGGAGTTGACGCACACCGCCGCTATCGTGGGCGCTGGAGTCATGCTCGCCTACGTCCGTCGGCTCGTTCTCGAGGCGGCGCTGCATCGTCGGAGCCAATGTACGCGCGTGCCGCGGCCGGCGCAGTGATCAAGTTCACAGCTATTACGACCAATCCCGTCCATGACTAGAGGCGGCTGATTGACGGCAGCCGTCCGCGGCCGGAGACTTGGCTACTAGCCCACACCTCGCCGACGTCGTGCGCGCGCCACCGAGCTGCATTCTGCTCGAGAGCCCCGAACAGGCGGCCGAAGCGGCGGTGCGCTTCTGGTATCGTCCGTCAGCGCGCCGGCTCGGCCCCTTCGAGCGGCGGCACTAACCGCCGCTCATCGACCCTCGGCCGACCGTTGTTGCTCGCGCCACCAGCGGTGCCTTGTTCGAGGTAGTCACCAATCTGTCCGAGCAGGCGAGTGAACTCCATCGGAATCACAAATGTACTGCTCGGGCTGGAGCCGATCGCCTTCAGGCCCTCGATCACCTGGATTGTCATGGTTTTCGCGTCCACTAGTTGGGCGGACGCGAAAACTGTCTGCAACGCCTGTGCGTACCCCTCGGCCTTGAGGATGTTGGCTTGTTTCTCACCTTCGGCACGCAGAATCGCCGACTGCCGGTCGCCTTCAGCCACGGTAATCGTCGCCTGTCGCTTGCCGTCGGCCTCGGTGACGGCCGCGCGCCGAGTGCGCTCCGCCGACATCTGGCGGTTCATGGCCTCTTGCACATCACGCGGGGGTACCACTTCGCGGATCTCGACGGCGGTGACTTTCACACCCCAGCGCTCGGTGACTTCGTCCAGCTTGGTCCGCAGATCCTCGTTGATCTGTTCGCGGCGCGCCAGGACATCGTCCAACGAGATATCGCCAATGACGGCTCGCAACGTCGTCGCGGCGATGCCTTGCGAGGCGCTGGCAAAGTTCGTCACCGCCACCACGCTGGCCACCGCGTCGATCACCTGGCGGTAGACCAGGAAATCGATCTGCAGCGGGACGTTGTCTTTGGTGATACAGGTCTGATGCGGCACCTCGATGAACAACTCGCGTAGATCTACCCACACCGGCCGGTCGACGAATGGGATGAGCAGCACCGGGCCCGGTCCACGCTCGCCGATACACTTGCCGAGTCGGAACACCACCACGCGCTGGTATTCGCGAACGACGCGGATCGACTGGCTCAGCGTCCCCCCGATCAAGGCCAGGAGTAGCACCAGCACGACAATGTTGGCGATGAGTTCGGCATTCATGGAGCGGCTCCATTTCGTTCGGACGAGCCAACGGCGTTGGCCGGTTCGACTTCTAGGATGAGTCCCTTGCGGCTGAGAACACGGATGGGCTGGCCTGGTTCGACGCGGCCGCTCCGAAGGCGGGCGGACCACACCTGGCCCGCGACATTGACGGTGCCGTCCGGATCGAGAAAACTGCGGGCGACGCCAGTCGCCCCGCTCAGTCGCTGCGAGCCGGTGATCGGAGGTCGGCCGGCCATGCGCATCGCCGTCCTGACCACCAGCAAGCTAAATAGCGCGCCTACGATGGACGCTGCGACCAGTGCCGGCAAGCCAACGGAGACGTCGGGGAGCGTCGGCGAGGGCGGGCCGGGCGGCGAGTACAGCAGCAGTGATCCAAAGACGAAGCAAATCAGACCCGCGACGGTCAGGCCGCCGTGGGCCGCGGCTTTGATATCCAAAACGAACAGCGCGGCGGCGGCCACGATGAGCACGACCCCGCCCCAGTTCATCGGCAGCGCCGCGAAACCGACGAACGACAACACCAGGCAGACGACCCCGGCCACGCCAGGTAGCAACGCACCCGGATGAAACAGCTCGATCAGTACGGCGAACAAGCCAATGGTCATCAGCAGGTAAGCTATCGTCGGGTCGAAGACCTTCTGAGCGACCAGCTCAATTGGTTGGGGATCGATCGACCGGATCTCGGCGCCCGCGACGTGAATCGTCACCGGACCATTGGCAGTTGTGACCGTGCGCCCTTCGACGGCGATGAGCACCCGCGTGAGGTCGGGCGCGACGAGGTCGGCCACGTGTTGCTCCACCGCGGCGTCGGCGTCGAGCGAGACGCTTTGTCGGACGGCCTCCTGAACCCACGCGTCGTTTCGGCCGCGTTGCTTGGCGATGGCGGCGATGTACGCCGCGGCGTCGTTGGTGATCTTCAGGCGGAGATCGCCCGGGATATCCTCGCCACCGCCCTCAATCGGATGCGCGGCGCCGATGTTTGTGCCGGGCGCCATGGCCAGCACGTTGGCTGCTTCGGCGACGAACACTCCCGCCGAGCCAGCTCGCGCACCGGACGGAGCGACGTACGCCACTGATGGTATCGAGCTATTCAGTAGGTCCTGGACCATCTGACGCATGGAGCTGTCCAGGCCACCTGGGGTATCGATGGTCAGCACGAGCAGGGCAGCGCCCTGATCCGCCGCGGTGGTGACCACGCGGTGGACGTACTGCGCGGCCATCGGATTGACAACGCCATCCAGGCGGCCGACGACGACGACAGGTGTGCCTTGCGCGGCGGCCGCGGCATCTCGGGCTGCGAGTCCCGCTGAGAGTGCGACGAGCACTACGGCCAGCGCGGCCATGCGCCTGATCGGCGCGCCCGCTGCCCAATGAAGGAAGCGCCGCCCGCAAGGGCTACAGCCTGCCACCAGGATCACTACCGTAATCGTCCCGAATTCGCGGGCTACTGTACCGCTCGGCGTGCGCTAAAGCGAGGGGACTGCGGCAAGAAAAAAGCCGTCGTCGCCGTCGGCCACACCATCCTGACTATCGCCTACCACTTAGCTGCGTTCTGCTTTCCAGGCGCGGAAGATGGCCAGGACCTCGTCCCGCGTCCTGGACGTGATCGGCTCGTGCGGCACATGGCCGATGGCACGGATGGTCTGGCGCATCTGCTCGACGTACGTTGTGCAGCCATCACACTCGGCGAGGTGCCGCTCGATAGCCGCGCGCTCGTTGGTCGGCAGGACGTCCTCCAGATATGGCGTCACCAGCTCGACGAGCTCTTTGCACACGATTTCGTCGTTTGGGGTGCTCATGGCTGATCGGTTTGGGACAAGTATGGCTCAACTGCCGCTCGCACCTTCGATCGAGCGCGGTGCAGCAATACGCGCTGATTGGTCTCGGACAGTCCGAGCGCATTACAGACGTCGGCGGCCGACCAGCCCTCGATGTCACGCAGGGTAATCACTTCCCGCTGGGCGAGTGGCAGTGCCTGAATCGCGTGCGAGACAACGGCCTGCGTCTCGGAAGCCAACAGTTGCTCCTCCGGCGCGACGCCCCGCGGCGCCGACGCCCACCGATCCGTGAGCTCAGTATTGGCAGATCCGAAAAACCGATCGGGATCCACGGCTGGTTCGCCGAGCGCCACCGTGGCGAGCCACGCCTCGCTAATCGGCATGTTTCGCCGCTCGCGCGTGGCGCGACTGCGCGCTCGGTTCTTGAGAATGCTCACGATCCACGTCCGCAGGCTGGAACGGAGCTCGAAACGGGCCAAGCCGCGCAGCACGTGCAGCCATGTCTCCTGGGCGACGTCTTCGGCCGTGGCCTGGTCGGCTACGTACCGCAACGCCAGCCGCACCAGCATGGCGTGGTGCTGCTCGACGAGCCAGGCAAACGCAAGGTCGTCGCCCCGCTTCAGGGCCTCCACCATCTGCTCCTCGCGCGGATCCACCTCGAACGTCAACGCCGCGCCATCATAAGGCGGCGAACGGGACGTGTAACGCTAGCGGGCAAATCAAGACTAAAGGCGCGTGGCCACACCACCGAACACTGAATTGAGGTACTCCTCATGGTTCACGCGCCCCGTCTTGTTCACATGCTTGCCGCAGTCGCTGCTGTTGGTGCACTGCTGACCCCGTCCGCGGTCCTGGCAGACGACGACAAGAAAGCTGTCTACACGATCACCAACGCCGCCAACGGCAACGAAGTGCTGGCATTCCATCGCTCAGCCAGCGGCGCGCTTAGTCCTGCCGGCAGTTTCCCGACCGGCGGCACTGGCACGGGTGCCGGCCTCGGCTCCGGCCATTCACTCGTCGTCTCCAATGATGGTCACGAATTGGTGGTCGTCAACGCCGGAAGCAGCTCGATCTCGGCATTCAAGGTCGAGCACGATGGGCTGCGACTGATCGGCAGTCCAGTCGAGTCTGGCGGCACTCGTCCGACCAGCGTCACGCTGCACGACGACCTGGTGTACGTCCTGAATGCTGGCTCCAACTCGATCGCCGGCTTTCGTCTCGACGACAAGCAAGGTCTGACAGCGATTGCTGGTTCGATTCAGCCGTTAGGTGCTGGCACCAGCGTCCCGTCGCAGATCCAGTTCGACAGGACCGGCCGCGTGCTCATTGTCGACGAGCGTGGCTCGAGCACCATCGACACTTTTGTTGTCAACCAGCGCGGTGTCGCCGGTGCTGCGCATACCACGCCATCCAACGCCGGCGGGCCATTCGGCTTCGACGTCGATCGGCGTGGGAACATTCTGTTCTCCGCCGTGGCGATATCGATCAACGGTGCGCTGACAAGTGGCGCCACGTCGTACGACGTTTCCCGCAACGGCACGCTGACGGCGAACGGCGACCCGGTGTCGTCGGGCGCTTCGCCTACACCACGAACGCCGGCAGCGGGTCGATCGGGCGCTTCGCTATTGGTCGAGATGGTTCGCTCAGCCTCGTCGGCACCACGGTGGTCGGCACAGGCAGCACGCCACTCGATAACGCCGTCAGTCGCGATCAGGACTTCATGTACGTCCTGCTGGGCGGCTTTCACCAGATCGTTGGCTACCGCGTCGGCCACGATGGCGCCCTGACGCAGGTCACCTCGGTAGCCGTACCTATCGGTGCCGCGGGTATCGCCGCGCGGTAACCTCTCGGCACCAGAGAAATCGGTGAGCATGGCGTGCCCGCCCGGTTCGCCACGCTCGCCGCCTACCTGACGCGGCAGCTTGAGGTGATGCCGGCCTGGCCGGTAACACGGAGGCGGCATGGAAGGACTAACTCGCATGACCATGTATGGCACGATCGCTCGAATGCGCGTGAAGTCTGATCACGAGCAGCAACTGCGAGCAATGAATGATGAGTGGGCGCAGGAGCGCGGGCGCCAGGTCGAGGGATTTGTCGCCAGCTACGTGTTGCGGCCTGATGAGCGGCCAGGTGAGCTGATCCTGGTCGCGATGTTTCGGGATCGTGACAGCTACCGCGCCAATGCTTCCGATCCAGCGCAGGATCTCTGGTATCGCCGGATGCGTGAACACCTGGAGGCAGACCCAGAATGGACTGACGGGGAAGTGATCTTCGCCAGCACTGCCGAAGGCGGCTGAAAGTGCGAGCTGCTAGTCTGCCGCCGTCCAGGTGCGCAGGCTAGCAAGGAGCGCCGTCGTCTGACGGGTCAGGAGTTCGAGCTCCTCCGACCAGAGCGCCAGCGGCACCACGCGTGTCCAACCCTGGGGGCTGACCACGATCGGCACGCCGAGCGGTGCATGCAGGTCGTGGAATTCACCATCCAACTGCACTTGCCCTGCGACCACCGCCTCGCGACCCTCGAGCAAGGTGCGTATCAGGTCGAGTGTCACCGCGGCCGTCGCAGCGGCCGTTTTTGCGCCCGACACATGGGTAACGTACGGCCGCAACACCACCCGCAGGTCCGGCGGCAGCCGGTCGACGCGATCGAATGCCTCGCGCACGCGCCCTTCCTGGAGGCACGCCCACACCGATTGCTTGTGCTGCTTAACCTCGTCCGGAAATTGCATGATCGAGCGCCCGCGGCGGAGGCTACTCACTGTCTCCAGGTGCTGATCGGCGTCGAGCCCGTGGATTCGGACACTGCTCCACAACGGCACCAGCCCATCGCCGTGTTCACCGACCACGAACGCCTGAACGCGCTGACGGCGAATGCCGAGCTCGTTTGCGAGCTCGCGGCGGAACCGCAAAGTGTCCGAATGCGCGCCGATGCCGACGACGCGGTGCCGATCCAGATACTGGCTGAACACCTGGACGCCAAGCTCGACAGGATTCGACACGATGAGCACGACTTCGTGCCCGTGGCCGTGCTCCGCTAGCGCACGCGCGTAGCGATGGAAGATTGGCAGATTAGTCTGCGCGAGCTCCGCGCGCGAAGTGATGTTGCTCGCGAGCGTGACGCCGGCGGCCATGACGACGACGTCGGCAGTGACCTGCTCCGGCTCTAGCACCACCTCGAGTTTGGGTGCCACCTCGGCATACGCATCGGTCAGGTCGCTGACCAGGCCCAGGAGCTTTCCCGCGTTGCGCCCGTCTGCCCGCCCGACAAGCTGCAGTCGGGCGGTCGGAGGCAGCACCCGCTCATGGATCGCCTCGGCGACAATCGCACCGCCAACGTCGCCGGTGGCGCCAATCACGGCTATCTCTGCCCCTTCCATCGCGTCGCGCCAGGATCGCAGCCGCACCTGGTGCAGTCAAACGCGTGTCGCGCTGGTCGCGAAGTGCTGGAGCAGCCGCGCCGCGTAAAAGTCTTCCCAGGGTCCGCTGGGCTTGTCGCGCGTGTACTCCTTGTCTAGCAGGACAAGCAAGTAGGTGAGCTCGCTGCGAACCGGCCGCGCCCCCAGTACAGTCGACAGCGACGAAAGATTCACGAGCCACTCGGCATACCAGGAAGCCCAGTCCGAATCACTACCATCCGTGATCGCGTAGACAACGTGGTGTGTTTCAGCCGCCTGGTGGAGAAGACCACTGACCTCGGCAAGTTTCCGAATCCATGATCGTTGCGTCAGCTTAGCCGCGCGGAACACTGGCGGGGACGGGTCGTCGGCCGAGCATACCCAGCAAGCGTGTCTGCGCGTCGGCATCGGCTGGCACCGGCACGTGCTCACCGAAGGCGCCGCTGGCTTTCAACTGCTCGAACTGCGGTTCGAGGACGGCGAGACATCCCTCCACCAGGCTGGCATCGAGTGAGGCGTCCTGTTGAGTGGCGACTGCCAGATCCCAGCCGTGTATGAGCACGTCGATGAAGCGGTGACCCGCGTAGACCGAACCAGGCACCGGGCCGTAAGACACCGCGCACGGCACTTCCAACGCTCCGGGCGCCTCGAACGCTGCTGCCGCGGCCACCGCGGATCCCTCGTACGCGCTGAGCGGATCCTGGCCGAGCACGTCACCATCCAGGCGGTCGCCAACCTCTGCGATCGTGCGCCCACTGGCCAATTCGACTGCCCACAAGTTGCCGACAACGATGTGGTTGACCAGCGTCCGGACGTCCCAGCCTTCGTTTGGCGTTGGTGCCGTCCACTGGTCGGCACGAACGCCGGCTACCTTCGGGCGGGTCGCCTCGAGTGCCTGACGGTGCAAGTGGGCGATGTTCTTCATGAAGAGCTCCTTTCGGTCGCGCGCTGGCAGGGCGATCCGAACGGTATCTGATCGCATGAGCGCTCGGTAGACTGGCCAGTACCAGATGGGTCGTCCCGAGGCACTTGCGTTCGATATGTACGGCACGCTGGCTGGGTCGCTGCTGGCCTCCTCTGCCGCGGGTCGGCGTCGCACTTTCGGATCCCTACTGATCGGGCGTAGCCTACGCACCGTGAACCAGACGTTTGATCGCGCCCGCGCCAGCGACGTTCTACCGCTGCTTCCGCCCGACCGGCGGCGACTCGGCGGTCAAATGGACGTCCGCGAGAGCGGACGCCGTGTGGTGCGCTATCAGATGGTCACCTTCGCCGTGATGCGCCTGCTGGGCGGCTGGTTGGCCAAGGTCCCAGAATATGAGCTGAAGCTGGAGCTCGGGCGTCATGTCTGGCAGGATGCCCAGGCCGCTGAAGCCCTGCGTGTGCGCACCGGCGAGCTGCGCGTGCCGGTCGACGCCGATCGGCGCCTGCCCATCGAGCTGCAACGTGTGCTCGATGCTCTCGACCAGGCGAGCACGCCGCTCCAGTTCCTCGTCGGCATCTACCGGGTGGCCAAGCCACGACTGGTCAGCGCCATGGCGCTCCACGTCGCGTCCACCGACCCGGTGTGCGATGCCCCGACGCTTCGAACACTCCGCCCCATCGTGGCTGAGCTGGGTGAACAGATCGCGTGGGGCGAAGCCGCGATCTCGGCGGTATGCGACGACGCGCCCTCGGCGCTGGGCGACGCGGTGGCATTTCAAGCTCACCTCGAAGTCATGCTCGCGCACGCTGGCGGACTCCTGTCACACGGCACACCGCACCAGGCTGAAGCCGATCCCACACCGGAGCAGCCAGTCAAGGCGCGATCCGAGCGACTGCTCATGGCGGCGCGCGACGCGCGCTTCTACGTCGACATGTCACCGCGCGTGCTGCCCGAGGACGATGAACCGCCGGAGCTACTCGAGCTGGAGTCGATGCTGGCGGCTCGTCGGCCGAGCAGCACGCTGGTGGCCGAGTCAGAAACGCGCGCCGACGAAGACGACCGTGGCAGGCCACCCGCCGTACGACTTGCCGAGCGCGACCCGCGTTTCCAGATGGTGGGCCCGGCTGACCAGGCGCAGCGGATGCCCCCGCCCGGCGACGACCGGCTGGAGAAAACGCGGCGGCTCATGCACGGCATGCTCGACAACGAAATGCACGCCGCCGAGCTTTCGGGGCGTAACTCGTACGAGTTCCCCAACATGCCGTGGGATTTTCATATCGACATGGCGCGTGTCGTCTGGGACGAGATCCGCCACTCCGAGGAGACGAAGAAGCACCTCGAGGATCTGGGCGGCCGGCTGGGCATGTACCCGGTGGTGCCGGGCAACTTCGGCTACCGCATCCAGCTCGACCTGCTGCATCGCCTGCAGGACCTCCACCGCCGCGGCGAGCTCAACGGCCTGAACGGCTTGCTCAAGAGCCGCGACACGTTCCGTGCGCTGGGCGACGAGACCGGCGCCGTCATGTTCGACTTCATCCAGGCCGACGAGACGCGCCACGTCGCCATCGGCAACCGCTGGGTGAAGTGGCTGCTGCACGACGATCCCGAGCACCTGAAGGCGCTTGCTGAGGAGGTCGAGCAGCAACGGCAAGTGCACGACTCGCACGTGGCGGCGCTGGTCAAGGCCGCGATTGGTGATTCGGAGAACGGGGCGAACGTCCCCTTAGCCGAAGGCCCAATACCTATTAATGTGCTGTCTTTGCGGATCGCAGGCTTCAGCGACGCCGAGATCGCCGAGCTCGTCCAGAAGGGCGGGGGTAACGCGGCGCTCGAGTAGTCGCCTTTACGTCGCCGTACTGGGCTGGTACCGTGCGCTGCGCGCGCGGGGGCACGCGCTCATGGAAGGGGGCGAGTCAGCATGCCAGACTCCTATCCCGGTCGGACCGTCAGCCGTCGCTCACTGCTGAAACTCATGTCGGGCGTGCTAGGCGTGGGCTCGCTGCTCGCAGCCTGCGCCCCTGCCCCGGCCGCGCCGCCGGCTGCGACAGCGGCGCCTCAGGCGGCGCCGACCCTGGCAGCAACGCCGGCTGCCGCGCAGGCAGCCAAGCCGACCGCGGCACCGCCGGCAGGCACCGCCGCGCCAGCAGCGGCCAAACCGACCGCCGCTGCCGCGCCGACCACGGCGGCCGCGGCCGCGAAGCCTGGGTTGATGCGGCCCGTCGAAGGCCCGCCGAAACGGGGCGGCATCCTCAAGATCGCCGGCGGGACCGTCACGACCGCGCACTTCGACTTGCATCAGGGTGCCACGGCACACCCACTGACGCAGCTCTACAACAACCTCGTCCGCAAGGACATCCCCAGCGGCTTCAGGCAGCTCATCCCCGACCTGGCCGAATCGTGGGAGACCTCCAGCGACGGCAAGACGTATACCTTCCATCTGCGCAGCGGCGTCAAGTGGCACGACGGTAGTCCGTTCACCGCCGACGACGTCGTGGCCACGTTCCAGCGCTTCATCTCACCGCCGCCAGGCACGACCATCACCGTGCGTAGCCAGGTCGACATGCTGCAGAACGTCGAGAAGTCCGACGCGCAGACGGTGCGGATGACCCTCTCCCGACCTGCCAGCTACTTCCTCGAGGTGCTGACCACGACGGCGATGATCATCTATCCCAAGAAGGCGCTCGACGAGAACAACGGCGACCTGCGCAAGGTGATCGCGCCGGGCACGGGCGCCTTCATGTTCAAGGACCACAAGTCGGGCGAGAAGTGGGAGTTCGTCAAGAACCCGAACTACTGGGACCCCGAGCTGCCGTATCTCGATGGCATCGAAATGCTGCACACGCCGCAGCTCACCGATCGCGGGACCGCGGTGCTCACCGGGCAGGCCGACATGACGTGGAATGCGTCAGTCGACACGTGGCGCGAGGGCGAGAGCCGCAAGAACGAGATCGCGGTGGCGCTGATCCCGAACCCCGGTGCGCACACCATCCATATGAATAACACGCGCAAAGGGCTCGACGATAAGCGCGTCCGCCGCGCCATCAGCCTGGCGCTCAGTCGGCAGAACATTTTCACTGCCTATCAGGATCAGGAGCCGATCTTCGTCGGCCGCTGGATGAACACCGCCTCGCCACATTCACTGGCGCTCGACGACATCATGAAGCTCCCGGCCTACCGCACGGACAAGACCCAGGATCTCGCCGAAGCCAAAAAGCTGATGGCCGACGCCGGCTACGGCAGCGGCCTCGGACCACTCGAGCTCGTGTCCGCCACAGCGCCGTGGGCAGCTGAGATCATGGCGCCGGCCGTAGCCGAAGAGTTGAAGCGCAATCTCAACATCAGCACCAACATTCGGCTGATCGAGCGCGGGCTGCTTATCGAGGAATACAAGAACGGCAGCTTCGACTTCCTTGTCGAGACGCAGTTCTTCTCGCCAGTCATGGACTACACGCCGGCGTGGAACCTGTACTTCAAGTCGGGCGCCTCACAGAACTGGTCGAAATACAGCAACCCGGAGTTCGACAAGCTACTCGACGAGATCAACAACACCTCGGACTCGGCCAAACTGGACGATCTGTTCAAGAAGGGCATGGACCTGCTCGACCAGGACGCGCCGTTCTACGTCACCGGCTTCACTGCGCACTCGCCGATGTGGCGCAACTATGTCAAGGGCCTATCGCTCGACAAGCGGGTGCACGTTGAGTGGGGCCGGAACGAGACTGCCTGGCTCGATAAGTGACGCGAGCCGAAGGATCTCGGTTGAGCAACGAGATCCTTCGCTTCGCTCAGGATGACACCTGAGTGCACACCTACCTGCTCCGGCGCGTAGTGGCGAGCCTACCCACGCTCTTCGGCGTAACGGTGCTGATCTTCATCGCGATGCGCGTGATTCCAGGCGACCCCATCGCGCTGATCACCGCTGAAAGCGGCGTCAACTACGCGCTGAGCGAGGAAGAGATCAACGCGGTCCGCCACAGCCTGGGACTCGACAAGCCGTATCACGAGCAGTATCTGTCGTGGATGGGGGACGTCCTGAAGGGCGAATTGGGGCGGTCGTTCTGGCGCCAAGAACCCATCCGCGACCAGGTCCTGCGGCGAGCGCCGATCACCGCTGAGATTGCGCTGATGGCCATCGTCCTCTCATGGCTGATCGGCTTGCCTGTCGGTATTCTCAGCGCGGTCAAACGCAATCGCTGGCCTGACTATGTCTCGCGCATGTTTGTCATCTTCTTCGTGGCGGTGCCGTCGTTCTGGGTCGGGCTGTTGATCGTCCTGGGCGGCGTCTTGATCTTCAACTGGCGTCCATCTTTGACCATCGTCTACCTGTGGGAGGATCCACGGCGCAATCTCGAAATGACGCTCGGGCCAGCGATAGTTCTGGGACTGGGCGTCGCCGCGCTGACCGCGCGCATGACCCGCTCGGCAACGCTCGAAGTCATGCACGAGGACTACGTGCGAACCGCGCGCGCCAAGGGTTTGCGCGAGAGGCTGGTCATTATCCGCCACGTATTGCGCAATGCTCTATTGCCCGTTGTAACCATCTCCGGCCTGGCGCTGGGCGGGTTGCTGGGTGGATCTGTCGCCGTCGAGCGCGCGTTTGGCGTACCGGGTCTCGGCACGCTACTGGTCATGGGCTTTGGCGAACGTGACTGGATGCTGATACAGAATCTGGTCCTGCTGTACGGCGTAGTGTTTACCCTGATCAACCTGCTGATCGATCTGACGTACGGGTTTCTCGACCCGCGCATCGCGTACGGCTGAGCCATGGCGCTTGCGGCAGCCGACAAACCTATCGCCTGGCCCGAGCGGGCCGAAACACACGCGCCTCGCCTTGGTCCGCTCGTGCGTTTCGTTCGCTCATCGCCCCTGGGCACGATCGCCGCGGTGTTCCTGTTGCTGCTGATCGGCGTGGCCGTCTTCGCCGAGCAGCTCGCGCCATACGATCCGGTGGTCGCGGATTACAGCGTCTCACGCTCGCCACCCACCGCCGAGCACATCTTTGGCGCCGACCAGCTCGGACGCGACACGCTGAGTCGCATGATCTACGGCGCGCGCGTTTCGCTGTTCGTGGCGCTGGTATCGGTGCTCATCGGCGACTCGATCGGCCTGTTCTGGGGCATCGCGAGTGGCTTCTATGGCGGCCGATTCGACCTCATTAGCCAGCGCGTGCTCGATACGCTGCTGTCCTTTCCAGGGTTGATTCTGGCGATGCTGCTGCTCGTTGGACTGGGCGCCGGGCTCTCCACTGTCATCATCGCCATCGCCGTCACCCGTGTGCCGCTCGCGACGCGGGTCATACGCTCGGTCGTGTTGTCGGTGCGCAACCTGGCGTTCGTCGAGGCCGCCCGTGGGCTCGGCTCGTCCAACGTGCGCGTGATGGCGCTGCACATCCTGCCGCAGTGCGTTGCACCATTCCTGGTCATCGTGTCGGCCAATATCGGCGTGGCAATCACGACCGAGGCAGCGCTGAGCTTCCTCGGCATTGGCGTTCCGCCGCCGACGGCAACGTGGGGCAACATGCTCGGCGGCGTCCTGGCCGAGTCGTTCAGACCGCGCTGGTGGCTGGTGGTATATCCGGGTGTGGCGCTGACGCTGACGGTCCTGGCCGCCAACCTGTTCGGCGATGCCGTGCGGGACTTCGTGGACCCCAAGCTGCGCGGCCGCGTGGGAGCGCAGACGTCTGAGTAGGCCCCGCGCGCGGTTAAAGATTGGTGTCATCGGCTGCGGCTCGATCGCCCAGGTCCAGCATCTTCCGCACCTGCGCGAGCTCGACGCCGACTTCGAGATCGGCGGACTGTGCGACGTCTCGCCCCGACTGCTCGACGTCGTAGGCGACGAGTACCAGGTACGGCCCGAGCGGCGCTTCCTCGATTACCACGACCTCGTGCGGAGCGACATTGACGGAGTCATCGTCTGTCCATCCAGCTCGCATGCAGCGCCGAGCATCGCCGCCGCCGAGGCCGGCAAGCACGTCCTGGTCGAAAAGCCGATGTGCACGACCGTTCGCGAGGCCGAAGCCATGGTCGGCGCCGCGGATCGCGCCGGCGTGCTGCTGATGGTGGCGTACATGAAGCGTCACGAGCCGGCGTATCACTTCGCCCGTGCCCGTGTGCGCGAGATGACCGACGTGCGGTTCATCCAGGTCAATCATTTGCACCCAGATAATGCGTTGCACACGGCGGAGTTCAAGGTGCGTCGCTTCGATGACGTTCCCAGCGACGTCGTCGAAGCCTCACGGGCGGAACAAGCCGCGTTGTTGGCCGAGGCGCTCGACGATCCTCAACCATCGGAGGCGCGAGTCAGGGCATACAACCTCATCCTTGGCAGCATGATTCACGACATCGGCAACTTGCACGGGCTGTTTGGCGCCCCGCGGCGAGTGCTCAGCGCCGAGATCTGGCTCGACGGTCGCGCCGTCACCACCACCCTGGACTACGGCGAGGAGCGGCGCGCAGTAGCGTCGTGGGTCGATCTGCCCGAGCTCTGGGACTTCCGCGAGACGCTCGAAGTGTATGGCTCGCGCGAGCGAGTCCTGGTGTCATTTCCGACTGGTTTTTCACGCGGCCTGCCGTCCCATGTCGCGTGGCAGGGCATGGATGCGGACGGGACGCCCTGGCGACGTGAATACGCGTGGCACGACAATCCGTTCAAGCTCGAGCTGCAGCACTTCGGCGACTGCATTCGTACCGGCCAGCCGCCATCAACGCCAGGTCGCGAGGCGATCGACGACATCCGCCTCGTGGGTGAGATTGTGAGGACCGCCAGTGGCTCTGGAAGTCTTTGATGCGCGCACTGACATCCGCAACCTGTTCATCACGCCCGAGATCCGCTCGCGCATCATGCGCTTCGAGCCCGGCCAGGTGAGCGAAGGCCACACCCACGACGTCGGGCACGAGATGTTTGTTGTGCTTGCTGGCCAGGCCGAGTTCACGATCGGCGGCGAATCGGCGGTCCTGGGCCCCCTGCAGATGTGTGTCGCCCGCGCCGGTGAGTGGCACGCGCTGCGGACCGTCGGCGACGAGCCGATGACGCTGTACCTGTCGGTGACGCCGCACCTGGAGCCAACGCATACGCAGTGGGACCGCGCGGGCGGCACGCGCCTGCCGTATCGCTACGGTGTCGCGACACAGGACCGTTCCTCCGCGCCGCCCGAGACGCTCGTAGCGCGGCATCTCGCGGCTAGCGAAGCGCTGGCTTCCGCGGCCCAGGCGAACCTGGCGGCACAACAAACCAGCGCCTCAACGCTTACCCAGGCGATCGAAACTGGTGCTACGGCGGCTGCGCATGAGTCACTCGACCAGATGACGAATGCCTTGCAGTCCTTCTATGTGCGCTTCCGCGAAGCGGAGCTGGCGTGGAATGAATTGGCGGCCGCTGTAGGCAACTGAGCTCATTTCCGAAATGCGCTAGCCTGCTCACCGGCTAGATGCCGACCATCCGGTTTACGGTCAGTTCGCCTGCCAGCTGCAGTGACATCGCGGCAGCGTTGACCGACTTCGGCGCGCGGCGGCCCCAGGTATGGCGCAACCTCGACCCGACGTCGTACCGCGTACACGCGCAGGGCGAGACCTGGGTAGACGTGACCGAAGGCGTCAGCAAAGCTGGCAGCTTCTGGGAGCGCTCGCGTTATGACTGGTCGCAGCCAAACCTGGTACGCACCACCCTGATCGACTCCAACGTGCTCGCGCCAGGCAGCTTCTGGCAATACGAGCTGCGCCCTACGCCAGGCGGCGGCACCGAAGTCACATGCACCGTCCACCGCCTGGGCAAGAACCTCCGCGGCCGCATCCTGGTCACCCTGGTCGGCATCGTCGGGCCGCGCGTAATCCGGCGCGACCTGGAGCTCATGCTGGCGCAGCTCAAGGCGCATTAGGCGCGCGCGACCTGGGGCGCGTCACACGAATCGCCTGATAAACGCTAGCGCGATGTCGGCGACCTCACGCCAGCCATCGTCGATCGTGAGTGAATGGCCTCGGCCCGGAGCTTTAACGATTTCGGTTACGCCCGGGTTCCGCTTCTGCCGCTTGTAACTGGCGTTGGCGATTGCCCACGGAACGGTGTGGTCCTTCTCGCCCGAGATGATCAGCAGCGGTCCACGCTCAGGATTCCTGGTGTCGACTTTGGCTTCGGTCCACGGATTGAAGTTCGCGGTCGCTGCCTGGAAGATCGGTGCTCCGGACGCTGGCACCGCGTATTGCTCGTACAGCCTGTGAGCTTCCTCTTCGCTCACCGCGTTCGCAAACGAGAAGCGGAACTGCTCATACGTGAGTGGCACCGCGCGCATGCGGTTAGCCGGATTGCGCAAGACCGGCAATGCCGAGCGCAGCGCCGAGATGGGCAACGGCAACACGCCGCGGAACGGCGCGGGGTCGATGGCCACCGAAGCAGCCGAGAGGCCACGGCCGGCCAAGATCTGCGTCAGCAGCCCGCCAAACGAGTGCCCGATAATCGCTGGCTTTCGGTTCAGCTTGCCAATGACCGCCGCTAGATGGTCGGCGACGCCACCGACGGTCTTGTTCGCGAACGCTTCAGGGTGCGCCGCAGCTTCCTCCACCGTCTGGGGGTCATCTGGCCAACCGGGCGAAAGCGCCACGTAGCCAGCGTCCTCGAACATGGCCGCCCAACGATCCCAGCTGGACGGCAGCAGCCATAGCCCGTGTACGAACACAATGGGCATGCGGCCCGTCGCGTTTGCGCGGTCGACTTGCTCCTGATCGATCTGCTCCTCGCGGTCAGTCCCTGATCGGGATTCTGTCGTAGTTGCCATCGCGTTCTCCCTTGGACCGAGGTCGATGCCCCACACGTTACGTCCGATCGAGCGCTCGGCCCTAGGGCTGACTACGCGCGTTAGCTGCGTATCGCTACGGCTAACTGCGCAAACAAGCAAGCCGTCGGGCATGGCAGGTTTAGACTGATCACGAAAGGAAAACAGTATGAGTACTGAGGAGCCGCGCCGCGAGAAGCAGGACCGTCCGCTGGGCGAGCTGCGCCCAGACGATCGCGGCCACGATGAGGTCCGCGAAGCGCTCGAGGAGGGGATATCGCTTGGTGAGGCCAGGCCGTTGACTCGTGAGGAGCGCGAGGCAGCCGCACACGACAAAGGCATCTCTGAGCCTGTCTATGCGCCGGCGTCGGAGCGTGTACCGAAGCCGCCAGCCCCTGGCGACGAAAAGTTCGTGCAGCGAAAAGACGACTGAGGCCGACTGTCTCGGCTCGGCTGAACTGCACACAATCACGCGCGGGGCTTCGCCTAGCTGCCACGTGCAGCCGGCGGCGTCTCGGGGAGCAGCCACGGCAGCGCCTCCGCAAGCGGTCCGACAAGCGCGACATACTGCTCGTGCGGCAAGCGGTCACCAACCAGCAGCGCCAGGGCCGCGCCGTACACGGCCCGCTCGGCGGTGTGGCTTTCGTGGCCGTGCTCCTCCTTCCAGGACAGCAGCGCGTTACTGCCTTCCATTAGCTCGCGCAGCTTGCGCCGCAGCTCTTCCCATGCGGGACCTCTGTCGGTCTGCTCGATCGCGTGCAGAGCCGACCGTTCCGCCGCCAGAAAGATCTCGGCCTGCCCCTGGTGCTGGCGCCAGCCCCAGCCGACCCGCTCGATGCCCGCGATCGAGAACGTCCGCAAATCCGACGCGAGCCGCTGCTCGGCGGTGTCTCCTAGCTCATGCTGATGCATCGTCCCACCCAGATCCTTGATATGGCCTGCTCAGCCATGCGAGCCGCTGAACGCTGGCGGGTCGCTCGATGGAAACGATTCGCGTGACGCTTCGTCAACGGGATCATCCAGGGGTGCATCGCCTTGCGACAACCGGCTCTCGACGGCCGCACGTAAGTCGTCGTACGTGTCGGGCCCCTCGTGCTTCAAGCCGTTCACAAAGAAGGTCGGCGTCCCATGTACGCCGCTACCGACGCCACTCTCGATATCGAGGTGGACGCGCTCGCGGTACAGGTGCTGGTCGAGATCAGTGCGGAAGCGCACCGCATCCAGGCCCGCCCCGCTCGCGTACGCAAGCAAGTCCGATGTCTCGAGCGTCTGTTGGTGTTCGAACAGCCAATCGTGGGTCTGCCAGAAGAACGACTCACCCTGCGCCGCCGCCGCCTCCGCCGCCTCCGCTGCAGCGCGAGCGTGTGGATGTTCTGGGCGTGGAAAGTGGCGGAACACGAACCGCAACTGCTCGCCGTAAAACAGACGAAGCGCCTTCACGGCCGGGTACGAGCGCCCGCAGAACGGACATTCGAAGTCGCCGTACTCGACCAACGTGACGGGCGCATCGGCCACTCCAAGCGCGTGGTCACTGTGACTTACGGGGACCGCCAGATAGTCGCTCATGGTCCTGTCGCTTCCATTGGTATCACCTCGCTCCATGGGGGTCAGGTCGTTGAGACAGCATGCAAGCTAGGCCGCAGCGCTCAGTCCCTGAAGAGACGGTGCGACGCGGTTGCCGAGAAGCTCAATGGAGCGCATCAGCGTGGCGTGCGGAAGCGCGGCCAGGTCCATTTGGAACGTCAGTCGCGAGATGCCGCCCAGCACCGCGTCGTAGTCTCGGATTTTGTCGATCACGTCATCAGGGCCGCCCACGATCAGGGCGCCACGCGGGCCGACCTGTGCATCGAAGTGGGCGCGGGTAACTGGGCCCCAGCCGCGTTCCTGTCCGGCTTTGTTCATGCCTTCCATGTACCCGGGATAGAACTCCTCGATGGCCTGCTCCGTAGTGGGCGCGATGTACCCAAGGGCGTGCACGCCAACCTTCAGCTGCTCGGGCGGATGGCCGGCGCGTCGACCTGCCTCATGGTAAAGATCGACGAGCGGGCGGAACCGACGTGGGTCGCCGCCGATGATCGCGACCATGAGCGGCAGTCCGAGCACGCCGGCGCGCGCAAACGAATGTGGTGTGCCCCCGACGCCCAGCCAGATGGGCATCTGATCCTGGACTGGTCGCGGATAGACGCCCTGCCCGGTCAGTTGGGCCCGGAACTCACCCGACCAGGTGACATGCTCGTTCGCGCGCACGTTCAGCAGGAGGTCCAGCTTCTCCGCGAATAGCGCGTCATAGTCCTTCAGGTCGTAGCCAAAGAGCGGGAACGCTTCAATCGAAGAGCCGCGCCCGACCACCATCTCCGCTCGGCCTTGTGAAACCAGATCCAATGTCGCGAACTGCTGGAACAACCGCACCGGATCCGCAGCGCTTAGCACGGTCACAGCGCTCGTCAACCGGATGCGTCGTGTTCGCGCTGCCGCCGCGCCCAGGATGACCGGTGGGGCTGAGTCGAGAAACTCGCGTTTGTGGTGCTCGCCGATGCCGAAGACGTCCAGGCCAACCTGGTCCGCCTGTTCGATGCGTTCGAGCAACTCGCGCATGCGATCGACCGGCCTCACCGCGAGTCCAATATCGTCGAAGCGGGCGGCGAAACTATCGATTCCGATTTCCATCTGGGGTTTCCTTCAGCCGGCGACAGTCGCCGGCTCCTCCTTGACAGCCTCCACCTCGATCTCGATCTTGGCGTTATCGCCAACCAGGAAACCGCCGGCCTCGAGGGCCATATTCCAGTTCAGGCCGAAGTCTTTGCGATTGATTTCTGTCTCAACGGTGAAGCCCGCAACAGACCGACCCATTGGATCGGTTCCAATCCCGTTGAACGTGACATCGAGCGTGACCTCGCGCGTCTGCCCCCGGATGGTGAGATCGCCCGGACCTTGAAGTGCTCGCGCGAGCCTGAAACGCGCCGGCTCTCGAAGGTGATCGAAGGATGGTTCGCGACGTCGAAGAAGTCCGGTGAGCGAAGGTGCTCGTCTCGCTGCGGATCGCCGGTGACCAGTGTCGTCACGTCGATTGCGGCCGTGACCGACGAGAGCTTGGGGTCCTCGGCGGCATCCACGATGGTGCCGGATACGCCGGTGAAGCGACCTCGCACCTTCGAGAGCATCATGTGACGGACGCTGAACTCGGCCAGGCTGTGGCGCGGGTCGATGTGCCACACCGACCAGCTCTGGACGGTGGGCGTAGTTGTTGATTCGGTAACGGTGGACATGAGGCGTCCCAACTCCGCGGCGCTTGGCCGTGCGCCACGATGGGTATGTAGTTGCAACCGCAATCACCTTAGCTGTAGACTGATTGCACGTGCAACAATTTAGTCAAGGTCAAGCCGGCGTCGCCGCGCTCCTCGACCGCCTGGTCACCAAGGCGATCCCGAACGAGCACGGACTACGTGCCTGGCAGTCGCTCCTGCGGGCGCACGCTACGCTGATGCGCCAGCTCGCAACGGATCTCGTCGACGAGATCGGGCTTACCCTGGGCGATTTCGATGTGCTGGCTCAACTTGGCCAAGCCGGCGGGGAGCTACGCATGAGCGAGCTCGCCGCTCAGGCATACAGCTCCCGCTCGGGCATGACGCGCCGCATCGATCGGCTGGTGGCTGAAGGCCTGGTGATGCGCACGAATTGCGACGCAGACGGGCGCGGAGTCGTCGTCGCGCTCACCGACGCTGGCGTGACTCGCCTCGCCGAGGCGGTGCCCGTGCATCTGCGCCAGGTTCGGGAGTCGTTCGTCAACAGGCTCACCGATGTGGAGCTGTTGACTCTGGCTAGCGCACTCGACAAGGTGGCAGTCGAGTGCACCTTCGGATAGGCAGTCCACCCGCCGCGAAAGGATCAGTGTGCGCGACAACGGCGGGCTCGGGCAGCCGCTGCCGCTGGGGCGCCGGCCGCCCGGAGTACCGTGTCGTCGCGAGGTCGAACGAGCCCCACCAGAAGTGCACCGGACTGCTTTTGCCAATGAACGGAGTCCGGTACTGCTCGCGCGGCCGCGCCACTCCAACCAGGATGCGGCAGCAACGATGCGCCTACAGCGGATGCCGACGCTTCCGTGAATAGCTCGGACTCGCCTGTGGCAACATAGCCACGATGGGTATGTAGTTGCAACCGCAATCACCTTAGCTGTAGACTGATTGCACGTGCAACAATTTAGTCAAGGTCAAGCCGGCGTTGCCGCGCTCCTCGACCGCCTGGTCACCGAGGCGATCCCGAACGAGCACGGACTGCGTGCCTGGCAGTCGCTCCTGCGAGCGCACGCTACCCTGATGCGCCAGCTCGCAACGGATCTCGTGGACGAGATCGGGCTTACCCTTGGCGACTTCGACGTCCTGGCCCAACTTGGTGAGGCCGACGGGGAGCTACGCATGAGCGAGCTCGCCGCTCAGGCATACAGCTCCCGATCCGGAATGACCCGTCGCATCGATCGGCTGGTCGCTGAAGGCGTGGTGATGCGCACGAATAGCGACGCAGACGGGCGCGGAGTCGTCGTCGCGCTCACCGAAGCAGGCGGGGCTCGCCTCGCCGAGGCGGTGCCCGTGCATCTGCGCCAGGTTCGGGAGTCGTTCGTCAACAGG
>WNGA01004030.1_pt1 | contig 21795 bp, 22 predicted proteins | sample 5400061 | NCBI WGS metagenome assembly WNGA01 (sample SAMN13153366, study PRJNA577476) | soil metagenome | isolation source: 100 cm soil or saprolite under grassland replicate 2 | place: USA:California | collected 2016-06-15
CTGCTGATCGGGTTGGAGTTGGCAGAAAGGTATGTTCCCAAAGGCGGCATGGGAACCAAGGCTCTGTTCATCTGTGCTCTCGTGCTCGCAGGACTGCTGCAAGTTGCCTCCTACTTTGTGGCCTCGGCAGCGATCTCCGGCATGACTGCGATTATTGTTACGCAGTTGTCCGTCGCCCCCTTACGGCCCGTAGAGTTGCATAGTGCTTTCACCATTCTCAAAAAACGCTGGAAGCCGTTTCTGAAAACTGCCATTGGTGTCACCCTGCGCATCGTCATTGGCTTCATACTGCTGGTAATTCCCGGGCTAATCATGACCATGCGCTACGCGCTTTACGCGCCCGTAGTTTTGATGGAGGGGCTGGAGAAAAAGGCGGCCAGGCGCCGGGCGCGCGAGTTAGCCTCTCGGTCGTGGCGAACTATTATCATCGTCACGGTGCTACAGTTTTTGATTCCGCTGGTTGTGAGCTTGTTTATTGGCCGGATAAGAATAGTATTTGGCGGCCATGCAGGTCGAGCTTCTCTTTCCGCCCGGATCACTGAGCAATTGTTGAGCCTCGTAAATATTTTTGTTGTCCCGCTGATGTCGATCGTACCGGCCCTGCTTTACCTGAAGATGCGGCAATTGGGAGGAGAAAGTCTCGCCGACGCGATCGCCAGGATTGAGGAAGGAGATGCCCAGGGCAGGGCCTGGCAACAACGCATGCGGACGCGCCTTAGCCTTCACACCCCGCGGAGCACTACACCTCGCAGTCGATAGGTTTGCAAACAACAATCAGCAAACTATTCGGCTCATGGTGGTCATGGCCTGAGTGCCTGTGTTGCTTTCAGTTGGCGTACTTTCATAGCAGCAATGCTCATCAGTAAGGAACGGTTGTTGAACTATGCTGATCGGGAGTAGCATTCCGGCATGAGAGAATTGGCGTTGATTTTCGCGTTAGTCTCTGCGCTCGGTTTCTCCTGGTGCGCCCACACAAATGCCGGAACAGAAGTATCTGCCACTTCCAGCGCGGCAGAATCCAAGGAGAGAAAGTCAGCGCAAAACTCCGCGACCTTGGCAGGAACAACCGATTCGCGCGCGCAACCTGCTACCGATTCAGCAAAGGGGCCGGCAAGAGTAGATTTTCCGACGCAAATCAGACCCATCCTTGAAGCCAGATGCCAGCCTTGCCACTTCAGCGGCGGGAAGGTCTATCAACGTATGCCGTTCGATCGTCCGGAGACAATAAAGACCCTGGGTACGAAATTATTTACGCGTATCAAAGACGAGAACGAACGCCGCCTGATCCGCGACTTCCTCGCACAGGACTAACAGATGGATTTACCTTCCGCGCAACACTGATCGGCATCCACGAAATCTTAGAGGTATCGTTCACGCAGGATCGTCAAGTGGTGGGAGAGATGACCCGCGACGATATAGGCGAGAGCGCGGACCGTTACCGGGTTGTCGCTGGCGATGCCGCTGCGCGACCAGGAATCGGCCGGGAGATTTCGGAAGAGGGAAAGGGTGGCTGAACGAATCGCGCGAAATTCATCCACGTGACTCGCCCACGAAACCTTATCAGACTCAGCAGCCGCAACAGCAATTTCCTGATCATAGCTGGGAAGCGGATCCTGAAAGCCGCGCGCAAACCACAACGCTCGGAACGTGAAAACACGCTCGGTGTCGTTAACGTGGCCGAGAAGTTCGCGCATTGACCACTTGCCGGGTGCATAACGATGAAGAGATTGCTCTTCGGAAATCTCAGCCAGGAATGTAACGGATTCCTGCAGCTGCGTAGCGAGCACGTCAAGAATGTCGTCGCTGGCTACGCGGTCGATATAGATAGAATAGTAAGGGGCAGCTTCGTTTGGTTTTGGTCGTTCTAACATGAAGTGAATAGTAAATCGTGAATCGTAAATAGAAAAGTCCAGACGCAGGCTTAGCCCGGTCTCCACTAAACAAGAGATGAACTACTTCTTCAACGATGATCAAGTTCATTCGTGTAACAGACAAGCGTGGAAAATGATACGTCGATCAAGTAAGTTTTTTTATTTAGCCCAGCAGGCGATGTAAGCTTAAGGCAGGACAAAATGCGGTACTGGTACAGTTCCATCGCCAGCATGTTAGTCTGCACTCATAGTATTCTCCTACGGTCAGTCGGTCTCTCCTGGATTCAGCTGGTGACGGTTAGAAGGTTTTTAGCTTCTTTCGGGTTCAAAATCGCGGAACTTGAGTCGCTCAGTGACCGTTTCTTCTTGTAGGAAGGGTTCAGTTCGGTAATTCTTTTCAATTGCGGAGGAAACACGCGTTATGTATTGCTCAGCTTGTGGTACGCCTCTGGCGCCTGGTCTCAGTTATTGTAATCGTTGCGGCATGAGTCTGAGGGAGCGTGGTGATCAAAAACAGACGGGAGCGATCACCGCTTTCTTAACCGCCATTACTCTGATTGGCCTCATCGGTCTCGGGATCATGCTGGGAGGAGCGCTTACGCTCACCAACGAAGCGCACCTGAAAGAAGAGCTGGTAGGCTTCTTTATGTTGTTTTCTTTCCTGATTGTTGGTATCACAGAAATAATGCTGGTAAGGCAATTGTCCCGGCTAACGGGAACGAAGCAGACAAAAACGGTTGAACCTCCGCAACATCTCGCAATGCCCAATGAGTTACGCCAGCCTCAACCGCTTCCGGAACCTATTCCCAGCGTGACTGAAAATACAACGCGCACCCTGGAATACTCGCGCCATGAGCCTTCGAGATAACCACGCCTGCAAAGGGCTTTGCGCATTAAGAGGAACTAACGTGAAGAAAATTGTCCTGCTAATACTCCTGATTTCGCTGGCGTCAGGTTGCCATCGCTTTCACGACGAGATCGTGGGTTCGGCAAAACTTCAAAAACAAAAGCGCGAAGTTGGATCGTTTAATTCGATCTCGACTGAAGGGGCTTTTGATCTTCAGGTAGTCTGTCAAAAACCGCTGAGTGTTGAGATAGAAGGCGACGACAACATCCTGCCGCTCGTCAGCACCGAGGTGTCTAACAACGTGCTCCACATAAAAAGTCTTCGCGGTTACTCGGTCTCTGAGCCCATTACTTTGAGAATCTCGGTCCCGAGTCTTGAAGGAATCTCGGCGACGGGAGCGGGCAACATCCAGGTCTCCGGAATCGGGAACGAGAAATTTAGTATCGACGCCAGCGGTGCGCCAACGATAAGGGCCGCTGGGCAAACCAGAGCTTTGAATATTGATGTGGGGGGCGCGGGAAAGATCGATACCAATAGGTTGCGTGCCGCGCAAGTCGTGGTCGACTCGAAAGGTGTTTCAGACATTGACGTCCATGCGAGCGAGCGACTCGATGTGATCGTTTCTGGCCCATCACATGTAACCTACGAAGGCGATGCGGTAGTAAACCAAACAGTGAACGGACCAGGCAAAGTAGAGAAAAGAGAATCGGAAGGATCTTAACCGTTATCTTCAAGTTCATCGTTGTGATATTTTTCGGTTGACATTCCACTCATTACTGAATAACTATTTGTCATTATCGAAAGGAGCTTGTCCAACCAATGACCTATGTAGTTGTTGAGTTATGTGTTGACTGCAAATATACCGACTGTGCCGCGGTGTGCCCGGTCGAAGCATTTCACGAACTCCCCGACCGCCTCTATATTAACGCCGACACTTGCATCGACTGCGATGCATGCGTGCCCGAATGTCCGGTAGAAGCAATCTTCGCCGATAACAACGTACCCGAAAACTACGCTCACTGGACCCAGATAAACATTGACGAAGCTCCAAACTATCCGGTGATCAGCGCGAAGATTCCCGCCTTACATGGCCCAACCTGTACTGGACCAGAAGAGTAACTTTCCACAAATCAATTCCGAACGATTTGGAGGCGGGCCATTTCAGTTTTGGCTCGCCTCTTTGGCATATTTTGCCAGCAGAATCCTTGAGAGATAGCATGGATGTCTAAGACTGTCTGCTGCTTCCGCTCGATCGAAGGTCCTGGTACATTCAAGCTTTGAAAGTAGTCGCTGTCCTCACTATTTTCGTTCTTAGTTCACTCGCTTAGCCCCAATCCGGGCGACCAACAAAAAAACCATGGTTGTTGTGCCCCCCTCGACTGCGATGCAAAAGGTATTACCTTCGTGGTGAAGATCAACGATGGATTTCTGAAACTCCATACGGATAGTTTTTCGCGGCTGAGGATCCTGAGCCTCAGCCAGGCTACGAGGAAACCTCAAAACCTGCAGGAAACCTTTTCGGCAGTTGACCGTACCCGACGCTGCGCGCATGATCATTATTAGCTCGCCGCCGAAAGGACTTTTACTTGATTACCTGCCGCAAGATGACTGCCGCGGACGTTGCCGACGCCTTTGAGATGCTGAGGGTATTTCTCAGGGAGGACGAGCACTACCTCGCCAGCAGCAAGGCTTATGGTGATCGCGGATTCCAGGGACTTAATGACGCGCTCGATCTGTTTCTCGAGCAGCCTGAACTCGGATTTGTTTGGATGGCCTATGACGACCGTGGCGTTAGCGCGATTTGCGTAGTTTGTTACGCAATCTCTACCTCGATGGGGGCAGTGGTGGCGAAGCTCGACGACGTTTCAGTGAAAGCGGATCGCCGTGGCGGCGGGATTGGCACGGCTCTCCTGGAGCAACTAAAGGAGCAACTGAGAAAAGAATCCGTGACGCGAATTGATGTGGGCGTGCATCTCGAAAATTCCGAGGCGCGCCGGTTTTATGAGCGGCTTGGCTTTTTGGCGTTGAATGAAGAGCGGCTCGCCTGTGTTATTTGAATCAACCTCACACAAAGTCTTCATCGTTCCTGCGCGGAAAGCTGACTATTATCCTGCATTTCACTTTTCGCACAGCAATCGAATCTCGAACCTAAGTGGCGTCCTTTCCGATAGCCGATCTTTATGCTGGAACAGCCTGACACATCGGCGGGCCCCTGCCTCCTGATACTGGTCGAAGCCTTAACGGCGTTTCCTTTGGTGACATTACGTAGATGCAAGAAATCTTGTATTGGTGACGGACCGAACAGGCGTTGTTTGAAACCAGGGGAAAGCGGCTTTCCACTAGCCCGTAAGATCCTTTAGTTACTATGTTTTGCGGAACGCCCGGGCCCACGAAACGATGCAAGAAGTTTTGTATCGGGGTTCGATGGCCTGGTCTCGAAGGCTGGGGCAGGTGAAAGTGGCCGGCTGGAATCAAGACGGTGATCAGAGGCAGGGAGCAAGGCAGCAGCCGGCGATAATGATTTCGTCCGCAGCAAAAGGACGAACCAGTTTCGTAGGTTGCTATAGAGGTCGCGTCAGGTGCTTGCGGTAGCTATGGCGTCAAGTCGAGCGCCTCGACTATGCGCGTGAAAGGTATCTTTGCAGCTTCATTAACCTCGCGAACATGATCGGCACTTTCCGCTTCAAACAGGCACATGCAATGGGCTTCTCCGGGAACGAAGGTGGTGCGGATGTAGCGAACGGGTTTACCTTGGTCGGTAAACTTCTGGCTGGTTTCAATAGCTGCTCTCTGCGCAGCCGCCAATTGCTCCATTTCGATACCCGGTAGTTCCCGGTCAACCATGTAAACGGACATGTTCAAACCTCCTGTTGCTGTGGTAGAGGGAAGCATATTAAAGCGTGAATCGGAATTAGAAAACCCTTAAGCCGCGCCGATTAAAGTAAAGTGAGCTGAAACTTCAAACGACGACACCAGTTTTGTCAGGCAACGCCACCTTGATAAGCTCATCAAATCTCATGAGACTCGACTCTTGCTATGAATACTCGAATTAGGATCCTGGCGACGACATTACTGGTACCTGTCGGGCTAGCCCTGATCGTTGCGTGTCAGGAAGCCCGATCGATAGTCGAGTCCAAGACCGTCAGCGAGCACGCTCCTCCTGTAATTACTTCAACTTTCGCGAAATTCACAGAAACTGATTTCAACCATCATGTGGATCAACTCAAGAAGAGACTGCCCTCCAGGGATTTCTCAATTGTTATTCAACAGCCATTCGTTGTTATCGGTGATGAACGTCGAAGTGTTGTGCAGCAACGTGCCGAGGATACGGTTAAGTGGGCTGTCGATCGGCTTAAGCAGGACTTCTTCACGAAAGACCCCAAGAAGATTCTTGATATTTGGCTTTTCAAGGATGAAGCCTCTTACGAAAGGCATACTCAACTTCTCTTTGGCGAAAAGCCAACTACTCCTTACGGTTATTACTCAGCCACTCACAAGGCCCTGATCATGAATATTGCCACCGGCGGCGGAACGCTGGTGCACGAGATTGTGCATCCGTTTATCGAAGCTAACTTCCCAGCTTGTCCTTCGTGGCTCAACGAAGGTTTGGGATCGTTATATGAACAGTGTGGTGAGGAAGACGGACACATTCATGGATACGTAAATTGGCGTTTGCCCGGACTGCAGCAGGCAATAAGAGCGGGGACGGTTACATCATTCAAAAACCTGATGTCGATGAATTCTTACGTCTTCTATAACGAGAATCCCGGTACGAACTACGGGCAGGCCCGTTATCTTTGTTATTACCTGCAACAGAAAGGCCTGCTCACAAAGTTTTACCAGGAATTTCTTGTTCATCAGAAGGACGACGCGAGCGGATACCAGACGCTCCAGAAAGTTTTGGGCGAAGCTGACATGGATGTCTTCAAAAAGAAGTGGGAAAGGTACGTCCTGGATTTGAGACAAGGCTACGCAGTGACGGTCGAATAAGACATATAGGTCACTGGTCGGCTGGAAAGTCCTTCTTTCCTCAAGAGACTGGAGTTACTCCTGCTTACGTTGACGATTCTGCAGTGAGCCTTTACGATTTCTTCGCAAAATCAACCAACATTGCTGGTCAGGTGAATGTCCGAAGCTTGATTCTGGAGACAAATAAATGTCGCAAGCCATGCCACAACAGTATGAGACGCTTCTGCTCGAACGGCGCGATCGCGTCGCCATCGTCACGATTAATCGACCTGACAAAAGAAATGCGCTGAATATCAAGACACGGGAAGAGGGTGCGGCACTGCTCGAACAGCTGCGCACTGATGCCGCTATTCGCGTGGTTGTTATCACCGGCGCCGGAGACAAGGCATTTATCGCCGGCGCGGACATTGCCGAGTTTGCCGGTCGCACCGCGATGATGCAGCGAGACGTTATGACCGCGCGTTCGCTCTTTACCGCCATCGATACATTTCCCAAACCAATCATCGCAATGATTAACGGCTACTGTCTGGGCGGCGGTTGTGAGTTGGCGCTTGCTTGCGACTTACGCATTGCCAGCGAGGCAGCCTCATTTGGCCAACCTGAAATCAATCTCGGCATCATTCCTGGCGGCGGAGGTACGCAACGCTTAACCCGCCTGGTCGGCGAAGGCAAAGCGATGGAGATGATTCTCACCGGCGACATCATCGACGCAAAAACTGCATTTACCATTGGCCTGGTGAACCATGTGGTTCCGGCAGATCTCCTTGAAGCGAAGACGATGGAAATCGCCAACCGCATCGCTACCAGGAGTCCAATAGCGTTGGGCTTGGCGAAGGAAGCAGTGAAACTCGCGTCTCGATCGAATCTCGACGAGGGTTTGCGCCGCGAAGTTGATCTCTTCGCGCTTTGCTTTTCGACTGAAGACAAGGACGAAGGCGTGAGCGCGTTTCTTGAAAAACGAAAGCCGGAATTCAAAGGGAAATAAAGTTTTGGGAGTTTGAGTTTCCGGTTTCGGGTCCCGCATCGCTGGCCCGTTAGTTTGTTTTTCTGAACTCGGAACCCGAAACTCGAAACTTGAGGCGTCGAGATGTTGAGAGCCATCGCTACTATTTTCGGAATCGTGATCGCAGCTGTGGGTGGCGTAATCGCTTACCGCGCGCTTTTTGTCGAGCCGAGTACAGCGGTAATACTTTCCGATAGAGGCGTACGCGAGCTCCCGGATACTTTCCGAGTAGTCGAAGGAACGGTTCTTCTCATTGTTGGGGGTGCCATAGCCTTTACGGCTGCATTGAAGAAGTCGAGGCGGTAAAGGTCGACGTTTGAATTTTCACCGCTGCTTGACGCTCTTTTCCGCCCGGGCTACTCTTGTTTGCCAACGCAGTTGCTTACAGAATTCGCTGCTAAGTTTGTTAGTGAAATCAAAAGGGGCCGTAGCTCAGCTGGGAGAGCGCATGACTGGCAGTCATGAGGTCAGGGGTTCGATCCCCCTCGGCTCCACCAATCATTTCAATGACTTGCGGCGGGTTGAAGAACCTGCCGCTGCTCGTTTGGCCCAGATCCGCTGGTAGCGCTCCGAACCGATTGATTCACTTACAATGAGAACCCTTGGGTGGCCTCTGAATTTGCGAGAAACTCTCAAATCTAAGACACCACGAACCCTTGAAAGTCCTTGCTGGCTGCAACGCCTTTCCGTTATTTTATGCTGGCAGTCATGAGATCAAGGGTTCGATTCCCTCGGCTCCACCAAACGTAAACGATTAACTTCAGCGTCTCATCAGTCTCCAATTTGAATCACCGACAGATGAATTAGCGCGGCAAGTAAACCGCTAAACCTCTAACACCTACGATCGTGTGCGGCGCAGTCCCAACGCACGTACGTGTCTTAACGAAAGGAATATCCATGCATCCCAGTCGAGACCGAATCAGAATCATGCTCCCCATTCTCGCCATCGTGCTGCTTTGCGCGGGAGTGATTAATGCCCAGACACAAATCCTTGCCATGGGTTTTGAGCACGCTACTTTCTTTGTCGCAGTCAATCCTGCAACCAATCTAATCTATGTGCCGGAAGGATATTTCTTCGACGCCAGAATTGTTGTGATTGACGGTAATCCGGCGAGTCCAACCTTTCACCAAAAAATAGCGCAAATAGATTTGCCGAATGATTGCTCTCCTTTGGAAATTGCCGTGAACCCTGTCACCAATCGTGCATATGTTGCGGATGACTTCGGAAACAGAGTGCTCATCGTCGATACCGCCACTAATTCGTTTGCCGGATCCATTGCAGTTGGTACACACCCGCGTCGACTGGCAGTCAACTCCGTTACAAATCGGATTTACGTTCCGGTGGAGGTCGACCCCATTACCGGCCACATTGCGGTTATTGACGGGAACAGCAACACTGTCGTGGCCTCGATCCCACTCGCGAATCCGAATCACTTCCCGTTTAAGCTGGCCGTAAACGAGACTACCAACCGGGTGTATGTAACGAGCTTACAAGGCTCTATCACAGTAGTGGATGGAGCAAACAACAGCATCATTACAACGATCTCCGGAGGCAGTTTGCCATTCGGTGTTTCAGTGAATCCGGTGACCGACCGTATTTACGTTAGCAACCTGGGCGACTCAAACCTGTCGGTGATCCGAGGTTTAACCGATACGATCGAGGCCAACATTTTTATTGGGCTAGCTTCTAACGTAGTGGCTGCGAATCGTGTCACAGGACGCATCTACGCGGCGAGTACTGGTAATGAACTATCTGTCGTTGACGGTAGGCTCAGCAGTCCAACCTACAATACAGTTCTATCCTCAGTGGGATCCTTTTCTGGTTCGAATGATGTGGCAGTGAATCCGAACACCAACCTCATTTACCTGATGGGTGGTTCCCTGCTGAAGATCTTTGATGACTCGATTTCATCACCGTCGAATGCCATTGCAGCATTGATCAATTGGGTCACGAGTCTAAATCTCGCTCAAGGAACTACCAACAGTTTGACGTCCAAACTGACAAACGCACTAAGCGCGCTCGAATCGCCCAACGGCAGCGACGCAAACACTGCGTGCAACAAGCTTGACGCATTCATTAACGAAGCCCAAGCCCAGGAGCAGAAACAAGAACTGACCGCAGTCCAAGTGAGGGAGCTCACTACAGAAGCTCAATTAATCAAAACTGCATTAGGTTGTAACTAAAGTGCCTGACGCGGCCAGGGGACGGGACGATCGAGGAGCCAAAGGACGGACGAGGGGGCAAGGGTTTTGCAGCGCGTCGCCGATCCCGCATATACCATGACTGTTTAGAGTTTGGAGGCAAATTCATTTACGGTTCTTGGTCGTGACATTTACTGGGCCAGGCTGGAATATGAGAAAGTGAAATAAAGAACTCAAACAGTTCGTGCGAGGTTCGTTGTGGCCAAATTGTGGCCGGATGCACCAACAAACTGACTACACACTTAAGTGAGACAACGTGACGAAACGGGAAATCCCTGAAAATCCGTGCTGGCTGCAAACCCATTTTATTGTTCTGGTTTAAGAAAGTCGCCTCACTAGAACTGGCAGTCATGAGGTCAGGGGTTCGATCCCCTCGGCTCCACCAATCCTTTCAATAAGTTAGGGCATCCTTAGAGATGCCCTTCGTTATTTTGCGTACCTGGTCTGTGTATTTGTTCGTCGTAGGTATTAGCAGGCGGGTCCGTTCAGCGGGCGCAACCCCGGTCGGCCTACCAACTAGAAAACATGCTTTTTAGGGACTGAAGCACCGGTGAGAGGTTCGACTCTTCTTCGCGACGGCCCGAGCGTGGCAGGAAGAGCCTCCGGTCGCGACACAGCGGTAGTTTTAAAACTCTGTTCCACTTCCGAAAGAATCTGGCGCGCCCTGAGGGAGGCAGCTAGAATGTCTCTAATTAAACTGCACGGCGCTCCCCGATCTCTGAGCGCATGGCTTTGGTTCTGGCCATGGCTATCAACCCAGGCACGTATCTCGGTCGCTACGAAATCCGCTCTCAGCTGGGCGCGGGTGGAATGGGCGAGGTGTGTATCTGGCACAAGACACTCAACTGAGACGCCCTGTCGCCATCAAGCTCCTCCCACCGGAGTTTAGCGGGCAGAGAGAGAGGCTTCATCGGTTCGAACAGGAAGCATACGCAGTCGCCGCGCTCAATCATCCGAACATCGCTCACGTCTATGAGATCGGAGAAGCGGACGGCACGCGCTTCATTGTGATGGAGTTTATTGATGGCCAAACTCTGCGCGAACTAATTCGTAGCGGAGATATCGATTTGATGAAGCTCTTAGGTTATCTGCAACACGCAGCCGAAGGCTTGGCCAAGGCCCACGCGGCAGGAATTGTGCACCGTGATCTGAAACCCGACAACTTCATGGTCACGCGAGACGGTCACGCGAAGGTGCTCGACTTCGGCTTAGCAAAACTCGTCGAGCCGCAACCCTCTACAATAAGGACCGGAGGCGGAAGCGAGGTCGCCACCGCAATTCTGCAACAGCATTCCACGCCGGGGACCGTGCTGGGTACCGTGGGATATATGTCGCCGGAACAGGCCCAGCGTTAAAACAGATCAAATCGATCATCGTTCAGACATCTTTTCGTTCGGCTGCATACTGTTTGAAGTGGTCACGGGGCGGAAAGCGTTCGAGGGTAGAGACGCGATCGATATCCTCAACAAGATTATTCGTGAGCCGGTTCCTTCGGTCAGCGGTTTCCGCCCGGACGCGCCGAATCACCTGCAAAGAATTGTGCGTAGATGTCTGGCGAAAGATCCCGAAGAGCGCTATCAAACGATTAAAGACGTAGCTATCGAACTGAAAGAATTGCGGCGTGAATTCACGGCCACGACCGCAGGGATTAATAGTACGGTTTCGCCAACGGCGGTCGGCTCGACTCGCCGCTCAACGACCATTGCAGAACCAGTTTCATTAACCACTACAGAGTCATCGTCAAGTGCTGAATACATCATCAATGAAATCAAACGACACCGATTGACGGCGGCCGTTGCTTTTGTCGTGCTAGTGCTCGGTGCCGTCGGTCTCTACTTTTACCTGCACACGCGAAGCACCGAAGTCGCGATTGACTCAATCGCCGTCCTGCCGTTTGTAAATGAGAGCAGTAACCCTGATGTCGAGTATTTGTCAGACGGAATGACCGAATCGCTCATCAACAGCCTTTCACAATTGCCCAACCTTTTAGTAAAGGCACGCAGTTCCGTGTTTCGCTATAAAGGTAAAGAAGTCGAGCCGCAGCAAGTCGGCTCGGAGTTGAACGTGCAGGCAATCTTGAGCGGGCGCGTGGTGCAACGCGGCGATGACTTGACGTTGTACCTCTCGTTAGTCGACGGGCGCAACGGTAACCAGCTTTGGGGCGAGCAGTACAATCGAAAACTGACAAACCTCGTAACGTTGCAAAACGAGATTGCCCGTGATGTTGCCAACAAATTGCGCACCCGATTGTCGGGTGCTGACGAGCAGAGGCTGGCGAAGAACTACACTGAAAATGTGGAAGCTTATCAACTCTATTTGAAGGGACGTTTTTATTGGAACAAGCGTACACCGGAAGCCCTGAAAAGAGCCGTTGAATATTTCAACCAGGCTATTGCACTGGACCCGAGCTACGCTCTCGCTTACGCTGGACTAGCTGATGCTTACGTAATGAAATTTGATTACAGAGTCCTACCATCCAGAGAAGCAATACCGCAGGCGCGGGAAGCCGCGCTTAAAGCCTTGTCATTGGACGATGGGTTAGCCGAAGCGCACGCTTCGCTGGGACTAATTTTGCACTGGGGCGACTATGACTTTGCGGGCGCTGAACGCGAGTTCAAACGGGCTATCGAACTGAATCCAAATTACGCGAGCGCCCATCAATGGTATGGAAGTCTGCTCACGTCTTTGGGACGAACTGAAGAGGCATTGGTCGAACACAGGCGGGCGGTTGAAATCGAGCCGCTCTCGCTCGTCATGAACTATACCTACGCATCAAGTCTTTACTTTGCCCGACGATACGACGAGGCGATCGCCCAGGCGAAAAAGACTCTCGAATTGGATGCTAACTCCCTGGGTACTTATTTCTGGCTCGGCAGCGCTTTCGTATCCAAAGGTGACTACGCCCAGGCGGTTGACGCCTTTGCAAAGAGCCGAGAATTAAGGGGTGACCCTGAAGCAGCGGAATTAATGCGGAAGAATTTCGCCAAAGGCGGCTGGCAAATGTTTCTCCGAGGCGTTCTTAAAGACGAGGCAACGGTAGATTCGCCGTACACATTGGCTCAAGTTCACATCTTACTGGGCAATAAAGATGAGGCATTTGCGCAACTGAATAAATCGTACGACGTCCGTGAACCGGACCTTATGCGTCTAAAAGTCGACCCCCGCCTTGACGCTTTACGCGACGACCCGCGCTTTCAAGATTTGCTGCGGCGCGTCGGCTTCACGCCGTAATAAGTGTAAGAAGAGTGAAGACATCTAACGGGTTGGTATTAAGGGTTTCTTTCCTGCCACTCCTCGCCCGCAAGCATCTTGTCCTTCAACTGCCGCGCTCTGTGGGCTCTGAGAGGTGCGAGCAAATTGTCAGGAATGGGAAGCGTGCGTCTGCTTCTCTCTGTCCTTAACTCGAACAGTTGCAGTTTCTTATCTATACTCCTTGTTCCTATTCGGATGACTCACCCTTAGCCTGTTCGCCGCTGTGCGTGAGCTTCTGTTGTGCTAAAGCAGCCGTGCCTAACAGGCCGCCCATACCCATCGATTCAACAGCTGTACTGGGCACGATCATCATCGCGCCTTTTTCTTTCAGCCCTTCGTAAAGCATGTTCATCGCTCGCAGGTGCAACGCTGTCGGATTCTCTTGATAAGACTCCGCGGCCTTTTCAAAGAGTTTGGCTATCTCGACCTCTGCCTGGCCCAGGATGATGCGCGCTTGCTTTTCGCGTGATGCCTGCGCTTCACGAGACATGGCATCCTGCAAAGCGGCGGGAATGATCACGTCGCGCATCTCCACTGATTGCACGGTTACGCCCCAGGGATTCGAACGTTCATCGATCAACTGCTGCAACTCTTGTTCAATCCGTTCACGTCCACGCAGGAGATCGGAAAGAGAAGTTCGGCCGATGATGTCACGCAGCGCCGTTTGCGCCGCCCAGCTTACAGCCTGAGGATAGTTCTGTACCTCGAGCGCCGCTTTCTCGGGATCATAGACCATCCAAAACAGCACGGCGTCGACGTTGACCGGAACCGTGTCTGAGGTCAGTGTTTCCTCGGCCGCAAAACTAGTGGTGATTACGCGCTGATCTATCCAGGCAGGCACGGTATCGACAAAGGGAAAGATCCAGAAGAGGCCTGGTCCACGCAGGCCGACATAACGGCCCAGCCGCAGCACTACCGCGCGCTCCCATTGACGAGCAATCTTCGGCGCTTGCGCACCCAACAGTCCAAGCAGCAAGCCGACAATCGCGCCTATCAGGCTGTTTGTAAGGGGAATCGAGAGAATTCCGAGTCCCAGCGGTACCAGCAGCGCCACCGCGGAAATGACATTTACGCGAGGCGTGTTTTGGGCCGGCAGATTACTACGAGTGTCAACTAGACTTGTGTTAGCCATTTCGCTTCATCTCCTTCGATACAACGTAGCGCAGCCTGTCCGCTTGCGTTCACTGTTCCAGCGCGACAGTTAGCGTAGAAAGACTCATTTGCGAGAACGCGAGCTAACAGCTTGCGTTACCCTTTGGCGACGGCTTTGCAGGTGTTCGATCAGATCGTCGAGCGCGTAGCCGTGCGCTTCGGCCTCGGCGACGTAGCGGTCTGCCAGCTCGCGCAAGTGCTTTTCGTGATCCTGCCGGGCGCTGATTTTGACCCGTCGAGCGGTGACAAAGGTTCCGATCCCTCTGCGCGTTTCTACTATTCCGGCCCGCTCCAACTCGGCGTAGACCTTGGCCACCGTATTGGCATTAATGCGCAGATCAACAGCTAATTGCCGCACCGTCGGCAACTGCTCGCCCAGCCCCAGACGTCCCGTGGCAACCGCAAACCTGATTGATCGCTCCAGCTGCGCATAAAGAGGCATCGGATGCGAAGCGTCGATGGAGAACGTTTGTGCCATTTCACTAGTATACTACGACACTAGTACAAACCTAAACCTCAGCGCCGGGTCTTCGCTTGGTTTCGTTGCCGGGCAGGTGGATCAGTCATTCGGCAAACCGCGATCTCTGATCCCAGCGGACTCTCCGGCCGTCTCTGTTGGTACTCCCTTTACTTGCTGCATGCCGTGGTATTCCAGGATATGATCAACTCAATTGCCAAGCGTGTTAATGGGCGGGTACCTCATGCACATCCGGTAGCAGGATTTTAGTGATGAGCCAATGTAGGAACTGCTATCAGTGGTTCAGATCGCGAACCAATCCTTTTCACAATGGATTTCTTGAAAGCATATTTGAAGGATTCCTTGTGTGCCAGTTGTGTGCCAACTCAGCAGAACCCACCTTTACACAGACACACGGAGACAACATAGATGAGGCGGAAACGCTAAGAAATCAACACTAAACGTAACGGAGGGAAACGGAGAGAAACAACTCGTTTGAGACTGGCAGTAGTGAGGTCAGGGGTTCGATCCCCCTCGGCTCCACCAATACTTGCAATAACTTAGGGCCACCGATTCGGTGGCCCTATTCGCTTTGGATTGATTTGACAGCAACCCTGACAGCAACCCGCTAGGAATTGGCCATCTTTGACTTTCTTAGAACTGCGTTCATAGCCTTTGTCGCGTCCCTCAGCATTTCCGGCATTACGGGGGTGATTGGTTGCAAATACTTCAATGCGAACGGAGAATACAGGGCGTCAAGAGGAGAGGAAGAAATGAAACTGAACGTGAAAGCTTTTGCTCTGACTTGTGGACTGATTTGGGCGTTCGGGCTGCTCTGTCTCACCTGGTGGATAATCGGGTTGGATGGAGTTACTAGGGAACCGACGCTGATCGGCCGACTGTATCGCGGCTACAACATCAGCCCGCTGGGTAGCCTAATCGGAATGGTTTGGGCCTTCTTCGATGCGTTGATTGGCGGAGCGATTTTCGCCTGGTTATATAACTTCATCGCTTCGCGGAGCATACAAGTTCCTTGAGCGTAAAGGGGCGACTGAGTTGCTCGTTGCGCGGGCGTGGCATGCCCCTTCATAACTCGAGAGTTTCATTCAACTGTGGCATGAGCAATTGTGTGTGGTGAAGTTGTTTGGGCGAAGTACTTTATGCCACGCAGCTCAAGAGCTTCGCGTGCCTTGGTAGTACGCGATGCTGCCAACCAGCAAGGTGTCGCGGCCTACAGTTCTCACATTCGCCAACCCCGCTTCAGACATGAGCGTGAGAATCCGATTCTCAGAGTTGTCCTTCAACACGTGATTTGAGTGAAACAAGCCGCCCAGACCCTGAAATCGCATGGAAAGTCGACGCCTTCGCTAACTGTTTTGATACGTGCTTCAAACCCAAAACCAAGCCCAATATTTTATTGACTGGCCGCCGGTAGCGGCGTATCTTCTCGACTCATCACCGGCCTGAACTCTAGGCACGCGTCACACGCGCCCGACTCCTATTTCAGCCACGAATCTTTAACCTGCGGCGACTTCTCTGAGAAAGGAGATATTGTGATGCTGTCTTATGCAAGACCACTTCTAGCGTTTCTTACCCTTCTTACTTTCTGTTTGTGCTTCGCCAATTTCTCGGGCGGACGAGCGCAACAGCCGTTCGACGTTCGCAATATTTCACTAGTAGGCGCTCTTAAGCTCCAACCTTTCAACGAAAAGGCTCACGCGGACGTTGCCGGATACAAGAACCTTGCGTTTATCGGTAAGTGGGGTGGTGCCTGTACTGGAATGGGTGTCGACATCATTGACATTTCAACTCCTTCAACGCCGGTGAAGATCGCCGCAACACTGACCCATGCCAACACGTCCGCCGAAGATATGAACACAATACAAATCGGTTCTCGTGATGTGCTGGCAGTTGGGCTGCAGGAATGCGGGATGAACCCGGCGCAAGGCAAGAGCGGACTCGAACTATACGATATTACCGATCCGAGCCATCCGCAGTTCCTAAGTTTCTTTGATGTCGATGGGTTTGGGGCGGACGTGCACGGAATTCACGAACTGGATCTAACCATCACTCCAAGTGGACGCGCACTGGCACTTGCAGCCGTCCCCGATCTCGAGATTCTCACACGCGACAGTGAAGGGTTAGGAGGAAAGGGTGATTTATTGATAATCGACATCACGGATCCCACCACACCGACTGTAGTTAGCGAATGGGGCGTACTGGACGAACCTGGTTTAGGTCCTTCGTTCTACGCCAGCGTCCGCCAAGGGAGCTTTCCCGAAACATTCGGACACAGTGCAAGAGCGAGTAAAGACGGGACACGCGTGTATGTTTCCTATTGGGATGCAGGCGTTATGGTACTCGACATATCCAACCCCGCTTCTCCGGTCTTGCTTGGCCACACATCCTTCAGTCCAGGCGAGGAGGGGAATGCGCACTCCGTGGCGGAAGCTCGTGGTGGCAACATCATCATCCAAGCGGATGAGGATTTAGACCCATTTGGCAGTGGAGCGTTTGATGGCTGGGGTTACCTGCGAATTTTCGATATCGCAGATCCGGCTAATCCGCAGCAGCTAAGCACGTTTGCAACGGCGAACGTGAACGACGAAACGGTCGCAACACAGGGCAATTGGACTACGCACAACCCTGAGGTGCGAGGTAACACTGTGTATGCGTCTTGGTACAATGACGGTATTCGCGTGATTGACATTTCAACGCTGTCAGCGCCGCGTGAAATCGGCTTCTGGATCGGCGCAGGCGCGCCAACAGGGGCTCCGGCCGTCAACATCTGGAGTGTTGTTCCCCACGAAAATTTGTTACTGGCGAGCGACCGCAACTACGGCCTCTACATCCTTCGGATGCCTTGATCGATTGCGCGCCTCGTCATCACTCGGAAGAACAACGTGTAGATCAGCAACCGAGGTTGGGATAGGCCCTGATCAGAACGTGGATCACGTGCGGAATGGCCGGCGCTGAGGCAACCTCAAGTCCGACTTTTCCTTGAAGCCCTGCATCAAAACCGTTGGCGCCAATTTGCGGCACTCCGTCGCGCCATCCGCCGCTGGCGTAAGGCTTAACCTCGTACAGCCGGCGGCGCTTAATATCTCCTACGCCAATGAGCTCGCCAGCCTATGACACTCCCTCGAATCCAAAAGAACGCTGCCAACTGGTCCACAGATTTTCTTCGTTCTTACGTCTGATGATACGGGCGGAGTTAAAGTAGACCGTCTATCTTAATGGCATCAGAGATACGAACCGCCCGAATTTGTCGCACGCGCTTGAGCCCCGACGACAATGAAGAGAGTAAGACAGAGCCCAACAATCAGACGCGCCCGGAAGCGTTTCAATTTACTATCGAAACGCCTCAATCCTCTTGTCATAGCTGCTTGTCAGAAGGCAGAGCGATTCTGAGGACCGGCTTGCCGCCAACATTCTGCAATGGGAAATAGACACGATGCGTGTGACTATCAATCGCAACGCTGTGAGCGTTGGGAGCGAAGAATCCTTGACCGACCTTCTCCAGGTTGCGGCCACGCTCGTCGAAGATCGTGATGATGCCGCTCTCAGCAGAAACGTAAAGACGACCAAAGCCCTTATCAAAGGCGAGCACGTCGGGATCGGCGCCGACCGAGTGATTAGCCGTCATCTTTTTTGCTTCAAGATCAAAGACCGACAGTTTCGCATTCTCTTCGCAGGCGACGAATCCTAACCGGTGCTCACTGTCGATCAAGAGTCCATGCGGCTCGCTGCATCCGGGTAGTGCATAACGCGCGACGACCTCGTCTTTAGTTGGATCAATTTCAGCAAGTTGGTTCTGCCCATGTACAGTGACAAAGATGTGTTCTGAAACTGAATCGTACTGCGTATTACCTGCGCCTCCGCCAAGAGCTATCGTCGTTAGGCGCTGATTGGTTTTGGCGTCAATCACCGTGTCCGTCTGGCCATGTAAATCAGAAACGTAAATCTTATTGACTTTGCTCGCATAGGCAACTCCATCCGGATAATCTCCGGCAGGCGCGCGAGCAATGATCTGTAGTGTGCTGTCGTCAATAACAGTCAGTTCGTTCGAGCCGGTTGCGGAGGCATAGACCCGATGCAGTTCGGGGACCGCGAGTACGCCATGAACTCGCCTCAGATCCTTAACGTCGCCGACGATTGCCTGTTTGTTCACGTCGAAGACGGTCATCAAATCAGAGCCCAAGTGAGCGATGTAAAGGCGGCCGCTTTCGCTGTCCAGACTCTGATAATCAAAACGAGTTGCGGCCCCGGTCAGAGGGATGTCGTTTAAGGTTCGAAGAGGAAGAGATTGAGATGACGTCGAATCACTGGATTCAGGAATTGTTGAGGAGTAATGAGAAGCAGATTGGGATGTCTGAGCATTCGCTTGCAGTTGGCCTTTTCGTGAGGAACAGGCAACAGCAAACGCAATCAGAAGTGTGAAAGTGATTGTGAAACGCATGAAGACCACCTCCTGAATTTATCTGTCAGCAAGTATAATCGCAGCTTCGTTCAGCTTTCTAATGACTAGTCTAGAGCATTCTAGATTGAACCCAGCGGGAGACTCAGGCATTTGGTCTCTTGTGAGGTGGCGAAGATGATTACGAGCCGCCCATCGAGGCTTGCTTGGTTTCGAGAGGCAGAGAAACATGTTGCGTGGTCAGTCAACGCTGATGCGCTTCAGCGGTCGGGCGCAACTGCATCGAGACTACTGCATCGAGACTCTTGTTACGGCTTCTTTGGCGCCGGGCTGGGTGTCGGCTGCGACTTGAGTTCCTCTGAATCTGCTACATCCACAATCTTCACTTTGCTCTGAAAGCGTTTGTAATCCGTGTAACGAACCAGCATTCGAACATGCACGGAGTTGCCTTTGGGAAATATCAATTCATCGTCAGCATAGGTATAGGTAGGAAACCAGTAGTGGCCGTCAACTTGTTGCCGATACGTTTCAAATACAGGGAACCGCTGATTGCCTTCTGGCACACCTTTCCCCCGCACTTTGACTATTTGTAGGTCCTGTTGATCAACCCAGATGCGACCTTGAAAGAAACGCTCGCTTACCTTTTTTGGAACAATCTTAGGTGCGACATCGAAGACGTAGGTGTCCAGTTCGTCCAGTCGTTCTTTGCCAAAATACTTAAAGTCGTACTGGGCAAGTTTCGATGCTTCGAGGGCAAAAGGTTGGACTCCGCCGAGATCCTCGAGGTCCTCTTGCGTGACAGAAACTTCAGTGAGCGTGGGCAGAGGAAAGTATGTAATCTTCTCGAACCGTTCATTGTTGTCGTTAAAGACAAATTGAGAGGTCCGATGGTACTCGCCGGTGATTTGTCCACCCATACCTATCGACTGAACCGTCGCATCTCGCTTAAAAGCATATTCCGCTAGTGCGTGGCGAAATTCCGTTTCCTTGGCGGTAAATGCGCGAACGATCTTCTCGACATCAATTGACGGGCTATCTCCCGGTTTAGAAGTCGCTGCCTCGTTGGTTTGCCAAGCTTGTGCCAATGGTGTTGTCGTAGCAAAACTTACCAGGCACGTGAAAAGGAAGAGCGCAGCGCTGTTCCTGAATACCTGCATCTTCATCCTGGCCTCCAATAGAATCGCAATTCAGAACGCCAAAAGTCGGGGGGGGCGGCTTGTTAGATGCAGATTTGTCGGCGAGAGTGCAAAGAGTTCGTCAAGAAGTTGTAGAATAACTGTCAACGGTCCCGTTGCTGGGCCGGGCGTCCTGGGGTATTTGCGCTGATTGTGACAAGAGAGGCGATTGGATCGAGTTGATCGCGCCACCGGTACAATAGCCGTCGATGAATGTCCAGTTCCGCTGCCAGCGCCACGATATCGTCGCACTGCTTCATCCGCTCAACGCACATCCGCCGGAACTCGTTCGAATACCTTCCCGCTCATCTCTTTGCCACTTGCAGCTCCTTTCTCTGCCAAGTGTGCCTATAACGAGTGTCTCATTCCAGGGGTTCAGTCCAAACAATATGTTGAGACCGAGACATTGGTGTTAAACGTGTTTGCAAATACTACGTTCTCTGCTAGAATCCTCAGCCTCCAGAAAATTCCCCCGACTCTGGTGATAAACTTAGCCTCCGAGAATTACAGCAAACCTGCGTAATGCCTCTCGGCTTATCGGGCATAAAAAGTAAATCACAGCAAAATCCAAGTGAGGGACCAAAATGAGGAAATCCTCGTGTAGACCGTGGATAGCGCTATTGCTCGGGCTAACCATCTTCGCCGGCCTGCTAGCCAGTGATCACGCTCCCGCGAAATGTGCGCCGAAACTAACGTCACCGAATAAAATTTCCGCAGACGTACTGAAGAAGGTAAATGTCGGTCAGGGAAATGAGCCCATTCGCGTCATCGTCCAGCCCCGCGAAGCGTGGACCTCCGAGTTAGACTCAGCCCTTCAAGACGTCGACGTAACCAACATCCGTCAATTCCAGAACTTTAATTTCCGCGTCATCACCGTTTCAGCGGCCGCCGCCGCGGCGCTGGCATCGCGGAACGATGTAGCATACGTCTCCGTGAACCGAGAGGTGCGCACCCTTGGTCACGTGTCATTAACGACAGGAGCTGACGCCGTGCGTGAGACGAGCGGCACGACGACCGGCGGGTTGGACGGCACCGGGATCGGCATAGCGGTCCTGGACTCGGGGATCGACGTTAATCATAAGGCGTTTCTGGACAAGAGCAATCACCTTCGCGTAGTCGTCGACAGGGATTTCACCGGCGAGGGGCGCTCGGACGATCCGTACGGTCACGGCACTCATGTGGCTTCGATGGCTGCGGGCAACGGCCGCATCTCAAACGCCCAGTACACCGGCGTCGCACCGAACGCTAATATCATCAACCTTCGCGTGCTCAACTCGCACGGCGCCGGGACAATCAGCGGCCTTCTCCAAGCACTCGACTGGGTGCTGACCAACAGCGCTACCTATAACATCAGGGTCGTCAACATGAGCCTCGGCAGCCCGGCGGTGGATTCTTACAAATACGATCCCCTCTGCCTGGCGGTGCGTCGTCTGGTTGACGCAGGCATCGT
>WNGA01004032.1_pt1 | contig 21789 bp, 20 predicted proteins | sample 5400061 | NCBI WGS metagenome assembly WNGA01 (sample SAMN13153366, study PRJNA577476) | soil metagenome | isolation source: 100 cm soil or saprolite under grassland replicate 2 | place: USA:California | collected 2016-06-15
GAACGTCGTTTCCACCTCGCAGCCGCTCGCCGCTCAAGCCGGCCTGCGCATGCTGCTTGCAGGCGGCAACGCGGTCGATGCGGCGCTCGCGACCGCGATCACGCTCACGGTGGTCGAACCGATCTCGAACGGCATCGGCAGCGACGCGTTCGCCATCATCTGGGACGGGGTGCGATTGCACGGCTTGAACGCCTCGGGCCGCGCGCCCGCCGCGTGGACGCCGGAATACTTCAAGGGGCAGAAGGCAATGCCCGTGCGCGGCTGGAACAGCGTATCGGTGCCGGGCGCGGTGTCGGCCTGGGTCGAGCTGTCGAAGAAGTTCGGCAAGCTCCCCTTCGAAAAGCTCTTCGCGCCTGCGATCGAGTACGCGGCAAACGGATTTCCGGTTTCGCCTTTCGTCGCCGAGCGCTGGAACCCGCAGGTGCCCGAGCTGCGCGGCCAGCCCGGTTTTGCCGAGGCATTTCTGCGCGACGGACGCGCGCCGCGCGCCGGAGAGATCTTCCGCTTCCCCGACCAGGCAAGGACGCTGGAGAAAATCGCCGCCACGAACGGCGAGGCGTTCTACCGCGGCGAGCTCGCGGAAAAAATCGAGGCGCACGCCAAGGCGAACGGCGGCGCGATGAGGCGCTCCGATCTCGCCGCGCACGCGAACGACTGGGTGGGCACGATCGGCCTGGACTACCGCGGGCTCACCGTGCACGAGATCCCGCCGAACGGCCAGGGCATCGTGTGCCTGATTGCGCTCGGGATTCTCTCCAACTTCGATGTCGCCGATCACCCGGTCGATTCCGCGGACAGCGCGCACCTTCAGATCGAGGCGGTGAAGCTCGCTTTTGCCGACGCCAGGGCGTTCGTCGCCGACGCAAGAGCAATGGACGTGAAGCCGGCGCAGCTGCTCGATCCGGATTACCTCAAGTTGCGCTCAACGCTTATCGACATGAAGCGCGCCCAGGACTTCGGCGCAGGTTCCCCGGCGAAGGGCGGCACAGTCTATCTCACGGCGGCGGACGCGGGCGGCATGATGGTGTCGATGATCCAGTCGAACTTCTCGGGTTTCGGCTCGGGCGTGGTCGTGCCGGGCACCGGCATCAGCCTGCAGAACCGCGGCTCGGGCTTCGTTCTCGCCCCGGCCCACCCCAACCAGGTGGCGCCGGGGAAGCGTCCCTTCCACACCATCATCCCCGGGTTCGTCACGCGAAACGGCGCGCCCGTCATGACCTTCGGCCTGATGGGCGGCAGCATGCAGCCGCAGGGTCACACGCAGATGATGGTGCGCATGGCCGACTACGGCCAGGGACCGCAAGGCGCGATCGACGGGCCGCGCTTCCGGGTCGTGAACGGCTTGGAAATCACCTTCGAGGACGAATGGCCCGAGGCGACGATCGCGGAGCTCGCCGCGCGGGGCCACAAAGTGATGAAGCTGCCCGAGGACTACAACGCCTTCGGCTGCGCCCAGATCGCGTACCGGCTCGAGGACGGTTATCTCGCCGCGTCGGACGCGAGGCGCGACAGCCTATCGGTCGGGTTCTGACGCTAGCGCCCGCACCAGGGCGTTTCGCGCGAGCAGGTTCGCCGCGGGGTCGTCGAGCGTCTGATATTTCCGAACGATGCTCTGTATCGAATCGAGCGTGGCCCTGTCGATGCGACCCCGTTCGTAGAAGAGCGAGGCGGTGATCATGATGCCGAGGCGTTCCACGACGGGGCTCTGGCTGATCACCGGAGCGGCCGAGACTCGCTCGAGGTACTGCACGTAGAATTCCGACCACTTCATCTTTCCGGATTCGGCGAGGGGCTCGTGGCTCCTCACCCAGTTGTCGACCTCCTGGATGCCGTGGGTTTCGCTGAATATCGCGCAGCCGCACAGCGAAAGCGCGAGAACGGCGGCCGCAGTACGCGTGTCCATGCCCGGAAAGCGGTTCGGTCGAAGGGAAGGCCCGTATGGTAGCGCACGCAGTGCGGCGCAGCGCGCCGCGAGTACAATGAGCCGCTCGGCAATCGCAGGGAGACAAACATGCTGAAGGTGCACAACCCCCGTTCCATCGCAGCCCCGATCGGTACGTATTCCCACGGCATCGAGGTGCCGCCCGGCGCGCGCTGGCTCTACGTGGCGGGCCAGATCGGGGTGCGCCCCGACGGGTCGGTTCCAGCCACCATCGAAGAACAGACCGAAGTGGTATGGCAGAACATTCTCGCGGTGCTGGCCGACGCCGGCATGGGAATCGGGGACGTGGTGAAAATCACCTCGTTCCTGACGCGTCATGAGAATTTCCCGAGGTTCGCGCAGGTTCGCGCGAAGTTCCTCGGCAGCCACCGCCCGGCCTCGACGCTGCTGGTGATCTCCTCGCTCGCGAGGCCGGAGTTTCTCGTCGAGGTCGAGGCGGTCGCGGCAAAGGCGCCCGCGCCCAAGAATCCCGCTCGGCGGCCGTCGGCCCGCCGCGCAGGCAAGGCGAAGCGGCGCGCCCGGCGCTGACATTTTCTCCATAGAACGGCGTTCCAGTCATGCTGAAGCTCTGGGGCAGGATCAACTCGATCAACGTGCAGAAGGTGCTTTGGGCGCTGGCCGAGCTGAAAGTCCCTTACGAGCGCAGCGACGCTGGTCTGCAGTTCGGCGTCGTGAACGAGCCTTTCTACCGCAGGATGAATCCGAACGGGCGCGTTCCCACGATCGAGGACGACGGGTTTGTGCTGTGGGAATCGAACGCCATCGTGCGCTATCTCGCGGCGAAGCACGGCGCCGGCACGCTCTGGCCGAGCGATCCCAGGCAGCGCGCCGACGCCGACCGCTGGATGGATTGGGCGACGAGCACCGTGGCGCCTGCGATCACGCCTGTTTTCTGGGGCCTGATCCGCACGCCGCCCGAAAAACGCGATCTCAAGGCGATCGACGAAGGCGTGAAGAAACTGGCGGAGGCCTTCCAAGTCCTCGAGCAGTCCCTGGAGGGACGCGACCATGTCGCGGGGAAACCCTTGACCATGGGCGACATACCGCTCGGCACGTTTGTCTATCGCTGGAACGCGCTCGACGTGAAGCGCCCGAAGCTGCCCAGGGTCGAAGCCTACTACCAGCGCCTGCAGCAGCGGCCGTCGTACAAGACGCACGTCATGCTGCCGCTCAGCTGACCGCGCGAGCGGTCATCCCCGCGAAGGCGGGGATCCAGGCTTTCCAAACCACTGGACTCCCGCTTCCGCGGGAGTGACGGACTTCGCTACCGTTCGCCCAGGGTTGCGAGGCGCGCATCGCGTTCCGGTTTGTCCAGCTTCGCCAGCTCGCGCACGGCTGCGTAAAAATCCGCCAGATCGCCGTTCTTTTGGGCGAGCAGGGCGCGAAACGCCGGCACGAGCTCCGAATAGCTCGCGACCGACGCGAGCAGCGCATTGTTCGCTCCGCGCGCGAACAGGCGATCGTAGCCGGAGAACCCGCCCCATGAGGCCTTGAGCGAGCGGTATTCATCCTGCAGCGTCGCGAGTAGGCGCCGCTTGCCCGCGCGCTTTTCCTCAGGCTCGAGCGGCCTATCATAGAACGCGGCGAGATCCGCGCGCGACTTCGTCATCAGCGCGACGAATTCGGCGCGCCTGCGTCCGGAAGCCTCGTATGCGGCGCGCTGCGCGGGCGTTCCCCCGCGCTCGAGCCAGCGGCGCACGCCCTCGTCCTCCACCGCGGAGGCAAAGGATTCGTTGAACATCGTGTCGCCCTTCACGTAGACGATCTGGTGAGCAAGCTCGTGAAACACGATGCGCGCGACCTCGGGCTCCGGATATTCGATGAAAGTCGAGAGCACCGGATCGCTGAACCAGCCGAGCGTCGAATACGCCGCGACACCTCCGACGTACACATCGTAGCTCTGGCCGGCAAGCTCGGCCGCGCGCCGCTCCGCCGCCTCCTCCGAGTAGAAGCCCCGATAGCTCACGCACCCGGCGAAAAAAAAGCACGACTCGACCGGCTTCACCGAGAATTCGGGCGCGGCAAACACGTTCCAGACCACGAAGGGCCGGCCGATGTCGGCGTAGCGGCGGTAGCTTTCGTTGTCCGGAAGCGCGAGCTCGCGACTGGCGAATTCCCGGATGGCGAGCACCTTCGCCAGTTTTGCGCGGAGCGGCTCGGGCGTGTCCGCCTCGCGCAAGCGCTCCTCGATCGGAACCGCGAGCCGCATCACCTCCAGGTGCCCCCCCACCGCCTGCGCGTAGTATTCGAGCGACGCGCAGCCCGGGACGAGAACGAGGGCGCCGAGAGCCGCGAGCCGCTTCATCGCCGGAATGCCCCGGTCCTGAGGAACGCGGCGGTCTGGCGCGCGATCCGGGGCGAGACCAGCATCAGGGTGTGGCCGACGGGAAGGGCGATATGATCGCGCAGAGCGGGGAACCTCGTCTCGTCGAGGCAGACGACTCCGTCGTTCGGCTTCGGCAGCCGTGTCACCATGCGACCCAGTCCGAACGCGACGGTGCCGGCGATCGCCCCGACTTCAAAACGGGGATCGACCGAAACATCGACCGGCTCGCGCCACACCCCGAGGCTTGCCCCCAGCAGCAATTCCCCGCCCGCGCTCTGCGCGAGGTCTGCCGCCGCGCGGCAGCCCGCGACCGGCGAGCCGAGCAGCACGGCGCGCCGCACGCGCGGGTCCGCGCCGCGCTGCAGGTAGCGCAGCGCGATGACCCCGCCCAGGCTGTGGCCGACCAGGTGCAGGCGCGGTGCAGCGAGCGCGGCGATTCTCTCGGCCACGCGGGCAAGATGCTCCGCGAGCGTGCCTCGCATGGTGCGGTAGCTCAGCGTTTGCACCGCGAAACCTTCCTTCCGCAGAGCCAAAGCGAGATAGCCCATGACCCAGCGGTTCATCCACGCCCCGTGCAGCAGCAGCACGGCGTCTTCGGGAGATGCGCTCACCGCGGCGCGCGCGCCCTTCGTCGAGGGTTCACTGCGAAGCGCGCTGGAACTCGTAGCGAAGAGTCACCGAGTGCTTGCCGGCGTTGGTCCACACGAGGCAATGATCGGCGGATTTCTTGGGCATGAAGCTGCCGGATGCGCTTTCCGTACCGTCGCGCTTGAGATCGATGACCTCTTTTTCCTCCTGGTGCGAGACCTTGAAGTTCAACGGCCCGTCGGCGCGAAACTTGTAATGCAGCCGCTGCCTGTTGTTGAGGGAAAGGCATTCCTTCTGCGCTTCCGAAGCCACAAGCGTCTTGGTCACGACCCTGACGGGCGAGGGCTTGGCGGTGTCCTGGGCCCACACCGGCGCGACAAGCAAGACTGCGGCTCCGACCACACCGAACCGAATAGGCTTCGTCATGAGTTCGACCTCCGTGTCCCGCGAACCATACACCAAATCGAATCAGCAAGACTTAGAATACCCCCCGAAGATCTCTCGGAGGAGCTGCCATGTTCGCCCGAATCGTGTTCGCGTTTCTCGTTGCGTCTCTTGCCGCGGCGGCGGCCCAGGCCCAAACCTGGCCGTCCAAGCCCGTGCGCTACATCGTTCCGTTCCCGCCCGCCGGGGCGACTGACATCACAGCGCGCATCATGGCGGACAAGATCAGCGGGCCGCTCGGCCAGTCGGTAGTCGTCGAGAACCGCCCCGGCGCGGCCGGCAACGTCGGCACGGAGTTCGTGGCGAAATCCGCTCCGGACGGGTACACGATTTTGCAGCTGACCGTGGCGCAATCGATCAGCGCGACTTTGTACGCTAAGCTGAACTACGACCTCGAGAAGGACCTCGCGCCCGCGGCGATGGTCGCGCTGGTGCCGAACGTGATGATCGTGAACCCTTCGGTGCCCGCCCGATCGGTCGCCGAGTTCATCGCGCTTGCGAAGGCGAAGCCGGGCAAGATCAATTTCGCCTCTTCGGGCAGCGGCACCTCGATCCACATGTCCGCCGAGATGTTCAAGATGCTCACCGGCGTCGACATCGTGCACATCCCCTACAAGGGCAGCGGCCCGGCGCTCGCTGACCTCCTCGGCGGGCAGGTCGACGTGATGTTCGACAACCTCACGTCTTCCATCGGGCACATCCGCGGCGGCAAGCTGCGCGCGCTGGCGGTGACCACGGTCACGCGTTACCCGGAGCTGCCCGAGCTGCCGACCATGCAGGAAGCCGGCGTGCCCGGCTACGAAGCGACGGCCTGGTTCGGCATCGTCGTGCCCAAAGGCACGCCGCAGGAGGTCGTCATGCGCATCAACGCCGAGGTGAACAAGGCGCTCGCACAGGCCGACGTGAAGGAGAAGCTCGCCCAGCAAGGCGCCCTGGCCAGATCGTGGACGCCCGAGGAATTCGGATCCTTCATCCACAACGAAGTCGTGAAATGGGCCAAGGTGGTAAAGGCCTCGGGCGCCAAGGTCGAATAGACAGCCCCTTCTTCCTGGACTAAACCACCTCGAACAGCCCTGCCGCCCCCATCCCGCCCGAGCCGGCGGCTACTGCGGAGGGACGAGGATGGGCAGGATGCTCACTATCTGCCATCCTTCGGGTTTCCTGACCATCACCAGGTTGATGTAGAGGCGGTTCCTGGCCGGTTCGACGCCTGGATCTCCGACGGTGAGCAGCGTCGGCGCGTAGACTTGCGCCACGCGGCGGCTGATCGAAATGACTCGCAGCTCTTTCTTGTTGGCATCGATGTGCCAAGTCCCCTTGTAGCGCTCCTCCAGGCTCTTGAGCGCGGCCTCCCGGCCCCAGATAGGTTTGCCCCGGCTGACCCAGAGAAAGTCCGGGGAGTCCGCGAGGAGGCTTCGCATCGACTTCAAATCATGCGCGTTTTGGATTGCTATGTACTTGTCGAAGACCGCGCGCACCTCCTCTTCCATTGTCGCAGCGTGAGCCAGCGTCACAATCGCCGTCAACGCGGCGAAAAACAGGAATCGCTTTACCATTCCCTCCTCCAATACTGCTTACCCATCCTCAAGTGGGCCCGCCTGGATTCGAACCAGGGACCAAAGGATTATGAGTCCTCTGCTCTAACCAGCTGAGCTACAGGCCCCCGAAAATCACCCTGCCCGCTTTGCCTCGGCCCTGTTGTTGGTCAGTTGTTGTCGAGGAAACTCTTCAACCGCTCGGAGCGCGACGGGTGGCGGAGCTTGCGCAACGCCTTCGCCTCGATCTGCCGGATGCGCTCGCGCGTGACGTCGAACTGCTTGCCGACCTCCTCCAGCGTGTGGTCGGTGTTCATTTCGATGCCGAAGCGCATGCGCAGCACCTTGGCTTCGCGCGGCGTGAGCGAGTCGAGCACGTCCTTGGTGACCTCGCGCAAGGATGCATACATCGCTGCATCGTTCGGTGCGAGCGTCGCCTGGTCCTCGATGAAGTCTCCCAGATGCGAGTCGTCGTCGTCGCCGATCGGCGTCTCCATCGAAATCGGCTCCTTCGAAATCTTGAGGATCTTGCGGATCTTGTCCTCGGGCATCTCCATCTTCTGCGCGAGCGTCGCGGGGTCCGGTTCCTGCCCGGTCTCCTGCAGGATCTGACGGGAGATCCTGTTCATCTTGTTGATGGTCTCGATCATGTGCACCGGGATGCGGATGGTGCGGGCCTGGTCGGCGATCGAGCGCGTGATCGCCTGCCGGATCCACCATGTGGCGTAAGTCGAGAACTTGTAGCCGCGGCGGTATTCGAACTTGTCCACCGCCTTCATCAGGCCGATGTTTCCCTCCTGGATCAGGTCGAGGAACTGCAGACCGCGGTTGGTATACTTCTTCGCGATCGAGATCACCAGGCGCAGGTTTGCTTCTGTCATTTCGCGCTTCGCGCGGCGGGCTTTCGCCTCCCCCGTGGACATCTGCTTGTTGATGTCCTTGAGGTCTTTCAGGGGAATGCCGATCCGCTTCTGGATCGTAAGCAGTTTTTGCTGTTGCTCGAGGATGTTGGGCTCGAAGCGCGAGAGCAGGCTGCTCCAGGGCCTTCCGGCTGCAATCTCGTTCTTTACCCAGCGCATGTTCGTCTCGCTGCCGGGAAACTCCTTGATGAAGTGGGGCCGCAGCATGCCGCCCTTGTTCACGCACAGGTTCATGATCTCGCGCTCGTGGCTGCGCACCTCGTCCACCATGCCGCGCAGGCTGTCGCACAATTTCTCGATGATGCGCGCAGTGAAGCGGATGTTCATCAACTCGCTGCCGATCTGGTCGCGTACACGAACGTATTCCTTGCTTCGGTGGCCGTGCTCGGCCAGGGCACGCTTCATCTTCTCGTAGAGGCGCTGGATCTTGCCAAAGCGCGCGAGCGCGTCCTCCTTCAGCCGCAGCAGGGTGGCCGAAAGTGCGGCGCTGTCGTCCTCACCCTCGGACTCTTCCTCTTCTTCGGGCTCGATATCGTCGGCGAGCTCCTGGATCGGCTCGTCTTTCGCGTTCGGATCGATCAGACCGTCGACCAGCTCGTCGATGCGCATCTCATCGCGGCCGACTCTGCCGGACAGGTCGAGGATTTCGGCGATGGTTGTCGGGCAGGCCGAGATCGCCTGAATCATGTGCTTCAGACCGTCTTCGATCCTTTTTGCGATCTCGATCTCGCCTTCGCGCGTGAGCAGCTCGACCGATCCCATTTCGCGCATGTACATGCGCACCGGGTCGGTAGTGCGGCCGAATTCGGGGTCGACCGTCGAGAGCGCCGCTTCCGCCTCTTCCTCCGCGTCTTCGTCCGGCACCCCTGCCGGCGCGGTCTCGGAAATGAGCAGCGTGTCCGCATCCGGAGCCTCGTCGTAGACCTGGATGCCCATATCGTTGAACGTCGAGATGATGGACTCGATCTGCTCGGCATCCACCATGTCGTCGGGCAGGTGGTCGTTGATCTCGGCGTAAGTGAGGAAGCCGCGCTCTTTTCCGAGCTTGATGAGGTTCTTCAGGCGAGTGCGGCGAGCTTCGGCGTCCTCGGGCCGGGCCTCCGCGCGCAGCAGCAGCGCGCGTTCGGCGTCGCCGTTGCGGCGTGGCCGGCCGGCCTTGCGCAGTCTCATGAGCTCCTGCGCCTGAAGCTTGAGCTGGGCCTTGAGCTCCTTTTCCTTCTGCTTGGCAAGCAGCGCCGCTTCCTTCGCCTTGGCCTTCTCCAGCGCAGCGAGCTCCTTGGCTTTCGCCTTCTCGCGCGCGGCGAGCTCCTTCGCCTTGGCCTTTTCGCGCGCGATGCGCTCACGCTCCCGCTGTTTTTCTCTGGCCGCCTTGAGGCGCAGCCTTTCCTTCGCGACCCGCTCGCGCGTCCTTTGCAGCTCTAGGGTCTTGCGCGCCCGTTCCCTCTCCTTTGCAGCCTTGAGCCGCGCGCGCTCCTTCTCCTTGGCGGCTTTCGCCCGGGCCGCAGTCACGGCCTTGCGGGCCTTGTCCTTCTCTCGCGCCGCCTTCGCTCGGGCCGCTTCCTTCACTTTGATCCTGCGAACCCCTTCTTTTTTCTTGGCGGCCCTGGCGCGCGCGAGCTCCAGCGCCTTGCGTGCTCGCAGGCGCTCTTTCTGCGCCCGCAGCCGCTGCGCGGCCTTGGCTTTCCGCGCTTTGAGTCTTGCCAGGACTTTTGCGCGCGCTTTTAGGCTAAGCTTATGATTCGCCACGATTTCCATACCCTCATGATGTCGAACGGGAACCTGAAATTATAGCAATATGTTGGGACGAAACCGAAGATTTCTTTAGTCCGGTGAGTTGGCCTGTCAGTTCCAGCATCTCGGCATGCTCTTCCGGCGTGCGATCCTTCTTTGCTATCAGTGCGTCATGCCGCTTCCGTTTCTGCCTTACTTGAAGCCTTTCGACGGCGCCGCTGAACTCCGCGCCCGTTTGCTCTTCCCCGAATCTTGTATCCATGAGCGCCGCCTGGCTCGATTCGAGGAGGACCTTCAGTTCTGTCTCGCGGAAATGGTCCACTACAAGATTGCCGTCCGCACTCGGGTTTTCGCGACAGAACTCGGCCACCATCAGGATCGCACGCCCCTCAAAGGAATCATGATCCACCAGCTCCGCCGCAATTTCCTTGGCGTAGGCCGGCTTGGAAAGCAAGCACTGAAGCAGGGTGCGTTCGGGTTTTCGCTCCGCAAGCTGGGCGCCGCGCTCGGCACCTTGCAAGGGGGGTTTCGAGTCGTGGCCGCGCGGGATGCGGATCTCGGTCAGCCGCGCCGCTTCCTCCTGCCTCACGCCGGCCGCGTCGGCAAGCGCCTTGAGCAGCTGCAGCTTCAGCGTCGGCGCGGACACCTTGTGCAGCAGCGGCTTCGCCTCGTGCACGAGCCGGGAGCGTCCCTCCGCCGTAGCCAGGTCAGCCCGACTCTTCAGCTCTTCGAGAAGGAACTCCGACAGCGGCCGCGCTTCGCCGAGTCCTTTCTCGAACGCTCCTGCGCCGTTATTTCGCACGAAGCTGTCCGGATCGTGCTCGGGCGGAAGAAAGAGAAATCGCACGGTCTTGTTATCCGCCAGCCAGGGTAGGCTTACCTCGAGCGCTTGCCACGCTGCCTTCCGGCCCGCCGCGTCGCCGTCAAAGCAGAACACCACCTCGTCGGTCTGGCGCAGGAGCTTCTGCACGTGCGCGGGCGAGGTTGCCGTGCCCAGCGTCGCGACCGCGTACTCGATACCGTGCTGCGCGAGCGCCACCACGTCCAGGTAGCCTTCGACCACGATGGCGCGGCCTGCCGCGCGGATCGCCGACCTCGCCTGGGCAAGGCCGTAGAGCTCGCGTCCCTTCTCGAACAGCGGGGTTTCCGGGGAGTTGAGATACTTCGGCTCCCCTTCGCCGAGCACGCGGCCCCCGAAGGCGATCACCGAGCCGCGCTGGTTGAGAATGGGGAACATGATGCGGTCGCGAAACCGGTCATAACGCCGTCCCCCGCCCTCCGGGTCGATCACGAGGCCGGCCTCTTTCAGCGATTTGTCGGCATAGCTCGGAAAAACGCTCTCCAGGCTCTGCCAACCCTCGGGCGCATAGCCGATTCCGAAGCGCGCCGCGATTTTGCCGGTCAGGCCGCGGCCCTTGAGATATTCGATGGCGCGCGGCGCCGCCTTCAACTGTTCGCGGTAGTAGTCACAGGCGCGTTCCATGATCTCGTACAGATCCGGCCCGCCTTCGGGTTTCTGGGTGCGCGGTTCGAACTCCGGCATCTTCATGCCGACGGATTGGGCGAGATCCTTCACCGCCTCAACGTAGCCGAGGCCCTGGTATTCCATGAGAAAGGAGATCGCGTTGCCGTGCGCGCCGCAACCGAAGCAGTGATAGAACTGCTTGGTCGGGCTGACGGTGAACGAGGGCGTCTTCTCGGTGTGGAACGGGCAGCAGGCAAGATAGTTCGCTCCGCCCTTCTTCAGCGGGACGTAGCGCTCGATCACATCGACGATATCGACGCGATGGAGCAGTTCTTGCTTGAAGGAATCCGGTATCACGGCCGGAATGCGCTCTGAAGGAGCACCGCGAGCGCGCCTCGATGAATGGGCCGCCGAGGCCCGTCCCTTCTCACCATGTTCCCTTTATAGGCGAAATTTTCCAATGCGCAAGCCGCAAGCGTAGGGCCCTCTCAGCCGGCAAGCTTCGATTTCACCAGCGATGATACTTTTCCCATGTCGGCGCGCCCCGCGAGCTTGCCTTTCAGCGCCCCCATGACTTTGCCCATGTCGGGCACGCCCTTTGCGCCCGTCTGCGCGATTGCTGCGGAGACCTCTTGCGCAATCTCGGCGTCCGTCAGTTGCTTGGGCAGGTAGCCCGAGAGAAGATTCAACTCAAAGGTCTCGCCGTCGACGAGGTCCTTGCGGTTGGCCGCCTGGAACTGGGCAATGGAGTCGCGGCGTTGCTTGATCATCTTGTCGATGACCGCTACGACTTCGGCGTCGGAAAGCTCTTTCCTCTCATCCACTTCGCGCTGTTTGATCGCGGCGAGCAACAGGCGTATAGCCGACAGCCGCTGCGGCTCTCTCGCTTTCATGGCCGCCTTCATGTCTTCGCTGATGCTTGCTTTTAGCGACATACGCTGGGTTTCCTCGAAGGTCGGTATCCGCAAAATGAAACGGCGCGATGAGCGGCTCTATCCACCCCATCGCGCCGGGTCGGTCCGGCAGCAGCGCCGTCCGGATCAATAAAGTTTCGGCGGCAGCGTCTGGTTGCGCAGCCGCTTGTAGTGCCGCTTGACGGCGGCGGCGAGCTTTCTCTTGCGGTAGGCCGTCGGCTTTTCGTAGAACTCGCGGGCGCGCAGTTCGGTGAGAAGCCCGGTTTTTTCCACGGTCCGCTTGAAGCGGCGCAGCGCCACCTCGAAAGGCTCGTTTTCCTTGACGCGTACAGTCGGCATGCAAGTCTTGTTTCCGGAAGCAAAGGCGCGGAATTCTATCAGAGAATCACCCCCGTAGCCACCCGCCTCACGCGGGACGGCGCCACCGGGCGCCGCCCAGGCGCTCGAATACGAGGTAAAGCGAAGGCAGCACGATAAGAGTCAGCAGCGTGGCCGTCACCAGGCCGCCGATCACGACCACCGCGAGAGGTTTCTGCGTCTCCGAGCCGATCCCGGTGGAAACCGCCATCGGCAGCAGCCCCAAGGCGGCGAGGAGCCCCGTCATGAGCACCGTCCGCATGCGCGTCAACGAGCCCCGCATCACCGCCTCTTCCGGCGAGGCCCCGGCATCGCGCAGCTGGTTGAAATACGCGACCATGACCACGCCGTTCAGCACCGCCTGGCCAAAGAGCGCAATGAAGCCGATGGCCGCCGAAACCGACAACGGGATCCCCGTGATGAGCAGCGCGAAGATGCCGCCGATCAGCGCAAAAGGGATGTTGAGCAGGATCAGGAGCGCGCTGCGGAATGCGCCGAATGCGTCGAAGAGCAGGATGAAGATCAGCAGTACCGACACCGGAACAATGATGGAAAGGCGTGCCATGGCGCGCTCTTGGTTCTCGAACTCCCCGGACCAAGTGATGCTGTAGCCCGGCGGAAGCTTGATCCGCGCGGCGACCCGGTCCTTCATGTCCGACACCACGCTGCCCATGTCCCGCTCGGCGATGAAAATTCCGATCGAATGCACGCGAACGCCGTTCTCGCGCGCAATGTTCATCGCGCCGCCGATGGTGCTGAACTCCGCCACTTGCGAGATCGGCACGTACGCGCCGCCGGCGGTGCTGACCGTGATCGAGCGCAGGTTGGAGACGGTGCGCTGCGGATCGGCGAGGCGCACCGAGACGGCGTAGTGCCGCTCGCCCTCCCAGAGCTGCGTCGCGGGCTTGCCCCCGAGCACCATTTCGATCACGTCCTGGATGTCGGCGACGTTCAATCCGTAGCGCGCAGCCGCGTCCCGGTCCACGCGGATGAGGAGCTGCGGCAGCTCGCCCAGGCGGTCGACAAAGGCGCGCTTTACGCCGCGCACGTCCTTCACCGCGTTCAACACCTGCTCCGCCTGGTCGCGAAGCACGTCGAGATCTTCGCCGAAAACCTTGATCACGATCTGCCCGTCGATCTGCGAGATCGATTCGAGCACGTTGTCGCGGATCGGCTGCGAGAAGCTCGGCTCGATTCCGGGAAAGCGCGACATCGACTTGTCCATCTCGTCGATCAGTTGGCGCTTGGACGCGCCAGCGCGCCAATGGGACTCGGGCTTCAGGGTCACCAGAATCTCGCACATGTTGATCGGTTTGGGATCGGTTCCGTCCTCGGGCCTCCCGCATTTGGAGATGACGCTGTCGACCTCGGGAACGGACGCCAGCGCCGAGCGGAATCGGCCAGCCATGCGCTGCGTCTCGGTCACCGACACCGAGGTGGGCAGGTTGACGTTGATCCAGATCGAACCCTCGTTCAGCTCGGGAAGGAACTCGGTGCCGAGCTTGGGTACGACCGCGAGGCTCGCGACAAGCGCGATGAGGGCGGTGCCTAGCACCTTTTTCTTGTTCCCTATGGCCCAGGCGAGCACCGGCTCGTAGATGCGCTTGCAGGCGTGCACCAGCGCGTTTTCCCCTTCGGGGAGGTTCTTGCGCAGCATCCAGACGCAGAGCAGGGGCACCAGGGTCAGCGACAGGATCAACGAACCGACGAGCGCGGAAGTCACCGACCAGGCCATGGGCGCGAAGATTCGCCCCTCGTGGCGCTGCAGGGTGAAGATCGGAATATGCGCCGCGATGATGATGAGCATCGAGAAAAGCGTCGGCCGCCCCACCTCGACCGCTGCCTCGAGAATCCTTTGAATCCGCGGCATGCGGTCTTGCGCCCGTTCGGAGAGCTTGCGGAAAACGTTCTCCACCACGATCACCGCGCCGTCGACGATGATGCCGAAATCCATCGCGCCCAGGGACAACAAGTTCGCGGGAATCCCCACCCAGGTGAGGCCGATGAACGTGGCGAGCAGGGACAGTGGAATCACCAGCGCAACGATGAACGCCGCCCGCAGGTTGCCCAGAAACAGCAGCAGCACCAGCGTCACCAGCGCCGCGCCTTCGACGAGGTTGGTGAACACCGTTCTCAGCGTCCTGTCTATCAACCAGGTGCGGTCGTAGAAGGGCGCGAGCATCACCCCGCGCGGCAGGCCCGTTGCATTCAGCGATTCGACCTTGTCCTTCACCGCCTTGAGCACTTGCGAAGGGTTCTCGCCCTTCCGCATCAGCACGATGCCGGTGACGGCGTCGTCCTCGTCGTCTTGTCCCACGATCCCCTGGCGAGGGATGGAGCCCACGCTCACGTTCGCTACGTACTTGACCAGTATCGGCACCCCGCCCCTCTCGGCGACGACGATGTTGCCGATCTCGTCGGAGGAGCGCAGCAGCCCGATACCGCGGATGAGATACTGCTGCCTGCCCTGTTCCAGGTAGCCTCCGCCGACGTTGGCGTTGCCGCGCTGCAGCGCCGAGAACAACTGCTGCAACGTCACCTTGTAGTCGCGCAGCTTCCCGAGGTCGGGGTTGACCTCGTATTGCTTGATGGGGCCGCCGAAACTGACGACGTCGGCCACGCCCGGGATGAGGCGCAGTTGTCGCTCGACCACCCAGTCCTCGATCGAGCGCAGATCCCTCGCATTCAAAGTGTCGGACTTGAGGCGATAGCGGTAGATTTCGCCGATCGGCGTCGACAAGGGCGCCAGCGCCGGCTGCGCTCCGTCGGGCAAGTCCACCTCGCGCAGCCGCTCGACCACTTGCTGGCGCGCGAAGTAGGCGTTGGCGCGGTCGTCGAAGGTAATGATGACGAACGACAGCCCGAACTGCGTGTGCGAGAACAGGCGCACGGCGTTGGGCAGCCCGGAGAGCACCACCTCGAGCGGAACCGTGACCTGCTTCTCGACTTCCTCCGCCGCGCGACCGGGGTAAAGCGTGATGACGTTGACCTGCGTGTCGGTCACGTCGGGAAACGCTTCGATCGGCAAGGACTTGAAGGCCGCGAAACCGCCGGCTACGAAGAGGATCAGGCCCAGGACGATGAACAGCGGCTTGTTCAGCGCGAAGGAAACGACGCGTTCGATCATGGACCGGCGCGCGCCTCGATGGGCCGCTCAGGCCGGGGCGCCGCCGGCGAGCTGGCGATACAAGCGATGCAGCAGGAGGGTCCCCTCCACCACCACTTTCTGGTCGAGGTCGACGCCGGAAACGACGCCGGCGACTCCGTCGCGGACTCCCTCGATCTTCACCTCGCTCCACGCGAAGCGGCCCGGGGATTCCTCGACGAAAACGTAGTAGCTGCCTCCGGAGAGCACGAGCGCCTTTTCCGGCAGTTGCAGGAAGGTGCGCTGCGCATCCGGGACCTCGGCGGTGACGAACATCTCGCCTTTGAGCTTCTTATCGCGGTTGATGACCGAGCCGCGGACCTTGATCGTGCGGGAGCCCGGATCGATGAAATCGGAAATCGCTTCCACGGTGGCCGCGAAGCTTTCCCCCGGCCAGGCGGAAGAGTGCAGCCGCACCGTCTGCCCGCGTTTCAATCTCGCAAGCTGGCTCTCGGTCGCATCGAGCTGCACCCACAGGCGGGACGGATCTGTGATGACGAACATCGCCGGGGAGTTGGCGAGCTGCAGATCGGGCCGCAGCTCCTGTCCCGGATTGATGTTGCGCTCCACCACGATGCCCTCGATCGGACTCGCAAGGGCGAGGTTCTGGTCGACCGACTCGCTGCCGCCACCGTAGAGCCTGACCTTGCCCGCGGCACGGGCCAGCTCGGCCTCGGCGCGCGCGTAGTCGGCTTCCGCGGTGATCAACTCCTTGCGCGGGGAAACCCCGGCGGCGTACAGCTCACGCAGCCGGCTGAGATTCTTTTCGGCCAAGGCGAAATCGGATTGCGCGCGGCGCGCATCGGCCTGCGCCTGGCCGAAATCGGGAGAGGCCAGCATCGCCAGCGTCTGGCCCGCCTTTACGCGGTCTCCGGCTTTCACCAGGATGTGGATCACGCGCCCTGCGAAAGCGGGAAACAGCCTCACCGTGCGGTTTTCGTCCCACACCAGACGCCCGGACAGGCGCAACTGCTGCGGCGCGCTCTCCTTGACCGGCTCGGTCGTGAACGAGCCGAGCTGCGGACTGTCCTGAGGAAACACGATGCGGCCGTTCTCCAGCCTCGGTCGCGCCACATCGGATTTGGCGTCCCCGTTGCCGCACGCCGAGACGAGCGCCGCCATGGCGAGGGCGAGCGCGAGAACCGCCGCTCGGACGATTCGCTCCCGTATTGCGGACATATGCCGCGCCCCCGCCCGAATCTCGAACGCGTTCACTGCTCCTCGCTCCCGAATCGCCGCGTTCCGGCTTCCCATGCAGCGAGCGCCTTGGAGTAATCGTTTCGCGCCGCTGCGGAGTCGATCTGGATTGTGCGCAGGGTCCGGCGGGCGTCGAGCAGGTCCATCACCCCGATAGCGCCGTTTTTGTAGGCAAACTCAACGGAGTCGGCCGCTTTCCTTGCTTCCACCGAGAGCGACTCGTCGTAGCGGCGCAGGCGCTCTGCCGCCGCCTGCAGGTCGGATAGCGTGCGGCTGAGCTCGGCGCGCGCCTGCGCGCGCACCTTGTCCAGGGCCTCGAGCGCGGCGTTGTAGTCCACTTCGGAGCGCTGGATCTCGCCTTCGTAGTAGTAGCGCGCGAAGAGCGGGATGCTCATGAAAACGCCGTAACTGTTGCCGCTGCCGAATGTGTTGGTATTGGCGCCGGTGCCGATGGGGTAGTGGTCGACCTGCGCGCCCACGGTCAGGTCGCGCGTGCGCAGACTCCGCGCGAGATCCCGCGCCTTCTGCGCCCCCTCGACGCGGTTTCTCGCAGCGCGCACGTCCGGGCGCCGTTCGATCAGTTCATCGGCGACGCCGGCTGCCTCTAGGAACGCCAGGGGCGGCCACGGATCCGCGGCGCGAATGCTCATCGCCTGCGCTTCGGCGCCGATCAGGTAGCCGAGCACGAGCTGGGCGCGGCGACGGTCGGCTTCGGCCCCGCGCGCGTCATTCTGGGCGCGCAGAGCGTCGACGCGCAGCCGCGCGACGTCCGCCATGGCGATATCGCCGGCTTTCAGACGCAGCTCCGCCGCTCTCAGTGAGCCTTCGAACAGCGAGGTCGTGTCGCGCGCGATGTCGACCTTGTCCTGCGCCAGGAGCAAGTCGTAATATGCGGCTCTGAGAGCGAGGCGCTGCTGCCGGATCGTATCGGAAAGGTCCTCCGCGCTCGCCGACTCGAGACTTCTCGCGTTGGCGATGCGCAACTCCCGCCGATCGCCGCGCTCGATGACCTGATCGACGCGGATCGAGCTGTCCACGGTCTTGTCGCGCCACGGCCCGGTGCCCACGCCGGCGGAAGGATTGATCGCGCCGACCCCCAAGCTCAAAGTGGGGTTCGGTCTCGCACCGGCAGAGAGGGTGTTTGCTTGCGCTGCCTCGACTGCACGGCGCGCCGCTTGCAGCTCGCGGTTGCGAGAGCGCAACAGCTGCTCGGCCTGGGCGAGCGTGAGCGCGCCGAGATCCGCCGACTGGCTGAACGCGGCCGGCGCTGGTGCGGCAAACAACGCGAAGCCCAGAAGCATCTTGCCCGCCAATCGATAGGGGAGCTTGCCCATGAGGGGCGGAATTCTAGTCAAACGCGCCTGACAACAGACTGACGGAAATCGACAAAAGAGCAGAAAAATCATGCTCGTGCTGGGTATCGAGACCTCTTGCGACGAAACCGGGGTGGCCGTCTACGATGCCGGCCGCGGCCTGCTCGCACACGCGCTGCATTCACAGGTGGCGCTGCACGACGCGTACGGGGGCGTCGTGCCGGAGCTCGCTTCGCGGGACCACATTCGGCGCCTGCTCCCTCTCATCCGCGAGGTCCTGCGCAAGGCCGGTGCCAGAGAGTCGGACCTCGACGCGGTCGCGTACACCCAAGGCCCCGGCCTCGCGGGAGCGCTGCTCGTGGGCGCGGCCGTCGCGAACAGCCTCGCGTTCGGTCTCGGAATCCGGGCAGTTGGCGTTCATCACCTCGAGGGGCATTTGCTTTCGCCGCTGCTTGAAAAAAATCCGCCGTCTTTCCCGTTTGTCGCACTGCTGATTTCGGGGGGGCACACCCAGCTGATGCGCGTGTCGGGAGTCGGGCAGTACGAGATGCTGGGGGAAACGCTGGACGACGCCGCGGGAGAAGCTTTCGACAAGACAGCAAAATTGCTCGGGCTCGGCTACCCTGGGGGACCCGCGCTCGCCAAGCTCGCCGAGCGCGGCAGAGCTGATCGCTTCGCGTTTCCACGCCCGATGCTCGAGCAGCTGGAGACGCGCGGCGATCTCAACTTCAGCTTCAGCGGGCTGAAGACGGCGGTCGCGACGCTCACGCGCACGCGCGCGCTCGACGAGCAGACGCGCGCCGATGTGGCAGCCGCGTTCCAGGAGGCAGTGGCCGACGTGCTCGTTGCAAAATCGCTCGCCGCGGTGCGCAGAACGGGCCTGAGCCGGCTCGTCGTGGCTGGAGGCGTCGGCGCCAACGTGCGGCTGCGCTCCTTGCTCGACGCCGCCGCGTCGCGCGACAAATTCAGCGTGTTCTACCCGGCAATGGAATTCTGCACCGACAACGGCGCGATGATCGCGCTGGCAGGATGCCTGCGGTTGGAGGCCGCCAACGCGGGCCGGGCGCTTCCACTCGGGTTCACAGTGAGGCCGCGCTGGGACCTCGCAAGCGTCGCGCCCGCCTGATGCACCCGGCTAGGCGCCCGCCGAATCCCGCTTTTCGCCGATGCGGTGTTCCTTCCCCGCGACGAGCTTGAGAATGTTCGCCTTGTGGCGCCAGACGAGCAGCGCCGACATGAGAATCAGCGCGGGCAGCATTTCTCTCGCGCCGAACAGGAAAAAATAGTAGAGCGGCGCAAATACGGCGGAGACGATCGCCGCAAGCGACGAATAGCGGAAAAAGAGCGCGATGACGATCCAGGTCGCAACCGTCGCGAGACCGAGCCAGGGATGGATCGCGAGCAGAATCCCGCCCGCGGTGGATACGCCCTTGCCGCCCCTGAAGCCGAAGAACACCGGATAGATGTGGCCCACGAATACCGCGACCGCGCAGGCGGCGACGCCCGTCGCTCCGATGCCGTAACCGGCGGCGTAGCGCGCCGCGAGGAACACGGCGAGCCAGCCCTTTCCGCAGTCGCCGACGAGCGTGAGAAGCGCCGCGAGCTTCCTGCCCGTGCGCAACACGTTGGTCGCGCCGGGATTGCCCGAGCCGTACGAGCGCGGGTCGGGAAGCCCGAAGGCACGGCTCACGATGACTGCGAAGGACAGCGAGCCGATCAGGTAGGCGATGGGGAAGAAGGCTGCGGCAGCCATGGCCTTACTCTAGAATTGGAGGCAAAGTTTAACGCCGCCACGCCTTGGACACCATTTTCATCCGCCAGCTGCGCCTGCAGGCCTGGATCGGGCTTTACCGCCACGAGAAAATCGCCCCGCAGACGATCGAGCTCGATCTCGAGATCGCTCTGCCTGCCGGTGACGCGGTATTCAAGACGCAAAAGGTCGCGGATACCATCGACTACGGCGTCGTAGTGGAACACCTCCGCGCCCTCCTCGCGAAAGAGCGCTTCGGCCTCGTCGAAAACCTCGCCGAACGAATCGCAAGCCTCATACTCGAGGACTTCAAGTCGCCCCGCGTCAAGGTCAGTATCGCCAAGCTCGGCGCTTTGCGCGACGCGCAGCGCGTGGGAGTGACGCTCGAACGAAGCCGGGCGTAATCCGGGTTCAGGCACTCTCCGGCTTCACCCTCTGGGATGGTGCTTTTGGTGCAGCAGCTTCAGCCGCTCGCGCGCCACGTGGGTGTAGATCTGCGTGGTCGAGATATCGGCATGGCCGAGCAGGAGCTGCACGACGCGCAGATCGGCGCCGTGGTTGAGCAGATGCGTGGCGAAGGCGTGGCGCAGCGTGTGGGGCGAAAGCGATTTGCCGGGGAGTGCTGCCGCGGCGCGCTTCTTGATCAGGTGCCAGAACGCCTGCCGCGTCATGGGGCCGCCGCGCCCCGTGACGAACACGTAGTCGCTGGCCCGTTTCCTCAAAAGCGCGGGTCGCCCTTCCTTCAAATAGCGCGCGAGCCAGGCGAGCGCCTCCTCACCTAGGGGCACGAGACGCTCCTTCGAGCCCTTGCCGAAAACGCGTACCACGCCCATGTCGAAGCTCACTTCGACGAGCTTCAGACGAACCAGCTCCGAGACGCGCAGCCCGCTCGCGTAGAGCACTTCCAGCATCGCACGGTCGCGGAGCCCGAGCGGTGCTCCCGGCTCCGGCTGCGCGAGCAGCGCTTCGACATCGACCTCCGAGAGCGTCTTCGGAAAGCGCGGCGGCTTCTTCGGGGGATCGAGCTTGAGCGTGGGATCGATCTCGATGCGCCGCCCGCGCGCGAGAAACCGGTAGAAGCGCTTCAAGCTCGAGTGCAGCCGCGCCTGGGTGCTCGAGCGGATACCATGCTTCTTCCCAGGGGAGCGCCGTGAATAACGCCAGGCGAAATACTCCGCGAGATCGGCCTCGGTCGCACGCGCGAGCGACGCACGCCCGCGGCGTTCGTGCCAGTCGGCGAACAGGCTAAGATCGCGGCGGTAGGATTCGAGCGTGTTTTTCGCAAGGCCGTCCTCGAGCCAGACGGCATCGCAGAATTCATCCAGAAGCGCGGCGTTGTCCGCGTTCACTGTCGTCCGCGGGCGGCGCCCTCGTGCGCGAGCAGCCAGCGCTTCACCGCGAGGTGGAACCCGCCTTCGTGGTGTGCGAATCCGCCGAGGCCGCCGGCGGCGAGCACGCGGTGACAAGGCACCACGAGCGGGACCGGGTTGGCGCCGCAGGCCTGCCCGACCGCGCGCGGCGACGAACCCAGCTCGCGCGCGATCTCTCCGTAGCTGCGGGTGAGTCCCGGGCCGATCGCGGCGATTTTTCTCCAGACGCGGCGCTGGAACGGCGTGCCTTGAGACGCGATCGGCAGGTCGAAGCGGAATTCGGATTCCTCGAGGTAGCGCTCGATTTGCGCGCACGCCCGTGCCGCGAGCCGGTCCTGCGGCGCAAGCGCTTCGTCCGATTTCGGCAGGAACGCGATTTCCGCGAGCACATCGCCGTCCGTGCGGATGCCGAGCAGCGCGAAAGGCGTCGGCAGTTTCGCCTGGTAGCCTGCGGTGCGCGCGCGCTTCATGGCGGTCAGGCGGGCTGACGCGCGGCGCGGATGCGCAGGACCTGGATCGCGGCGACCACGGCGAACAGGCCCAGGCCGACGATATCGGCCGTAGCGGTCGGGTACACGAGCGCCAGCCCGGCGACGATTAGCATCAGCCGTTCGATCCAGGTCGTGCGCTTGAACAGCCACCCTTGCACGCCGCCCGCGAGCGCGGCGATCCCCAGCGCGGCGGTGATCGTGACGAGAGCTATCGAGCCCCAATCGGCTTGCCCTAGCGTTTTGATCGAGCCCGTGAGGAGCAGTCCCACCCCGGAGGGGTCGAGCACGAACATGAAGGGAA
>WNGA01005580.1_pt1 | contig 21789 bp, 16 predicted proteins | sample 5400061 | NCBI WGS metagenome assembly WNGA01 (sample SAMN13153366, study PRJNA577476) | soil metagenome | isolation source: 100 cm soil or saprolite under grassland replicate 2 | place: USA:California | collected 2016-06-15
CCACAGCCGTGTTCCCGCGCCGCCGCACATGATCACCGGGACGATTTGAGCCGGCATTGACGAAATTCCTCGGTGGTCACGACACTTCAAGCGGTCCCGGCGCAAAACGTCAAGCCGCGCCGGCGTTAACCAAGGTTAACCGGTCAAAGCCGCCAAACCTCGATGCCGGCAGGTTTTTTGAGCGGATCGAGGGCACCTTTGACGTCCATGACCAGCCCGCGCCCATTCTTGAGCAGACGCATGATCAGCGGCCAACCCGAGTTCCGATAGGCGTCATGGGCCACAGCAAGGACGACGGCGTCGGCGGGCTCCGGATCATTCTGCAAGGTGAGACCATACTCCTTGAGCGCCGCTGCGTTGTCGGCGAGCGGGTCATTCACCTGCACGGACACACCGAACGACTGCAGCTCACGAATGATATCGAAAACCTGCGAATTGCGGACATCGACGACGTTTTCCTTGAATGTCAGCCCCAGCACGGTCACGCGCGGTGCCTGTGTGCCGCGCTTCAAGAGTCGGCGCAGGCACTCGCGCGCTACGCGTACCCCGATGGAGTCGTTGATACGCCGACCCGCTAGAATCACGTCGGGGTGGTATCCGGCTTTTTGCGCTCGATAGGTCAGGTAATACGGATCGACGCCGATGCAGTGGCCGCCGACAAGCCCTGGGGTGAAATTGAGAAAATTCCATTTGGTCCCGGCCGCGGAAAGCACATCGCCCGTATCGATGCCGAGCTCGTGAAAGATGGCGGACAGCTCGTTCATGAAAGCGATGTTGAGATCGCGTTGTGCGTTCTCGATCACCTTGGCCGCTTCCGCCACCTTGATCGAGGGGGCCTTGTGCAGGCCGGCCGTGACGACCGAACCATAAATCGCCGCGATGATGTCGAGGGTCCGTGCATCCTGGCCGGCCACGATCTTGGTGATTGTCTCGAACCGGTGAGCCTTGTCGCCCGGGTTGATCCGTTCAGGCGAATAGCCCACCGTGAAATCGCGTCCAGCCAACAGGCCCGACACCTGTTCGAGGACCGGCACGCAATCTTCCTCCGTCGCGCCGGGATAGACGGTGGATTCGTAAACAACAATGTCACCCTTCTTCAGAGCCTTGCCGACCGTCGTCGAGGCGCGCAGCAACGCCGTCAGATCCGGTCGACGCGCCTGATCGATGGGGGTCGGCACTGTCACGATGAAGAAATCCGCGGCGGAGAGTTCGCCGGGATCCGACGTGAAGACGACTTTCGAAACGGCAAGATCACCGGGCTCGACCTCGCGCGTGCGGTCGCGGCCGGCTTTGAGTTCGGAAATGCGTGCGCTGTCGATGTCGAACCCGATCACGCGGCTGCCTTGTCGGCCGAATGCGACGGCGACCGGCAGCCCGACATATCCAAGACCGATGACGGCGAGCTTGCGTTCGTGCGGCACGACCTACCTTTGACGGAGCCCCGATGCAGATCGGCTTTCTTAGCCCGCGCGTGGCGCCATTCGCAATGGACCTTTCAAGCCGCGGGCTCGAGCAAGCGTCCATAGAGCGCGATCAGGTCACGGCCGATACGCTGACTCGAGAACTCGCGCTTGACGAGTTCGCGGCCGGCCTCGCCAAACTTGCGGCGCAGCTGCGCATCCAGTGCGAGCCGCTCGATAGCGTCGGCGAGCGCCTCGGCATCCTCGAGCGGCACCACAAGCGCGTTGAGGTCTGCACGCGCAATGTCGCGGCATCCCGGGACATCGGTGGCAATCAACGGGCGGCCGCAGGCCGCAGCCTCCAACAGGCTCAAAGGCAATGCTTGACGTTGGGTCGCTGGGTCCAAGCTTCGATCTCCTGCGGCGGGATCGAGGTCGGGTTGGCGGGATCGGGTAGGCCAGCGATGATGAGCTCGATGTCGCGGCCGCGCTGGATGAGGCGCTCGTGCGCGGCCAAAAGCGTGCGTATCCCCTTCGATCCCACCAAACGGCCGACGAATGCGATGGTGATTGGACCTGCAGGTTCAGGGGAAGGCGCCAACAAGTCGATATCGACCCCCGAGCCCGGGATGAGCGCAATCCGGTCTCGATTGACGCCGAGTCGCTCGATCACGGCCCGGTCGTCCGGATTTTGCACCAGCACCGCTGCCCGCGAGCGGTTCAGGAGGGACCGCAGCGCCAGCCTCAGCGGCGCGCGCGCCACGCGGACTTTGGCCGTGTCGTCGATGAACATCGTCCCGAGGCCGGTCAGTGCATTGAGGCAAACGACGGGCAAGCCAGTGGCGGCGAGCGATCCGACGACGGCTGCCGGCAGTGCGACGTGGTGGGCGAGATCGGGCCTGAGCTTGCGGTAAAGCTTGCGTACCTCGCGCACGACCCGGACCAGGTCGCGCGGATCAAGGCTGCCGCGGCGCCAGGAGATCGGGTGCAAATGAAATCCTTCAGCCTCGATTGCAGCGCCGTAACGGTCAATTCGGGTTGCCACATGCACCTCGAAGCCGGCATTGCGGGCCGCGCGCGCCATCGGAAGCCGGTGCGAGATGAAGTACCAGTCTTCGGTCACGAGGTAGAGCACGCGAGGCGCCGAGGCGCGTGAATTGTTCGCATGAAAGCCGGCGTGGCGCGCAGCAGGGCGCGCATGGGAGAGCTCCGCGACCGCGCCGATGATGTGATAGAGGCTGGTGGCCCGCGCCGGCTCATGAATGAAAACGTCGTCGGCTCCCAATTGGTCGAACCAGACGCCTGCTGTTGGCGTCGCGAGAAAGCGCCGCAGTCCGTTGATGGCTGCGGCAACTTCGGTGTCGGAACGGCGGTGCGCGAGATAGGCGCGGATCCGCTCCGCCTGCGCCCACAAGCGCGCCACCGGATCGGGGATGCCGCCATCGGCGAGCACGGCATTGACCGCCACGCCCCGTTCCGGATCGAGCCCGCGCGAATCGGCAAATGCAATCAACCGCGGCACCGCCTCGGGCGCCTTTCGGCCCGTGAGTCGCGCCCAGCGGTCCAGCAGGAATGCCCACTCGTAGTGATGCCCAGGCTCACGGATACGTCCTTCGACACCCGGCGCCGCCGACCAGTCCGCGGCAAAGAACTCGCCCAGGGCTCCGGTCGCCAGATCGATGAATTTCTCCAGGCAAAGTGCGGCAATCCCATCCGCCATGCGGCGCCAAGCCGGATCGTCGTCGATGGCGATCCAGGCGAGTGCGGCTTCGAGCAAGTGCATATGCGGGTTCGAGCGCTGCGGAAGCCGCCCGGCGCGATCCTCGACAAAGCCGCCGAGCGGGTGAGCATAGATTTGCTCAAGCGTCGTGCGCAGCGCCACAGCCTGCCGGCGCCATCCGGCGGCTTCTCCGAACGTGCGATGGCCACTCGCATATGCGAGCAGGGCGAAGGCCTGATTGTAGAGGTCGAAGCGCGGGTCGGCGACTTTGCCGGCGAGATCGACGACGGACACGACCGTTGCGTCGGCGGTGATGAAGTGCTCGCGGAAATAATCGAGCGCATGGCGCTGCGCCTCATGCCAGGGGCCATGCCAGCCGAGCCGGCCGGCTTCGCAATAGGAGAATGCTTGCCGGGCAATGACCCGTGCCCGGTGCGGCCGCTGCAACGGCTTGCCGTCCAGGGTGATTGCCTCGTGAAAGCCGCCACGAACGCGATCCGCACCCTGCTCCCACCACAGCGGGAGCGCCGCGTCGAACAGCCAGCGCTTGAGCGCAGCCGCCTCGGCCGTGACGTCGCTCATGGCAGCGGCCTCGACCGGTGCCGGCCTAACATCATGGCCGTCGGATGCACGATGATCATTACTCGCGGCAAGGCCCTTGGCATTTTCCGCTTTATACTGCACGAAGTAGCGCCAGCCGAGCGCAAACGGCGCGACGGCGAGTCAATTGGACGGAGCATCACCGTGTCATTTGCAAGGACCTAGCTTGAAGGAGCCTGTTCTCGTCACCGGAGCGGCCGGATTCATCGGCATGCATGTTGCGCGGCGCCTGTTGGCGGACGGGCACGACGTGGTGGGCGTCGACAACCTCAACGCCTACTACGATCCGCGTCTGAAGCAGGCCCGCATCGCGCAACTCGAGACGTTCTCCAATTTCAAATTCGCGAAGATGGACATTGGCGATCGCCAACCCATGGCGGAATTGTTTGCCGCGCATCGCTTTCCTGCCGTCGTGCATCTCGCCGCGCAAGCCGGCGTGCGTCATTCTCTGATCGATCCGTATGCCTATGCCGATGCCAACCTCGCTGGCTTCCTCAATGTGCTCGAGGGTTGCCGGCATGCGGGATGCCGCCATCTCGTTTACGCCTCGTCGTCCTCCGTCTACGGCGCCAATAGCCGCGTGCCGTTTCGAACTTCGGACAATGTCGATCATCCCCTGAGCCTCTATGGCGCGACCAAGAAGGCCAACGAGCTCATGGCACATGCTTATGCGCATCTGTTCGCGCTGCCGGCGACGGGCCTGCGGTTTTTTACCGTCTACGGACCGTGGGGCCGCCCCGACATGGCGATGTGGCTGTTCACCGAAGCGATCCTGCAGGGTCGGCCGATCAAGCTGTTCAACCATGGGCACATGCGCCGGGACTTCACCTATATCGACGATGCGGTCGATGCGGTCGTGCGGCTCGTCCGTCGGCCGGCTGCGCCAAATCCGGCCTGGTCGGATCAGGCTCCCGATCCCGCGACGAGCCGGGCACCTTGGCAAATCTACAATGTCGGAAACAGCCAGCCGGTCGAGGTGACCGAAGTCGTGCGCTTGATCGAAGAGGCCTTGGGCAAGCCGGCGGCGCGGGAGTTGCTTCCGATGCAGCCCGGAGATGTCCCGCAGACCTGTGCGGATGCTGCGGACCTCGAGCGCGCCGTCGGCTTCCGGCCCAACACGCCGATCACTGAGGGCGTTCGTCGCTTCGTCGACTGGCTCCTGCGATTTCGCCAAAACTGATGGTATGAAAGTTCCCCGATGACTCGTAGGGATGTAACTCTTTGATTCAAAACGTGTCCACAGCCTCGAACGGAGGCATCGCCAGGGGCTTGCGGGCGTGCTAGGACGGATTCGTCACGCGAGCCGGCAGGGGGGACTCGTCCATCATGGTGCAAGCCGCGACACGCGCCGCGCAGCCTCCGCTACGCGTAGGTGTGGTGGGCGTCGGCGTCATGGGCAGCAACCATGCGCGCGTGTTCGCCGATCTGCCGGGCGTCAAGCTCGTGGGCGTGGCCGACCCCGATGGCAAGCAGCGTGATTTCGTTTCGAGGGCGCTCGGTTGCCCGGCGTTCAGCGGCGTTGAGCCGCTGCTTGCGGAAGGTGTTGATGCCGTCACCATCGCGGCGCCCACCCATCTGCACCGGGAATTGGCGCTCTGCTGCATCCAGCGCGGCGTTCATGTCTTGGTGGAAAAGCCGATCGCTCCCTCGGTGGAGGAGGGACGCGCGATCATCGCCGCGGCACGGCACGCCCGCGTCGCTCTGATGGTCGGCCATGTGGAGCGGTTCAATCCCACCGTCGAGGCGATCAAGAACGCGATCTGCGACGAGGATATTCTTTCAATCGCGATAACGCGGGTCGGACCGTTTCCGCCGCGCATGTCCAATGTGGGCGTGGTCATCGATCTCGCCGTGCACGACATCGACCTCATTCGTTGGTTCACCGACTCGGAAATCGCCGAGGTGCAACCGCAACTCTCGAATGCGGTCGCCGAGCGCGAGGATATCGCGCTGCTGCAGTTCCGTACCACCTCCGGCGTGCTCGCCCACATCAATACGAATTGGCTCACGCCATTCAAGGCACGCAACGTCACGATCGCGACGCGCAACAAATACATCATGGCCGACCTGCTGACGCGGCAGGTGACCGAATGCTTCGGTTTTCAGCCCGACGGCAGCTATTCCATGCGCCATCTCTCGGTCGGCCACGCCGAACCGTTGCGCGCCGAGCTGCAGGCCTTTATCGCAGCGATTCGCGAGGACAGGGAACCTGCCGTGACAGGCGAGGAAGGCGTGGCAAGTCTCGAAATCGCCATTCGTTGCCTCGAGCGGGGCCCCATGGCGAGTGTGAGCCGTTGCCGGGGCGGCCCCCGACGGCTGACCGGCTGAAGTGTTACTTCGCCGAGACGATCGGTTCAGTACCCACTCGATGAATCAGCGCGCTCGCCTCGATCCCGTGCCAATCCCGTTTATCGACGTTGCCGCGCAACGGCGGCGGCTCGGGCGATCGGTGGACGAGGCGATTAGCCGCGTGCTCGGGCATTGCCAATTCATCCTGGGGCCCGAAGTGCGCGCCCTCGAAGTCAAGCTTTCCGAGTTCTGCGGCGCACGCCACGTGGTCACCTGCGCGAGCGGCACCGATGCGATGGTCATGGTGTTGATGGCGCGTGGGATTGGGCCGGGCGATGCCGTCATCTGCCCGAGCTTTACTTTCACTGCGACTGCCGAAGTCGTTGTGCTGGTTGGCGCTACTCCCGTCTTCGCCGATGTCGAGGAGGGAAGCTTCAATCTGGATCCCGCAAGCTTGCAACGAGCGTGCGCCGCGGCGCGCGAGGCCGGGCTTCGTCCGAAGGCTGTCATACCGGTTGATCTGTTCGGGCAGCCCGCGGACTACAATCGCATTATGCCGATCGCGGAGCGGGAAAACCTGTTCGTGCTCGATGACGCTGCGCAGGCCTTCGGTGCAACATACAAGAATCGCCGCATCGGCGTCCTCGCCCCGGCGACTGCAACGAGCTTCTTTCCGGCCAAGCCGCTCAGTTGCTACGGCGACGGCGGGGCGGTGATCACGGACGACGACGAACTGGCGCAAGTGATCCGCAGCCTCCGTGTCCACGGTGAGGGGCGCGGGAAATACGATTGCGTGCGCATTGGGCTGAACGGCCGGCTCGACACAATCCAGGCGGCCGTGTTGATGGAAAAATTGAAGATCTTTCCCGAGGAGATTCTGGCGCGCGAACGCATCGCGCGCCGCTACTCGACCGGTCTCGCGGACGTTGCGACCGTACCGAGGCTCGCGCCGGGCTCAACCTCGGTCTGGGCGCAATATACCATCCGCCTTCCATCCGGCCGCCGCGATGGGCTCGCGGCTGCGCTCAAAATGGAAGGTATTCCGACGGCAATCCATTACCCGGTCCCGCTGCATCGCCAGCAGCCCTACCAGCGCTTTCCGATCGCTGCCGGCGGCGCGCCGGTGAGCGAGCGGCTCGCCGAGGAAGTGATCAGCTTGCCGATGCACGCCTATCTCGATCAAACGACCCAGGATCGGATTATCGACGCCGTGCGACGCGCGCTGGGTGGGTGAAGGCGTCGATCCCGGCAGCGTGCGGCCTTTGCGGGGCCTCCCGACTATAATCGGGTGCGATTCTCGTGACCTCGCAGCAGGACAGCCATCGGGCCGATGATTGGACGCATTTTCACCGTCGGCGGCTTGACGCTGGTATCGCGCGTTACCGGCTTTTTCCGTGACGTGATGCTGGCGGCCATACTCGGCGCCGGACCTGCCGCGGACGCCTTTTTCGTCGCGCTGAGGCTTCCGAACCACTTCCGTGCAATCTTCGCCGAGGGCGCATTCAATGCGGCTTTCGTACCGGCTTATGCCCGCATCCGCCAACAGGGCGGGCCGGATCCCGCGCGGCTGTTTGCCGACCGCGTATTCACCATCCTTTTCGTGTTCGTAGGTCTTCTGGTCATCGTTGCGCTGATCTTCACGCCGGCGGTGATCTCACTGCTCGCCCCTGGCTTTTCCGAAGATCCCGGACGTTTCACGCTCGCGGTCGAACTCACGCGTATTACATTCCCATATCTGCTGCTCATGTCCTTGGTGACGCTTTACGGCGGTATTCTCAACGCAGTGTCGCGCTTTGCCGCGGCGGCGGCGGCACCCATCCTGCTCAATGTATCGATGATGGCGACGCTCGCCGTGGCGATATTTTTTCCGACGCCCGGGCACGCCGCCGCGTGGGGCGTGCTCATCGCCGGCATTCTCGAGACGTTTTTGGTCGGTGGCGACACCTTGCGCAACGGCGTGATGGCGGTATTCCGCTGGCCGAAATGGGATCAGGACGTCAAACACTTCTTCACCGCACTCGGCCCCGCGACGATCGGCTCGGCCGGCACGCAGATCGCACTATTCGCCGACACCATCATCGCGAGTTTCCTCGCTGCCGGCGCGCTTTCGGCGCTCTACTATGCCGACCGGCTCAATCAGCTGCCGATCGGGGTCATCGGCATCGCCGTCGGGACCGTGCTCTTGCCGGAAATGGCGAGCCGGATCGCGGCCGGTGAGGAAGCGGAGGCCCGCCGGGCGCAGAGCCGCGCCATCGAGCTGACATTGCTGCTCTCGATCCCCTGCCTTGTGGCTTTTCTCATCCTTCCCGATCTCATCATGCGCGCGCTGTTCATGCGCGGAAGGTTCACCGCTGCGGACGCAACCGCGGCCTCGCAGACGCTCGCTGCCTATGCGCTGGGCTTGCTGCCGTTCGTCCTGATCCGCAGCGTGACCGCAACGTTTCTCGCCCGCGGCGATACGGCGACGCCAATGAAAGCGTCGCTGACCGCGGTCGGGGTCAACGTCGGCTTCAAGGCCGCTTTTTATTACTTGACCGCGTTGGCGCAGGTTGGCCTTGCGCTCGCGACCTCGATCGGTGCTTGGCTCAATCTCGGGCTTGTGGTCTGGTTCGCCGTGCGCCGAGGCCACCTCGCATTCGATCCCGCCTTGCGCAGCGCGACGGCAAGGCTGACCGCCGCCGGTCTTGCGCTCGCAGCGGTGCTGTGGCTCGCGCAAGCCCCTGTCGCTCGGTTGTTTGCGGATTGGACGTCCTGGCGCGACGAGAGCACGCTCGCGGTGCTCGTGCTCATTGGAGGCGCATTCTACGGCGCGGCCATATTCGCGTTGTTCGGCAAAAAGTGGCTGACGGCGCTGCGGACGCGAAAACCCACGCTCCCGGTGCCGCCGCCGGTGTCGCCCGATTGATCAGCTGCGGGGCACGCGCTCGTGCGGCACGAGCGAGAGCAGGCGCCGGCTGCCGTTGTGCAGCACCTCGACCTCGATCGTGCGCCCGATCTTGTCCCCGGTGAGCATGCGAACGAGATCATCCGCGCCGGTGATCGCAGCGCCGTCGAGTGTGAGAATAATGCCGCCGGCGACGAGCCCGGCCCGTTCGGCCGGACTGCCCGGCTCGATGCTGGCAACCATGACCGCCGTCTCTTGTGTAAGCCCGGCTGCATGCTGCCGGCGGCGCGACAGCGCGAACTGCTGGGCGGCGATGCCGATATACGCACGCCGCACCCGGCCGTGCCGTACCAACTCGCCGAGCACAAAACTCGCCGTATTGGCGGCAACCGCAAAACAGATACCTTGCGCGCCCATGATCACCGCGGTGTTGATCCCGACGACCTCGCCATGGGAGGACACGAGCGGGCCTCCCGAATTGCCGGGATTGAGTGCGGCGTCGGTCTGGATCACGTCGTCGATCAGCCGCCCCGAGCGCGCGCGCAACGACCGGCCGAGGGCGGAAACCACGCCCGTCGTGACCGTCGATTCGAACCCAAACGGATTGCCGATGGCGATCACGAGTTGGCCCCGCTTGAGCAGCTTGGAATTGCCAAGGGACGCCGCCGGGAGCGTCACCGGAGCATCGACGCGGACGAGGGCGAGATCCGTATCGGGATCATCGCCGACCACCCGCGCAGTCAAGGTTCGACCGTCAACCGTGGTGGCGTTCACCCGCGCGGCGTTCCCGACCACGTGGCTATTGGTGAGCACGAGTCCGTCCGGCGCGACGATGACGCCCGATCCGGTGCCGCCGCGACGCTGCTCGGCGTTCGAGGGCACATCGAGGCGCACCACCGCAGGCCCGACCCGCTCGACGACGTTGATGACGGCGCGGGAATAGGCATCGAGGAGCGCCCCGTCATCGGGGATAACGGCGGGCGAGCTGGCGAGATCGGAGTTGGGTCGGTCGAGCATGGGCATACCTGCAGCGCCATCCGCGAGGCCGGGATGGCCTGCCATCCTGGGCAGGGCAGTGGTGGACTTCGGGCTTGCCCGCAGATATGGGGTGCGCGACGCGGATAGGAAAGAGCGGCCGCGCTGTTCACAAACGCGCGACTGCCGGCCGGGCCGCGCGTCCCCGCTTTACATAAGCCCCATTCGTCATGATTTCTCCCCCGAGTCTCATGCCGCCATTCGCCCGAGCCATGGCTGCCGTTGCGATCGCCTCGGCCTCGCTCCTTGCGGGCTGTGGCGAGGCTCAAAAGCAGGCAGCGCCCCCGCCGCCCAAGGTGACGGTCGCCAAGCCGATCAAGCGCACCATCGTCGATCAAGACGAGTATGTCGGCCGCTTTGTCCCCGTCGACGTCGTCGAGATACGCGCGCGCGTATCGGGCTACCTCGACAAGATCCACTTCACCGACGGGCAGATCGTAAAGCAGGGCGACCTCCTGTTCACTATCGATAATCGGCCGTACCAGAACACACTCGATCAGGCGCGCGCGAATCTGGAGACTGCGAAATCAAATCTCGCTTTTACCCAGTCGGACTTGGCCCGCGGGCAGCAGCTTGTGCGCGAACGCACCATCAGCGAGCAGATCTACGAACAGCGGGCCCAGGCATTCCGTAACGCGCAGGCTTCGGTGGCGGCGAACGAGGCGATGGTGCGCCAAGCCCAGCTTGATCTCGAATATACCGAACTCAGGGCGGCGATCACCGGCCGCATCGGCGACCGCCGCGTGACGCAAGGCAACCTGGTGACCGGCGGCGCCGGCGGCAATACCAGCTTGCTCGCCACCATCGTCTCCACCGATCCGATCCGCTTCGAATTCACCTTCGACGAGGGGGCGCTGTTGCGATACCAGCGGCTGGCAACCGGCAGGGGCGAGGTGGCCGGCCTCGGCGGCATCCCAGTTCGCCTGAAGCTGCTCGACGAGACCGACTTCTCCCATCCCGGCCGGGTGGATTTCGTCGACAACGTCATCGACCGTGCGAGCGGTACGATTCGCGGGCGCGCGCAGTTGAGCAATGCCGATGGCCTATTCACGCCCGGCATGTTCGCGCGCGTGCAGGTGCCGGCCTCGGCGCCGTATCAGGCATTGATGCTCCCCGATGCGGCCATCGCCACCGAGCAGGCGCGCAAATTCGTTTATGTGATCGATCAGGACAACATTGCCCGGTTGCGCTACGTGACGCTGGGTCAGGTCGTGGATGACCTGCGGGTGATCAAGGACGGCCTGGCGGATGGCGATCGCGTCGTCATCAACGGCTTGATGCGGGTGCGCCAGGGGCAGAAGGTGACGCCCGAGGAGCAGCCGGCCTCTCCGCAGGCGAGCGTTCCTGCTGCCGCACCCACCAACAAGACCGATTGAACGGCGCAATGCGCATCTCGCATTTTTTCATCGATCGGCCGATTTTCGCGGCGGTTGTTTCCGTCGTGTTCTTGCTTGTCGGCGCCGTCTCTTATTCGCGCTTGCCGGTCACGCAATATCCGGAGATCGCGCCGCCCACTATCAACGTCTCGGGCCAATATCCCGGCGCGAACGCGGACATCGTGGCCTCGACCGTCGTCACGCCCGTCGAGCAGCAGATCAACGGCGTCGAGAACATGATCTACATGTCCTCGAATTCGACGGCGGACGGGCGCTTTTCGATCGACGTGAGCTTCGAGCTCGGCACCAGCCTCGATATCGCTCAGGTGCAGGTGCAGAACCGGGTCGCCATCGCGCAGCCCCGCCTGCCGGCGGATGTGCGCAACATCGGCGTGACGGTGACCAAGAAGTCGCCCGATCTGATGATGGTGGTCCACCTCTATTCGCCCGACAAGTCGCGGGACACTTTGTTCATCTCAAACTATGCGACGCTCTCGGTCACCGACATTCTGACCCGCATCGACGGGGTGGGCTCGATCACCGTCTTCGGCAGCCGCGACTATGCGATGCGCATCTGGGTCGATCCCGACCGCCTGCAGACGGTCGGCTTGACCGCGACCGACGTCGTGCAGGCGCTGCAAGGCCAGAATGTCCAGGTCGCCTCCGGCGTGCTCGATCAGCCCCCGGTACCCAAGCAGGGGGCGTTTCAGATCGCGGTGCAAACGCTTGGACGGCTCGCCAATCCCGACGAATTTTACAACATCGTCGTCAAACAAACCCCGACCGCGGTCGTCCGGCTGCGGGACGTCGCCCGCATCGAGCTTGCCGCGCAGGACTACTCGAGCAATTCGTATCTTGATCGCGACCCCGCCGTCGCGCTGGGGATTTTCCAGCGGCCGGGCTCGAATGCGCTGGCGACCGCACAGAGCATCATCGACACCATGGACCAGTTGTCGAAGAGCTTTCCGGCCGGGATCAAACACGCCATCGTCTACAATCCCACCGAGTTCATCCAGCAATCGGTCAACGCCGTCCTCGAGACGATCCTCGAGGCCGTGCTTCTCGTCGTGCTCGTGGTGATCCTGTTCCTGCAGACCTGGCGTGCCGCTGTCATTCCGATCGTCGCCATTCCGGTCTCGCTGATCGGCACTTTTTTCTTCATGTCGATGTTCGGATTCACGCTCAACAATCTGTCCTTGTTCGGGCTGGTGCTCGCCATCGGTATCGTGGTCGACGACGCGATCGTGGTGGTCGAGAACGTCGAGCGCAACATCGAAGCCGGGCTCGACCCACGCGCGGCGGCCTACAAGAGCATGGACGAGGTCGGGCAAGCATTGATCGCCATTGCGTTGGTGCTGTGCGCGGTATTCGTCCCTTCCATCTTCATCACCGGCATATCCGGGCAATTCTACCGCCAGTTCGCGCTTACAATTGCGAGTGCGACGGTGATCTCGCTGATCGTGTCGCTGACGCTGTCGCCGGCGATGTGCGCCTTGCTGCTCAAACCGCGGCTCCGGCAGCCCCGCATCGCCTGGTGGGCGCGGCCGATCCGCGGTTTTTTCTGGGCTTTCAATTGGGGATTCGATCGTTTCGCCGGCGGATATCACTGGCTCATCGCTCGCGCGGTGCGGATGATCGGGGTGATGCTCGTCCTCTACGTTGCGATTCTGGGCTACGGGCTAAACGAATTCCGCAACACGCCGATCGGCTTCATTCCCCAGGTCGATCGCGGCTATTTGATTACGGTGCTGCAGCTGCCGCCGGGCGCGTCGCTGGCGCGCACCGACGAGATCCAACGCCGGGTGGTCGAGATCTGCCTGCAGACGCCCGGCATCGCGCATGCGGTGAGCATCGTCGGATTTAACGGCGCGACCTTCAGCAACGCGCCGAACTCCGGTGCAATATTTCTCATCCTGGATGACTGGGCGGAGCGCGGGCACGACCCGAAACTATCCGCTGCAGGTATCACCGGCGAGCTGTTGCAGCGGCTTTCGGGCGTCCAGGAGGGGCTGGTTCTGGTCGTGCAACCGCCGCCGATTTCAGGCATCGGCAATGCTGGCGGATTCCGGATGATGGTCGAGGACCGTCAAAGTCGCGGCTCGCAGGCGTTGGTGGAAGCGGCCACCGCGATGATGGGCAAGGCCAACCAGACTCCCGGCCTGCACCAGGTGTTCACGTTATTCGAGAATTCGACGCCGCAGCTCTATCTCGATATCGATCGCACCAAGGCCCAGCTCCTTGGCATCAGCGTGCCGGACGTATTCGCGGCCTTGCAGGTATATATCGGCTCCGTCTACGTGAACGACTTCAACTTGTTCGGTAAGACGTTCCGCGTCACCGCCCAGGCTGACGCGCGGTATCGCATGGATCCGAAGGATATTTTGAACATCCGTGTGCGCAATTCGTTCGGCAACACGGTGCCGCTCGGCTCGTTCACGACGGTGGCCAATATTGCCGGGCCGTATCGGATCGCGCGCCACAACCTCTACCCCGTGGCCGAGCTCGATGGCGCGCCTGCGGCGGGCTATTCGCAAGGGCAGGCCATCGGCATCATGCAAAAGCTCGCTGCCGAGACGCTGCCGGATGGCTTCGGCTACGAGTGGACGACGCTCGCGTTCCAGCAAGTCAGGGTCGGCAATACGGCCATGTTCGCCTTTGCGCTCGCCGTGGTGTTCGTTTTCCTGGTGCTCGCCGCGCAATTCGAAAGCGTGACGCTGCCGCTCGCCGTGATCATGATCGTGCCCATGTGCCTCGTGGCCGCGATCAGCGGCGTCATCCTGCGCGGGCAGGACAACAACATCCTCACCCAAGTCGGATTCGTCGTACTGATCGGGCTTGCCGCCAAGAACGCGATCCTGATTGTGGAGTTTGCCAAGCAGCTGGAGGACCAGGGCCGCGATCGCGCCGCCGCCGCGGTCGAAGCGGCGCGGCTGCGACTGCGCCCCATCTTGATGACCTCACTCGCGTTCATCTTCGGCGTGATGCCGCTGGTCTGGGCGATCGGGGCGGGGGCGGAGCTGCGGCAAATGCTGGGGACCGCCGTGTTCGCCGGCATGATCGGCGTGACGGCGTTCGGGCTCATATTCACCCCGATCTTCTACGTGGTGTGCCGCTGGATCGCGGAAAAGATGCGCCGCCGCGTGCCGGCCGCCCCGCCGGCGCCAGCGGAATGAGCCTCTTCCTATCGGGCTGCGGGCAGCGCGAGCGGCGAACTGGGCTTTGCCCTTCCCCCTTGTGGGAGGTCACAGGATCGTGCTGACTGGGCGCAGGTTCCGCTTTTCGCCTTCCCCCGGAATAACAAGATTTATGGGGTGTTTACGCCATGCCTACCAATCCGCGCCGGCCGGCGCGGAAATCACGTCGGGAGCAAGTGAAAGAGGGAGCAAGGACATGATCCGTACCGTGGTTGCCGTGGCAGTGCTCGCGTTGGGCGCCACCGCGCTCATGGCGCAAAGCGATCCGATCGCCGCCCGCAAGGCTCTGATGAAGGCGAACGGCGACGAGAATAAAGTTGCCACCGAGATGCTGGAGGGCAAGCGGCCGTTCAATCTTCAGGAAGCGAAGAAGGTGTTCGTGGCCTTCGCCGAGGCGGGGGAAAAGGCACCGGCGCTGTTCCCGGACAGCTCCAAGGGCGGGGACACCGCGGCATTGCCTGCCATTTGGGAAAACAAGTCCGACTTTACGGCGCGGCTGGCCAAGTTTGCCAGCGAGTCCAAGGCAGCCATGGACGCAACCAAGGATCTCGACAGCTTCAAGGTTCAGATCACCGAGGTCCGCAAGAATTGCGGCGGATGCCATCAGACCTACCGCAAGCGCACGTCGTAGTTGTTTCGCGTACCGCGGCGAAGGGCGGCCGTCGGCATGACCGGCCGCCCTTTGTTTTGATCGCGGCCGTCGCGTGCGCAATCCCGCAGGGGCACTATCGCCGCTCGTGCCCTCTCCCCGGCGGGGAGAGGGCTGCTCTCTGCTCCAACATGCGGGAATGGGTGAGGGGGTTCGGATCCATCAGTTCGCTGGTAACCCCCTCACCCCAGCCCTCTCCCCAAACGGGGAGAGGGAGCGCACGGAGTTTGCCGCACGTTCATCCGCGATAATGACCCAGTAGGGATCGAAGAGAGCCCGCCGATGCTGCGCAAGCTGGTAATGCTCGTCGTTGTGCTGGCGCTCATCGGCGCGGCCGCGTTCTGGTACATCACGGCGCCGCAGCGCGTGGCGGCGAGCGCGCGCGCCGCGTACACGCCCAATCTCGCCAATGGCAAGACTATGTTTTTCGTGGGCGGCTGCGCGAGCTGCCACGCAACTCCCAAGCAGGAGGACAAGACGCGGCTCGGCGGCGGCCTGGGACTGAAGTCGCCGTTCGGCACATTTTTCACGCCGAACATCTCACCCGACCGAAAGGACGGCATCGGCGGCTGGAGCGAGGCCGACTTCGTCACCGCCATGTGGAAAGGCTCCGCCCCCGACGGCAGCCATTACTACCCGGCGTTTCCCTACACGTCGTATCAGCGCATGAAGCTCGAAGACGTGCGCGACCTCTTCGCCTATCTCAAGACGCTGCCGCCGGTCGAGGGCAAGCCGCGCGATCACGACCTGCCGTTCTATCTCAAGATCCGCCGGCTGCTCGGAGGCTGGAATTTCCTTTTTCTCGACGGCCAGCCGTTCAAGCCCGATCCGTCGAAGTCGGAGGAATGGAATCGCGGCGCTTACCTCGTCAACGGCCCGGGCCATTGCGCGGAGTGCCACAGCCCGCGCAATGTCCTCGGCGCCATCATCGCGGGGGAGCGCTTCGCCGGCGGTCCCGATCCGGAAGGCGGCGACGGCTGGATTCCCAATATCACGCCGGCGGGAATAGGCGATTACTCGCAGCGCGACATCGAGCGCATCTTGGAGACGGGAGACATGCCCAACGGCGATTCGGTGGGCGGTGCCATGACGGCGGTGGTCGACAACATCTCGAAGATTTCGGCCGCGGACCGCGCCGCCATCGCGCTTTATCTCAAATCATTGCCGCCCGTCGAAGGCCCGAAACGTCCTTGAGGCGGACGAGCTGTCGTCCCCGCGAGGGGCACCCCGCGACGCTCGCGTCGCGGGGACCCATGACCACCGTCTCTGGAATATGGGTCCCCAGCATAAGCGCGTTTACGCGCGTCTTCGACGCGCTATGCGCGGGGACGACGAACACTGTGATGCGGGCGTAATCAGCTGGATTGCAGCTCAGAAAGCTTTGAACGTGATGATGGTGTGCGTGTCCTGGATGCCGGGAATGGTCTGCACCTTCTCGTTGACGAAATGGCCGATGTCGGTCTTGTCCTCGACGTAGAATTTCACCAGCAGGTCGTAGTCGCCGGCGGTCGAATAGATTTCGGATGCGAGCTCGGCATCCGCGAGCTTGTTCGCAACTTCGTAGGATTTACCGAGTTGGCATTTGATCTGGACGAAGAAGGGGACCATTCACGCCTCCGCGGGCCTCGGCCGCAGGGCGCAATCCAGCAAATACGGCTACGCGAGGCAAGGGCTCGTGGCATCCCCGCGTAGCCCGCATGAGCGAAGCGATATGCGGGATCCTGGATTTCGCTTCGCTCATCCGGGCTACCACGAAGCTCTTCCCGAGCAGATCTTGGTAGCTCGTGATACGGTCGATGCATTGTGTGTCGTGGTTGTAAGATGCTGTGTGGATGACGGTGTAATATTGAGCGGCCCAATTCTAACTGGTCATTCCGGGGCGCGGGCGAAGCCCGCGAACCCGGAATCCATAACCACCGGCAGTGGTTATGGATTCCGGCTCTCGCCGCTTCGCGGCTCGGCCGGAAAGACGAACGGAAAGCGTTTGCAGAATGCGCGTTGACCTTCGCCTCTACGCTCTGGTCGATCCCGAACAGTCCGTCGGCCGCGATCCCGCGGTGCTGGCGCGGCTGGTCGCGCAAGGCGGTGCGACGCTCGTGCAGTTGCGCGACAAACACAGCGACACGCGGGTGATGCTGGCACGCGCACGGGCCATCAAAGCGGTGCTCGCGCCGCTCAACGTGCCGCTCCTGATCAACGATCGCATCGACGTCGCCCTCGCAGCCGGCGCCGACGGCGCGCATGTGGGACCAGACGACATGCCGGTGGAAGACGCCCGGCGGCTGCTCGGCGCCGACGCAATCATTGGCCTGTCGGTGAAAACGGTCGAACAGGCCGAGGCGGCGCCGATCGATCTTCTCGATTACGTCGGCATCGGCGGCGTGTTTGCGACCTCGTCCAAGGACAATCCGGCTCCGCCGATCGGTCCCGAAGGCTTGGCGCAGATCGTCGGCGTCTTCCGCCGCCGCGCTCGCGAATTTCCGCTGTGCGCCATCGCCGGAATCGACGCCAGCAACGCGGCCGAGGCGATTGCCGCGGGCGTGGACGGCATCGCGGTGATCTCCGCGCTCTCGCGCAAGGATGACCCGCGCGCCGCGGCCCGCGATTTGCGCGGCGTGGTGGAGCGGGCACTCGCGCAGCGGGGATGATGATGAGAAAGAATTCCGTCTCATTAGTTCATATACTGCGGTCCCCGCGAAAGCAGGGACCCATATTCCAGAGACGGTGATCATGGGTCCCCGCAACGGGGTCCCCGCGACGCGAGCGTCGCGGGGTGCCCCTCGCGGGGACGACAGAATACGAATTGGTGGGTTGAGGTTGGTATGACAGCGATCGCGCTGACCATCGCGGGTTCGGACTCCGGCGGCGGCGCCGGCATCCAGGCGGATCTGAAAACCTTCTCGGCGCTGGGCGTCTATGGCGCCTCCGTCATTACCGCGCTGACGGCGCAGAACACCAAGGGCGTGACCGCGATCCACGACGTGCCGGCGGAATTCGTCGCCGCACAAATGGACGCGGTCTTCTCCGATCTCGAGATCGGTGCGGTGAAGATCGGGATGGTGTCCCAGCGCGCCGTTATCGAAGCGATTGCGGCCGGGCTCGAGCGCTGGCGGCAGCGCAAAGTGGTGCTCGATCCGGTCATGATCGCAGCGTCGGGCGACAAGCTCCTTGCCGACGATGCGATCGAGGTGCTCAAGCGCGCCCTCATCCCGCGCGCGCTCGTCATCACGCCGAACCTGCCGGAAGCGGCGGCGCTGCTCGACGCGCCGGCCGCGCGCAACGAGACCGAGATGCGCGAGCAAGCCGAGCGTCTGCTCGCGTTGGGTCCGCAGTCGGTGCTGATCAAGGGCGGCCACGGCAGCGGCCCCGAGAGCGCCGACCTGCTGATCGGGCCCAATGCCTTCGCGCGCTTTGCGGCCGATCGCATCGCCACGGAGAACACCCACGGCACCGGCTGCACGCTGTCCTCGGCGATCGCCGCCGGCCTCGCCAAGGAGCTTTCCCTGAGCGAGGCGGTGGGCGCGGCCAAGCGTTACGTCACGGATGCGCTCGCTGCCGCGGACCGTATCAAGATCGGATCGGGGCACGGACCGGCGCACCATTTCCACGCGTGGTGGTGAAGGACGGATCCGCCGCCACACCGAGCGCAGCCATTGCGCGACCGCCAGCGTCTCGACGGGGATGCTACGCCTTGGCCTTCACCACCTTCTGGCGCTGCTCGCCCAGCCCGTCGATGCCGAGCGTGACCACGTCGCCGGCCTTGAGGAATTTCGGCTCGGGCTTCATGCCGAGCCCGACGCCCGGGGGTGTGCCGGTGAGGATGACGTCCCCTGGCTCCATGACGAAGAACTGTGAGCAGTACCAGACCAGATGCCTGCAATCGAAGATCATGGTGCTGGTTGAGCCGCGCTGGCGCTTCTCGCCGTTGACGTCGAGCCACATGCTCAGATGCTGCGGATCCTTGATCTCGTCCTTGGTGACGAGCCACGGCCCGAGCGGACCGAAGCTCTCGGCGCTTTTGCCTTTGGTCCATTGCCCGGTGCGCTCGAGCTGGAAGACGCGCTCGGACACGTCGTTCGCCAGGCAATAGCCGGCGACCACGTCCAACGCCTTCTCCTTGGCGAGGTAGCGCGCGCGCCGGCCGATGACGATGGCGAGCTCGACTTCCCAGTCGAGCTTGCTCGACTCCTTGGGGATGATCGTATCGTCGTTCGGCCCGCAGATGCAGGACGTCACCTTGTTGAAGATGATCGGCTCTTTGGGAATAGCGGCGCCGGTCTCGGCCGCATGGTCGGAATAGTTGAGCCCTATGGCAATGAGGTTACCGACGCCGCCGACGCAGGCGCCGAGGCGCGGCTTGCCGGAAACGAGCGGCAGCTTCTCGACCGGTGCCTTGCGGATCTTGGCGAGCCCTGTGGGCGAGAGCGTCTCCCCGGCAATGTCCGGCACCACTTTTGACAGGTCGCGGATGCGTCCTTTGGAATCGATGATTCCAGGCTTTTCGCGGCCGCGTGGGCCGAAGCGGACGAGCTTCATGGATTCTCCTTGGGGCTGACGGCGGCAAGGAAGGCGGGCCGCGATGTGAAGCATCGGCGATGGCCGTAGAATCGCCCGCCTCCAACCCTTCCCAGGGGCAGACCGAATGCGCGGCGCGAGTGTGGATTCAGTCTCGCACGAATATGAGGTGTGTCCGCAGAGTGCCTGCATGCCCCATATCTGTTGCCTGTGCGCAACAGACGACCAGATATCGCGCAATCACGCCTGTTTCTGCGGCGTTTTCATTTGCATTGGGCGGCCGCCGTGGACAAATTGTTCCCCATGCACCTGGTCCGTGCGCCTAGCTGCAAGCGACGCGGGTTCGGGGGCCGACACGATGGCAGGTCCGCTCCTCAGGGCTCTGCCGGGTGATTAGAATTTCATTGGGGGGTGCGACGGGGCCGGCGCGAGCTGGCCTCGTTCGCGTTTGGGCGTTCGTAGCCCGGATAAGCGCGCGCAGGGCGCGCGCGAAATCCGGGGACCCCGCATTTCGCCAGAGCGCGTCGAAGACGCGCGTAAATGCGCTTAAGGCTCATGCGGGTTACACCCGAGGGTCGCGCCGAGCGGCCCTCACAGCACGCCGGGGTACACGCCGCCATCGATGAGAAGGCTTTGCCCGGTGATATAGCCGGCCTGGGCCGAGCACAGAAAAGCGCAGGCGGCGCCGAATTCCTCGGGCGTGCCGAAGCGCTTCGCCGGCACGCTCGCCATGCGCTCCTTTCGTGCCTCTTCGATCGAGATTCCGCGCTTCTTGGCATTCAGCGCCACGTTCGAGGCGAGCCGGTCGGTATCGAACGCGCCGGGCAGGAGAAAGTTGATGGTCACGTTGGAGCCGGCGACCGAGCGCGCGACGCCGGCGAGGAACGCGGTCAACCCGGCGCGCGCGCCCGAGGAGAGGTCGAGGCCGACCAGCGGCATCTTCACCGAGCCCGACGTGATGTTGACGATGCGCCCGAATTGCTTGGCGCCCATGGAGTCGATGACCTTCTGAATGAGCTCGATCGCGACCACCATGTTGGCGACGACGCCCTCGACCATGTGCTGACGCGTCAATTCACGAAAATCTCGAAACGGCGGACCGGCGTTGTTGTTCACCAGAATGTCGGGCTGAGGACAGGCGGCGAGCAGTGCTGCTTGGCCTTGAGGCGTCGCGACGTCGGCCATCACCGCGGTCACCTTGGCGCCGGTGGCTTGCCGCAGCTCGGCCGCCGTGGCCTCGAGCGCCTTGCCGTCCCGCCCGTTGACGATCACCTCGCAACCCGCCTGCGCGAGCGCAAGGGCGCAGCCGCGGCCAAGCCCGCGGCTCGAGGCACACACAATGGCCTTGCGGCCGGAAATTCCGAGATCCATGGGACAATCCGAGCGTTAGCGGGGGAGAGTGACGGCGATTGTACACTTTTGCCCCCGCGCCGTGTCCGAACTCGGTCTGCTCCCTCCCCCGCTTGCGGGGGAGGGGTGGGGAGGGGAGGGGGGGTAACCATGAAATCTTTTGCATGCCCCTCCCTAACCCTCCAGCCGAAGTCGGATGTTTCCGACTTCGGCCGGTTAAATAAGGCGGCTGAACTCGGGTAAACCCGAGTTCAGCTGCTTGCGGGGGAGGGAACACCACCGAGCGCGCGGCCTCATTATGCTTCCAGCACGTACGAATAAGCTTTAACCGGCAACGACTGCGCTTCGGCCGCTTGCCGGGTGGCCCGGGGCGGCGCTACCGTTCGGCGATGCAACCATCGTCCGACCGCCCGCTGCCGACCGCCGCCGATGTGGATGCCGCCGCGCGGCGGCTCGCGGGAGTTGCCTTGCACACGCCGCTGCTCACCTCGCCCGTGCTCGATGCGCTCACCGGCGGGCGCGTATTTCTCAAGGCAGAGACGCTGCAGCGCACGGGCTCGTTCAAGTTCCGCGGCGCCTACAACAAGCTCTCCTCCATCCCGCAGAATGAGCGCGCGGGCGGTGTGGTGGCGTTTTCTTCGGGCAATCACGCGCAGGGCGTGGCGGCGGCGGCGCGGCTGCTCGGCATGCCGGCGGTCATCGTCATGCCGTCGGATGCGCCGCGCCCGAAGCGGGAGCGCACGCAGGCGCTCGGCGCGGAGGTCGTGCTCTACGACC
>WNGA01004033.1_pt1 | contig 21788 bp, 16 predicted proteins | sample 5400061 | NCBI WGS metagenome assembly WNGA01 (sample SAMN13153366, study PRJNA577476) | soil metagenome | isolation source: 100 cm soil or saprolite under grassland replicate 2 | place: USA:California | collected 2016-06-15
GGAACACGATCGCCGAGCCCTTCGACTGGAACTTCACCCGCGACGACCTCGCCGCGCTGATCGAGCGTCTCGCCGCGCACAAACCTCAACTCCAGCTCGCCGCGTGATGCCGAGTGAACTTACGGCCGGGAGCACTAAGCACAAGGTGATCGTCACGCTCAACGAGCGCCTGACGGACACGCAGATCGCAGCGCTCCAGGCGGCAGCCGGCCGGTTTGCGGTCAGCAGCGAGCTGCCGATCATCGAGGGATTCGCGGCAACGGCGACGAAAGGGCAGATCCAAGCGCTGGCGCGCCACGATCTCGTCTCGACGATCGCACGCGATGCCCCCGTGCATGCGTTCAACGCGGACGAGCAGGGCGCCTTTGGTGTGACGAAGGCGAAGCTGGACGACTACGCCCTCGACGGGCGCAACTGGTTCGGCCCCTCCCCTGCGAACGTCGTTGTCGCGGTGATCGACACCGGGATCGATCTCGGGCACCAGGACATGTTCCTTCACGTCGTCGGCTGGAACGACCTCGTCAACGGAAATCCGACGGCATACGACGACAACGGCCACGGCACGCATGTGGCAGCGACGATCGCTGGGCGGCGACCCGAAGGAGACGAAGCTCCAGGACGGCGTCGCCCCCGGTTCGAAGCTCGTCGGGATCAAAGTCCTGAATAGCGAGGGCGTGGGCAGCACCTCGACTATCGTCGCCGGGATCAACTGGATGGTCGCGAACAGGGCGACTTACAACATCAAAGTGGCGAACATGTCGCTCGGCTCGGATGGCTGCTCGAGCGGCGTCGACCCGCTCTCAGCTGCCGTGAACAACGCGGTTGCGGCAGGGATCGCGATGGTCGTGGCTGCCGGCAACAGCGGTCCGGCGTCGTGCACGATCGGACCTCCGGCAGCAGCCGCGAACGCGATCACCGTAGGTGCCGCGGGCGCCGTCTCCGACGATCCATACACCCTCGCGACTGGCCTCAACCTCGCATATTTCTCGAGTCGCGGCCCCACCCTCGACGGACGCTCGAAGCCCGACCTCGTCGCGCCCGGCGTGAACGTGAGGTCGGCGTTGGCCGGGACGATCGCGGGCTATACCGACGAGTCGGGCACTAGCATGGCTTCCCCGTTCGTCGCCGGCTTGGCAGCGCTGATGCTCGACGTGAACCCGGGCCTGTCGCCGGCGCAGGTGAAGAGCATCTTGATGTCGACCGCGAACGACCGCGGTGCTCCAGGCACCGATCTGGAATGGGGCGCCGGCCGCGTCAATGGCTACGAGGCGCTCCGGAGCGCGGGTGCACCCCTTGGAGCCGCACCTGCAGTTCCCACCGATCAATACCTGACGGGCTCGCTTGGCGGAACGGGCGCAGTGCAGACGTTCTATGTCAACGCCGCCGCGAACTCGCTCATCGGCGGCACGCTCATCATTCCAGGCTGGATCGCGCCCGGGTACGTTTATCCCACCGACCCCGACTTCGACCTCTTCCTGATCGGGCCGTTGGGGCCGAATCAGCAGCTGCTCACGACGTCGGAGGGGACGATCCGGCAAGAGGACGTCGATTTTCGTGTCTTCACTGCTGGGTTGTATGCGTTCCAGGTCTATTCCTACAACGGCGCCGGTCCTTTCAGCCTTGAGCTGCAGAACGTCCAAATGGCGCCGCCGACGCCGAACGCATTGCCGTCGATTGGCGGTTTTGTCGGCGTCGACCGGACCGTCACGGGCGTCAGCGACTTCGCCGGCTGGCCGACGCCGAACGTGATCCCGACGTTCCTGAGCTGCGACACCCAGGGCGCGAACTGCACCCCGCCTCCGTACGCCAATTTGTTCACGTTCCAGCTCAACCCATGGGACTACGGTCACTCGCTGCGCTTCCACACGGACGTGTTCAACGCCCTCGGCGGCACGGCACGCGATTCGGTTCCATACGAGGTACTGCCGGAGAAGCCGTTTAACTTCACGCCGCCGGCCATCTCAGGCGTCACGCAGGTCGGGGAGACGCTCGCTGCGACGCCAGGCGTCTGGCGGGAGCCGCCGTACCCCGCGACCGAGCCGATCGGCAAGACCTACCAGTGGTTCGACTGCCCCGCCCCCGGTCCAGGCGCATGTACTCCGATCCCGGGCGCAAGTTCATCGACGCTGCGGTTGATGCCGACCGACCAGGACAAGAACATCGAGGTCGTGGTGACCGGCGCCAACCGCGGCGGCTCGACTGATGTCACCTCGGCCCAGACGGCCACAGTCGCGCCGCCGCGGCCGAGCCCACCGCGACCGTCCGAGCCGCTGCCCGCCCCGTCTCCGCAGACGGACACGCGGCCGAATCCGACACCGCCGCCTCCGCCCTCGGGAGGGACGCGCCCGACGACGCCACTGCCCGACCTGGCCATCGCCATGACGTCCAACCCACCCCCTGGGTCGATCTTCGGGGTTTCGCAGATCACGTACACGATGGACGTCACGAACCAATCGGACGTCTTCGCGACCAATGCGACGCTGAACGATGTCCTGCCCGCGAACCTCAGCTACGTCTCAGGAACGGTCGACCGCTCGCCGCTCACGTGCACGAGCACTGCGCAGATCGTGACGTGCCCGCTGGGCAGCCTCGCGGGCAGCGACACGATTCGCGTCGTGATCGTCGCGAACGTGACCTCTGCCGCGTTCACCACGAACAGCGCCACGGTAACCGAGCTCCAGCCGGACGCGAATCCGGCGAACAACACGGCAGCGATCACTCATTCGTAAAAAGCGAACACGTCCGACGACATGGCGACATCGACACACGTCTAGCGGCGTTAGCCGAAGGAGCACGGCGCCGCAGGCTCGGTCCGGACTCGCTCGACGGTGCACTTCGTGCCGGCGCGGTATCGGCGCATCGCCGCGGTGCCGCCCCATCCGATCTTGGCGGCCGTCTTGCCGCGCGCGCAGCGCTAGCGCGGAAGCGCGGCCGCTGATACGTCCGAGGACGAAAGGGGAAGCATGAGCGACAACGAGGCTACGAAGACAAACGGCGCGGAACCGCGTAGTCGACGCGAGCTGCTCGGCCTGGCCGGTCTGGGCGCGGCAGGCCTTGTCGGCGGCGCCGCGCTCGGAAGGCCAGGCGGCGCAAAGGCTGCCGACGGCAGCAGTCTCATCATCGGCCAGACGAACACGGGCACGAACAAGACCGAACTCGACACCAGCGGGACGATCACGAACGACGGCGCGTTCAAGGTCGTCGCGCCGAACGCGGACTACGGCGTGATCGGCAGCGCGAAGACCGTCGGTGCATTCGGCTCGGCTGCCGTTGGCGTCCTTGGAGACGGCGCCGTCGGTGGCCAGTTCTCCGATACGGATGCCGCCATCAACCTCGATCCGCGCGCATCGGTCGGCCCTCCCGGCGGCACGAACTTCAAGGGCGACATGGCCGTCGACAGCGACGGCGTCCTCTGGCTCTGCGTCGCAGGTGGAGCGCCCGGGACGTGGATCCAGGTGTCGCACGGCGGCATCCGGCCCCTCCAGTCGCCGCAGGGCGCTTATGACAGCCGCGGCGCACTCGGCCGCAAGCTTCGCCAGCAGGAGACGATCACGGTGCAGATCTCGGGCAACGGCGGCGTCCCTGCCGTTCCCGCAAACGCGTTGGGGATCGTCGGCAACCTGACCGCGACCGAGACGGAGGCGTTCGGCTACGTGGTCGCGTACCCTGACGGGACGCCGCGGCCGGGGACGTCGAGCATCAATTGGTGGCAGACGGGTCTCACGATCGCGAACTCGCTGACCGTCCGGCTTGGGAGCAACGGCAAGATCGCGTTGTTCACGGAGGCGACGGTTGCCGCCAACGCTCCGACTACGCACGTGATCGTCGACGTCGTCGGCTACGTGCTCTAGCGGCCTGGGCGCGGCGTGACCGACTGCCGCGTCACGCTTCGGAGCCGGGATCGATCGCGAGGCTCAAGCTCCGTAGAATATCCGCGGGCGAAGCCGCCCTGATATCGCTGCCAACCGGATCGACCATCCATGCTGGACGAACCGATGTGAACGGCAACGGCTTCGGCAACCGCGGCGATCGACCACCGGGCAGCGCGGAGGCGCAGGCGCCAGCTCCACGTCCTCGCCGTAGATGAAGACGCTTCGTCGAGCCCGCCGACGACGCCCCACGCTCGCCGCCGGTAGGCAATTGCATATGCAATCCAGGCGGCGGTTCCGGCCGCGGCGAGATCGTCGTCCTCTTGAACAACGACGTCGATTGCTGGCGGGACTTCCTCGAGCGTCTCGTCGCGCCATTCGCGGGCGACGCGTCCGCGGCGCCCGACGGCCCGATGAGTACCGGATCCGTGACTTGGCCCTGCTGATCGGCAAGTCGCGGAGCCGGGGTAACCGGCAATGGTCGGATCGGCGGTCAACCCGAAGCTCTCGATCGTCTCGTCGCCCGGCTTTCAGCAGCAGCACGGACGGAGCTGAGCCGTTCGAATTCCGAGGTTCGCGCCGATCTCGACAACGCGAACGTGCGGGAACGCCTCATGCAGATATTCGGGCGTCCCGTCGTTCGAGCCGTTGTCGGAGGCGATCACGTTTGTGAGGCACCGTCTGCGCGCGGAGATGGTCCAAGCAGCTCTCGGCGAGCTCCCAGCCGTTGTGCGCCAGGATCACGACGTCGATCAAGGGCGTCCATGAGATCGGGCTCAGCGATTTCACCGCGGACCGGCAAAGGAGCCAGCGGCTGCCGAGTCGCCAACGAGCGTGTGCGCGCGAGAAGCGGCTCGCCACGGGTAGGTAACTCGAGGCGGAGATGCAGGCTCCCAAAGTAGGAGCGGGTCGAGCGAGAGATTTGGGTTGTAGTGAGGGTCGGAATTCAACGCCTCACCCCAGCGGCGGTGCATCAAGCTCGACTCGAGCGCCCATTCATGTTCCCTCTCGTCGGCGTCGTGCCGTCCTATGGAGGCCGACTCTCTGTGGTAGAGCTCTGCGCCTGGCGTCCACACGATGCGCCAGCCGGCCTTCCGTAGCCGGAGGCAGAAGTCGACGTCGTTAAACGCTATGGCGAGCGCTTCGTCAAAGCCTCCGACTTGGACGAAGACGTCGCGCCGCACGAGCATGCACGCGCCCGTCACGCAGGAGACGTCCTGGTCGACAACCGCTCGGTCGTGGTAGCCGCGTATCCCCCTGGGCCTGCCTCGGCCGGTGTGGGCGGCAATGCCCCCCGCCCCGAGGATGGCACCGGCGTGCTGAATCCTGCCGTTGGGGTAGATAAGCATCGCGCCGACGGCCGCGACCCGATCCTGCAGGACGTGCGCGACCATCGCCGACAGCCAATCGCTCGAGATCACGTCGGTATCGTCGTTCAGGAAGCAGAGGAGGCCGCCCCGCGCCTCGCCGACGGCCCAGTTGTTCAGCCAGGACAAGTTGTACGGGCGGTCTTTGTAGAACAGGACGCGAACCTTCGGCCCGGCTGCGACGGCCTCGAGGTAGCGTCGCTGCTCGGGCACGTCATTCCGGATCTCGTTCACGACGAGCAGAACCTCCAGATCGGAATAGGAGGTGCGATTCAGGATGCCGTCGAGGCATGGGCGAAGAAACTCGAGCTTGCACGCCGACGGCACGATGACGCTCACACTCGGCGGCTTTTCCGGCAGCGCGTACCGGGTCCTATAACTCGATAGACCCACCGGCTCGACCTGAACCCGCCTTCCGACGCGCGCAAGCCGCTCCTCCAGCGCTCGTCTCACCCGTTCCCGCGCGACGCCGTCCTCCACCTCCGGAACAGATTGGCCCACCCGGTGGGAGAGGATGAACGGGAGGTGGTGGATGGTCCCAGGCGCCGCACCCGCGGTGATCCGAAGGAAGAGACCCCACGCGCAGTCGCCATCAAGCTCCTCCTGACAACCTCCCACGGCCAACGCGATCGCGCGGCGGAAGGCGATAAGCCCGCCGAGGTAGTTCTGAGAGCACAGAAGTGCCTCATTCCAGTCAGGCTTGAAGTAGTGGCCCGAGCGGGTGCCTCCCTCGTCAATCACATCCTCGTCCGCATAGATGAGGACGGCGTCTGGGTGGTGCTGGATCGTCCGTGCGAAGAGGAAGAGCGCGTGCGGCCGCACCGCTACCCGAGGATCGACGAGGACGGCAAAGTCCCCCGCAGCCGATCGGAGAGCGGCATTCCATGCGTCGGCGAGCGGCGTCGCGCGCGGCTCGAGCGGCCTCAAGCGCGGGTCGCGGGACGGCGCCTGCGTGAGGAAAGCGCGGACACCCTCGTCGTCCGGAGGTTCGCCGACGAACGAGAGCTCCCATCGCTCATAGACCTGCGCGAGTAGCGATTGCGTAAGAACCTCGAGCATTGCTTCGCTCGTCTGCGCAACGGGCAGCATGAGCGAGAGGAGCGGTCGCTTGGCGAATCTCGACTGCTCTTCGCTCATCGCCGAGAGATCAGCATCGCCAATTGTGTCGTAGGCCGCGACCCAAGAGCTGTAACGCTCCCGCGCATCGCCCCGCGCGAGTTTGACCAATGCGTCCTGCAGCAAAGGAAACTGATCAAGAACGCGCTCCGCGAAGGCGCCGAGGCGCTTCCGGCGGGAGAGGTAAGAGCGGATCGAAGCCATCACTGACCACAACGCGCGAGCGACTGCGATACGCAGATCGCGGACGAGCTTCATGGGCGCTTCTCCGCTATACCAGCTCGTCCACTTCCGCTTCGCGTCCTGCACTAGTCGGCCTCGCGAAACTCATTTCGATCGACACCTTGAAGGCGTGGCCTTCACCGATCATCCGACCAGGACATGCTCTCGATAGACGTCGACGACGTCGTCCGGAGACCCGATTGCACCGACGTGGCCGTTCTGAAGGAGGAGAACGCGGTCGCAGAACCGGCTCATCATGTCGAGCTGGTGACTCACGAAGACGATCGTCTTTGCTTCTTCCTTGAACCGATCGAACGTCGCGAAGCACTTTTCCTGAAAGCTCTCGTCTCCAACAGCGAGTACCTCGTCGAGGAGGAGGATGTCGAACGGGATCTGGATCGCGATCGAGTACGCGAGCCGGACGAGCATTCCTGATGAGTAGTTCTTCAGCTTCTGGTCGACGAAGCGCTCGAGCTCGGCGAACGCGACGATCTGGTCGAACTTCTCCTCGAGCTCGCGTTTCGACAGACCGGCGAGCGTGCCGTTAATGCGGATGTTGTCGCGAGCGTTGAGCTGAGGGTTGAAGCCAACGCCGAGCTCGATGAATGGCGAGAGCAACCCGTTCACGCGAACGCGCCCGGAGTCGGGGACGTAGATCCCGGCCAAGATCCTCAGTAGCGTGCTCTTCCCGCTTCCGTTCGGTCCGACCACGCCCAAGAACTCACCCGACCCAACAGAGAAAGTCACGTCTTTCAGCGCCTCGTTCGGCTCATAGGTCGTCCGGCGGAGTGGATGCAGGAAATACTCCTTGACGTAAATCCGCTGCTCGTGAGGGATCCGAAAGGTCTTCGAGACTCCAACCACTTCGATCGCCGCTGCCACTCAGATCCTCTCCGGGAAGTACCGGCCCTCGCGCCGGAAGAGGGCGAGCGCGCCGAGGAAGACGACCGCGACGATGGCGATGGGGATAAGGCGGCCGCCCGCGTCCGCGTAGACCTTAGCGGCCGTCACGTCGTTCGGGCCGCTCGCGCCACCGAGCACGATATGGCGGATGTCCTGCATAACCTGAACAAATGGGTTCAAGAACGCGACCCTCTGGGCCCAGTTGGGAAGAATCCCGACTGGGTAAAAGATCGCGGACGCAAAGAAGAGCAGCTGCGACGCGAGCTCCCAGACCTGCCCGATGTCCCGGAAGCGAACGTACAGCGCTGCCAGCAGCAATCCCACACTCAGACAGAAGACGTAGAGCTCGGCGAGCAGCGGGACAACCAGCAGCCACTCGGCGCGGGGCGCGACCTTTTGGACCGCGACGAAGATGACGAGCGCCGACACGTTCGCGCAGAACGTGAAAAAGACGCTCACGGAGGCCGACAGAGGGATCAGGATCGGCGGAAACGCCAGCCGCCGCAGGATTGCTCCCCCGTGAACGATCGACGGAAGCATCACCGTGACGGCGTCGACGAAGAATGTGTAGAGCAAAATCCCGATCAGCAGAAAGAGCGCAAAGTTCCCCGTCTGGTTTGCCGTCCTCAAGAGGTGAGCAAAGACGAGCCAGAGCACGCCGAAGTACGCCAGCGGCTTCGCGAGCGACCAGACGTAACCGAGAGCGGCATCGGCGTATCTCGCCTTGAAGTCGATGGCGCCGATAACGCGCAGTACGCGAAGGTAGTACGCCACGCCACTCGTGGCGCCGCGCCGCACCAGCGGATACGAGATGTCGCTCACGTAAGCACGACAGGCTAGCGAGCAGGCAGGCCGCTCATGCGCCAGGCACCTCGCGAAGCTGGTACGCGCTCTCGAAGGAGCGGCCGAAATGCCGCGAGTACCAGCGCACATCGGGAAGGAGGTGGCCATACCTCCGGAGGAACTCCGGCTCCTCCTCCTCGGTGGGGTCCTGTCCGGCTTCGAATCCCGGCCTTGCCAGCGCCTGGACGAGCGGCGAGAACGCCACGCGGCGACCTTGCTCGAGCGCGTAGGCGCCGAGCCACGCGCCGAGGAAACAAAAGGAGGCGGTCGCGGGAAGCGATCGAAGTGCGTCGATGAGGAAGTCTGTCTCGGCGACGAAAAAGCTGGGGTGAACTGCGCTGACGGAGCGCTGTTTGAGTGCGAGGGCGAAGTAGCCGGGATCCGTCTCGCCCCGACCGCGCTCGGGACAGCCGGCGAAGCCATCGAAGCCGAGAATTTCCTGGCCCGCGAGGACGACCCGGTCGGCGTTGAGAATGCGACCCGCCACAAACGCGACGTCTGGATGAAGCTCCGCAAGCCCTACGGCTTCCCATGGCCACTCGTTGCCCTCAGGCTCCAGCTCGTCCGAGCAGATAGCCGTGAAGCGTGAGCCAAGGCGCTCGGCCGCCTCCTTTAGGCGAGCAGGAAAGCATTCGCCGTCGACTCGCAGTTCCTCGAGGCCCTCGAATGGATACTCGGCGCGCTGGGCGAATGCGTCAGGTGGTGAGACGGGTTCTGCCCGATCGACGGTCAGGCGAACGACGGCGAAGCTGTGCGGTCGCCTGCGCCTGCGCCGGAGCCACCACTCCGGCGCGCCGCGCACGAGCGGAAAAGGCACGACTTCGAAGAGGTCGGCTAGGCCTCGCTCCGCGAGCAAGCGCTCGAGCAAGTGGCGTTGCGAGACGAGCGAGCCCTCGACCGGCCGAGCACGATTTGTGCTTGAGCTGGGGTGCATGCGCCAGTGGTAGAGGACTTGGGGCACGTGGAGCGGCTCGTGTCCAGCAGTCGCGAAGCGACTGATCGTGTCCCAGTCATGACACCACTCGGCACCGGGATCGCTGTAGACGCCAAGCCTTCGGGCTTCGTCCCGACGGAAAGCGCACAGATGGAACGCGTACGACGTGCAGAGGTTCAAGACCGGGTCCCAGTCAGGCCGCAGGTACGGAGCGTGCAGCACATCGTCGAGGAGCATGTCCTCGTCCGAGTACAGGAACGCTGGGCGTCCATGGCTCGCGATCTCGTCCGCGAGCGTCTCGAGAGCGTCGGGCACTAGAACGTCGTCGGCGTCAAGTGGGACGACGTATTGTCCACGCGCTTCATCGAGGCAAATACGCATGCCGCCGACGATCCCCACGTTGCTCTCGACTCGGTGGTGATTGACGCGGGGATCGACAGCGAGCTCCGATATCGCCGCGACGACGTCAGGAGACGTCGAGCCATTGTCGAGAACTACCCATTCGAACTCCTGTGAGGTTTGCCCAGTGACGCTCACCGCGGTCGCACGGAGTAAATCCGGCGGCGTGTCGAACACAGCCGTCAGAAGCGAGAGTGCCCCTGGCGCGGCATGTCGTCTCGAACGGCGCCGGCGGCGGTCCTCGTGAGCACGGAGCCAGGCCGCGTATTCGCGGTCGGCGCCTTCGTCGTACGCGCGGGGTGGGAAGCCCCACTCAAGGACGCTGCGGATTCGGCTCTTGGTCGGGCCAGGGACGGCTATCGCACCCCCGAACTCTGAGCAGCCAGTGAGCTGCGCCCCGCCAGCTCATAGCCACGCGGCGGCGTGTACGCAGGCACGGGCTGGTAGGCGCTCGCAGCCTCGAGGCTGAGCAGCGGCGAGAGGAAACGTCGCTCCGGTATCACGTCGGCGTTCAAGCGCACAAAGGCCTCGCGCTCCGTAGATGTGACATGACTCTGCCAGGCTGCTCTGTCGACCCGTCTGCGTCCGCTGACGTGCGGCGAGTAGACGACGCGCGCATGGGTGCGGGCGGCGTGAGCTCCGGCCCAGGCGCCAAGAAACGCGAGCGTCGCCTCGCCCGGAGCCGCGTCGATCGCTTCTCGGAGGAAACCGGCGTCGACGATCGCGAGCATCGTCGAGGCCGCGCTGACCGAGCGCTGCTTCCACATGTACGCGAAGTAGCCCGGATCTTCGATGTGCCGACCGATGTCGGGGCAGGCGCAGTCGCCACCGAAACCGAGGTACTCGCCGGCCGCGACGATCCGCTTGTCGTCGTCGTAGACGCGGCCGCCGACGACGACCGTGTCCGGATGGAGTTCCGTGATCGCGAGCGCCTCCCAAGGCCACTCGTCGCCGTCCATATCGACGCCGTCGGCGACGAGATGCACAAGGGCGCCGGCCCCCTCCCGCGCGACTAGGTCGGAGAGCTCGGCGGGTGTGGCGTCCAGCGAGAGCGCGACCACGTGGTGTGACAGGTAGCCGGGCACGGGCTGGGGAATTTCTTTCCCATCGCCGAGCACGACCGAAAGAATCGGCCTCGGATCCGAATGCTTGCGACGGAACCACCAGTCCGGAGTGCCGTCGAAGAGTGGGCTCGGCGCGACGTAATACCGCTCGGGGTTCGGCTGCGCCAAGAGGAAGCCCCGGAGGACACTTCTGTGCGAGGCAGAGACGTAAGGCTTCGAGTTAATGTTCAACGCTGCAGACGCAGGGTGCATGCGCCAGCTGTACAGCACCTCGGGAACGTGTACGGGCGTCTTGCCGGCGAGCATGAAGCGGGTAAACGAGTCCCAGTCGTGGCAGCCCTCGGCCTCGGCGTCTGAGTAGAGGCCGAGCTCGATCGCGATCGACCGGTCTATCGCACAGAGGTGCGCGATGTAGCAGGAGTTGAGGAAGAGAACGGGATCCCAAGCTGACTTGAAGTAAGGATCGCGCCGTCGGCCCTCGTAAAGCTTGTCCTCGTCGGAGAAGAGGAGAGGCGGTCGGCCGGCCTCCTCGATGTGCCAGGCCATAACTCGCAAGGCGTCCGGGTAGAGCAGATCGTCCGAATCCACCGGCAGAACGTAGTCTCCGACCGCCCGGTCTAGGCAGTAGCGCATCCCACCGACGATGCCGAGGTTTTCGTCGACTCGCACAAGCCGAACATGCTCATCGCCGCCGAGCTCACTCAGGACGGCGACGGTAGCCGAATCGGTCGAGCCGTTATCAAGCAGGATCCACTCGAACTCGCGGCAATCCTGCTTCTTGAGCACGGAGTCGCCCAACTCGCGCAGGTACTCCGCTGGAGTATTCCAAACCGATGTCAGGAGGGAAAACGAGGGACCCCCGTCCACCGTGTAAAAGGAACTTCTCCAGGCGACACGCTCGTTGATCCACGCTCCGTACTTGTATGAGTCTGACACCGGCGGCAGCGGTCCGACGACCCGCTGGAGAAAGCGGCCCACCCGCGACCGGACAAAGCGTGCTCCCCCAGGGTGTCGCTTGACCCACGCTACCGCACTCCGCGTCAGCGGCGCCCGCGCCCTCTCCTCGATGCGCTTTACGCGTCGAAGAAGCGGATTCCGGCTACCGGGCTCGATGACGCGGACCACGTGGAAGTCGCCAAGCGCCGCGAAACCGGTGCAGCCGCTGAACTGCAACTCGAATCCGTCGGTGGGCTGATTAAGGCTGATCTCGATAGAGAAATCGCGGATCGATCCCGGGATCGTGAGAAGGGCAAGCGGCTCGGGCTCGGCGAGGTCCAATTCCAGGCGTCCGTCCGACGTCGTTAGTGCGCGGCCGTTCAGCCGGTACGTACCACGTTGAAGATCTGCTTGGACTCTCAGCGCGGAGTCCTGATCGCGCATGCACCAGAGGGAATGGCCATCACGCTGCACATGAGCGACGTCGCCGAGTGACGTAACCGCTATCGGCACCTCCGCAGTGACAATGGGGGTCGGCCCGCCGTCGTCGACTCCGACAGCGCTCGCTCGGAAAAATGCCTCGACGAGCCACCCGAGAGCCTCCTCGGGCGAGACGGGAGACTCGCTCCATTCGGCCAGTTCACGCCGCTGCTCGAGGACGATCTCGCGGCTCGCGCGACTCTCTCTCTCAAGGCGCCAAAGCCGGCGTTCATAGTCTCCGACGATGCGCGGAAACGGGTCGTTCGCCTTGCGGAAGCGAATGCTCCACGGCGTGACGAACGGCTCCTGCTCAGTATCGCGAAAGAAACCATGTTGAGCGAACAACTGTGCCCAATATTCGGGCGGCTGCACGTTCAAATGGGTCGGTTCCGCGTAGTCGTCAGGACTCGACGAAAAGAGGATGTCCGACGTGTGTGCGCACAGGTTCGCAATCGCCTTGTGCGCATCCTCGGGTGGAAGATGCTCAAGGACTTCGATGCAGACAATCAGATCGTAGTTCCGGCTAAGAGGCTCGATTACGGACTTGATTTCACAGTAAGGCCGTATCGACGGATCGACCTGTCCGATGGCGTATGCAGAGACGTCGATGCCAAATGCCTCGACGCCGCGCGCGCGCAGGCCCTCCACAAGGAATCCCATCGCGCAGCCGGCGTCGAGCACTGCCTTGGGTTTGAGTTGGCCGACGATCTGCTCGGCGATGTCGCCAAAGAAGGAGAGCCAATACTCATCACGCTGATACTTCCGCCCACACCCGCGGGAGAAGTAATAGGCGTCGTAATCGTCCCCGTGGACATTCATGCGCGCGTCGCGACGGAGACGTTCCCAAACGGCGAGGATCCACGACATTCCTCGACCATCCGGAGCACGCGCGGGACGATCGGGCCGAGTGCCTCCTCCCAGCTCGCGGGCAGTTCTACTCGGGACGCTTCCTCACGCCAGTCGAGATTTGGCGTGCGCGCGTAAGCCTCCAGAAGTGCGTCAGCGATCGACTCAACCGTTGGGTTGGCGGCAATGATATTCGCCGAGATCGCCTTCAACCGCTGAGCTGTCTTCGTCGAGAAAGTCGTCGTGATAACGCTCATGCCGCTTGCAGCCATCTCCAAAGCTGGATAGCCGGTGTGCGGCGAAAGCATCAACGCGAGCCCGACGTCCGACGAACGGAGGAGTCTCGCGTACCCGTCGTAGTCGAGCCATCGCTCCGGCTCGACGACCGATGTGGAGCTCAATGCGACCGGCGCAAGTTTCTCGCCGATTGAGCGGAGCTCCCAGTCTTCAGGCGGGAATGCCCCGCGCTGGACTGCATCCTGCAGCGCGTGCAAACCCAGCTCATAGAGGTTTCGTGGCGCGTTCGGCCTCGCGTAGAAGAGGAGTCGAAGGCGGCGGCCGCGCGGGCGGTCGGGCGCCGGGTGAAACTTCGATCGATCGACCGCTGGCTCGAAGACCACGCACTGCTCGGCGAACGCGCGATCGGCGAAGCGGCCAACGCCTTGCTCGTAAAGATGTTCAAGAAGAAGCGACTCGTTGATGACGGCGCGGAAGTCAAGCCCATACGTCTCCAAGGCGAGTGCGTAGAGGCTAGACCACGGATAGAGACCGGGCTCGCACTCCTGGATGAGATAAATGAATCTCCGAGGATGCATGCGCCCAAGAGCATGCTTAATCATCTGGACGGTCCACCACGCTGTCCCGAAGAAGACGTCATCCTCACCGATCTCGGTTGCGACAGTGCGGTCGTGGGCGCTGACGATCTCGACGTTATCCAACGGCTTCTCGATCCCTGTCAGCTGGCGGAAGTGCGCCCAGAGCACCTCGTTGGGGTCGGCTGCGACGTCCGTCGAGATGTAGCGCAGGGGCACCCCCTCCCGTGCTAGGCGGAAGGTCAGGTTGAGCGCTGTGTTCGGCCCGCCAGACATCGCCCAGAGAGCCATCCCGGGTACGAGGACGTTGAGACGCGGCGGGCCATTGACGGCCCGGACCCGGAAGTTGATCGGGACGACGCTCGGGAGCCCATCTAACGACCCCGCAACGCCGTCGGAGGGATTAAGCCGGTGGGAGAGGTAGCGCTCAGCGTCATCGAGAAAGGTCCGCGGCGACCGCGCGAACGCGCGGACACCGCGGAGACCAATGCGTGCGAGTCGGACTGGCCCTGAGCCCTTTATGTCCATTGGGCCTCCACACGACTACCGTCTCGGCTGGCTGCTGCCGAGCGGTCAGACCGTGTACGTAGCTTTCCGATTGTTCTCGGTCCGAACACGTGGCGGCAACTTGATCACCAAGGCTTGGCCGGTTGGCAGAGCGATGATCTCTTCGCGCTTCTCCGCAAAAAAAGCATCGAGCACCGCGCGCTGATCCTCGTAACCCCTCCAACCGTAGTCGTCGAGGACGAGTATTCCGCCGTCAACGAGACGCGGGTACAGGTAATCCAGAGCCAACTGTGTCGCCCAGCTGGCATTGAGGTCGAGGTGGCAGAACGCGATGGGCCCTGTCTCTGTCTGCGCCAGCGTCTCGAAGATGTTGCCCTCGACGACCACCAGGTTAGAGCGCCAGTTGCCGAGAAACTCCCGTACATAGTCCGCGGACGTATTGGCAAGCTCCCCAGCGAGACCGTGCTCGAGTTCAGATTCGGTGAGATGCTCGTCGGGAACACCCGAGTACGTGTCGAACAGGAAGTAAGGACGGTCGCGTTCTAATCCTGCAGTTGCGAGGACCATGTACGAGCAACCGCCTCTGTAGACCCCGAACTCGACGTACGAGCCCGCAAGCGCACGGCACTGTACCCCACAGCGAGTGAGGATCCAGATTCGCCAACGGAGGTCCCAGAACTCTCCGAACCACGCGGTCGAGACATGTTCCCAGAGACGGTTGAACTTCGGATCGTCAAGGAAGGGCGAGTAGTGCGCCGTCGCGACGCCGTCGCTATCGAACGTAAAAGTACGGAGGTCAGCCATGTCGTGCCGAGCCTAGCAACCCACTAAGTTGCGTCGCTCATGCTCGAGCACCAGCCTCGCCCGGAAGCTTCCACCCCTACTCTACTCGGTCACGCTACGGAGACCCGCCTCAAGCGAAAACGCAGGCTTCTACCCACCTCTGCGGTCAGGGGCCGAGTGGTCGCGTTCAGGATCATTAGATCGTCGGCCGCCTACTGAGCGTCCCCAACCTAGACGGCGGGATGCCACGACTCAGGCGCCCTCCCGCCGCCACCACTCCACGGTCTGCGCGACGCCCTCCTCCAGCGAGAGGCGCGGAACCCACCCGAGCTCCTCGCCGAGGCGACGCACGTCAGCCACCAGCACAGGTGGTTCGCCGGGCGGTGTCGGCACCGCGCCGAAGCGGAGCAGGTCTCGGCAACCGACCTCATCGGCTACGAGTTCGACGAGGTCTCTCAGCCGCTTGGGCGACCCCGAGGCGATATTCACAGGACCCGCCGCGTCCGAGTCGACGAGGGCGACGAACGCGTCCGCAACGTCCACGACGTGGAGGAAGTCGCGCACCTGCTGGCCGTGCGAGCAGCGGGCCTCCTCGCCACGCAGGAGTGAGCGGATGACAGAGGCGACCAGGCGACTCGGATGCTCGTGAGGTCCGTAGACGAAGAAGATCCGGCCCCAGGCGTCGGCAATTCCTGCTTCACGCGCGAGCTGCTCTGTCCGCTCGTGGAGCGTCTGCTTGCAGAGTCCGTAGAGCGTTGCCGGCTCGAGCCGCGTCTCGCCTTCGACGCAGAGGCCCGAGCTCCAGTCGTACTCCGCGCACGTCCCTGCGACCACGACCCGATTACCACCGGCCGCAGCGAACTCCCGGATCAGGTTCGTGCTCGCCTCGACCCAGCGATGGTTCTCCGGTGACGACCAGAATTCGCCCGGGGTCGCGAACCAGGCGAGATGGAGAAGGTGGCTCGGCCGGATGGCGCGGACGAGCCGCTCAGCGGCGCCCCGTGCGAGCAGATCGGTGGTGTGCCAGGTGGCCTCGGATCCGTCCGGTGGCGCCGAGCGCGCGACGGCGTGGACCTCAAAGCCGCGCTCCGCGAGGCGTGACAGCGTGTGGCGGCCGATGAAGCCTGTCGCGCCTGTGACGAGAACGCGGCTCAAGCCTCGAATGCCGGATACGAGATGTCGCGCTCGGAGATTATGCGCTCGCCCTCGGGCCAGACGATGCCGAACGCGGGATCGTCCCACCGTACGCCCTGCGCCGCCGAGGCCACGTAGCGCTCCGACATCTGGTAGTAGACCTCAGTCTCGTCTGCGAGCGTCTGGAATCCGTGCGCGAGACCGCGCGGGATGTAGACCGCGAGACGGTTCTGGGCCGTCAACTCGACCGCGTGCCAGCCAAGGTACGTCGGCGAGTCGCGCCGCAGATCTAGGGCGACATCGTAAAGCCCTCCGCGTGTACATCGGACGAGCTTGCACTCACCGTAGGGGTCAGCCTGGTAGTGCATCCCGCGGAGAGTTCCTGCCCGAGCGTTGAACGAGAGGTTGCAGTGGACGACGGCCGGCTCGAGGCCCTCCGCCTTGAACTCCTCCAGCGCAAACGTGCGAGCGAACCAGCCTCGCTCGTCTGGGACCAGCTCGGGCTCGACGACGACCACTCCCGGCAGCGGAGTTTTGTGGAAGATCATCCGTAGACCCGAAGCTCAGGCGTTGTTACGAGGAAGCGGCCGCCCCACTCGCGCACGAAGGCCATCTGCTCCATGATCTCGTCGATCAGGTTCCAGGGCAGGACGAAGAGAAGATCCGGCTTTGTCTCGCGCAGGGCGTCGATAGCCCGTATGGGGATGTGCGTACCGGGAAGAAAACGGCCTTGTTTGTACGGGTTCCGATCGACCGTGTAGTCGACGAAGTCAGTACCGATCCCGCAGTAGTTGAGGAGCGTGTTGCCTTTCGCCGGCGCGCCGTAGCCGACAATCGTCTCGCCCTTTCGCTTGCACTCTATGAGGAACGCGACGAGGTCGCGCTTAGCCGCGCGGACGCCTTCGGCGAAGTCGCAGTACGTCTCGAGACGCTCGAGCCCGGTTGCCTCCTCCTCGGCGGCGAGCGCGCGCACCCGCTCCACCTCTGCCCGGTGGTCGTCCAGGTGGCAGGCATAGACGCGGAGGGAGCCACCGTGCGTGCGCAGGCGCTCGACGTCGAAGACGCGCAGGCCGTGAGCAGAGAGCGCCCGGCGCGCGGCAAGGAACGAGAAGTACGAGAAGTGCTCGTGGTAGATCGTGTCGAACTGCCGCTGGGCGATGAGCGTCAGCAAGTGCGGGAACTCGAGCGTGACTGCGCCGCCCGGGGCGAGCAGAACCGCAAGACCGGCGACGAAGTCATTCAGGTCGGGGACGTGTGCGAGAACGTTGTTGCCGATGATGAGGTCGGCCCGTTCGTGCTCGGCGAGCTCGCGCGCCGTTTCGCGGCCGAAGAAGGCGACGTGGGTCGGCACGCCGCGCTCGACTGCTGCCCGGGCGACGTTTGCCGCCGGTTCGACGCCGAGGACCGGGATCCCTCTGGTGACGAAGTGCTGGAGCAGGTAGCCGTCATTGCTGGCCACCTCGATCACTCGGCTTGCCGGGCCCAGCCTCAGCCGCTCCACGATCATGTCCACGTAGGCGCGGGCGTGCTCGAGCCAGGTCGTCGAGTATGACGAGAAGTAGGCGTAGTCGCCGAAGATCTCCTCCGGCGAGGCGAACTCGCCGAGCTGGACGAGGAAGCAGCGGTCGCATACGAACGCCGTCAGTGGATAAAAGGCCTCCATTTCCCCGAGCTGGGCCTCGGTGGGAAAGGAGTTCGAGAGCGGCGACAAGCCCAGGTCGGCGAAGACGTGCTGAAGCTCGGCTCCGCAGAAGCGGCAGCTGCCGCGCGTCATGGCACGGGAGAAGAAGTCGAGCGCTCCGCCTCGTACGCAGTGATCTGGTCGAACATGACGACCCGCATATCCTTACCGGCCTGGTAGGCGCGATACCAATCGACAACGCTCTCGATCGCCTGCTCGAGATCCCAGCGCGGTGCCCACCCGAGGCGCTCGCGCGCACGGGACGAGTCGAGCCGAAGGACGTGCGTCTCCTGAGGTTGGTCCCGCTCGTCCTGCACCCAGCCCAACCCCTCCCCCCACAACTCGGCGATCCGCTCGACGACAGCGCGCACGGGCTTCTCGTCGGTCTCGGCGGGCCCGAAGTTCCAGCCGCCGGCGTAGGACCGGTCGTTCCAGAGGCGCTCGGTTAAGAGGAGGTATCCCTCCAGCGGGTTGAGCACGTGCTGCCAGGGCCGCACCGCGTCCGGGTTGCGAATAAGAACTGGCCGGCGTTCTAGGGCGGCGGTCATGATGTCACTCACGAGCCGGTCATCCGCCCAGTCGCCGCCGCCGATGACGTTGCCGGCTCGAACAGAGGCGAGCCCGGGACCCTCGTTTGCAAGGAACGCGCTCCTGTATGCGTCGCTGATGATCTCGGCGCACGCCTTGCTCGCCGAGTACGGATCGCTCCCGCCCTTCGGATCATCCTCGCGATGTGGAACCGAGCCGGTGTTCAAATAGCACTTGTCGCTCGTCACGTTGACGACGACGCGGACGTTGCCTGCCCTGGCGGCCTCGAGGACATTGACCGTTCCGATCACGTTCGTCTCGAACGTCTCGACGGGCTCGCGGTACGACCGCCGCACGAGCGCCTGCGCCGCCATGTGGACGACGACCTCCGGGCGGTGGCGCTCCACCGCTTGCCCGAGCCCGAGCCCGTCCCGTACGTCGCCTTCGACGTGCGTCAAGCCCTCCTCGACCGAAGCGAGCTCGAAGAGCGATGGTTTCGTCGGCACACCGGCCGAATAACCCACAACCTCCGCTCCGAGGGACGCGAGCCATAGCGAAGCCCAGCTCCCCTTGAAGCCCGTGTGGCCGGTGACGAAGACCCTGCGGCCGCGCCAGAAATCCGGGCTTAGTCCCATACCTTCCATGGCGCCTCGCCCGACTCCCAGAGCTCCTCGAGGTGCCTCTTGTCCCTGAGCGTGTCCATCGGCTGCCAGAAGCCCTTGTGCCTGAATGACGAGAGTTGCCCGTCCTCAGCGAGACGCCGGAGCGGCTCCTGCTCCCAGACGGTGTCGTCGCCGTCCAGGTAGCGCCCGACCTCGGGCGACAGGACAAAGAAACCGCCATTTATCCAAGCGCCGTCGCCTCGTGGTTTCTCCTGAAAGCGCAAGATCCTGTCGCCGTCGACCTCCATTGCCCCGAAGCGGCCGGGCGGCTGTACGGCGGTCACGGTTGCGATCGCCCCGTGCTCGCGGTGGAACGTCATGAGCGCGCTGATGTCTACGTCTGCGACGCCGTCGCCGTACGTGAAGCAAAAGTCGCCGTCGTCTACATAGCCGAGAACTCGCTGCAGTCGTCCGCCGGTCATTGTCTCCTCGCCGGTTTCGACGAGAGTCACTCGCCACGGCTCTGCCATGCTTTGGTGCACTTCCATTTCGTTCCGCGCAATGTCGAAGGTGACGTCGCACATATGGAGGAAGTAGTTCGCGAAATACTCCTTAATCACGTAGCCCTTGTAGCCGAGGCAGATGACGAAATCGCTGACGCCATGGGCGGAGTAGCCCTTCATGATGTGCCAGAGGATGGGCTTACCACCGATCTCGATCATCGGCTTCGGCTTGAGATCGGTCTCCTCGCTAAGGCGCGAGCCAAAACCGCCTGCAAGTATGACTGCCTTCACGATCCCACTCAGCTCCTACGGGCGTCCTAGAACGCAACCTCTTCCTATCGGGGATCGAGAACGCACCTCTTCCTATCAGATGAGTGCGGACGACGAGGGGCGAAGGTACAGATTCCGGCCGAGTGAGACATACTCGATGTACCACGCTCGCAGCGTTCCCTAGTCGCCGTCGACTTCGTCAACACGAGGACTGAAGGGGCCGCGACAGCGCCGCACATCGAAGTGCCGGCGGGGCCGGCCGAGGGTTCCGTGGCACCCGCGGCCGGCGGTTCGCCCAGAATGGCGCGATGCTCTTGACCGGCCCTCGATCCGAGCTCGCGCCGCGTGGACCGGGACGGCTCCAGAGCGGCACGCGGAGCGGCGCGCTGCTCGCCGCGGCCTCGGCCGGGTCGATCGTCTTCAACTACGTCTTCCTCCTCGCGGCCGGGCGCATCCTCGGGAGCGAGGACTACGGCTCGCTGGCCGCGCTGCTCGGCTTGCTCGCCGTCATCCTGATTCCCGCCGGCGCCCTGCAGATGGCGATCTCTCGGGAGATCTCACGCCGGCTCGCAGCAGGTGACGGGGACGGAGCGGACCGGTTCGCGCGGGCGACGCTCCGGCGCTCCTTCGCCGCGACCGTGCCCCTCGTCGCGGTCGCGCTGGCGCTCGCCGTCCCGCTCGCGGATCTGCTCAACATCCATTCGACCGGGGTCGTCGTCCTCGCCGAGAGCACGCTGCTGACGGCGCTCGTCTTCCCGGCGGCGATCGGGGTGCTCCAGGGCCACCAGCGCTTCCACGCGCTCGCGGCGATGTACGTCGCTCCATTCGTGGTGCGGCTCGGCCTGCTCGCTGTCCTCGCCGCGGCCGGCTACCGGCTCGGCGGCGCGGTCTTCGCGACGGTGCTCGCGGCGATCGCCGGCGTCCTGCTCGCGCTGCTGCTCATCCGCGAGCCCCTGCGCCGTGGTTCCGCCGGGCCGCGGCCGGACCTGCGCCCGTTTCTGCGCTACCTCGGCCCGGTCACCGTCGGGCTAATCGGAATCGCGCTCCTCACGCACGTCGACATCCTTGTCGTCAAGGCCCGTTTCTCGGGCGACGACCCCGGCGCCTATGCCGCGGCCTCGGCGTTCGCGCGGGTCGGCTTCTTCCTGCCGGCGATCATCCTCGCCGTTCTCTTCCCGCGCACGGCCGCGCGCCAGGCTCGCGGTGAGGAGACCGAGGACATCCTCGGACGCTCCCTCCTCGCGACGGCCGTCTTCTGCGCGGGCCTTGCACTCTTCTACGCCGCCGCGGGTGTCGGGCTCGTCACGATGACCTTCGGCAGGGACTTCGCCGAAGGGGGACACGTGCTCGCCCCTTACGCGCTCGCGATCGGGCTGTTCTCGCTCGCAAACATCCTTGTCGGCTACCACCTCTCCCGCGGCGAGACCCGGTACGCGTGGATCGTCGCCGGCGGCGTGGTCGTGCAGGTGGCCGTGCTGTCGGTGGTGCCGACGACGTTGCACGGCGTCGTCTGGTCGAACCTTGCCGTCGGAGGCGGGCTGATCGCCGCCCACGAGCTCTTCGTCGGCTCGAGCATTCCTGCCCTCCGTGCAGGTCTACGGCGCTTCTCGACGGGGGTCGCCGTCCGGCTGCGCCCCGTCGCGATGGAGGGAGTCCTCGCCCTCCTCGGCACGACGGTGTTCGTCTGCCTGCTGATGTTGCCCGTCGTCGCGCATCTCGGGTCGACGGTGATCGGCACGCTGGGATCGGATTCCACCGGCAGCGTCTGGTGGTTCTGGCAGCTGAACCACGAGAGCGGGTTCCACCTGCTGGGCACGACGCACCACACCCTGACCGGAGCGCCGCTCGGATGGAACGAGGGGAACGGGCTCAACCTGCAGTGGCTGCTCCCCTACTACCCCGGCTACCTCGCGACGAAGGTGGTCGGCGAGGTCGCGGCCTACAACCTCGTCGTCCTCTCCGGCTACGTGCTCTCCGGTGCGGTCATGT
>WNGA01004515.1_pt1 | contig 21787 bp, 16 predicted proteins | sample 5400061 | NCBI WGS metagenome assembly WNGA01 (sample SAMN13153366, study PRJNA577476) | soil metagenome | isolation source: 100 cm soil or saprolite under grassland replicate 2 | place: USA:California | collected 2016-06-15
ATTGGCAACGTCATACGCGGAGTGCCGCTTAACAAGGACGGCTATTTCTTTGAAGCACTATGGACCAATTTTAGAGTTGGTCCCTCGCCAGGCATTCTCGACTGGTACACAGTGCTGACGGGCGTACTCGCTATGATTACACTGACGGTGCACGGAGCAAACTATTTAGCAATGAAAACCGAAGGGAATGTTCAAGTGCGCGCTCGTCGTCTTACGCAAAAGGGTTGGTGGGCGTTGGTCGCAATGACCATCCTGAGTTTGGTCGCCACCGTCTACATTCGTCCCCAGGTGATCGACAATTTCAAACTCCGTATCTGGGGTTGGATCATCCCTCTGATGGTCGTGGCAACGCTCATCTCCATGCTCTACTTTCGCACTAAGGGAAACGACCGCGCTGCCTTTCTCTCTTCTACCGGTTACATTGTGGCCATGCTCGGAGGAGCGGCCTTTGCAATGTACCCTTACCTGCTGCCGGCGAGCACCGACCCGTCCTATAGTCTCACGGTCTTCAATGCCAGGACGGGCGATTACAGCATGCGAGTAGGATTGGTGTGGTGGCTGGTTGGGGTTACATTGGCGTTTGCCTATTTCATTTTCCTTTACCGCTTTTTCCGAGGAAAAGTCAGCCTTGAGGATACAGAAGGCTATTAGCCGCTGAGGTCGCGATGAACGGTGCCTTTGTCATGCGCGGCAGCGAGACCTTTTGCGATCTGTATGCCTAGTCAATCTGTATGCGTAGTCGATGGCCTTGCGTTGCGGCAATGCCGTGCCGGCCATTCGATCACGCAGTGTCTCGCCTTCGAGTAGCTCCGAGACAATGTAAGACGCGACTTCATGTGATGGATGACAAGGATATTCGGATGGTTCAGAGCGCCGACTGTCCGCGGTTCTTGTTCGAAGCGATTAAGCCGATCGGGTATTCTCCGAAAGGGAGGCAGGCAAAACTTTGATCGCCACGTCCCGGCCACGCTTGGTATCGCGTGCACTGCCGCATTCTTGAGTGAAGCTGAAGACGCGCTGCCACTTCCTGCGAAATCGAATCCAAAAACACCGTCAGTCATGTCTTTCAAAAACAAGTCGCTATGAAGCGTTGCTTCAGCGAATGAACCTTTCGCCCTAGAATTGACGGCGCCGCCGCGCGCAGCCGCGAATTGGGTCAATCGCGGGCCTGACCACCAATTCCCATCTATGATCTGGAGTTTTGGGTCAGGATGGAATTCCGGCGCAAGGGAATTGAGATCAAGTCGCGTCAGGAAATGCCCTCGTTATTACCGTGGCAAATAGATCATTGCTCGCGAACTTCACGGCCATCAATATTTCGGAGGGTCCGGCAAGATCCGAGTTCTTTAGGAAATTGGCGTCCCGTACGGGAGTCGAACCCGTGTCGCCGCCGTGAAAGGGAAGCGACCTATTGTAATTCAATGTAACTTCGCGGCATGGATAGCACTTTACCGCATTTGAAGGACTCACGGGAACGCTTATTGGACCTTTAATCACAACTTGATCGCAAAACGCGCAGTGCTCCCAGGCTCGAATGTGTTGGCAGTCAGGAACTGCACCCAATTTGCGTACAACCTCATCAATCACAAACGCGATCCCGTCCGGATGTAGCTAGCGGGCACTGGACTTCAATATTGCAAAAACAAAGCGCGATGCTATGCTTATCGACATCGCGCCCAACGAAGACTTCGCAATCGCGATAGTCGCTAGTGAAACTATTTTCAGTGCTTCCTAAGCAAACCGTCAGTTTGCATGCGAATCGCCAAGGCACTCATGCACACTAACAGTTGGCTTCACCGCACATTTAGGCCTTACCTGAGAATCGGAAGACTTTCCAGACACGATTAATATAGTTGACGCGCGAATTTACAGGATGAGGAGGAATTGAGTTTGCCCGCTGATGGTTCGCCATCGCCTGGAAGAGCGATCCGCTTTTACCGGCACCGTTTGACAGCGCCGATCCTTCTCGGCCTGGTCTGTTTTGTTGTTTACAACGCGAACCTACGCCAGATTGGCTCCGGGGATACGTTGCCCGCCCGATATCTGCCGCTGATTCTCTGGCATGATCACACGCTGGACCTCGACGCTAATGCGCAGCTGGTTGCGCACGGCCACTCGATGATTGCAGACCGATATAAGACCGGCGCCATTGACGGAAAGGTCAACTACTTTGAGCCGTCAGCCTACTGGATCGGGCAGACTCGCACGCATCAGCGAGCTTCTTTGTATCCTGTTGTGACTCCTTTGCTGGTGGCGCCACTCTATCTGCCCGCCGTGGTCTGGCTTGACGCCCACGGTTGGAAGCAGCCGCAAATTGACAGAGTGGCGGAACTAATGGAGAAGATCTCAGCGTCGTTTCTCGCTTCGCTCGCATCCGTCCTAATGTTCTTAGTGCTGCGTCGTGAAAACACCCGCTGGGCCCTGCCGCTCGCCTTGGTGTTCGCCTTCGGGACCAATACCTGGATGATCTCAAGCCAGGCCCTTTGGCAACACAGCGGTGGAGAACTCCTGATTGCTCTGGCGTTATTGCTCGTCGTTGGGAGTGCCTCACCGCTGCGCATTGCGCTACTCGGCGCGGTGTGTGTTTTGATGGCGGCAAATCGTCCGCCAGACGGGCTGATTGCCAGTGCGATCGTGCTCTTCATTGTTTGGAGTCGCAGGCGCACAGCTCTGTGGCTTCTCACGGGCGGTGCTGTCCCGCTGGCGGCGCTGCTCTATTACAACCTTCACTTTATAGGCGACATTGCCGGAGGATACGCGCTTGCCAAAGTCCCTATTAATGAGTTCTTCCATCTGAGCTTGTCAGGGCTGGCCGGCTTGCTGATAAGCCCAGCACGCGGTCTGCTTGTCTTCACTCCATTCCTTGTGTTCGTTCCAGTGGGGCTGTTTCAGCGCCTGCGCACACCAAGTTCGAGAGCGCTTGCCCTGGCGCTTAGTTTCGCCGTCGCTGCCCAGTTCTTACTCTACTCACAAGCTGACTGGAGGGCCGGAGTCTCATGGGGACCCCGTTGGTTAACTGACCTTTTGCCGATTCTGATATGGCTGATCGCGCCCGCTCCGATGGTCCTGCGCTTGCGCGCTCGTTGGCTGCTCATTCTGGCAATGGCGGCGTCGGTGGTTGTGCAAACGACAGGAGCATTTTGGTATACGAAGGCGAGTGACGAGCGCATCTTCGCCGGCAACCCCGGTTCTATGCGCGGTGCATGGAATCCGCGTAGTGTGCCATTCCTTTTGGAGTTGCGTCATCCCCGCCCGCGCGGAGTTCTCCAGTGCGACGCGAGCGCCTCACTTGATCGTGTGGGTCCAACCCAGCTTGCCGGCAGCCGTGACGTGCCTGACCTCAGACTCGGCGCGCTTCTTGAAGGAGAGGCGATCGCCTGCGAACGTCCGCCTGCATTGCTGATGGTGTTGATAGACGGAATCGTCATCGGCTCGACCAAGACCTTTGTGCCACGAGAAGACGACAAGGAAGCGCTATCGACAATTTCGCCCTCGGGCTGGCGCGTATTTGCTGACATGCGTGGCGTTTCACCGGGTGAACGCGTGCTTCAAATCGCTGTTCTCATCGAGCCGGGCAGCGATATCCGTATTGTTTATGAAAAGCCCGTGTTCGTGATAGCCAATGACTCTGTGAATGAGACCGCCACCATGGAGCAGAAACCGGCGGCGGGGAATAAGTTGGATGCGATGGCCGATTACGCTGCGTTGTTGTTGCGGGAGCGGCAAGGCGAGTCCGGCTTTTGGCTCACCTCATATACCCAGGGACTTCGTTATGAAGCTCCGCAACAGGAAATGAACACGTACCTGACTGCCATGCTCGTCGATTTGCTCTCGCCGATCGCTCCCCAGCGAAACCTCGACGATGTAGTCGACCATGGACGACGGCATCTCGCGGCCCAGATCGAAAGCGACGGCTTAGTGCGCTATCACGGCTTGCCGGATGGTCCCACCATTGGCACGCTGGGATGTGTCATTACTCCCGATGCTGACGACACTGCTTTAGCCTGGAGAATCGCCGTTCCTGCCGCTGGCGATCCGAGAAAGCAACTCATGTTGCAACAGTTAACTCGTTATCGTGACGCGAGAGGCTTATTCCGCACATGGCTCGCACCACAAAAGGAATACCAGTGTATAGATCCCGGAACGGATCCGAATCCGTCAGACATCGTTATTCAGATGCACGTCTATTTAATGCTACGCGAATTTGACAAGCCTGCCGCGCAGAACCTTTGCACTGCGCTCCAGCGCTCGTATGGAGACGGAGGGATCTGGGTTTACTACGCCAAAGCTCCCCTCGTCCCTTACCTTCGCAGCGCCGAATTGCAGCAGCGTGGTTGCGTGATTCCACTGCCGGCGAAGCAACTGGGGGGTCCCGCTTTGGGGCAGGAGATCTGGAGCGAGGCAGTGCGCCTACTCGTGCAGTCGATGGCATCGCCTCAGGACGCGAACGTGCGATTCGCGATTCGCAATCTGCTGGCGCGTCTTGGCAGCGACGACTTTGCCTTGCTTCGTCGCTCGCCGCCAATGCTCTACCACAACGATCTGAGCGCTACCGTAAAACGATATTACTGGTCAGAGGATTTTGGTTACGCATTATGGCTCCGACTTTACGAAGCGGATGGGGTCGAAACCGAAAAGCGTAACTAATCATCTCTATGACTTCGCAATCGTCTATTCTCTATTACGCGCGAGTGGTGCGCTACTTTGGGTCTACTCGCGCGCTGGAGATCCTCACGCTGCAAGCCTCGCCAATTCTGGGTATTCTGCTCGGTGGCTGCAGCCTTGGAAGGGGCGGCGTAATCCGCCCAGGACTATTAATCCTTGGCAGCCTCGCGTTGACAGCACACGTCTTTGTCTTGAATGACTGGGCGGGTCACCTTGGCGACTCTCATGATCCGCGGCGAGTAACACTGGTATTTGATCATAAGGGCATCAACCGTCGTCACGTTGCGCGGGGCGCGGTGGCTCTACTCATATTCGCGAATGTCGCCTTCGCTGTCATTGGCCGTCGAGCTGTACTGCTTGGCGCAGCAATCGCAACTCTCAGCTTCCTTTACTCGTGTTCGCCGAGTTTCGGCAAGACCACCCCAATTGCCGCGTCGATGAATCACTTGCTAGGAGGCACGCTGCACTTCCTGCTCGGTTACTCCTTATGTCATGCCTTTGACGCAAGGGGTGTCTTGATCAGCCTCTTCTTTGGGTTTGTGTTTGCAGCTGGACATCTCAACCAGGAGGTACGCGACTACGAAGTGGATCTGCTCAACGAGATTCGCACCAGCGCAGTAGTGTTCGGCTGTCGGCGCACGTTTCTCGCGAGCCTGTTCTTCTTCACTGTCGCTTATGCGATCCTCTTCACCTTAGCCGCGAGGGGCATCCTGCCAAGGCTGTTGCTCTGGAGCGTTGGCGCGTGGATCCTGCAAGTCTTATGGTCTCTACAAGCACTGCGGCGCGGGCTGGGATTCGAGACCGCGTTATGGATGCAACGACGGTATCGATTGCTATTCGCGTTCATCGGGATCGCAATGCTGGCCCGATGATCTCACTTAACGCTGAAACAGGTCTAAAATCGGTTGGAAAAAGCGGTCCTTGAAACGTCCGTAGCGAGACACCCAACGCCAGGCGCGCGAGCTCTGAATCGCTTCCAGTTGTGCCGCATCCGTCAGCTGGGCTGCGGCAATCAATCGCGAAGCGGCGCGAGCTAATTCTTCCAGTTCTGCAGACGAGAAGGGAGCGGCCGCCCGTTTCGCAGCGGGGAGACTGCGGTAGTAAGTACGCAGGTAATTGGGCACGCGCTTTCCCGTATTGAAGTAATCGAAAGTGTACGGCCATAAGATTGTCTGCGCATGGCCATTCGCGAGCAAGAGCTTCTTGTACTTCGCAAACAAGTTTTTCAAGTCGCTGCCATTCGCTAAGTGAAAGCGTGCCCGCCGGTCAGGAATGTGACACGAGATAGAAGAACTTCTCGGGTCATAGCCGCTAAAGTGAAAAAAATACAGCAGGCCTTCGTTACAACCCCAGCTCCCGTTCGTTTGATTAAGGCGACGGCTGTGCAGGTTCCAATACCCGACGTTGTAGCCGGCGTCTTTTTCGATCAGCACCCGCCCAAAGAAGAGCGGCACAAAATCAATAAATTTTTGATCGACGAAGTAACCGTTGGGGACGTCTACCACGCAGTGCTCATACAGTTTCGACTTCCACCACCTCAAGAATGCGCGTGCGTTTGCGCTGGAGTTGATGCCGATGAAGCCCAGGTTGAACTGTCCGGCGCGGAGAATGTGGCCGTCATCCGGCATCAGACCGTCGTCGGGATAGTCTGTATCCAGATGAGGAGTGAGAATGATGTCGTGGTTGGTAAGGCTTTCGTAAAGCTGATCAAGCGATCCGGTTATTAAGATGTCAGGGTCAAGATAGATCAACGACTCGCATCGTCTGTCGCAAATCAGGTACTCAAGGAAGCTGGCCTTGGCGGCGGTGCATAACTCCTTAAGACTGTATTTGAAACAAAACTCCGGAAGTTTGGGAATTTTCAACTCGCGGAGCCCAACTATTTCGAAGCACTCGTCAGCCGGATTGATGTAACCTTCAAAATCATCGACGATCAGCACATACACTTTGCCATCGCTATATTGAGAGCGGAACGACTGGGCCAGCGTTCTCGCAAACGCAACGTAATTCTTGGCGATGATGGTGCACAGAATGCGATCACTCATTTAGCTATTCGCAACTTCCCTGAGGTTTTCCTCGAGCCGATCGACGCTTTTCTCAACCGCCCAATTCTGAGCAACGTTAGCGACTCCAGTTTCCCCCATCTGTCTCGCGAACGATGGATCGCCCAACAGTCGCGCGACAGCTCGCGCAATGCTTGCCGGCTCAGAGTCAACCAGCAAGCCATTCCTGCCATGTTCCACTGTTTCACGTAAGCCGCCTTCGGCCACACCAACGACCGGCAGCCCGCAGGCATTCGCCTCGAGCACCGCAAATCCGAATGGTTCGAGGCGCGGTGTGCAAAGCAGCAGCGCCGCGCGGTTCAAAATATTTACGAGTTCAGAATCCGAAATCGCGCTGTGAATACGGAGCTCAACGCCCGATGAGCGCGCCAATTCAGTGATTGTGTTGCGGTAACTCTGGCTCCCTGAATCGGCGATCCAAACAAGCGGCGGTCGTGGCTCCGGAAGCAACGCGACGGCGCTGATGGCGAGGTCAATGTGCTTGATTGGATCAATTGAGCCGACGCCAACAATGAATCTCTGACGCTCCAGCTTGAGATTGCGAAAGAGCGTCGTGTCCACTCCCAGATAACAAACACGAGCTGCTACGCCGTAAGCTCGCAGCACGCTTTCGCGACTGAAATAGGAGTTAACCAGGACACGGTCGCAGGACTGTACGTTGAGCCATTCCTGCTTTGCTTGCAGGCGCAGAGTCTGCAAATTCGGATAATTCGCCCGTATTCTCCGCGGGCTGAATAGAGGCGAACCCCACTCCTCTTCAGCGCTGGAAACCCATGGCAAGACTGGCGCTGCTTCATATAGGAACCGGCATGGCTCCTGAAGATACAACACCTTTCGCATGTTCAGATGTCGCAGGATAAAAGGCACGTGGTAGCCGACTGAACTATTCGCAAATAGCAGATCGAATTGCCCCGCTGCGATTTCCTGGGCGCAACGCCTGCATGCCTCGTCGAATGCTTGCATGCGCGCGATCGCTTCGCTGTACCAGGGAGCCAGCCAACTCGTGAATCCTGTGCGTGGTTTTCTAAACTCGGTCCGCACAACTCGTTCAGGAGCAAATTCTGACAGCGGCAGATATGATTGATCGGCAGAATCGAGGCACCAACACGAAACCTCGTGTCCGCGCTCAACCAAACCACGAACGTGGTAATAGAGAGCGCGCTTTCCCCCACCGCTGGGCAAGTTATGCCAAACTGCAATTCTCATCGATTAGACTCGTTAGCAAGTTCGGTCACTGTACAGGTTGGAGAGTTGCCCTTCAAGACGCTGTGAGCCCGCAAGAAGTCTGCTTGACGCATGCTGAGTGAGCCCTCTAGACTGAGTTGCCCACACTAGATGGAACAGTAATAGAGTTTTGCCTTCAGGCCCAATCACGTCAGTTCTTGATTTCGTACTCGTCCCCTTTGCCTGAGTCTGCTTATGGCCATTAGCGAAAACGCCAGTTTAGGTGTGTCTCGACAACCGGATCCGCCCGGCGAGTTTTCTGAGCGCGCTTACCACCAGGTTTCGCTACCGTTGCATCCGTTGCTTAAGATCCGAGCCAGAAAAAAATGGATGCCGCTCGAGCTGCGCGACATTTGGGACCATCGCGAACTACTTTACTTCATGGTTTGGCGCGATCTGAAAGTGCGATATAAGCAAACTCTATTTGGAGTGTCCTGGGTTGTCTTGCAACCAATCCTCATGACGCTGGTCTTCACTGTGTTTCTGGGAAAGATTGCGCGCGTGCCATCGGGCAATGTGCCTTACGTACTCTTCCTTTATTCGGGACTGCTGCCGTGGACGTTCTTTTCGAATGCCGTATCGACCAGCAGTCACAGTCTCATTGCAAGCGCGCAGATGATTACGAAAGTTTACTTCCCACGCTCGCTGGTGCCCTTGGCGACGGTACTGGTCAGGCTCTCAGACTTTCTGGTCGCTTCGGTGATCCTCTTCGTTTTAATGGTCTACTACGGCCGACCTCTTACGAGTGCACTTTTGCTCGTCCCATTTCTTATTCTGCATTTGACGTTGCTGGCGTTGAGCCTCGGCCTCCTGGGCGCCGCGTTGAACGTGAAATACCGCGACGTCGGCACGGCTCTTCCTGTGTTGCTGCAGCTTTGGCTGTTCGCATCGCCGGTGATTTATCCGACGACTTTCGTGCCGGCAAACTGGAAATGGCTTTACCAACTGAATCCTTTGACTGGCGTCATCGATGGGTTTCGCGCCGCTTTGCTGAACGCAGATTTCGAGTGGCGCAGTTTGCTCGTCTCATTTGGTATCACGCTGGCGTTACTCGTTTTTTCGAGCTTCGTTTTCAAGCATATAGAAGATGAGTTTGCCGACGTCGTGTAGCTTACAGATGAAGTCAATTGTCACAGTCAGAAATCTAAGTAAGACCTACCGTATTGGTCAGCTGCGAAATAGCAACCCGTCTCTGCGCGATGCTTTCGTGAGCGCAATCAGCTCTCCTTTATCTTTTCTGCGAGGGCAGCGCCATGGCGACGGCGCCACGCTCAATGCACTTCAGGATGTTTCCTTTGAGGTGGAACCCGGTGAAGTTGTCGGCATTATTGGTTGTAATGGCGCCGGCAAATCCACGTTGCTCAAGATACTGGGGCGAATTGTTAAGCCGACCTCAGGAGAAGTCGACATCTATGGACGAGTCGGCAGCCTGTTGCAGATTGGCACAGGCTTTCATCCCGATCTCACCGGCCGTGAAAACATTTTTCTCAACGGCGCCCTTCTTGGGATGAAGGCAACTGAAATCAAACGCAACTTTGACGAAATCGTGGCTTTCAGCGAAGTGGCTCGCTTTCTCGACACGGCTGTCAAATACTATTCTTCGGGAATGTATTTGCGTCTCGCGTTCGCAATTGCCGCGCATCTCCAGCCGGACGTTTTGCTACTTGATGAAGTGTTGGCGGTTGGTGATAAATCATTTCAAGAGAAGTGCCTCGCCAAAATCAAGTCGGTGAGCCGCGATGGGCGCACAGTTTTCTTTGTCAGTCACAGCATGGAGGCTATCGCAGAGATGTGTGGTCGCGTCTTTCTCATTCGGTCGGGCCAACTCTATGAAGGGTCCGATCCGCAAAGCACGATTGCAGAATACCTCGACGAGGTCGCCGAGGCCGAAGCACGTCACACAAGTCTTTTAGCGAACGCGAGCGAATCAGCGCTGGCGTCAGCCTGATTCAATCTTTTCGAATGCCCTCGGTAAGCATCATCATTCCCACTTGCAATCGGCCACAACTCTTGCCGCGCGCTGTCGAGAGCGCACGCGCGGCGGGCACTGACGTTGAAATTATCGTCGTTGATGATGCGTCTCAGGATGAAACCGCTGCAGTTTGCGCCCAGCTTCCGGGCATCAATTACATTCGCCTCGATCGCAATCAGGGCGTGGCCGGTGCGCGCAACCTGGGCATCCTGGCCAGCACGGCGGAGTTTGTCGCTTTTTTGGACGATGATGATTTGCGTTTACCCGGTTCTCTTGATTTACAGGTAAGCAAACTTGCCGCCGCTCACGAGGTCGGATTCGTTTGCGGCGCGATGCTTATTGCCGATCAGAACTATCAACTGACAGGCGAAGTTTCGTCGCCGCCAAAAGTGGGGGAAGATGCTTTTTGGCAACTCTTAGAGCTTGATTTTCCGGTCATGCCGTTGAGCGTGGTCATTCGCAAGCAATGCTTTCTGAGTGCCGGCTTGCTAAATCGTCGCATTTCGGGAATCGACGATTGGGACATTCTGGTTCGCATCGCTGAGTTGTTTCCGGTCATGACAATGGCAGAACCCGTAGGGATCTATCGTCAACCAGCGCCATGCTCCGGACAAGGATCATCAGTTCAATCTTGCCAACTTGCACGTGCGGCAAGCCATCAGTTGCAACTCTTCGCTCTGCCGCGAGTAAAAGCTCTTCCCCGGTCACAGCGCCAAGCCATTCGCCGGCGAACGATCAATAGGGTTGCTGACACTTTGCTCTGGAATGCCTGGAGAAGTTTGCCCGAAAAGGAATTTGGCTTCGCGGCCGCCAACATCATGACGGCCCTGCGCCTTAATCCTATGCGCGCGCTGCGTCCCGCTGTTTTTCGCAGGCTGGCAAAAACAGTTAAAGATCGTTTGACTATGAGGAATTCAGATCCAAGTGGTTTGAAGTCGCCAATTGCTTAGCTCAGGACTATTACTTAACAACTGATTCGATGTCGCTAACGAGCATCATTGTCACAACGCATAACCGTCCACAGTTGCTGCGCCGCGCTGTCGAAAGTGCGTTCGCTGCTGGAACCAACGTCGAAGTGGTCGTCGTCGATGATGCTTCAACTGACGAGACTGCCGCACTCTGTAGAGAATTGACCGGGATCAAATACGTTCGCGTCGATCGCAACCAGCGTGTGGCTGGAGCGCGCAACCTGGGCCTGCTGGTCTGCTCTGGAGAGCACATTACATTTCTTGACGACGATGATGTGCGTTTGCCCGGTTCCCTCGAAGGTCAGATCAAGTTGCTTGAAGCGAACGCGGAAACTGGATTGATTTACGGTCAGGCAATCCCGGTTGATCAAACCGGCAAGTCAACGAATCAAAGGTACCCGCGTGTCTGCCCTCAAGGCGATGTGCTTTGGGAGTTGCTGGGCCAAAATTTCATTCCTTGTGGTACCGCGGTATTTCGGCGTTCGTGTCTTGGCCGCATCGGCCTGCTCGATCAAAGTCTCGCGGGGCTTGACGACTGGGATCTCTGGATACGAATTGCTGAGCTTTATTCAATCCTTGCCGTGGAAGAACCCGTGCTGTGGTGGCGGCAGTCAACACCGGCATCGCAGCAAGGAACCTCGGCGGCGGCCCTGATTGTTTCGCGGAGCGTTCAGCAATTCCAGGAAACCTGGCAAAGCCTGCCCCGAGTCGCGAGCGCTTCGCGAACAATGAAACGCGGTGCGTGGCGCCGCTTTTCGAAAAATATGTGCGCGCATCTTTCTTATCAAGCCTGGCGCGCGCTGCGAGATCGCCAGCTAGTTCAGGCAACAAGAAATCTCTTCGCTTTGGTACGTCTGATTCCTGCGGCAATGCTGCGCCAGCTATGAATAAGAAATGCGCATAGTCCTTTGTAAAGGTCAGGTGCTTGGTCCCATCAGCGGTGCGGATGAGACGCTCGTAACCTACGCTGTTCAACTGCAGAAGGCGGGACACTCAGTCTCGGTGTTGCTCATGTACCGTTCTGCCAAGAACGATCCATACGCGCAACGACTGTTTGACACGGGGGTCCCGGTGTCGTGGATCGCGTCGAAGTTTGCACACCGGTCCCTGGGCACCGCACGCAAACTTGGGCGCAAGCTCCTGGGGACATTTCCGTCTTCAAAGCAACTCATCAGAAATGGCGCACAACGTGTGGTGACTGGCATGGCCGGCCGCAACTACGAGCAGTGTCTGGATCATCTCAAGCAACAAAATGCCGACTTGATGCACATCATCACGCCCGATCCAAGTGCGATGGTCATGATTCGCGCTGGTTACGATGCTGGGGTGCCGGTCATTTATCAGGAGCTGGGATTGCCGTATCACCCGCCTGATTTCGCATCTTATTATCGAGAGTTCACCAGCGTGCTGCCGCTCTGCAGCGAGGTTGCGGCGCTCTCGCCAAAACTCGTTGAGTACTGCCGCGAGACATTGCCTATTTCAACCCGGATCTCGGTATTGCCGATCATGTCGGAAGAAGTAACCAACGGCAACAGTGTGCCGCAGCAAACTAATGGACACGTTAAGTTCGGCTTCGCCGCGCGCCTGGAAGAACTGAAAGGCCCAAAGATCTTGATGGAGGCGTTTGCCGCCACTCGCGATCACGTGCCGGGCGTACGCCTGAAGCTTGCTGGTGAGGGTTCGGAAAGGAAAGAGGTGGCTGCAAAGGCGCGGTCGCTGGGTTTCGCCGACCATTATGATTACAACGGTATTTACAATCGAACCGAGGAGAGAACGTCGTTCATGCACGACCTCGACGTATTTGTCATGCCATCGTTTACCGAAGGCACCCCCAATAGCATTGTTGAAGCGATGGCGAACGGGAAACCAATTATTGCGTCGGCTGTCGGCGGGATTCCCGACATGATCGATCACAATTCCGGCATTCTGGTACCGCCGGGCGATCCTCGAGCCCTGGCAAAAGCAATGATCGTGCTCGCTAAAGATCCTGAACTACGCCGGCAGATGGGCAAAGCGGCGCTTAGGCGTTATCGAATGCTGTTTTCACCTGGTGCCGTCATGCCCTTGATGCTGGAAACATATGCGCGCGTGGCGGGGGGAGCGCGGCCACGTGAGTCTGATGGGGTGAGCTTGAGTTCTCATCCGTGGAGCAGTTTTCACCAACTCGCAGGCTCCGAACTGACGGCGTAGCCTTGACGAGCGGCGAAATTTTGATGACTTGTAAGCAATTGAAGAGGTGGCGTCCCGTACGGGAATCGAACCCGTGTCGCCGCCGTGAAAGAGAGGCGACCTATTGTAATTCAACGGAACTTAGCGGCATGGATAGCACTTTACCGCACTAGAAGGACTCACGGGAACTGTTATTGGACTCTTAATGGACTCGCGTAGTCGTGGCTGTGGGTTTTCTTTGGCTGTTAGTTGTAATTGCTGTGTGTGGCAAACAGATTAGGCGTCGCCTAAGAAAGTCGGTTGAGAATCCGGCTAGCCTGGTATACCTCAAGATCACAGGAAGGGGATGTTCCCACACTCCACGTTCATATGCTGAAATGTTCTTGAGGCGATCATTCATGAAATTTAGAAATGGATGACCCTCGCGAAAACCTCCACGAAAGCCCTATCGCGATTCCATCCACAGCCAAAGTGTTTAAGCCGCTAACAGATCCGTCATAGCCAACGTTAATGTCAAAGCTTTTGTTCAGCGAGTATGTGGCTGCACCTCCGAGACGGAAGTAACTCGCTCGCAACACCCGATCATGGAACTCAAACTGCTCCGTCCCGGGTCCCTCAAAGTCGATGGGTGCTCTAAGTCCCCCGTATGTCTTCTGCCAGGAGCCGAGTAAACGCAAGGTGAGTCTTCTGGTCGCCATCCAGCCTAACTCGGTATCGAGGTTGCTACGATTCAGATTCAAACCGGCAAAGTGTTTAAGAATCGCATATGAATACCGGCCCTGGATATAGACATTCGGCAAGACTGGTCCTAATTGCCGTCCTGCGTTTGCCCCAACCAACAACTCATAAAAATGGCGGCCAGTTGCGCTGTGTCCGCTGGTTTCATAGTGATGGGTAGGAACCGTAACACTGACAAAAGGGGTAAGCATGAGTGGAATCTTAAGCACGTTATATCTTGCTTGAAAGTGCGCATCCTGAAGTGACGCGTGGTATCGGCCATCAAAATCCAGGGGCCCTTCGGGGAACGAGCCATTATATTTTGAGGCGACGTATATGACGTCGGCGTTGAATGCAAGCTTGTCCGTAACCCCGTACTCCAACTCCACGCTCATGCTCTGCGCGCGGTCCGTACCCACTTTCTGTCGCGCGCCCGTAAGATCAAAGTGGTCGTAACCGACGAGCTTCTGATAAGTAATTGAGACGGAGCCTTCACTCTTCTCGGGTACCCAGGCTTGGGAGAATGCGGTAGAAGGAAGCCCCAGGTGAAAGAATGAGGCGGCGAAACACAGAAGGATTAGGGGAGCGATTCGTTTGATGTGCATAGCTTGTGATGGACGGCTGAGTACCACATGCGTCGCAGTTAACCCTAAGGCATCCTCCCTCTTAATCTCATCGCCGCCTCGATCGCGTCTAAGTACTCTTCGCCATCGTCTGGGTTTTTCACAAGGCACCTATATTGCTTTTTTGCAGCAGTCACTGCAGCTTTAGTTGCCTTAATGGCTATAGGCACGATCAAGGGTTTGGAGGAGGAAATATCGATCTGCTTTTGCAGACCAGGAACATCTGATAGGTCAGTCAAAACAAGGTCGTACTGTCCCGAGTCCAACGCTCCGCCAAAGCCGTCGATTCCTTGAACCACGCGTGGCTTGTGGCCTGATCTCTTCAAGAAAGATTGGACTTTTGAAGTGGCAGCCATAGGAGTACTGGCAGAAACGTATATCAGGATCGATGCCGGGTGCACTGAGCGCTGAAACCGTGCACCGCGGCCAATCCTCAGCAACTTGTCGCCGCAAGCGTCGACACCCGCGATACTCATCAGCAAAGTTCCCACAGCAAGTGCGAGGGCGATTGTGATTCTCCGCATAAATAGTTCACCTTTGAGATTCCGAGATAGTTAATGCTTCCTGAACTGCTTAGAGATTGTGCGTTCTGAGAAATTGGACGGATGCTACGCCCGCCTTATGACCGAGTCAAGGATTCTCCTTTGCTTGAGCGGCCCCCGCTCGTTCACTATGTAGCGCGAGAATTTCACGGAAAACCTCATCGCATCAAGATTCTTTTGCCTACTCTTACTTCAGACCTTCCAGCAGGAACAGGTTAGGAAGGCGTGACCAATAGGTATAAACGTATGACTTCCCGTCAGGTGTGATCTGGATGCCTCCTGGTTTGACCTCGATACCGATCAGTCCTACTGGATCGGGCACTATCTTATTCAAAGGGTCTCGACGCCAACGGGAAAGATCAAGCCTGTAGATCCCACTATCGACCTCGCTATCACTACGTACATAAAGAGCTCGGCCATCGGAGCTCCATTGAATAGGCACATCTCCCAGCCCGAGACCAGAAACTGGGGTTGGTTTGCTGCCGTCGATCGGGCAGAGATAGTATTTCCCGTCGGGGCCGTGATCGGGGGCCCAGCCCAAGAGGTACTTGCTGTCCGGGGAAACCAGCAATGCTATGATCCCCTCTTCTGTAACGGGGCGCGGCTCACCACCTGATAAATCCTGGACATACGAGCGCAAGCCGTGGCTCGGGTCCACCAGGCCTGTGAAAATGATCCGTTCCCCATCAGGAAACCACGATGCGTAGTGATACTCTTTGATGTCGCCGCGCGGGAACGGCCGCGGCTCACCTGCCTGTTCCCCCGCCCCGGTAGGCAAAAGGACCAACTGCGACGGTGGGCCTTCTTGAAGCGCCAGAGCCCATCTCCCGTCAGGCGATAATCCCATCGCCTTGCCCTGCCCAAGCAATACCGGATCGTTTGATCCATCGACTCTTCGAAGATAAACAAGAGATACTCCGCCCACGGCCATGCCCCACTCATAGAAGAGCAGGTTCTTTCCATCGGCGGACAGATCTGCTGACGTAGACCAGTCAAACCATGACAGATCACGTCCTTGTGGATTGCCAGGGGTGAAGGTGATCATGCGACTGCGTGGCTGTCCGTCTCCCATCAATACGCGCCCATCACGCGAGACGTCGTAAAGAAACAAACCACCCGGGACTGAATAAAGCAATCGTTCATGGCCAGAGGTCGTGACCGCATGGAGGGCCTGGGTCCTCCCCTTTCCAGCCGAAAACCATACCTCGTCGCCTGACGGGGACCAAGCAAGGCCTTTGGCAGTTTGCCAACCCTCCGATAGAACCTTTTTTTTGCCGTTTAGGTCGACAACCGCGATCGAGCCACTCGGGTCATCCAGAATCGGGTGATCAATGAAGGCCAACAGATCCCCTTTCGGTGATACGCGTAGGTTTTCAATCAGGCCTGGAGCTTTATACAAGACCTTTCCTTTTGGATACTCAAGCTGAAACTTTCCCTCGACCACTCGTATGATCCCCAACTCCTTACCGTCTGGCGACCAGTCGGCTGCGTAAACATGTTCCAGTAATTCGTGCGGTGTGCCTCCATCCAGCGGCATCCGAGCGAGCGTTCCATCGACGCACTCTCCCCAGTTCATCTCACAATCGAGTAACAGGGCCATCTCTCCCGCAACAGAAACTGACTGGATGCCGGCGACGCGTCCACCGACCTGACTTTTAAGCGACCTCGACTCAGGGCTTTCTAAGCGGCTCGTAAAGAGTTCTACTGGCTTGCCATCGAACGCAGCACTATAGATGAGGGTATTGCCATTCGGCGCAAACCTCGCCGTGCTGATGTTGCCGCGACGGAAAGTAAGCTGGCGATAGGTTGGATAGGAGAATGCCGAAGCTCGCTTCAGACCCGCGTAAAACCCGCTGAGGGAGAGTAGTACGATGGCCGTGACCACAACCGCCATCGTAAGAACCGTAGTTATGCTCCAAACGCCCTGTTTGGTCCTGCTAACGATAGTGTCGGCCGTCAAGGCTGCGCCTGAAACCGCGGTGGTTAGATTTTCCTTTGCCTGACCCGTGGTCCTCAGCGCTAGCGCTCCACCCTGGCGCCGCTCAGGATCCAAGCCTTCCAGTTTTACTCGCAGCTCCAACTCCTGTTTGAGCCGCCTCAAATCAATCTGTAACTCTCTGATCGTCTGATACCGTTCCTCCCGGTCTTTGGCGAGAGCCTTTTTCATTATCCACTCGAGTTCAATAGGAGCATCGAGCGAATACTGGGCCAACGGAGCCGCCTCTTGTTTTAGGATCGTCGCGATCACATCGCTAACCGTGGCGCCTTCGAAGGGCGCGTGCGCGGCAATCATCTCGTAGAGCACTACCCCGAGGCTGAAGATGTCAGTTCTCGCATCTACATCAAGCCCACGCGCTTGTTCTGGAGACATGTAAGCAGCCGTGCCCATTACCAGTCCGGCATTTGTCCGAATTTTGACCAATGTTGACGCGTCAGCGTTGCCGTTGGTCGAGGGCGTTTCAGTAAGCTTGGCAAGTCCAAAATCCAGGACTTTCACATAGCCATCCGTGCGCAGCATTATGTTCTCTGGCTTAATGTCTCGATGCACGATCCCACCTGCGTGGGCGGCTGCCAGAGCACCGGCGATTTGAATAGAGATATCGAGTGCCGCGCGTAGACTGATTACTCCCTCGGCCATTCGCTGGCGTAGCGTTTGCCCTTCAACAAACTCAGTAACGATAAACTGTGACCCGCTGTCGCGGCCAATCTCGTGAATTGTCACGATGTTTGGATGATTTAGCGCTGAGATAGCGCGCGCTTCCTGCTCGAACCGTCGCACCCTATCCGGACTTATAGTGAATTGCGAGGGAAGCAGTTTGAGCGCAACCTGACGTCTCAGCCTCGTGTCGTGGGCGAGATAGACTTCGCCCATTCCACCTGTTCCCAGTGTGGACACGATCTTGTAAGGGCCAATAGCCTGCCCGGCGATTAATCCGTGCTCACCCTTGGCGAGAATTTCCGCTGCGAGGTCAGATGCAGGGTTCTCAATGAAGCTTTGCGCTTGCTCGTGAGATGCAATCAGTGCTTCAACTTCAGTGCGCAGCGAGTCATCGCCAACACACTCTTCCGCAAGAAACTTGGCTCGCCCGTTGGCTTCTTGTGCCAACGCCAAGTGAAACAATTGATCGATCTGCTGCCAACGTTCAGGCTGCATGACAACCTTCAGTTTGTCGTTACTTTCCGCAACGAGAATTCCCTATCGGCCACGACAAACCATCGTTTGTCATTCTTAAATGCGAGAATGGCGTTCAAAACCTCTAACTGATCTTTAGGCGCCGCTAGTAATCTCTCTTCGCAGCCAGGCTTTCGCCAGGGTCCAGTCGCGCATGACTGTGCCGGGCGAAACGCCGAGTACTTCGGCGGTCTCTTCGATCGACAAACCTCCAAAAAACCGCAGTTCAACTATTTGGCTTTTTCTTTGATCGAGGCTGGCCAAACCTTGCAAGGCATCATCCAGAGCTACAACCTCAGCACTGCGCCCCTCGGAGACAATCGTCTCGTCGAAAGATATCTGACGCGCGCTGCCCCCTCGTTTTGCGGACCCACGGTTGCGCGCGTAGTCGACCAGGATACGCCGCATCATTTGAGCGGCGATGGCGAAAAAATGTGCACGGCTTTCCCAATGGACGTTCTTCTGATCGACCAACCTCATGAAGGCCTCGTGTACTAGAGCCGATGTCTGCAGTGTGTGCCCCGGCCGTTCCCCTCGCATGTGACGATGAGCGAGCCGACGTAGTTCCTCGTAAACCAAAGGCATCAACTCGTCGCAGGCGGCTGGACTTCCGTTGGCCCAATCGGTGAGCAGTTGGGTCACTTCATGTGGCGAGGCTGTCATCTGGGTCCATCTCCTCTTCTGAGAAGATCCACTGGCGACTCTGATTATACACTGGCGAGAATCTTTCAACCTCATCCATCGAAGCTCTCCCTAAAAAGGACCGTCAATGTCGTTAGAGGAACTGGACTCAATTCTCGCGTCTCTAGATGTAAGAAGTAACATTCCACTACCCCGCTGGCTACCCCGGGGCACAGGAGACCAACAATGAAAAGTTTTCGCAAATCCTACATCCTCATCGGAGTTTGCTCTTTGCTTATCGGCAGTGCAAATATGACTACCCACAAGGCCACTGCAGCAACGGTTGTGGTGGACGATTTAGGCGCCGCAACGCTTCAGGAATTGGCGATCGCACGAGCGGCTACTGCAAAATACCACGACCTGGATCGAGCCATAGCTGATGGTTACATCAACACTGGCGATTATGAGTCGGGTGAGGGACTTCATTACGTGAAGCCGTCGCTGATTGACGGAACCTTCAACCCCGACGAACCGGAGATACTCCTTTACGCTCCAGTCCCGAATGAGAATCGTCTTGAGTTGGTAGCGGTGGAGTATGTGGTGCCTTTGCCTCTATCGGCTACTCCGCCCAGCGGCTTTAGCGGAGACGCCGATGTCTGGACGGTAAACAATGAGCAGCATGTCTGGGAAGTGACCGCCTGGGTTTGGTTGCACAATTCAAATGGTATGTTCGCGCATAGCAACCCGCGCGTGCCGTAGATCCATAACGTGCGTCGACGCGAGTACTGCTCGGCAGTGCAATCGCTGAGATTGGACCATTTTCGGGTTATGCAACCAAGTGCATAACCCGAACCCACTATTCGCAGATTTCCCAATAGGAGATTTTGATATGCGTCTGCCAGGCTTCAAGCTCTCTCTCATTCTAGTACTCACCATCGGTTGCGTTCTGGTTGTGACGCAACGCTCCGCCAAAGCCGATCACGATCCACTGGACCAGGAATTATCTGCGAGGCTGAATGAACTAGGATTTACTGGCCGCATCGAGACGACGCTGGAGCAACGCCTGGGCCGCCATTTGGACCAACGTCTGGCCAACCTTGGAAGGCTGCTGTGGTTCGATACAATTGGCGGACTAAATAACGATAATACCTGCGGTGGATGCCACTCACCCACTAACGCTTTTGGTGATACCCAGTCAATTGCAATCGGCATTGAAAATAACGGAATCGTGGGACCGCACCGTGTTGGACCGAGAAACCAACGACGGACTCCAATGGCGATTAACGCGGCTTTCTTTCCTAACCTGATGTGGAACTCCCGCTTTGCCTCACTCTCCGGCGACCCGTTTAATAACAGCGCGGGCTTTATTTTTCCACAACCCGAAGGCTTTACCCTGTCCTACTTGCCGCAGTTGCTCGACGCGCAGGCGTTCATTCCCCCGACTGAACGCGTCGAGGTCGCCGGGTTTGCTTTTCCCGGAGATAACTTTGCCATCCGCGCCGAGGTACTCAATCGGTTGAACGCGGTCGACGCCTACCGGAAACTGTTTGGCGAAGTTTTTCCCGAGGTGAAGAATGGAGCACTGATTGATTTTAATATGTTCGGCAAATCAATTGCAGAATTCGAATTCAGTTTGGTCCTCGCGGACGCTCCTATTGACCAGTACGCACGCGGTCAGAAGAACGCACTCACCAATGATCAGAAGAAAGGCGCCCTGCTATTTTTTGGAACGGCGGGTTGTGTTGCGTGTCACAAGGTTTCCGGTCAGTCGAACGAGATGTTCAGCGATTTCAGTCAGCATGTGATCGGTGTGCCGCAAATTGCTCCGGCAGTGGGCGACCCGGCGGCCGGCAATGTAACCTTTGATGGTCCAGGGCAGAACGAGGACTTCGGTTTAGAGCAAATAACCGGTGATGTCAGTGACCGCTATAAGTTCCGCACCAGTCCGCTTCGCAATGTGGCTTTACAACCAACCTTCTTCCACAACGGCGCGTTCACCCGGCTGGAAGATGCGATTCGACACCATCTCGATGTGCTTGCGTCTGTTAACAATTACAACCCCGCGACGGCTGGGGTCGCACCAGACCTGAGGGGTCCGCTCGGACCAATGGCGCCCGTGCTGGCCCGGCTCGATCCACTCCTGGTAACTCCGATTCATTTGACAGAGGACGAGTTCCGGCAGTTGGTCGATTTCGTGACCAATGGTCTGCTCGATCCACGCGCTAAGCCCGAGAATCTTAGAAAGCTGGTGCCGAAATCAGTGCCGAGCGGCAGACCGACACTAAAGTTCGAATTCGAGTAAGCAGTAATCTGCTTCATCAGTGAGGGAGTCGAGCGCTAGCTAACGGTAATTAGTTGAAAATAACTGGCGTCCCGTACGGGAGTCGAACCCGTGTCGCCGCCGTGAAAGAGAAGCGACCTATTGTAATTCAACGGAACTTAGCGGCATGGATAGCACTTTACCGCACTTGAAGGACTCACGGGAACGCTTATTGGGCTCTTAGTGGACTCGTATTTTCCCTGTCTTGGGATTGTTCTGGCTGAGGGGTTATGGACCAGCTGTGATACCGCCTTAAGCATCACCCTTCCATTGGGGGCTTACCAGGAATTGTGTTGACTAGAGAGCGGACCACCTAATCCTCTCAACAATGGATTTTAAGTCCGGTTTGTGGGCGCTTACCTCATTCTGCTACGCGCTACCAAGCCATACCGACGTTTCAGCCGTCAAACACTTCGAAGGAAGAACCAGTAATCCCAAGAGGTACGGTAATTCGCCAGGTGCTTAAGGCTTCGGCTTACCGGTCATCGGAACAAAAGCCACCGGGATCGTACGCCGCTCGACCACACCCGATTCACTCTTCGTGATTATTACCATCTGCTGAAATCCTGAACCAACGGGTACAACCATTTTCCCTCCCACGCCCAACTGATCAACCAGAGCCTGCGGTACTTCGTCCGGCGCCGCTGTGACTATGATCGCATCAAACGGAGCATGCTCGGGCCAACCCAAGTAGCCATTCCCGGTTTTCACCTGCACGTTCTTATAACCCA
>WNGA01008715.1_pt1 | contig 21774 bp, 23 predicted proteins | sample 5400061 | NCBI WGS metagenome assembly WNGA01 (sample SAMN13153366, study PRJNA577476) | soil metagenome | isolation source: 100 cm soil or saprolite under grassland replicate 2 | place: USA:California | collected 2016-06-15
GCAGGTCGCTCGGACTCAGCTTGTCGACCCTACTTGCCGCCGCTTGCGCTTGCGGAACGAACTGGCGGTAGGCTCCCGACGTGTACCCCGTCCAAGGTGTGAAGTTGAACCCGCCAGCGGACTCGCCACTCATCACCTTCGCATTAATCTTCGGATCGAACAAATCAGTATTCGACTTGAGGCCGTAGCGTGCCCGGCGGGCTGGGCCGAGCCTTCCCAGCATATTGATCTGCCAGAGGCCGTAGCTATCATCAGGTGGAGTCGAGTTGTGCGCCTGCGGGTTTAGTCCCGACTCGGGGTGTGCGATAGCGGTAGCGATGATGGCGCGCCCTGGCATAAGTCCAGCATTTCGTGCGAGCACATACACCTGGTCGTCAGTGAGTGCCATTCTTGTAACGCCTCCTAGTTTTCGCTTGTGAGTGCGCCCTTGACGCTTTTGATGGAGATACCGACGATGGCTTTTCCAGCTTCTTTGATGGCGTTCACGATCTCCCGATGCGCAATGAGCGCTGATACGATAGCCAGGATGGCAATGGCATAGCAAATTTCGAAGGTCCTATTCCAGTCCATTCTTTATCTCCACTTCTAGAAGTCTTAGACTTGCGCGGTTATAGGGTTACTTCCGGGCGTCGGCGCTCTTAGCGGCGTACGCGCGCCACGCGAGAACAACGATAACGGTCACGACGAGTGCCATAGCGAGCCTATGCGTTTTATCCATCCCTGTTCACCTTCTCTCTTCTACTCAGGACTTAGCTTGTCGAAACGTGTCGGCAGGTACAGGTAGGGACGCACTAGCCACGCAATGACAAGGATCAGTGCGGCATACAGGAGTACGCGGTGCTCAGTCTTCATCCCTTGTTCACCTCCTCCCTTGTGGCGAATGGGAACGTTGGTGCTGGTTCCGACGCCTGACCGTTAAGCGGTTGTGTTCGGTCGCGTCGAGAATTGACAAGGACCCTGCCAGCTTCGCCAATCGGGTACGTAGAAGCTTCGGCCGGTACAGACTGCCCAGAGCTGTACGTAGAAGCTTCGGCCGGATGATCCCGCGACAGCCACCATGCCTCTACGGAGAGCACGACCGCAATCGGAGGGATCGCCGCAACCGCAAGCGGCCAAACGATCCCTTGTGCATGCGCGAGCTGAAAAATCAGGGACGCGGCAAACCCCACGATAATCTGAACCCTCGCGTAGAGTGCTTGGCGACCTCCAGCGGGAATACTCAGAAACCCGAGTGTGATAAACCCGTCCACTGATCCCGCCCATAGCCAGCCTCCCCACGGCTTAGGAAACAAGCCGGGAGCTGAGCCGACTTCCGCAAGCGTGTTGAAACTGAGTACCGCAGCACTCAAGGCGATAAGAAGCATTACCAGTGTTGCGGCGGTTGATCGCGCATCACGTTTCATCTATTTACCCACATTCATTGAACTTATCCCAAGCATCCGACTCCTGTTGCCACTCGTGGTCAGTGAGCATCCGCCGCGATTCAATCGCCGTATTACGGTTGCTAAGCCGTTCTGCTTTCCGTTGCAGATCGGAGCAATCCCGTGACCGGGCGGGATTGCTGAATGGTTGTAGCTTGTCCCGTACGCCGAGAGCTGCGGAAACCGGGTCATCGGTTGTTGTTGCGGTTACGGTTGGCACCGCCCTGGTTTGGGCCGGAATCGTCGTACTCGTTGCCGTGGTTGTTGGACGCATCGCGGTTAACGGCCGGGCGTTTGGTGTTGTAGCTACGGCAAGGAAAGCCCCGAGGATAACAGCCCACGGAAGACCGAGGAGAAACATTCTTTGGGCGGCAAGTGGAATTGCTGGCATCTCACAAGCCACCGATGTCTTCGACGTACAGCTCACGGTTTTGTCCTGTAGCAACGTCAAGGGTAACGTTACCAGTACCCAATGCACGAATGTAGAATGCAGCGATGATGTGCGTGCCCGCGCTAAGCCCTAAAAGCGTCTGTTCAACCTTAAGGTCATCACCGCCCGTTGTAGCGGCTACTGTTCCCTCGGCACCCGTTAATAGCGTTGAGACGTTGGTAGGAGAGCTGCCAACGCCATCGCGGATACGGACATCAACCTTATCGGCGGCAACCGTGCTACGAAGGCGACACTGGAAATGTACTCGGTAGCGTCGTCCAGCAACCGCCGTAAACGTATAATCGCCAACCACTAAATCCTTGAGTTCGGTGGTCGTTGCGATGGCTGTTGCGCCCGTTCCCGTTTTCGGTACGGCCACGATACCGCGTGGTAGCGAGATGCTGTTGAGTCGGATATCGGGGTTGTTGCCGTTGCTTGCCAGGAAGTCGTGAACGTTCGAGAGGTACTGAATCAGCGTTGGGATTGTGCCGTCGAACGACTCGGACAGCATCTCAAGCTGCGAACGGTTTCCACCACCAGCACCGCCGGTGAGGTTTGGGGATTCAAGGACCAGCTCTGCTCTTCTTGCAGGATTCGCCGCAGAACCAATTGCGGCAGCCTGAATGTCGGCGCCTAACACCTCGTTTGCTTGCCTGCTGAACAGTTCGATCGAATCAGCGAAGCCCATCCGCGCAAGTAGAAGCCCGTTGATATCATAGATGGAAATGGTTCCGTTTACGCCGTCGAGGATGATGCGCCGTCCGCTGGTTGCGCCAGCGGGAAGCACGATATATTGTAATGCTCCGAATTTTGAATCCATTTATCTCACCTGCTCATAAAGAATCGTAGCCTTGCATAGCACTCCTGAGCCTAAGCCTGCCCATTCGATCGTGGCTGTTCGCCCTGGCGGAACCTCAAGCGGTGGTTGCCCGGAGGCTACGTCTCCTGTCGGTACCATAAAGGGAACCACGATTGCTCCACCAAATCGTACCTTGCAGGATGATCCGATGGGAGCATTCGGGGCTTCGGTAGATATCTGCGCGACGATCCATCTCCAATTGCCGTTAGGGGTGATTGGAATCGTTGCTGTGCCCCCTGCGCCGGAGGTTACAGAGGGAAGCGGTAGCGTGATCACGCGAAGTCACCTCGCGTCGGCCCTAGCGTCCCCGTGCCATCTTCGCCGATTTCCACCTCGTATCGTTTAACGTACAAACCGTTTGACAGTTGATTCCCGCCGCTGGCAATGACCTTTTCTGCCTCGGCTGCCTGGTCGAGGCAGCGTTGTAGCTCGCTGAATTCGATCTCTCCGTCTAGGAATGCCTCTGTCGTGCTTCTCATTCGCCGCTTACCTCCAATGCATTGACGGGTGTAGCGGGAACCCCATCTAGGGTCACGTCACAAAACCCCATCTCTGCGGCTTCCGGGCTTGTCAAAGCCTGTACATGCTCCTCTGCGTCAGCATCCGTGGGGCACCACATTCTGTGAGGTATACCGCCACCAGGGATTAGCTTTTCGCTTTCAGGCCAGCGCGTTTGGGTCCATTCGAGAAGCGGCATTACGTTCCCTCCATGCTTCAAGATAGGTGATTGCGTTATAGAGTAGGGTGGGATTATCACGAAAACCACCAAGACTCGTGTTGCACGGGGAACACAAAACCCCCCGAACGCACTTTCCACAAGAGCGATCACCGGGACAGCAGGAACGATCATGGTCGATGGGGAAAACTTCTTTACCGCTGCCTGACGTCATTGAGCCACAGATATTGCAACCGTTAACGGCCATCTCCGCATACCGCGCCGGGGTGATTCCGAACTCGCGGAGCCACCTTTCTACTCTATGGCATTCACGGCACCAGGAACTCAGGCCATCATGCGCTCCGGAAAAGAATTTGAAATCTACGACAGGCTTCTCCTGCTTACACTTTCGACAGATTTTCATCCCTGGCAACGCGGGAAATGCTGCCCTGCGGCGTGCCAGGTGTTGTGCGAATACCTCTATTCGCAGACAGCCACAAGACCTTGTATTTCCACTTTGTAGATGGTCGAGTCGTACCACTTTGTCAGCACCACAATCGCACCGACAGATAATCCTCTGACAAGATGGCCGTTTGGGTTTCTCCCCCGAAACTCCAATAACCGTGAGCCTATCAAACCGCTGCCCGATTAGTTCATTCACGCCAGCTCCGTTTACGCTCATGGCCCGAGCATTTCTTCCGTCGCGCCAAATCTTGTTTCGTACTCTCGATTAAACTGTGCAAGGTCAAGGTTTCTTTCGCTGCTGACCTTCCACAATCCCGTCTCAGTGCGGTAGGCGTAGCTGCCGGTTCGCAGAATCTTGACGGAGGTGGTTCCCGCCCATTCCTTCTGTGCCCATTCCGGTCCTAGCGTCGCATCGCCGTTAGCAATAATCCCGTCCGTGTCCGCGTACAGCGGGGAAAGACCCGGCGTATAGAGTGCCCTGGCGACTTGGATACGTACTCTGGCAGTAACTTCAGCGGTCCAAAGAATCTTCGTCTGATCGTTCTTGAGTGCTCCCCACAGTGCATTACCGCACTGCTTGGCGAGCCTCGCTGCGTCGTGCGGTAGGCTCCTGCCCTCTAGGTAGACCTCAGCGAACCACCTACCAAAAACGTCTTGGTAGTCGTCGCCAACGAAGGTCTTAAACCGTTCGACCTCACAGCCGGTCTCCTCAGCAAACCGTAATTCTGCGAGCGTCCACCATCCGGCAAGCGTCTCTTTTGTTGGGAAGGTGATTCGTCCTTCTGCGGTACGCCAAGGGATCGGCCCACGGTATTGTCCGTTTGGGATTGGCGCGTCTCGCAGCTCCGGCACCCTGACCCTGGCCTGGGCGATTCCAGTAGCCTGTGGTGGCGGATTGTTCGAGCCTCGGCGGAGTTTGAGCGGGAAGGGTCCGGCGACCATTGCTGACGGGTAGGCGGCAATGAGATCGAGGTAGCGTGCTCCGTGGTGGAGTCCGTACCGGATGGCATGATCCCTGGCGCCGTAGATGAGCCTGTCTCTCACAACGTCCCTGAGAAGGTGGCCGTTCAGGCTTGTCTGGTAGCTGTTCCCTCCGGTGTTGTGCCAGAGGTCGAGTGCTGTTCTGCCTACCGTCTTCGGGACAACACCGTGACTACGGCAGTGATCCTCGAATGCGTACCACGCTGCCTGGCGATCCCCTGTACCGCCGAGTGCCTTCCAGAAGTACACCGTTGGCCAGCGTAGGCACGTAAGGGACTGTGGACCCTGATCGGTCTTCCTACCCTCTGCGCTCTTGGGATACAGCTTCCGGAGTGCCCTGTAGTCGTCCCATCCGGCCGCGTACAGGATGGCCCCGGCAGGATGGCGCGCAGCCAAGCGGACGAGATGCTCCCTGATGTCCCGTTCGCCTCGTACTGTTGTGGTCTGCCAGTGATCCGCGAGGACCAGCTCATCGCGCGATACGCTGAGGATGAGCGCCGTGGGAACAGCGGCGAGCTGGTTACGGGCCAGCGGAGAACGGGACGGAGCGGTGCTCATGCTGGCAGCTCCCATCCCAACTCGCTCATGTCTTTGACCTCCGGCCGCCCTTCCCAGAAAAACCGCCTCGGTGGGTTGTCGCGTCCGAGGATCGGCTTATGCCAATCGGGGTCACGGGCAAATACGGGATCGTAGACAGTCTTGGCTCCGGGGTAGCCGGTGCCATCGTCAAAGACAACCCAACCGTTCGGGAGTCGGATGATTCTCCAATCATCGCCGAGTAGGCTGAATGTTGGACCGTTCCGGTAGAAGATGGCCCATACAAGCGTGGCGCCGTGCTCGTATGCGCGAACGAGGTCCGCCACTTGACCACGCCCGAGTGTGCCGTTTTTTGGCGTGAGGACAACGACCAGGCCGGTTGTTTTGATGATATGGTTCCATGCTTGCCGACCGTTTCGCCTCGCGAAGTAAGCTGCGGGATCGAATACCCGCCCGGCAGGGATGACGCGAAATAGCTCGACAAGTTTCCGATGCCGCCACGTTAGCCAAAGCTGCATAGGTGAGACCACGGCAATTCGTCGCGGGGAAGCGTTGAGGATCGCAGCAATGATTTCTGGCTGTAGGCCGGCGGCGGTCATGGCGAGCATTCACCCCTAGCAAGCCTGTAGATTCTGGCCTGTAGGCAGTCGTCACATTCTGGGTAGTGCTTTGCGAGTTCACTGAGGAGATCACAAGCAGCGTTATAGAGTTCTGTGTAGCTCATCGCCTTCAGAGTGTCGCTTATTGCTGGGCCGTCTCCGATGCGCCGATGAAGGATAAGCGAAAGAAGTATCTGTTCGTGATGGTCGTCGTACTTCAAAAATGGCTCGCTCATGATTCCTCCTTCCTGGCCCCTACCGTGGTCAAAGAATCCGAGCGCATTTCCCATTCGATCCTCGTGTGCCCAGGTCTTTCCACGAGCGTTGTCTCTCCTACTAGCAGCCAACCCCGCCTAGCGTCTCCGCCACCGTGGTTCCTTCCAAGGCATCTACAATTACAGTCTTCACTCTTCGCCTCTTGGCACTGTGTATCGCACCGCTCGCCCGTTAGCTTCTTCTCTTCGACGACAAAGACCACAGGGAAGCGTTCCTTAAATCCGGGCTGGCGGATCATGAACCAGAAGGATGGACGCGAGATGCGATATGGTCCCTGCCAGTTCTCACCCACATTTTCGACGCGAGCATTTTTCGGGAGGTTGTTCCATAGGAGGCCTCGCGGGTGTTCGCCGCATGCGGACCAGTCTTCTCGCGCATACCAGATACAGGCAGTGCGCTCATCGAGTTTGATCCTCACGAGAGGAGTCCTTTTCTGCCTCGCCTCAGAAGTTCCTGTACCTCAGTTGGCTGGCAGTGTGGGCAAACCATCTTGCCGAGCAGTTGTGCGAATGTTCTGCCGCATTTGCACTGTGGAGGCTTTTCGAGTCCAGCGGTTTTCTGCTTGCTGATGCAAGTAGGGCAGATTAGTTCGCCGTCGAATTGTGGGGATCTGACGAGCTGATCGCCGTGCTTTGGGCAGTGCTCGGCAGCGACCAGCGCGGCCAGGTCGCGCGCCTGGTCCTGCTCGGGCTCGGCCGGCGCGCCTGTAGCCTGTAGGAGACCGCCACTACCGCCGCTCCGCCGCTTCACGTCGCTGACCTGCGACGATGGAGGTTCCGGGCTAGTGGCGGTTGGGTGGCGGTTGCCCTCGACCGCCACCCAACCGCCACTAGCGCTATACCCGCCCTGAGCTGCGGAAACGGCGCCGGGCGGCGGTTGCGGCGGTTCGGCGGTTGGGTACGGGCGAGAGGTCTCGGCGGTGCGCATGAGCTTCCAACCTCGGCGCCCACCCGTGCTCTTGGGCAACTGCTCAACCGCAATCCCCCAAGCACGAAGTGCAGGAGTCACGCGCGTAAGCGCAGCGGTCATCCCCCGGGGAGATTCAGGCCACTTCTGCGGGCGCGGTTTTGGGGTCTGCTTGTTGATCTCTTCTAGCAACTCCGCAGCGGTCCCCTCCCAAACCCTCTGCACGACTCGGGAGATGGCAACCGCAACCGGATCACCCTCGCCGGCTTCTCCTGCAATCTCGTCCCTGCGACGGAGGTAGGTTGCGAGTGCGCTTGTTCCCAGCACGCAATCTATGGCAGCGACGATGACAGCAAAGTCGGCCATTCGTGGTTTACTCGCAAGCTGCACGTTCGGTAGCTCGCGAAGCACAAGCACGGCGAGATTGAGCAAACCTCCAAGTGCGCTAGGCCAGATGGCTTCAAATTCGGCGGCAATCTCCTCATCCGTTCGTCGCGCACTTTCTTCAATCCGCTCACACTCGAACGGGACAAGCCTATCCGCAAGATCGTTGTTCATATGCGCAAATGCGATACCGTTATAGATGATGCAACGTTTGAAGTTGATGACAAGCAGGTCATCGACCGAATACCGTGCTCGCTGGACGTATCCCTCTCCGGTTGACGCTCGGCACATAAGATCCGAGAGCCAATCCTGAATAGCGGTGAGATTATCAAGCACAACGGTATATGAACCGCCCGCCGCCATCGTCCAATCTTCAACGGTAGCCGGAACCTGTCGTGATGGCGGTTCGGTTGGATCAATGAACCTTCCAATCAAGCGCGAGCGCGTCGATTTCGCCGATCCCTGCTCGCCAACAAAGCGGAGAATCACGCGCGATGCATTCGGCTTGAGTAGGTTAAAGATCCAACATGCAACAAGAAGCGGCCAATCTTCATCGCTCACGCCGAGTAGGGGGCGAAGCGCGTCAAGTGAGCCATCGCGCATTGGCTCGGGCAGTGCTCCCGTGAGTCCGGTTCTCCGGAATAGTACGGGGCTACGCTCAATCATCCGCCAGCCATCAATGGTGACAACAGCAGTTCGGCCATCAACGGTGCCAAGATCAAGCACCGCGCCCTCTTCATACACGGCAAACCTTAGCGCGGGCTCGATCTTGGGCGCCTTGAGGCATTGGCCTTGCGCAATGAGCAGTGCCGTAGAAAGTGACTGCGGATTAGGAGCAAGCCCGTACTTTAGGAAGTATGCGAGCGCCAGCTCTGGACGAAGCTCCCCACCATTCGCGCGAATCGGACGCGCGACGTTTGGATGAGGTTTTGTGGCACTTAAGTCGGAACCCACAATGCTTAAGCCTGGCTTTTCTACAACGTACGGGTCGCCGCTAAGTGTTTGCCCAAAGACGTAGGACGCTTCTACTAGATAGTAGAGTCTGTCCGCCTGTGTCTGGCAAGAATCACAGACACCATTGATGGTTTCTTCGCGAGTTTCGCAATTTCGGCAAAGGCTCATCTCGCGCGCCCCTTACGAGAATGGGGGAGCTTTGCGCGAGGAGAGGCGGGGAAGTCGGCTGGTTTTGAGCCGCTATCGTCAGACGGACCAGCGCGAGACACGCGCTGGCGACGGGACGGAGAGCGATGCCGTCGAGACACACCACGGGAGCGCATGCGCGTGAGAACACTGCTCAGGTGGGAGAACCTGTAACCGCCATACTTGAGAGCGATACGTTGCATGTCTGCATGCCGTGATGGTTGCGGCGCCTTAGTGAAGCGCGCCCATGCACGCTGCCGCAGGTCATCAACGTACTGAGCGCCGGCAACGTAATCTTGCTCGAATGACCTTCCGTGCGTGCCTTTGTTTCGTAGGCTGCCGATCGTCATAACGAGTAGCGTGCCGACCACGATACCGATAACCATATCCGGATGACCGTAGGCGAGTGAGGCTCCTGCGGCGAAGATGGTGAGTGCGGCGCCGGTTTGCATGCGAATGCGTGTCTCCTTGGTTTCGGTGCTCATGACTTCTCGGTTTCGGTCTCGCCAAGTTCGGCAAGGATGCTGGGCGGAAGGTCAAGGGTTTCCACGTCGGGATTCTGGCGTGCAAGAAACTCGTTCACTGCATCCTCAGTAAACCTAATAGTTCTCTCCCCAAACCTGTATCCCCTGATTAGGCCGCGCCGATACCAGGCCCAAACCAGGGCAGGACGAACCCCAAGGCGAGCGGCAATATCCTTTGTGGTCAGGAACCGTCCATTAAGCTGATCAATGGTCAATGGCGACGACATTATCAACCCCTTCTATTTGCAGCGAATTCCCGCAGGAATAAAAGAGCGCGAAGGCGCAAGACCTACTAAGAGGATAGACGCGCCGCGCCGGAGCCGCTACCCCCTTTGACCGACTTGACCGCTTCGGGCTCCCTAAGAACTCCCTGAGAATTCGGTAGCGGGATGCTAACGGACTCGTCGGCCTGTGCCCTTGGCCTGCACCAACACGAAACGAGACCATTAAAATTATCGCCACACTCAAACGTACGCTCAATTATCGCGCTGTCTGAGGGCACACTTTCTGTTGCAACACGTCTAGCGGCACACTTTGTCTTGCAGCGCACAGAAGCCCATGAGAGAATCCAGCACGTCAGAACGTTAGTGCCCCCGGCAGCGTTGTGAGCGCTCCGGGGGCTGACACCGGGAGGGTACCCCGATGCAGGCTCAGTCTGTCGCACCATCCCCCGCCAGCGCAACGGGCAGGCTCGACTATGGCGGCATGCTCGCTGCTGTTGCCTCTGCCGATCCTGGGCTGTTGCGCACTGCCGTACTCAGCATGGTTCAGCACGAGCGTCAGGAGCGTGAGAGAGGCATCCCTAGCCTCGGCACGGCGTTCCTGAGTGCCTACCTTCTCCACGGGCAGGGTTGAGGCATGAAGATCACCAAGGTCGTGCAGGTGCCCGACGATCCGCCGATTGAGCAACCTACGGAAGAAGTAGACGACACCTCTAGGATCATCATTGCTAGTGGCAAAAACGTCTCCCTTCGCGTTCGGGATGGTCAGCTCAGGATTGAAGACGGAAACCACCGGACCAGGAACCGTCACGTACGGATTCTGAACCGCGCAACCACGCAAGCGAAGCGAATCCTTGTGTTGGGCCACGGCGGAATGATCTCTCTTCCAGTGCTGGGATGGTGCGAGAAGGTTGGGATTCATCTTGTGATCCTGAACCAAGGAAGTGGCAATCCCATTATTCAGACCCAATCTAGCAGCATGGTTGATAGCCGGTTGCGTCGAGCGCAAGCCCTAGCACCGTTCGACACAGAAGAGGGATTGACGGTCACGAGGCTCTTGCAGGGCATGAAGCTGGCAGGACAGCGGGATAACCTGATCCGACTTGGTTATGATGTTCCCGGTATCGATGATCTTTGCGACCGTGCCACGCATGGAGAGTCCCTTGAGGAAGTTCTGCAAGCCGAGATGGTGCTAGCGAAAATCTATTTTGACTGCCTGGCGGTTCTGAGGGTTCCGGTTGCAGCAAAGCGCCAATCGTCTATTCCGCAGCATTGGCTAACGTTTGGCCCAAGGCTCAACCCCAAGACAAACTCCCCTCGTGCGGCCACCACACCAGCAAACTCCATCCTAAACTTCTGCTATGCGTTGGCAGAGATAGAGACCGTCATTGCTTTGCATAGTGTTGGGCTGGACCCGTGGTTAGGAATCGTGCATGTTGATACGCAAACTAAGCACAGTAGGCATAGCATGGCGCTTGACTGCATCGAAGCGATACGGCCAGACGTTGATGCCTATGTCTTGGATCTGCTAGCAGCCGGCTTCCATCGTGATGACTTCACCGAAGGGGAAACCGGAGTCGTCTACCTCTCTCATTCACTGCGAAGTGAGTTAGCAGGGACCATGCCGCTGTGGGCAGAGAAGATCGCTCCGGTTGCGGAGCAGGTTGCCGATGCACTTCGGCCAGCGGATATGCTTGGCAGGAAGGTAAAGCGTACTCCGCTTACCAAAGCGGGTTACAGGTGGCGTACTTCTGGCGGCCAGCGGCGCCTGGCAAGTGCTGTTATCAGTCCGGAGCGACGGAGGCAGCAATGGGAACCGCTCTATCTAAAAGTCAAGGGCGCAGACACAAGAACGCTTATGGATGCTACCGGGTGGACGCGCGGCTACATCAACCAGATTAAGCGTGGTACTCGCATACCGGATCAACGGCACTGGCCGACGATCAGGAAAGCTCTGGGGTTGGAGTAGGGAGACAACGTGAATGTTTGGGACGAACGGAGACTAGAGAAGCGACTCCGTATCATGGTCAAGGAATTGGCAATCTTCAAGGATGAGGCAAGGCGGTTCTCTGAAAAGCTGGGCGCCGCAGAGGATGAATCCGAGCGCGGGGAAGCAAGGCGGGAACGTGGTGAGGCGTGGACCGAGGTCATCGATGCTATCGACATTGCAACGGATGGCTTTACCGATGCGCTTGATGGCCTCAGCTTGACGCTTGAGCGGTAAGGACGCCAATACGGGACCAGCCCACGGTCAACCGGAATAGGGAGAGCCACCAGATTCCCCTTTCTGGTGGCTCTCGGTGGTTCCTGCGAACTTCCCCAACGCAGGAATCGTCGCTAGGTGGCCTCGCTGGCAAGGAATCGGCAGCTTCGGCAGGCGTCGGGTACGAGCCGACGCTCATGCAGCGGACAGACTACGGTTGAGCATTCGGTCAGCTCGATTACGCGATCGGTCGTATTGGTGATCCCTTCCAGGTCACCAACACCGAACGTCGCATGAATCCAGCGTTCCAGCTCGGGATCTGCCTCGATCTCCTCGCGCCGGATGACGCCAACGACAACACCAAGGGGCTCTTGTACAACCAGAATATTTCACCTCCTTTCGTCCACTCGGAATGGAGGGGACCGACCGACCACGAAGCGAACAGCAATCGGCCGGTCCCGACAGGGCCATCATGGTTTCCTTGATCCCATCTAGGTTCATGATGACCCGTTCCGGTGGCCGTAGGGCTGGCGGGTGGTCACGGCATGGCACACCAGCCCTACGGCCGGCTTACCAGCGACCTCGAACGGGCCTGGCCGTTTGGGTGCCTGCTGCCTTGGGTGGTGCCGGTGCGCGGTACTCGCCTCGATGGGCCAGGAGGTGAAGCGCTGCCATAGCGAGCAACATCCCCACAGCTATGCCCGAGAGCCCGAACACGAGCGCAACCTGTTGGACGAACGACACGAGCGCTCTCCCTTCACGCTGGGCCATTCAGCCGAACTAGGATGCCTGGGCGACCTGTCGCGTCTCGCCTCCGTCATGGGCTCGCCTCGGATCTCCCTAATCTCATCTTGGTCTCATCGGTGGTATTCTGCGTGCCTGATGGCGACGCAAGGGGCTGGACGGCAATGGACACAAGGCCGACCTTGCTAAAGATGCTGCTCACGCAACAGCATTTACAGAGATATGAGAGCTTCCGTGCTGAGTATGTGCGAGCGGCATCTCAGCTCGCACCGGAACTCAGTGATACAGCACCGAGTAGGGCTCAGTATTACCGCTGGCTAACGGGTCAACTAAAGGGCGGTATTCCATACCCGGACGCTTGCCGCGTGCTTGAGGATATGTTCCCGCCCTGGACCGCTAACGATCTATTTGGGCCGCCGCAAACTGAGGAGGCTACTGCGCAGGTGTTCGCAGGCAGTCTCCTGGCGTCAATTCCGGAGAGCTTTTCCGCCAAGGTCCTTGAAGATTCATGGGTGACGTGTTACCAGTTCAGCCAACCTCCAAAACTTCACGTTGATATTGCGCACATTACTGTTGAATCAGAGAGACGAATCAGGGCCAAAAACTATCCACCCGAACCACATACCGAGGGTCACGCGGTAGCCTTCCGAAACGAGATCGACGCACGGTTGATTGCTCGTCACCTTATTGGACACTGGAAGAACAGTAGTGACACCCGATATTTCGGATCACTGCATCTCGCGGTTCTGCCTGGTGAGATCGTTATGGAGGGGTACTACACTGGTTATTCAAGCGATATTGAGGTAGCCATCGGGCGCTGGAAATGGATCAGGCTTGACCCGGCATCCCTTTCGGGTATTGACTTGTCTAAGGTGATACTACGGGAACCGCGTGTTCTGTATGAGCGCATGGAGAGCTACACTCAGTATGATGCACCACTCTCACTAGATGCTGTCGTGGAGGAGTCCGAGTGACGCTAACCAAACAAGAGGTTCGTGGTGTACTAGATGTTTATATCCGCGCGTGGACCGAGCAAGATCCGGACCTGATTGCGACAATCTTTGCCGACGAGGCATCGTACCATGAGCGCGTGCTAGAGGCGCCAATCGTGAGCCGTGACGGCATTAAAGCGTACTGGCAAACGAAGGTGGTTGAATCACAGGCAAACATCAAGTGCGAGCTACTAAACCTATACCTTGATGGCGAGACTGCTATAGTCGAATGGGAGGCAGAATTCGATGATCTAGCTCAGAACGTACGCAAGCGTATGAGGGAAGTCGCAATCGTCGTCTTTGATGGACACCTAATCGAAAGTCTACGGGAGTATTGGGCATCGCAAGAGGTCACTTAGTGAGCTTCCCCGCGACCCTTCCCCACGGCACCCACGGGAGGACGGGAGAATAGCGCGACACTCCCCACGGCGCGCATCCCCCACGGCACGGTTCCCTGGCGCTCGACGGCGCCCAGCTCGACGGCGCCGGCCGTCCGGCTTTGGCGCACCGTACAGGCATGGTCCTGAGCTATGCCTGTCCTGAGCTGGCCTTGCAGGGGGATCGCGCCCGGTGTATGCTCCCCCGGAAATTGCATTCACGAATGGTGCGCAGCACTACCGTAATTATCCCGCGCGAGTTTCCCGTCTCAGGACGCTGTTGTGCTCACGTTAGCGAGCATGAGAAGTGCTCCCCAGAATAGCTATCCGGAATAGTGCTCCACAATAGTGCTGGGAATAGCCCCCGGAAATACCCCTCCACATTCTTCCCACAGTTCCCCTGAAATTTAACGCCGGAAATACCCCCCAGAATTAAAGGGCGAAATTAGACGACCGAGGGGCCAGCCCCAGGTGGCCCTTGAGCTGTTCCCGTCTCATACCTCGGAGTACTAAGCATAGTGTTCCGAGGGTGTCCACCCCTTCCCGCGGGTCATCCGGGCAACGGCAGCGCCTGGCCGGGGCCGAAGGCCGCCAGGCGTGGCGCGGGCACCACCGCCGCCATCCGCTCGGCCAGTGGCCTCGGCCGGGAGATCGCGTAGCCCTGCGCGTAGTCGACGCCGAGCTCCCGCAGGCATTCCAGGACCGCGTCGGTCTCGACGAACTCGGCGATGGTCAGCAGCCCCATCTCGTGGCCGATGCGGTTGACCGCCTCGACCATCGCCCGGTCGATGGAGTCGTGCGCGATCCCCCTGACGAAGTGCCCGTCCACCTTCAGGAAGTCGACCGGCAGGTTCTTCAGGTAGGCGAACGACGACAGGCCGCTGCCGAAGTCGTCGAGGGCGAAGCGGCAGCCGAGGGCGCGCAGCTCGTTGATGAACTCGACCGCCACCGCGAGGTTGCCGATCGCCACCGTCTCGGTGAGCTCGAAGCAGACGATCTCGGGGGGGATGCGGTGCTCGGCGAGCGCCGCGCGCACGAAGGCGAGGAAGGTCTCGTCGCCGATCGAGGCGCCGGACAGGTTGATCGAGTACAGGTCCCCGCCGGGGTCGGCGCCCGCCCGGTAGCTGCTGGCGAGCGTGGCGAACGCGGTGGCCACCACCCAGCGGTCGATGGCGGGCAGCAGGTCGTAGCGCTCGGCGGCCGGCAGGAACGCCGCCGGCGGCACCAGGGAGCCGTCCTCGTCGCGCAGCCGCAGCAGCAGCTCGACGAAGTCGCCCGCCGGCGCGCCGCTGCCGACCGGGACGATCGACTGGGAGAACAGCTCGAGCCGGTGCTCGCGGATGGCCGCCAGGACGCGGCCGGCCCAGTGGGAGTCGCCCTGCCTGCGGCTGAACTCGCCGTCCTGCGGCTGGTACACGTGGACCCGGTTACGGCCCTTGCCCTTGGCCGTGTAGCAGGCGGCGTCGGCCGCCTGCACGGCCTCGTCCACGCTGGCCGTGAACGCGGTGACCGCCACCACGCCGAAGCTCGCGCCGACGCTGAAGGTGCGCTGCTCCCAGACGAAGCGGGTGCGCGCGAGCGCCTCGCGGAGCTCCTCGGCGATGGCGCGGCCGCGCTCGAGCGGGCAGCTCTCGAGAAGGATGCCGAACTCGTCGCCGCCCAGCCGGGCGAGGCTGTCGCCGCTGCGCATCCCCGCCTGCAGCACCGAGGTGAGCTGGCGCAGCATGGTGTCGCCGGCGACGTGGCCGCAGGTGTCGTTGACGATCTTGAAGCGGTCGAGGTCCATCAGGCAGAGCACGTGCTCCTGGTGCTGGGTCCTCGACTTGGTCAGCGCCTGGCTGACGCAGCGCTCGAACTCGCGCCGGTTGAGCACGCCGGTGAGGGCGTCGTGGCTCGCCTGGTAGGCGAGCTGGTCGGCGAGGGCGCGCTCGCCGGCCTGGGCCTTCTCGGTCAGGCTCCAGTTGGCCACGGCAGCGACGCTGGCACCGGCGACGAACAGCGCGTGCACGCCGGCCCACTTCAGCGGGCTGCGCCAGGCCGCCGCGTGGTTGTAGACGGCGTGCGGGTCGATCAGGCCGACCACCCCGTGGTCGATGCCGACGAAAGCGATCGCCAGCAGGAAGGTGACCCAGTCCTGGTAGAGGGTGATCACGAACAGCATCACGAAGAAATGGAAGTGGAACTCGATCAGGCCCCCGGACAGGTGGACGAGCACCGCCGAGGCGCTCAGCAGGCCGAACGTGGCCAGGCCGGCACGGACGCGGCGGCTCAGCCACTCCTGGCTCGCGAGCCACGCCGACAGCGCCGGCGGCGCCGCCTCGGTCAGGCTGTGGGCCGGCCCGAAGCCCCGCACCACGCCGAACCAGAACACCCCGACGGCGTGCAGCGACAGCACCCACAGGGTCACCCGGTGGCGCTGCCGCCAGGCCACCTCGGGCAGCGGCGCGCCCCGCGGAAGCGCGCCGCGAGCCCGCTGAGCAAGCTCGACCAGCATGACTCTCCAGTCGGCAGCTCACGGGCGTCGTTTAGCGATCCTCGCGATGATGGTGCGGCACACGACGTCCCTGGACCCTGGGAGCCGGCATGAAGCACCTTGGCATCCTCGCGCACAGCGCGGAAGGGGCCGCGCTCTGCTTCCGAGCCTTCTGCCAGGAGGGATTCGGCGAGCTCGGCCCCCACGACCACCCGGACGTGACCCTGGACTGCATCGCCCTGGCGCGCAGCATGCCCGCCTGGGACGAAGGGGAGCACGACTCGATCCGGGCCACGCTGTCGCTGAGCGTGCGGCGGCTCGCCCGTGCGGGCGCGGACTTCTTCGTCTGCCCGGACAACACCGCCCACATGGCCCTCGAGCGACCAGGCGAGGAGCTCGACCTTCCGGGCCTGCACATCGCCGAAGTGGTCGCCGACCAGGCCGCCCGCGACGGCCGCACGCGCGTCGGCGTGCTCGGTACCAGGTACACGATGGACGGCCCGGTCTATCCGAGGGCGCTCGCCGCCCGCGGGATCGCCGCCGAGGTGCCGGCGGCGGACGACCGCCGCGTGGTCAACGAGATCATCTTCGAGGAGCTGGTGAACGGCGTGTTCACCACGGTCTCGCGGCGGCGGTACGTCCGCGTCGTCGAGCGGCTGGCGGCGCGGGGCTGCGACGCCGTCGCCCTGGTGTGCACGGAGATCCCGCTGCTGCTGACGCCCGACGCCTCCCCGCTGCCGACGCTGGACTCGACCCGCCTGCTGGCGCGCGCCGCCTTCGACGTCGCCGTCGGCCACCGCGCCCTGCCGACCTGGCGCGGCGGCCCGCCCGACTCACCGTTACCTGACGCTAGCTAGGGCGTCGAGCCGGGTCGCGCCGGGCGGGCGGCCGAGGCCGCCCGCCCGGCGCGAGGCGCTAGTGCAGCTCGACGTTGGTGAAGACGTCGGTCTCGCCGATGCCGGTCTGGTTGAAGGCGCTGTTGCGGCCGTCGGTCCACACCGGGTACACCGCCTCGTCCGAGGCGGCGATGCCGTTGTAGTCGCCGATGAACGCGCCCGAGGTGAAGAACCCCACGTCCGGGTTCCACGACCTGGTCGAGATGCGGAAGGTCTTCCACGAGCTGCCGTTGTTGCCCGAGGTCGCCTGCCAGGTGTCGATGTCGTGGTTGGCCGGGTCGCGCCGGCGGTCGAACCAGATCGCGTGGAAGGTCCCCGACGGGGTCGCGTCGATCCAGGGGAAGAACTGGTCGTTGGGTGCCGGGGCACCGCCGCTCGCCACGCTCAGCGGCTTCGCGTCCGACCAGGTCAGCCCGCGGTCCTTGGAGACCTGGTAGGTGACGTCGCCCCCGGAGGAGGCCCGGTTCACGTAGTTCGTGTAGACGAACACGATCGCCCCGCTGTGCTCGTTGATCGCGAACGCGAGCGTGTTGGGCGCGCGGAACGCGGTCGGCGGCAGCAGGTCGCCGGGGTCGGGGTTGTCGACGAACTGGCCTGGCTTGTCGATGTGGACCGGCGCGGGCAGGAAGGTCGCGCCGCCGTCGGTCGACTTCTGGAAGCGGAAGCCGTGGTCGATCGAGGTGTTGCACTCCTCGAGGATGTAGCCGACGTCGAGGGTGCCGTTCGGCTCGACCTTGGGCACGCTGAACTGGTTGGCCGACTCGCCGAGGCCGCCGCTGCCTGGGGCGTCGGGCACCACCGAGGCGTGGGCGAAGGTGGCGAGCAGCGGGTTGGTGGTCGGCACCGAGTCGGTGGTGGCGACCTGGATCGGGCAGAAGTCGCTGGACCCGTCGGCCAGCAGGTGGAACTTGGTCCAGGTCACGTAGATCCGGCCGTAGTGCGGGCTCCCAGGGTGGTTGTCGACGGTGAGGAACTCCTTGTCGTGGAAGACCGAGTCGTCGACGGTGCCGTTGGCGTAGTCGAAGTTGGTCGCCACCCGTGCCGCCTGCCGGCCCGGCGTCCAGGTCTTGCCGTTGTCGACCGACTTGTAGAGCTGCACCTCGGAGAAGGGCAGGGCGCGGAAGAAGCACAGCTGCGTCAGGTAGAAGGCGTGGTCGCGGCGGCTGTAGGCGACCGAGGGGTCGCCGCCGCTGCAGAAGTCGCGGGTGCCGCCGAACTGCGGCGTGATCCTGGTCGTCAGCCAGCTCTTGCCACCGTTGGCGGTGCGCATGATCGCGACGCCGCCGCTGACGTAGTCGTTGGAGGCCGCGACCGCCACCAGCGGGTTGGCGCGGCTGTAGTCGACCGCGGTCTCGTTCTGCGGCAGCGGCGGGAAGGAGTCGTCGTTCATCTCCACGTTGCGGAGCCCGGCCGAGCTCGCGGCCGCGCCGGCGGCCTGGCCCTTGGCACGGGAGCTGCGCACGGTCGTCGCGTCGGGCGCCTGGGCGCGGACGCCGTTGGAGATGCCGCCGCTGAACCGCTGGACGTGCACCACCCAGCGGGGCGTCTTGACCGAGGCGGGGGTGGGAGGAGCGGCCGAACCGGACGACGCGACCAGCGCCAGCACGACGGCCAGGACTGACACCACAGGCAGGACGATTCGCAAGCGCCGCATGCGCTGCTCCTCTCGAACACACGAGATCCAGACGTCGGGAGCGGTCACGTGCGGCGGCGCGCGGGTGCGCGTGGCACCAGCGGGGCTGCGTCGCCCTGGCCAGTCCGGCACGATCCCCCCCAAGCTCGCCCAAGAGAGCAGAGCGGCATCCTATGGCCACGCAACCGGGACAGGAACCCCCAATTCGCGGACCGTTACGCCCTGGCGCAACGGCACGGCCAGACCGGACGAGCCTGCCGAGCGGCATTGCCGCAGGCGTTCAGTACATTTTCCGGTATTGGACGCATTCCAGGACTCCTGGCGTGATTTACGAGCCAGGCGCCAATGCGGATAATCCCCGCGGCATGGGGCGCGCCGTGCGCGCCGGTGGGGGCTGGCTCGTCGGGGGGCTGGCTGAGGAGGTCTTTCAAAGTGGTCGGATCCGTGCGTCGCCATTTCCGGCATGCGTTGACCGTCGGCGCGGTTGGCGCCCTCGCCTTGGCAGGGCCGGTGGCGCCGGCGCGCGCAATCATCGCCGCGACGGGCTCCGGCCCGTCCGCCGCGGCCACCACGCCGATCCACGACGTCCAGGGGGAGGCGCACCGCTCCCCGATGACCGGCCAGGCCGTCTCCGGGGTCACCGGGATCGTCACCGTCGTCACCGGCAACGGCTTCTACCTGCAGGACCCCAAGCCCGACCGGCGCCAGGGCACCTCGGAGGCGCTGTTCGTGTTCACCTCCTCGGCGCCGACCGCGGCGGTCGGCGACGCCGTCAGCGTTGACGGCCGCGTCTCGGAGTTCCGGCCAGGGGGCAGCGGCGGCGCCACCAACCTGACCACCACCGAGCTCACCGGCCCGACGGTGACGGTGACCTCCTCGGGCAACCCGCTGCCGGCAGCGACGGTGATCGGGGGCGCCGGCCGCGTCCCGCCCAGGACGGTGATCGAGGACGACGCCACCGGGGACGTGGAGACCAGCGGCACCTTCGACCCGCGCTCTGACGGCATCGACTTCTACGAGAGCCTCGAGGGCATGCGGGTCCAGCTCGACGACGCCGTCGCCGTCGGGCCCACCAGCTCCTTCGGCGAGATCCCGGTGGTGGGCGACGACGGCAGGCGCGCCAGCCTGCGCAGCGCCAGGGGCGGCGTGCTGGCGCGGCCGGACGACTTCAACCCCGAGCGGGTCTTCCTCGACGACCAGCTCGCCCCCACCCCGTCGGTGAACGTCGGCGACCGCTTCCCCGGCGCGGTCGTCGGGGTCCTCGACTACAGCTTCGGGAACTTCAAGCTCGAGGTGACCTCGACGCCCGCCACCGCCTCGGGCGGCATCGAGCGGGAGGTGACCGCCCCGGCCGCGGCCCACCAGCTCGCGGTGGCGACCTTCAACGTCGAGAACCTCGACCCGAACGACCCCCAGTCCAAGTTCGACCAGCTCGCCGGCCTGATCGTGCACAACTTGCAGGCACCCGACCTGGTGGCGGTCGAGGAGATCCAGGACGACAACGGCGCCACCAACGACGCCGTGGTGGACGCCGACGTCACCTTCGGCACGCTGATCGGCGCCATCCAGGCGGCCGGCGGCCCCACCTACGAGTTCCGCCAGATCAACCCGGTCGACGACCAGGACGGCGGCGAGCCGGGCGGCAACATCCGCGTCGGCTTCCTGTTCCGCGGCGACCGCGGGCTCAGCTTCGTCGACCGCCCCGGCGGCAGCCCCACCGCGGCCACCACCGTCGAGGGCTCCGGCGCCGACACCCACCTGTCCTTCAGCCCCGGCCGCGTCGACCCGGCCAACAGCGCCTTCAACGCCAGCCGCAAGCCGCTGGCGGGCGAGTTCACCTGGGGCAGCCAGCACCTGTTCGTGGTCGCCAACCACTTCAACTCCAAGGGCGGTGACCAGCCGCTGTTCGGCCACTTCCAGCCGCCGGCCCGCGCCAGCGAGACGCAGCGCAACCAGCAGGCCCAGATCGTCCACGACTTCGTCGCCCAGATCGAGGCGGCTGACCCAAGCGCCAACGTGGTGGTGCTCGGCGACCTCAACGACTTCGAGTTCTCCAGCGCCCTGACCACCCTGCGCAGCGGCGTGCTCAGCGACCTGATCACCACCCTGCCGGCCAACCAGCGCTACACCTACGACTTCGAGGGCAACTCCCAGTCGCTCGACCACATCCTGCTCAGCCAGGCGCTCCTCGAACACCGGGTGGCGAGTTCGCGACCCAGGCGAGCGACCACGACCCCCAGGTCGCCCGCATCACCCTCCAGTGACGCAGGGCCTCGGCTCCGCGGCGGAGCCGAGGCCCCAACGAGCCATCGGCGCGCGGTGGTCGGTCCTCGTGTCCTCGAACCGGCCCCGCGCGCCGGTGGCCCGTACGGCGGTCTTCTCCGGACGCGATCAGCTTAGGGGTGCAGCTCCGGGACGAAGGTCTGGTCGGTGATCGGCGGACGCACGTACTTGCCGTGGTCCTGCCGTGGCGGCAGCGCGATCTGCTCGGGCGTCAGGTCCTGGTAGTCGACCATGCCGAGCAGGTGGCTGATGCAGTTCAGGCGCGCGTGGCGCTTCACGTCCGCGTTCACCACCCACCAGGGCGACTCCTTGGTGTCGGTGTGGGCGAACATGTCGTCCTTGGCCTTGGAGTAGTCGAGCCAGCGCTCGCGGGACTGCAGGTCCATCGGGCTGAGCTTCCAGCGCCGGGTGGGGTCGTCGAGGCGCCGCTGGAAGCGGCGCTCCTGCTCCTCGTCGCTGACCGAGAACCAGTACTTGACCAGGACGACGCCCGAGCGGATCAGCATGCCCTCGAACGGCGGGCAGGAGCGGAAGAACTCCTCCACCTCCGCCTCGGTGCAGAAGCCCATCACCCGCTCGACGCCGGCGCGGTTGTACCAGCTCCGGTCGAACAGGACCATCTCCCCCGCCGCCGGGAGCTGCGCCGCGTAGCGCTGGAAGTACCACTGGGTCCGCTCGCGCTCGGTGGGGGTGCCGAGCGCGACCACCCGGCAGATGCGCGGGTTGAGGCTCTCGGTGATGCGCTTGATGGTGCCGCCCTTGCCGGCGGCGTCGC
>WNGA01014282.1_pt1 | contig 21768 bp, 20 predicted proteins | sample 5400061 | NCBI WGS metagenome assembly WNGA01 (sample SAMN13153366, study PRJNA577476) | soil metagenome | isolation source: 100 cm soil or saprolite under grassland replicate 2 | place: USA:California | collected 2016-06-15
ACTCCTGAAACTACGGCAAGACACCGTGCGCAACCTGTAACCACGACCTTCGGCCCGGACGTGTCGCCGATCTCCTGAGCCTGCCCCGGATATCAGCCCACTATCGACAACCGGAACCCACACTCATGCCGGTAGAGCCGTGTTTTTGACGAAGGCACGTACGGGGGCGGTGTTACGTCGAGGAATGGCGACGCCGACGTGGCGGGTGGTGGTGGTGCGCGCCTGGCGCGACGCGGAGGGACTGCGGATCCGGGTGATAGCCCATGACCACCCCGGACAGCAGTGGATCGTCAGATCGGTGCCGGCGTGCTGTGAAGTCTTGGAAGGGCTATTCGATGAGTTGACGCGGTCGGACACACCGGAGGCCACGAATGGTTGACGGGCCAGGAGACGCGCCCACGCAAACCTTGGTGCATCTGCTTTCCGCGACAAGGAGGTGCTTGAATGCCCGGCGTTGACGGCTCAGGCATCACCAACACCGAATACCCAGCGGTCCGGCGCGTGATGGGGCCGCAGCGCGACCGACTCGATGACGCCGAGCTGGAAGATCTCATCGTCGAACGATTCCCGGGCGCGGACCCGCTCGACGTCGAGGACTTCATGCACGATCTGCAGCGGTTAGGCAAGCAGGTCGCGCCACTCGCGAACCGCGCACTGCCCGGCGCCTTGCAGGGCGCGGCCCAGGGTGCGACGGTGGCCGGCCCCTACGGTGCGCTCGCCGGTGCGGCGGCCGGCATCGCGGGCGGGCTGTTGGGCGGGCGGATACCGGCGGCGCCACCCCGCCCGGGAGGCGCGGCACCGCCGCCACCGGGCCCGCCGAGCGCTGCACCGCCTCCCCCGCCGCCGCCCGCGGCCGTGCCGGGCGCCGCACCTTACGGCGTTACGGCGCCGGCCGCGCAGCTGCTTGCCCTTCTGTCCCGGCCGGAGACCATGCAGGCGCTGCTCGCGCTTACTATGTCGGACGCGGGCCGGCGGAGCCTGCGGGTGGGCGGCACCACGGTTGCCCCGGCGGCGTTCGCGAAGGCGATATCCCGGCTCGCGGACGAAGCCGCAGCGGAGTCGGCCCTGCCGTCCGCCGCGGAGCCCCAGCTCCTGACCGGTCTCGCGGTCCTCGCGGAGGAGGAAGACAGCGCCAGCGACGAAGCCGCCGACCTGGAAGCGGCCGGCGAGGGCGATCCGCTTGACGGCTACGCGGCGGCACTCGAAGGGTGGGTGGCGGATGGCGACTAGGCGCGGGACCGGCCCAGCCCGGAAGTCGGCCGGAACGGCCGGCCCTCCGGCGTCCGACGCGGCGCGGCCGGACGACGACGCGGGCGGCACGGCGCTCAGCCGGGCGCTCGCCAACGGAGCCAACACAGCGGAGCTGTTCCGGTCTGTCCTGGCGAGCGCGGGCCTGACCCCCGAGCAGCAGTCCGTCCTGGACCTAATCCTGGCCATGCAAGACGGCGAGGACGGGCCGGCCGGGGCCGGACGGCTCGACGACGACGGAGCCGCCCCGATCGACCAGCCAGAGGCGATCCGTGCCATGCAGCGGGAGCTCACGGACCTCCGTCAGGTCAACGACACGGTCGCCGCCGCGCTCGGCGCCTGCCCGCTGTGCTGGGGCGGCGATCGCGGGTGCCGAGCCTGTCACGGCCTAGGTCGCACCGGCTACGCGGCACCCGACCCCGATCTGTTCAACCAATTGGTCGTACCCGCCACCGAACGGGTGCGCATGGTGAGCCGGGCGAGGCATTCCGCCCCGGCCCGCAGTCGCTGGTGATGGCCAACCGCACGTCAGGAGGGACGCAATCATGCCGGACGGCTACGCAGACACGCCGGTCGAGTACGACGAGGCGACCGAGGAGATGGACTACCTGGCCGATGAGGTCGACGAGATGCTGGACGCGTTGATGGAGAGTGACGGCGGCGAGTTCGCCGAACGCTCCCGCCGGCGGCGGCGGTCACGGACCGCCGGTGCGAGCCGGCTGCCGGCGGTGCGCACCGCGACCGGCGTGTCCGCCTACCGCGGCGCGACGCCGCAGGGCTACGTGACGCAGAGCCAGCTGAAGGACGCGCTGGCCCGCGTCGGCACCGACGTGCGGCGCAACGCCGAGGGCATCAAGACGGTCAACACCCAGCTCGGTCGGCTCAACAACCAGGTCAGGGACGTGGTCACCGTTAACGGCCTGCAGAACAGGCGGCTCAGCAAGCTCGACAAGCAACTTCAGCTCGACGCAGCGCTGGATCTGGCGGCGAGCGTTACGTTGGGCGAAGGTGGCGCGTCAGTGAACCTCTTCCAGGTGCTGAAGGGCGCCGTCAAGAGCGGCGTCCTCGGCGAGCCCAAGGGCGCCTTGGGCAACCCGCTGCTGATCGGTGGGGCCGGTTTCCTGCTCAACAACCCGAACATCTTCCGGTCGGTCACCGGCTAGCCGCCGCGGCGCGCGGTGACGATCAGCCCTTGGAGGGATGCGATGACCGTCAACATTCCGGTGAATCTTGGTCCCCCGGCCGCGTCGGCTGCCGGCGGAGGCCCCTTGACGCTGCCGCTCGGCATCGGCGGCGCTGTGAGCAAGCTCGCTTCGGCGGTCGGATCCCGCGAAGCGCGTGCCCTGCGTGCGGTCGCCGCGGCGGCGCCGATCGCCCGGCCGCGACGGGCCCTGGAGGTGGCCAAGGAGGCCCGCGAGGATCCGGGCGCCTCGTTCGGCAAGGCGGCGGAAATCGACCTCAAGCCTGTCCTTGAGAAGGTCGTCCAGGCGCAGCAGGACCGGTCGGGCGCGCCGACACCCACCGGCATCGAGCGGGCGGTGGCGCGGGAGGTCGGCGCCGACCCGGTCCTGGTCGCCGCCGCGTCTTCGGTCGTGAAGGGCAGCGACGCGGCGGCCGACGCGAGCCTCTATTGGGTCGCCTCGGTGAACCTCGACCTCTACGAGCGGGCCACCCGTGCCGCGGTCCGGGAGAGCCTGCTGGACACCATCCCGCCCCAGCAGAGCCAGGCCCGCCTCGATGAGATCGAGGCGAGGGTGACGAGCCTCGACACCGCCGTCGCGGGTATCGACACCACGGTCAAGACCATCGACACGACCTTGAAGAGCATCGACACCCGCGTGGGCGACCTCAATACCCGCGTCGAGAGGCTCGATCAGATCGAGGCGAAGGTGACGAGCCTCGACACCGCCGTCGCGGGCATCGACACCACGGTCAAGACCATCGACACGACCTTGAAGAGCATCGACACCCGCGTGACCGACCTCAATACCCGCGTCGAGAGGCTGGAGGGTGGGATGCAGCAGACGAAGTCGACCCGGAAATGAGCGGGCTGCACGACTACGATCCGGCGCTCGCCGAAGCGGCCGAGCAAGGCCATCACGACGACGAGCTCGCCGTGATCGTGCGTCTTCCCGGCGACGGGGTTCTGCCCGATGGGGTGCGGGTGATCTCCAGCTTCGCCGACCTGAAGACCGTCCGGGTACGGCGGGGCAGGCTGGCCGACCTCGCCGCGTGCGAATCGGTGGTGGCGCTCGAGGCGTCTCGCCCCATGCGGCTGACCGACGACGGACCGCCGGAGCCAGCCGGCCCGACCGGCACCCCCGCGCCGTACACCCGGCGCCCTCCGGGGCTGCGCGGCACGGGCCGGGACGTGGTGGTCGCGGTTCTCGACTGGGGCATCGACCTGGGGCACCGAGCGTTCCGTAGGGACGACGGGTCGACCCGGTTCCTCGCATTCTGGAACCAGCACGGCGACGCCAGCGAGGGCACCGGCAACCGCTGGGGCTACGGCCGCGTCTTCCGGGCCGACGACATCGACCGTGCGCTGCGCGAGCCGGACCCGTACCGCGCGCTCGGCTACCACCCCGCGGACGCCGACGAGCGGGACCCGGACACGGGCCAGTGGAAGGGTGCTCACGGGACCCACGTTCTCGACATCGCCGCGGGAAGCCGGCGGGAAGGCGCGCTGAGCGGCGTGGCGCCGGACGCGCACCTGGTGGGGGTGCACCTCGCCCGGACCGCCCGGGTGCTGGGACGGGGCAACCTCGGCGACTCCGTAACGGTGCTCGAGGCCCTCGACTTTGCCTTCGATGTCGCCGGTGACCTGCCCTGCGTGGTCAATATGAGCATCGGCGCGCACGGCGGCCCGCACGACGGCACCACGCTGGTCGAGCAGGGCATCGACCGGGCATTGTCACTGCGGGCCGGCCGGGCCGCCGTCCTGAGCGCGGGCAACTACTTCCCGGCTCGGGCCCACGCCCGCGGCCGGGTGCGGCCGGGACAGGACGCCGTCCTGCGCTTCACGGTGGCCGCTGGAGATCCCACCGACAGCGAGCTGGAGATCTACTACGAGTCGGCCGACCGGCTCACCGTGCTGGTCGTCGCGCCCTCCCTCGACGTGGCCGCACGGGTGGCACCCGGCCAGGAAGCGCCCATTGTGGTCGGCGGCGCGATCGTGGGACGCGTCTATCACATCCAGCGCGACCCGAGCGGCGACCGGCACGTCGACCTGTTCTTGCGGCCGCACGCACCGGCCGGGGTGTGGGAGGTCCGGCTTACCGGCGAACTGCTCCAGGACGGCCGCTACCACGCGTGGATCGAACGCGACCGCGGGCTGCGGCCGAGGTTCGTCACGTCCAACGTAGACAACGGCTCCACCACGGGCACACTGTGCAACGGACGCTTGACCATCGCGGTCGGCGCGTACGACCCGCACCGGCCCCGCCGGCCGATCGCCTCGTTCTCCAGCGCCGGCCCGACGCGCGACGGTCGTGTGAAGCCGGAGATCGTCGCGCCCGGGGTCGGCATCGTGGCCGCACGCTCCACACCTCGGTCCCACGCCCCGGCCTCGGGCTCGGGCTACACCACGAAGGCCGGCACCAGCATGGCCGCCCCGCACGTCACCGGCACCGTCGCGCTGATGCTCCAAGCCGCGCCGGTACCGCTGGAGATCGAGGACACCCGGGCGCTGCTATTCGGCTCCGCCGACTGCGCCGGGCTCGGCGATCGCACCCCGGTGTCGGAGCTGCACCGGCTCGGCTACGGCTACCTGGACACCGCCGCCGCGGAGGAAGCAGCGGCGATGTGGGGCCGCGCGGTCGCCCCAGACGAGCGGGACGTCGTGGACCAGCCACCCATCGAGGAATCGCCGGGCAGCGTTCCGGCGACCAACGTCGCCTGCGGAGGGACCATGTGCATCGACGGCGCCGAGAACGCGCACCCGACCACCCTGGCCGAGCCCCGCTCGACCCGGCAGGAGGAGGCCATCACCGTCGACGACGTCGCCTCGGATATGGACGGACTGCGGTGTGGCTTCCTCATGGCGTACACCGCGTCCCGAGCCGATGGGGCGAGGCGAATGTTCAGCGAGGACTCGCTGCACCCGCTGGAGAGCTGGAACGGCACGGCGGACGAGGCGGTGGTCGGCGGGTTCCCCGTACCCAAGGTCGTTCTGGCACCGCGGCCGGACGAGGTGGCCGGCCCGCGGCGCTACGACGTGCCGCTGGACGCCCAGCGCGCCGCCGTCTTCAAGAGCCTGCGGGCGGTCAGCGACTGGGCCGCGAAGGAGAGCTCGTACCTGGCCAACCGGGCGCTGTGGGAGCGCGAGAAGAAGCGCCTGGACGATCTGCTGGCCCGCCGGCGGCTCGTCTACAGCCGGCTCTGGGTCCGCCAGATGATGTACAACCGGTTCGACGTGGCCATCGCGACCTGGACCCAGCACTACAACGGCGAACTCAAGCCGCGACCCGACCTCGATCCGAACGTCGTCAAGTCCATGTTCTACCAAGAGAGCCGGATGGGGACGTCGGGACGCCACCTGATGCCACCGCCGTACGACTGGTCCAGCAGTGACCACCATCCGATCCGGAGCCGGTTCAACCTCGGGCAAACCATCGACTCCTGGGGACCGCAGCAATGGCTGATGATGAAGGAGATGGCGCCGGAGATCTACCGGCGGCACGGCCTGGACGCCCTGGAGTCAGGTCGCCGATGGTTCGGCATGTCGAACAGCGACTACGCGGCCCATCCCACATTCATGGCGGCGCTGCGCGAGTTCTTCGAACACCGCGACGGGGATCGGAACCTGATGGGCACGCCCGGCCGGAACCTGCACGAGGACTACGGCTTTTGGATCCGGACCGCCATCCGGTGGCTCTTCGTCAAATTCTCCGCCCTGAAGACGCCGACGTGGAGCGAGGCCGTCCGCGCGTACAACGGGTCGGGCCCCCGCGCCCGCCGCTACCGCGACGAGGTGATGGCGCGGGTGGGCAGCACCGCGCCGTTCACCGAAGATCTCCAGCAGCCGGAGAGCCGGCCCGAGGAACTGATCCGGCCGGCACCGGAGGCCGCGCCCGGCAGGGCGGGACCGGCGCCCGGCCGGGTCGACACGGACGCCGCCTCAGTCGTGGCCGACGAGCCGGAGGAGCCCGATGCCGGCGGTGCCCCGGCGGCGCCCGTCGGGCTCGAGGCCGAAGGCGCCGACGTGCTCGAGCCGTTCCGCGAAGCGATGAGCGCGGGCAGGTGGGACGCGGCGCTGGAGATCGCGATCGGCAAAGGCGAACGCGACGAGAACAAGCTCACCAACATGGTGTTCTTCGCCAGGCACCCGGAGCTGGGCGGCCGGCCGATCCAGCCGGGCGAGCGGGCGCTGGTCGCCGAATGGCTGCAGCTGCGGGACACCCTCGTGCGACCGGCGCTGCGGGCGCGGCGGTCGGCGCCGTCCGGAGCCGCCGAGGCCCGGCAGCCGCGCTCCACCGAGGCGTTGCGCCGGGCCTGGCACCGATACCGGTGCGCCGAGGACTCGATGGTCATGCTGCGAGTGTTGAGCCACCGGACCCCGGTCAACCGCTTGGCGGTGGCCGCCTTCACGGCACTGGACGAGGCGCTGCGGGCGACCGGGTACGAGGCGACGAAGACCTGGGCCTACGTCTGCCGGTCCATCGCAGGCAGCACCAACTACTCGCTACACGCCTACGGCATCGCGGCGGACATCGACGCCTCGTGCAACCCGCACCGCAAGAACACCACCGGTCCCGTGCGCTTCTCCGACAAGCCAACCCAGCAAGAGAGGTGCGCTGATGTCCACGCTGGCCGCGCGGAAACCAGCTTCACGCCGAGCCAGATCGAGGCGGTCGAAGGTATCCGGACCGTCGACGGGCTGCGCGTGTTCGCATGGGGCGGGCGGTGGCGCACGTCCCACGACACCATGCATTTCCAGGTCGACGTGACCCCCGAAGAGCTAGAGCGCGGCATCGCACCGCAACGTCGCCCTGCCGAAACCATGCCGGAAGTCGAGGAGGAGGAGGCCGGGCTGTACTTCGACTCGGAGCTCGACCACGATTCGAACCAGGCGCCCGAGCCAGTACTCAGGGCTTGACGATCGGCTAGGCGCGAGGCAGACCGCCGTTTCCGCGGCGCGGTGGTTCGGGTGCGCGCTGCGGCGAGGTCGACGACGCAGTACGTCATATCGCGTCCTGTGGCGTGGCCGGAGTCCGCTGGACGAGCGCCCCCACCTGGTGGGGCGCAGCCGCAGCGCCCATCGCCGTCGCGACGCGCCCCTTCACCGCTGGGCGGTCATCGGTCCCTCCCACTGCTTCGGCTGCCCACGCCGTTCGCTGCCGTCCCCGGGCCTACGCGGAACAACGCGGTGATCATGCCTGGCGTCGGGCCGTGCCGCGAGACACACGGCGGCGAGAGCCAGGGGTTCAGATTGCGAGTGTGTGAAGAACGTGCACGAATGGTGCTGGCCGAGCGTCGGAGTGCGTGGTGATCGCCGGCATCGTCGCGCTGGGCCCTCACGCCGGACCCAATGGCCAGACCGGCACGCCGACCGGCGAGGAACACCGCAGGGGGCTGCTGATGGAACGGCTCGCTCGCGGCGAGACCGATCACGACGAGTACACAGAGCGCTGCGCGTCCTAACCGGCGCGTCGGGTTCGCGCGGTGCCGACAGGAGCCGGTGGCTGACATTGGAACGGACACCGAGCAGGAGTCGCCGCCGCTACGGCACGAGCACCATACGTCGGCTTGTGCCGCTGCGCTGCCATAGGGCGGCATGCCGCGCGGCATGTACACCGCCAGCAGGTGGCGACGAGCGACAACAGTAGGGCGAACGCGGCGTGCACCACGCCCGCGATGATGCTCAAGGCGTCGTCGTGGAGTTCGCGTCAGCGTCCGATGCGAGGATCCCGTCCCAGGCCGTTGACTGCCGTTACTCTGTGCATCCTGCCCACTGGGGCCGACGCGTGCCTGATCGCCGCGATCGTGCCGGGTGCCAGACCCGATCTTGCCGATCATGACCAGGATTTCTTATGGCTTTGGTCGGTTCGAGAAATTTGTCGTGGCAACCTTGGTATGGACGATGGGGCGCACGGTCGTAGCCGGCGGGCGAGATCGAGCCGCGTCGCCAGAAGCGGCGACCCGTGCCGTCGGGGTTGTGCGCCGAGCACGAGGGCAACCGGCGACGCGGACACGCCGCCGGGCGGCGTATACCAAGCTGTACCTGTACCAGTTCGGCCGACGATGCCCGTTCACCCAGGGTCGACCTCGCGCCTGGCCGGTAGACGGCGGTCACCGAGCGTCAGCGTTCATGCGGTTGCGCACGGCGAGAACCGCGAGCGCGAGGAAGAACGGTCCGAGGAGCCGCAGGGCAATCTCGATCATTCGGCCCACCCCGGTCAGTGGCCGCGGCTGGCTGCCCGCAGCATTGACGTGGCGCTGTCGACGCTGTGGTCGGCGGCGGCGGCCCAACCGGGTCGGGTGCTGGGCACGGACACCTGCCGGTATGTGACGGGCTGTCCGGGGCGGGCCTCGCCGACCGGCCGATACTCCAGGTGCGACGAGGCGGCGAACCCGACCGTGGCGAACCCGACCGTGGCTAGCAGTAGCAGGAGCAGCAGTGCAACGACGGCCCGGCTGGCGCGCAGCCCGTATCCGGAGACCAGCCAGTACGCGGTGAGCAGCAATCGCTCGACGCTACGGGGCGAGGCGGCCAGCCGGCGCATCTCCATCTCGCCGTAGTAGACGTCGGCGGCGCTGGGCTCATCCTTCATATCCTCCCGGCCCTTGCGGAGGTCCCTGTACACGCTCGGGATCCGGGCGGCCTCGTGCCGGGCCTGTCGCAGGAGCCTCCCGTCAGGTGTGTGTTCCGGCACCGGCTCCTGGTCGTGGCGGCAACGGCTGGGGAACCAGCCGGCGGGGCGGCGGTCGTACCGCGCGCGCCAGAGGTGCTCCTCCGCCAGCGCCTCGCGTCGCGTCCAGCGCGGTCGCTTCGGTGAAGGAGCGAGCCGCAGGGGGCCGTCGATGCGGAGGCGGTCGCGGTGGTAGCAGTCGACGAGGCGGCAGGCGCTGAGGTCCAGGCCGGCCAGGTTCAGGTTGGTGGCGTCGACCCGCCGAAGCGCCAGCAGTCTGGGTGTGGCGCGATGATCGGGGCGGAAAGGTGCGGCGATCGTCGCCGGGCTGCCGAACGCGGCGCCGACCAGGGGTCAGGCAGCCGTCGACGTAACTGAGAGTCAGCGCCGACGAGCGGATGTCCGGTGCGTCGAGGTAAATGCCACCGTCGAGCTGCAGGTTCATCCCATCTAGGCAGGGCACGTTCTCAGCGCGAATTTGCTCAGCCGCGCATTGGACCAGCAGTCCCCCGCTCGCGGTGATGCCGCTGACGTCGAGCTTGTCCGCCACACATGGGCCGAGGGCGGCGACGTCGTGCAGGACTGCGTCGCGGAAGTCGGCGGTTTGTCGAAACGTAGCCCCGGTGAAGTCAGCGCCGTTGAATATCGCGTACGCGAAGCTGGCCGATGCGTCGAAGTTGGCGCGCGTAAACCTCACGCCCTCGGCGAACGAGGCGTGGTGAAACAGGGCGGCGCCGGCGAACTGCGCACCGTCGAACCGGGCTCCCTTCGCGAAGGCGGTACTGCGGAAGGCGGCCGCTCCACCGAAGCGGGCTTCGTAGAATGTGGCGGCCCCACGGAACTCCTGCTAACTGAACGTTGCCGGAGAAGTCGACGTCGGAGAAGGGGGCTTGTCCGCCGAATCGCGCATCACGGAACGTCACGTCCCCACCGAAGGTGTCCCCGCTCATCTCGACGTCATGGTCGAACGCAGCGTCGTCGAACAGCGCTGGTCCGGTGAAGGCGTTGGCCGTGAGGCGGACCGGGTGGGTGAACGTGGCTCCACGGAAGCTGGCGCCGTGGCCGAAGGCCGTGCGTTCGATGACAATGTCATCGGCGAACAAGACTCGGTCGAAGTTGGCATGTCCGACGTGGGGACGGCCGATATCGGTGTTACGCACGGCGTCGAACAGCTGATCCACTAGTATCCGGGTCAGGGCGGTGCCGCGCATGTCGATGTCGGCACCGGGGACGAGACCGCCGAGGAACCGGTCCCTTTCGTCGTCGCCCAGATGCGCGAAGCAGCCGTCGGTGCTACCGACCGGGATCCCGATGCACCCTGGCGCACGCGCACAAGTGGCCCAGTCGGGTGGAGGACGGTCCTCGTCGCCGGTCGACACATGCCCAGTCTGACCGGTCCGTGGTCGGCAGCGACACCCCGAATGGGCGGGGGTCAGGCCGACAGGGCTCACTCCGGTATACGGAATCGAAGACCGCCGGCGGACGGTCAGCGTCAACCTCGACTTGGTGACCCACCGACCAAATCCTTCGCTCTATGCCGTCCCATTCTCGGGAAGTGCACGTGGAGCCAAGAGTGTGCCGAGGAAGAAGCACACCGTCGGCCGAGGCGACAGGTGATGTGTTCGTTACGGCGCCGTGACGGATGCAGCTGACGCTCGGTTGCGTGCATGGCGGTTGGCGATGTTTTGTAACAATTCGATTCGATGCCGCAGCCGTACCGGGCGGTGCAGGTCTGTTCTGGCTCCTGCCGGGGGCACACAGAGCAAGGGAAAAGCCGTCTTGCCCGGTGGTCGTTGCCGTTGGGCGCGCCGTTGTTGCTGGTGCCGGTGGCCGGGGCCGGTGCTGATCATGGGCGTCGTTGCCCGGGAATGCCGCGAGGCGTCGGCCGGTGTCGGCGTTGATCGTGACCCGGAGGCCGACCCGGCGGCTGGGGTGGTGGTACCAGATCTGGAGTTGGAAGGCGTCGAACAGCTGACGTTGCAGGTCTTCGGGCAAGGCTGCCAGGTCCAGCTCAACGACCGGCAGTTGATCAAGGAGGGTCGGATCTTCGGTGGCTGGCGTCGGCGGATGCGTGACCGCGGTGAGCTGGCTTTGGGCGACCCTGCGTTGCGTGGCGAGGTCGGCAAAAGTGGCCCGCAACTGGGCTCGCCACTGCTGGTCGATGTCGTCGTCGCCGGTGCTGCGGTAGGTCTGTAGCTCGTTGATCACGTTGGTCTGCTGGCGCTCCAGTTCCTTGATCTTGGTTTCGAGGGCGGCGCGCCGTGCGACGGTCGGGTCGTTTCGGTCGCTCGGGACGGCTTGGCCCTGGTCAAGCAGGGCCTGCCGGTCCGGCCGGAAGGTTCGCTTGGTGGCGGGATGGCGGTTGGGGCCGGGGCTTTGCCGTGTGCCCCGGTTGGATCGGCCGATGACGGTCCCCGCCTCGAAGAGTCGGCGGGTGGTTAGCGGCTCGTGGGTGGGCTTGCTCGACCACACCCACTCGGCGGGTGGGTTGACCCTACCGGCCACGTTGCGCTCCGGTCGGGAACGTTTACGCCGGTTGTAGACCATGTAGCCGGTGTACTTCGGATTGCACAGGATTTCTCGGACCGCTCCCCCGGTCCAGCGGCCAACCGCACGGCGGCCTCGGCCGGCAACCGGCTGTGGAGGCGGATACCGATCAAGGTCCAGGTTGAGCCGTTCGGCGATCTTCTCGTACGACAGGTGCTCTGTCGCCCGCCAGGTGAAGATCTGGGTGACCGCGCTGGCTCGTGCCGGGTCCGGCACCAGCCGCCGTTTGACCAGGCCCTCGGCGGCCTTGGCTGGCACCGGGTGGCGGGTTACCTCGGCCAGGTAACCGTAGGGCGGCTTACCGATGTTGTAGCCGGCGTCGGTGTGGGCGACCAGCCCGTCCCAGGAGAGCTCCAGCATGTTGACGACGTACCACTCCGAGATGGCTTGCTTAACTCGCCGGGTCAGGATGGGCGTGGACCCTCGACGCCGCGGTCGAGCAGGATCTTGACGACCGGCTGGAGTTGATCGACCCGGAGACCGGCCTGCCTGACGACGAGGACCAAGCCGACGAAGCGGTGATGGGGCTGCGGCTGTGCTACCGGCTTCGCTACGACCCCGAGAGCGAGGCCGCCGAACACTGGGTGGAGTCTCCGAAGACGGGAGCGCGGGCGCCCCGTGCCGAGCGGGAACTCCTCGCCGCAATCGTGCTCGACCGACGTGCGCCGCTGCAGCTGCGGCCGGATGGGGTGTTCCGCCGTTTGGTGGCCGACGCCGACGAGACCAACCTACTGGCCGCGCTGGCGACCCTCGGGACGGACATGGCGGACGCGACCGAGCGGTTGGCGGGCACCAGCGGAATCCGCAAGACCACCGAGGACATCCTGGATGTCGGCGCGGCCCAGCTGCTGCAGATGACCAGCGCCGCCCCGTCCACAATGTCGGATTCGCCACCGACGATGGGTCGATCAGCGCGATCCTGCGGGCGATGCAGCCGACGCTGGCATTGGACGACGCCGGCGCGCTCCCGCTCGTCGCGCACGGCTCAACGACCACGGGCGTACTGGCCGCGGCCGAGGCGATCGCGTCCGCGGCGGCGCCGGGCGCCGTCGTGCTCGGCGACGACTTCGGTGACGACCTGGATGCGGCGTCCGCCGAGTACCTGGCGTCCCGGCTACGGCGTAACAGCGGCCAGGTCTGGCTGTCCACCCGCCGCCCGGAGGTGGTTCACGCCTTCCCGGCCGAGGAGATGGTCCGCCTCACGCGCAGCCACGGCGCGCGCCGCCTGGAGACCTTCCGCGACCGGCTGTTCACCGAGATCTTCCCCGGCCGAAGCACCGTACCCAAGACATTGATCTTCTGTAAGGACGATGCCCACGCCGAGGAGGACGTCACCAGGATCCGTGAGGTCTTCGGCAAGGGCAACGACTTCGCCGCGAAGATCACGTGCAGCGCCAAGGACCCCAGGGCCAGCTCCCGGCGTTCCGCACCTCGGCCACCCTGCGCGTCGCCGTGACCGTCGACATGATCGCCACCGGCACGGACGTCAAGCCCCTGGAGTGCGTGTTCTTCCTCCGCGATGTTAGGTCGGCGGCTTACTTCGAGCAGATGAAGGGCCGCGGCGCACGCACCATCCCGTCCGCCCACTTCCAAGCAGTCACTCCCGACGCCGCTGACAAGACGCGGTTCGTCGTTGTCGACGCGATCGGGGTGACAGAGCATGAGTTCGTCGAACCCCCGCTCAACCGGAAGCTGTCGCATCTGGACTACAGGGCCGCACTAATCAGGATCAACCAGATCCAGCGCGGGTGGGCCAACTACTTCCAGCACGCGGTTACAAGATCCCGTCGCCCTGGCCGGCAGCCCTGAAGAACCTCGCCTCAACGGCATGATCTCGTCGAGAGCCCGGTGCGGTGTGAGTCGCACGCCGGGTTCGGCGGGCGGGCCCGGGAAACGGACCTGGAGCAATCCAGGCACCGCGCCCGGGTCCGACCCGACAACCTGTCCGAGGCGGTGCAGAAGGTAGTCACCCAGCACCGCCGCTGCCTGCAACCCGTCGCGACACCATCGGCTGCCACATCATCGGCTGCCGCGGCACCGGCCCAACCACGGGTCGAGGGCCGGCGCGCCGCCAACACCCCCACTAGGCATGCCGCCCTGCATGCGGTTGCGCGCCAAGGGAATGGGCATCAAGGCGATGAGCACGGCGGGAGCGGGAGAGGGCCCGTGCCCTCTCCCGGCTCCCCATCGGTGCCGACGCTGACGCCTCACCCGCTGTCGTACTCGTCGTGGCGGCGCCACCACAGGCCGGTCTCGTTGCGACCGAGGGGCGCCCGGTCGAGCCACTGGTACATGCCCCAGAGGCCGTCGATCCCGCGCTCGTACGCCGAGTAGGTGTGGTAGACGATGCCATCGTCCAGAACGAACGCGCTCATACCGGGCCCTTCCTGCCGGTACGTCGGCCAGTCCGTTCCGACGCTCGAGGTGATCTCGGCGACGAAGGGATCGTCTTCGCCGGCCTCAGGCAGACGAAGGTCCATCGTGCGGAAGTTGTACTCGACGGCTCCCGACCGCCACTCCTCCTTGGTGTGCGCTACGTGGAAGTCGTAGTTGAAGTCGCTGCCGAACGAGGAAGCCCAGGGGAAGCTCCAGCCCATCCGCCGCTTGTACGCCTGCAGCTTCGCGAGCGGGGCCCGCGACACCGCGCAGAGCGTGACGTCGTGATTTGCGAGGTGGACGACGGAGCCGTTGAAGCCGTCCGCGATCGCCGAGCAGGACGGGCACCCGGCGGTGTACTCGGGCCCGAACATGAAGTGGTAGATGAGCAGCTGCGAGCGTCCTCGGAAGAGATCGGCGAGGGACGCTGTGCCGTCGTCGGTCTCGAATCGGTACTGCTGGTCGATCCGAACCCAGGGCAGCTCCTGGCGCCACCGCGCCAGTTCATCGTTGCGGCGCGTCAGCGCCTTCTCGGCCTCGAGCAGTTCCAGCCGGGCCGCAAGCCACTCTTCGCGGGTTCCGGTCTTGTGGGCGGTCATTGTCTTCCTCCTTCGGGTCGTTCCAACAGGCTTGGCCTGGCCCGCGCCACCGGTTACTCGTCGCGTACGACGACTGAGACGATCTGGGCGGACTGCCGGCGTGGCAAGCCGGCTTCTCTCGTCGCGGATCAGTCCTGGCGGGTCAGCATGAACACCGGAACGTGTCGGGTGATCCTGGTGTGGAATTCGGCGACCTGAGGAGCCTTCGCGACCAGCTTCGGCCACAGCTCGGCGCGGGCAATGCCGTCCAACTCCTCCGCCAGTACGGAGCTCCTCATGATGTTGTTTGAAATCGTTGCCACCGGTCTTATGATCGGTCACCGTTTGTCTCTTTCTCCTGGTCACAGCAGCGTGGCCTGGCCGGCGCCACCAACGACGTCTCACATCGGTGGCGTAAGTCCGGGAACCAGCGAGGGCGCGACAAGGATCAGGATGCCGAGCCCGACGATCGCCACCGCCAACGGCAGATCGATGGTGGCCTTCGCGGGCAGGAGCTTCTGGGCGACCGCCAGAACGGCGATCACGGCCATCCAGGCGACACTCATGACGCCCAGCGCCACCAGCATCAGCATCAGTCCGATGCTGGAGCCGACGCAGTAGAGCCCGAACTCGAATCCCGACCGGACGCTCTCCCGGCAGCGCCGGCGGAAGTACCGCTTGAGCGGCGTGAGCTCGTAGATGCCTGCCGCGATCACAACCGCGCCGGCGGCGAAAGACCCGTGCGGTCGGTACAACGCATACACGGCGACGCCCACCAGCGTCCAGACCGCAAGGTACGACCCGAGGAACAGCGGTACCGTGCGCACGCGACCGCTGGCACGAGCGCGTCTCAACACTGCCGGGGCCGCGCCTGGCAGCATCATCGCCGCCATCATTGACACCCACAGCGCAACGAAGAACGCGAACGAACCGAGCCGGGTCGCGACGCCCATGTCCATCCCGTTCATCTGCCGAACCGCGACGACCCAGGCTAATGCGGCGAGCCCGAGCGTCGCCGCCAGCGCGGCGGGCCGAAGTTGCGCCGTGTCCCGCCCTAGGCTCATGACGTCACCGGCTCTGCTTGTACGAACGCCGCATTCTGGCGCTCGAGCGCCTTGCCCGCACCGTTGCGCCAGCTCTCCGCTATGGACTCCGACATGGGGTCGGAGAAGATGTCCTCCTCCCCTTTCTCCACTCCGTCGAAGATGGCTCGCGCGACGGACTCCGGAGAGGCCTTCGGTATGTCGAGGCCCCGGGTCATATCGGTGTCCACGGGGCCGGTCAGCACGGCATGCACGCGCACGCCCCGCCCGGCCAGGAGAGCGCGCAGCGATTGTGACAGGGAGAACGCGGCTGCCTTCGAGATCGAGTAGGCCGGGGTGAGCGGCAGGGCGGCAAAGGCAGTCACCGACAGAACGTTGACGATGGCTCCCCGGGAGCGGGTCAGCGACGGCAGGAAGGCCTGGGTCACGCCGTAGGTGCCGAAGAGGTTGACGGCGAGGTGCTGGTCGAGCGCGGCACGATCGCTCAGGTCATCGTAGAGGAACACGCCGGCGTTGTTGACGAGGATGTCGAGAGACTCGACGCTCTCGATAGCGGCCTCAGTCTGCGCCGCGTTGGTCACGTCCAAAGTCAGCGGCGTGACGCGCCGATCCGGGTGGGCCAAGGGTTGGCGCGTGCCGGCGTACACCCGCGTCGCACCTCTCCTCAAGGCTTCCTCGACCAGCGCCTGCCCGATGCCGCGATTGGCCCCGGTCACCAGGACCGCTCTGCCCGCGATTCTCATTTCATCCTCCCTATAGCTACGGACCGTCTGCGGCCCGCTTGTCACGAACCCAAATGCCGCCTGAGGGCGTCCAGGCTCGAGTCCCAGTCCCGGGCCAACGCGGCGAGAAACTGCTGCGCGACCTGGATGGGGGCCGACCGCAGCCGGTAGCGGACGCGACGCCGCTCGCCGGGCTCGGCGACGACCAGCCCGGCCTCGGCGAGCAGGCCGAGGTGTTTGGCGATCGCCTGCCGGGTGATCGGCAGGCCGGCCGCCAGGTCCGTCGCCGTGGCCGGCCCGCGGGAGGCGAGCGCGGCCAGGATGCTCCGCCGGCTGGGATCGGCCAGTGCGGCGAAGACCTCTTCGGCGACGGCCTCCGGATCACGCTCGGGCATCGAGGTATTCCACGAGCTCGTCCAGCTCCCTCCGCCACCCCTCGACGTTGCCGCCGTACGCGCCGGAGTAGAGGTCGTCGGGTAGTTGCGCGAAGCCGGACTCGACCACGGTGAGCCGGGTCCCCTCGGCCACCGGCTCGAGGGTGAACTCGACATAGGTACGGCGCGGATCATCGGCCGGCAGGCCAGTGATGCCCCAGGTGTAGCCGAACACGTGCGGCGGCTCGAGGCGCTCGATGCGCAGGTCGGCGCTGTGGCCGCCCTCGAAGGTCAGGTGGGCGAGGCCGCCGACGCGCAGGTCGACGCTCGCCTTCTGGCCGAACCACGTGCCCAATCCCTCAGCCGTCGTGATCGCTTCCCACACCTCGGCCGGCGGGTGGGCGACGTTGATGCTCCGCTCGATGCGATCCGGAAAGCCCATGACACACTCCCATATATGACAACCAGATGGTTGCCATAACCATATGGCAACCATCTGGTTGCGTCAAGCCCCTGCCGGCCGCCACGCGACGCCGCCCGCGCAACTGCCGCCCGATCCCGCCGGGCAGCACGTCACCCCGACGACGAAGGGATCGCTCACGAGTCACCGTTAGACCTGCCAGACGGCCAGCCTGGATGCCCAGCCCGACCATCACGCTGCCGGTGATCCGCTCCATCACGCGCTGAACCCGTGGTTTCAACACGGCACGAGCGCGATCGACCGCGTAGGTCAGGGCGGAGAACCACAGCGCATCCAAGGTCACGATGACCCCGGCCATCGCGAGTGCCGGCAGCAGGGCCAAGTGCGGCGTAGGGAAGGCGTAAGGAACTGGGGAAACAACGCGACGAAGAAGACCGCCCCTCGGCCGCGCCGCGACCGCGGCCGGCCTGCCGACAACCTGACCCGACCGTCTCCCCGACCGGGGCCCGGGGGAACTCCGGCTGGCGCTCGGGCCGTGTCCCGCGCTACCTGCTGCCCGGCCGGCCGCGAGCCGTGCCCGCCTCGGCTCGATCCGTCCGCGGTGTCACCTGGATTGGGGCAGTTTGACCGACCTCCGTCGGGTGGCGGGCGCGGACGGTGGCGGTACGACGGGTCCAATGTCGCCATCCGGCGCGTCGTCCAGGTCGACGATGACCGGGGCGTGGTCGCTGGGTCCGGTGCCTTTGCGGGCGTGCCGGTCGACCCAAGCGGCCCGTACCCGACCGGTGACCGGGCGGGTGGCGAGCACCAGGTCGATGCGCATGCCGAGATCCTGGTGGAACATGCCTGCCCGGTAGTCCCAGTACGTGAAGACCCGCTCAGCTGGCCAGCGTTCGCGCACGACGTCGCGCAGGTCGAGGGCCTGCAGCTCGGCCAGGGCCGCCCGCTCTTGCGGCGTGACGTGAGTCTGTCCCACATACGCGTCCGGATCGAACACGTCAGCGTCGGTCGGCGCGATGTTCATGTCCCCGCAGACGATCGCCGCCTGCGGACCAGCGCCGAGCACGTCGCGCAGCGCGGCCAGCCAGGCCAGCTTGTAGCGGTAGTGGTCGGAGCCCGGCACCCGCCCATTGGGTACGTACACCGAATGCACCCGGATCCCGGCGCAGTTCGCCGCCACCGCCCGCGCCTCGGGATGCGGGAACCCGGGCGCCCCGGCAAGGCCGTTCACCGCCTCGTCAAGTCCGACGCGGGAGAGGATCGCCACCCCGTTCCACCGCGCCTCACCGTGGTGGGCGACCGCATAGCCGCGGCTCGCGAGTTGCTCACCGAGCAGCTCGGTGAACGCGTCGTCGGTGAGCTTGGTCTCCTGCACGCAGAGGACATCGGGCTGACGCTGGTCCAGCCACGGCAGCAGCCGCGGCACCCGCTGCTTGATCGAGTTCACGGTCCACGTCGCTACCCGCACCGGGTCTACGCTAGCCGGCACCCGCCGACAGTTCATGCTCAGCAGCACGCGTTCACGCTCAGCAGCACGCGAGGGTCAACCGGGTGGACTCGCATCCGGGTCGCCAGGGTCGAGAGTGCCGGATCGCTCGTCGCGCTCTGCCCACTCCAGCAGCGGCTGGAGTCAGAACGCGGTGTGGTCGATGCCCGCGTGCAGGTCGCCAAGCTCGGCGAACCGGCTGGGCACGGTCGCGATGGTGAAGTCGCGGGGGTCGATCTGGTCGATCTCGTCCCAGCTGATCGGTGTGGACACCGTCGCCTCGGGAACGCCGCGGACGGAGTATGCGCTGGCGATTGCGTGGTCGCGGGCGTTCTGGTTGTCGTCGACGAACAGCGTGCGCGGGTCGCGGTCCTTACGCCACCAGGTCGTCGTCACGTCGTGCGGCGCGCGGCGCTCCTCGCGGGCGAAGGCCAGCGCCGCCCGGCGGACGTCGCCGAAGCCCCCACTCGGCTTGATCCGGACATACACGTGCAGGCCGCGGCCGCCCGACGTCTTTGGCCACCCGCTGGCGCCCGAACGCGCTTCTGATGCACCTTTGCGCCGCTGACACCATCCGGGAAGCGGTGCACAATGCACGGCCGCTCGTGCAGCGCGCGGACAACCCCGTCCCCGACGCTCACGTAGTAACGAGCCAGGTCGAGCTTGGTCTCGCCGCGCGCCGCGAAGTAGACCCGGTCCGGGCTGGAGATACGAACGGCGTAGCCACCAACGTCCAGCTCAACCCCTGGGTGCTTGCTTCTGCCCGCCGCCATGACCCTCAACCTAGCGCCACGGTTACGCCCCGTTCATGGTTGGAACGCCGAACGCGGGCGGATCCGCGCCCGCTGCACCTCCCGCGCCGCCGCAGTCCGCGAACCGGCGGTCAAGGGGATGATCTACTAGCCTTCCAGCCAGCGCGAGAACCACCACGGTCGCCCCACGGTGCTAGCTGTCGTCTCGCCCGAGACGACGAGCGTATGCCCCTCGTCGGTTTCCACATTCAGCGCGCCGTCGGTACCCACGTACGCTCCGACGACGTTCGCTCCGTTGAGACGGGCGGCGGTGAGAAGCCATCGTTCATCGTCTTCGACGTCATCGACGACAGCGGTATCGATGGACCAGCTTGCGTCGATATAGAGGCGCGTCTCCCTGCTCGGTGTCGGCCGATTGTCGCAGAACCCGACGAACGGCCATGCCTGACGTACGCCGATCTCCACCACGAAGCAGCCGGTAAGGCGATTGATATCCACCGGTACATGGTGACCGAGGGAACCTCGCGGCGCGCGCAAATAGCCGCCGAGAGAGCGGCCCCGGCACACGCGAGGCGCCAGTCGACCTGCCACACGTAAGGCCTTGGCCGTGACCACCTAACTACTTCGACCTGAAGAAGTAGGTCGGTCCTGGGCGGACGCCGACGGTTGGCTGGTGGATTGGCTTGTGGCGTGGTGTTTTGGTGGTGGTCACGCGGCCAGTGCACTGATCTTGGCGAGGTTGTGGGCGAATACGCCGTGTCCGCACCAGGTGCGTGCCCCGCTGAGGCCATCCAGCAGGGTGCGGTCCCAGCCGGAGCGGCGCTTGAGGTGGGCGATGCGGCCCTCGCAGCCGGTGCGCCATTTGATCAGGGTGCGGAAGGATCGTCGGTGCTCGACCCGCCGGCGGGCTGGGCCGGGGGTTCCCTTGCGGGGAATCGCGACGGTGCGCACGTCGAGGACGTGTAGGTCGGCTTCGACGCGGGCCTCGCCGTAGCCGCGGTCGGCGGCCACCGCGCCGGGTGGTCTGCCGGCCCGGCGGGTGATGCGGGCGATGGCCGGGGCGAGTTGCGGCGCGTCGGCCGGGTTTCCTTGCTCGACGGTGTGGTCGACGATGACGCCGTCGTCGTTGTCGAGGACCTGGGCCTTGTAGCCGAACTCGACCGGCTTGCCGAGCCGGCCGCGCACGATGGGGCGGGCGTCGGTGCCGCCGGACCGGATGGGCGTGTCCCGATAGGGGCCTTGCCGCACAAGGCACCATCACAGTTCTGACCGCCTGACCGGCCCGGCGACGGCCACTCGTTCCCGAGCCGTCAGGAGACGAACGACCATGTCCAGCATGCCTGAAGTCCCCCCACTAGGCCACGACAGCGATGCTGATGAGGTGATCCTGGGCGTTGATACGCACAAGGACAGCCACGTCGGCGCGGTGATCACCACGTTGGGCGTGCTCGTGGCAAGTGAGGCGTTCCCAGCCACCGCCGTTGGCTACCGCCAGCTGCTGACGTGGGCCCGCAGCCTCGGCCCGCTGCGCCGTGCCGGTGTGGAAGGCAGCGGCTCCTACGGCGCCGCGCTGACCCGCCATCTGCGAGGCGCCGGCATCAAGGTGATCGAGGTTAACTTCCCGGACAAGGCCACGCGCCGCAGGCGCGGCAAGACCGACGCCATCGACGCGGAAGCCGCCGCCCAGGCGGTCCTGTCCGGCCGCGCCAGCGCCACGGCCAAGGCCAGTGACGGGCCGGTGGAGATGATCCGCATGTTCAAGCTGGCCAAGGCATCGGCGCTCAAGTCCCGTACCCAGGCAATCAACCAGTTGAAGGCGGTCCTTGTCTGCGCGGACCCGGCACTGAGGGAGTCCCTGGCCGGGCTGGGTCCCTGCACTCTCGTACGCCGCTGCGCTGACCTCGACCCTGCAACGCCCAACGACGTTGTTAGCGCCGCCGTCTACACCCTTCGCCGCCTCGCCCAGCGAATCCTGCACCTGACCGAGGAGATCCGCGACCTCGAAAAGCGCATTACCGCCGCAGTCAACACCCACAACCCTCAACTGCTCGAACGCCACGGCATCGGTCAAGACAGCGCCGCGGCAATGCTCATCGCCGCCGGCGACAACCCCGACCGGCTCAACAGCGAAGGATCCTTCGCCGCCCTGTGCGGCGTCAGCCCCGTCGACGCCTCCTCCGGCAAGACCAAACGCCGCCGGCTCAACCGAGGCGGCGACCGTCAGGCGAATGCTGCTCTCTACCGCATCGTCCTGACCCGGCTGCGTTGGGACGCGGACACCCGCGCCTATGTCCAACGACGCCTCGCCGAAGGCAAGACCCAGCGCGAGGCCATCCGCTGCCTCAAACGCTACGTCGCCCGCGAGGTCTAC
>WNGA01010673.1_pt1 | contig 21760 bp, 21 predicted proteins | sample 5400061 | NCBI WGS metagenome assembly WNGA01 (sample SAMN13153366, study PRJNA577476) | soil metagenome | isolation source: 100 cm soil or saprolite under grassland replicate 2 | place: USA:California | collected 2016-06-15
CGTCGCTGGCGCTCGAAGGGCTGGCGCTCGCCGCCGCGGCCGCGGCGATCCCGTTCGTTCGCGGCCGGGGACTCTGGCCAATCGTGCTGCTCGGAGCCGGAATGCTTGCGGCGACGATCCTGCTCGTGCCGTCGGCCTCGGCGATTCCGCTCGTGCTCGCCGCCTGGGTGACCTGCGCAGCCCTGGCCGCAGAGGGCCGTCTGGTGCCGAAATCCTCTGCTGTTCCAGGTCGGTCCCGAGAAGGGCATCGCTAGACTCGGCCCGGGGAAAAGCCCAGGCTGTGAGCGTTTTGCGCACTATCGAAGGCAAGATCGAGGCCCTGTTCGAGGGCGTCTTCGGGCGCGCGTTCCGTGCCCACGTCCAGCCCGTCGAGCTCGCGCGCAAGCTCGTCAAGGAGATGGACGACCACCGGACGGTCTCCGTCTCGCGGGTGTACGTGCCGAACGAGTACGCCCTCTATCTCTCGCCCGACGACCGCAGCAACTTCTCCGACTACGAGCGTTCGCTGATCGGCGAGCTCCAGGACTACCTGGCCGAGCACGCCCGCCGTGAGCGGTTCGCGCTCCTCTCCCCGCCTCGAGTCGAGTTCCACACCGACGCGGATCTCCAGATCGGCGAGTTCGGGATCGCGACGCGGATGGTCCCGAGGGCGGGGGCGGTGCAGCCCGACGCGCCGGCCGCGCAGGAGACACCGGGCGCGACGATGATCTATCGCCAGCCGCAACAGCCGACCCAGGCCGCCCCGTCCGTCGACGCCGAGGCGCCGCGCGACGTAGCAGCGCTCGAGCTCGCCGGCCGCCGGTACGAGCTGGAGAAGCAGCAGACCGTGCTCGGGCGCTCGCGAGAGTGCGACATCCAGGTTCCCGATCCCAACGTCTCGCGCCGCCACGCGGAGGTCCGGCGGGAGGGCGCTACCTACTGGGCGGTCGACCTCGGCTCGACGAACGGGATCATGGTCGACGGTCGGAGGGAGCAGCGGGTCAGGCTCGAGAACCGCAGCCGCTTTACGATCGGTTCGACAGAGGTCTTGTTCTCACGGGAGACCGCGTGAGATGGTCGCGTCCGCAAGCGTCGAGACGACGCTCCTCGCTCTCAAGATCGCGTTCCTCGTGCTCCTCTACCTGTTCATCTGGCGCATCGTCCGGTCGGCAACGAAGGACCTCCGCGTGCCGCAGGAGAGCATGATCCTCGCGCCGCAACAGGCTCGTGCGGAGGGGTTGGGAAGCGCGCTCCGGGCGCCCGGCCGGCTGATCGTCGAGAAGAGCTCGATCTACGACAAGGGATCCGAGTGGAAGCTCGACTCGTCCGCGCTCTACATCGGGCGCGGGCCCACGAACGACATCGCGCTCGAGGGGGACGACTTCGCCTCCGCCCGTCACGCGCGGATCGAGCCGCGTGAGGACGGCGTCTTCGTCGAGGACGTCGGCTCCACGAACGGGACGTTCGTGAACGGCGTCAGGCTCGCCCAGGCCCGGCGGCTCACGCCCGGAGACGTGATCCGGATCGGCGAGACCGACCTGAGGTACGAACGTTGAGGCTGTACTCATGAGTTTGGGTCGCAGTGCCGGCAAGACCGACCCGGGCCGCAAGCGGCTCCGCAACGAGGACGCGTACGTCTGCGAACCGCCGCTGTTCGCGGTCGCGGACGGCATGGGCGGCGCACAGGCGGGCGAGCTCGCGTCCGGGCTCGCCGCCGCGGCCCTCCGTGAGGCTCGCGACGCCGACGCCAGCGAGGAGCGCGTGGTCGAGCTGCTCCGCGAGGCCAACCGCCGCGTCTACGCGCGCGCGAGCGAGGACGCGGCCGCATCCGGGATGGGGACCACGGTCACCGCCGCGCTCGTCGAGGGCGACCGCGTCGTCTTCGGCCACGTCGGCGACTCGCGGGCGTACCTGATCCGCGACGGCGAGCTCTCGCAGGTGACGGACGACCACTCGCTCGTCGCCGAGCTCGTCCGCAGCGGGCGCCTCTCGCCCGAGGAGGCGGGCTCGCACCCGCAGCGCTCGGTGATCACCCGCGCGCTCGGAACCGACGCGGAGGTGGATATCGACTCGTTCTCGATCGAAGCGAAGCCGGGCGACCTCTTCCTGCTCTGCTCCGACGGCCTCAGCTCGATGGTCGACGACCGGACGATTCTCGAGCTCGCCGAGCAGCACCGGGACGACCTCGACGCGGCAGCCCGGGCGATGCTCGGAGCGGCGAACCGGGGCGGGGGCGAGGACAACATCACCGTCGTCCTCTTCGAGATGACCGCGGACGGGGCCGACGCGGACACCGTCGAGGCCGCCGTGCCGCGACCGGATGCGGCTGCACCAGGCGAGGACGACGAGGCGGACACGCTGAGCGAGCTGGACAAGGTCCCGGTCGTCGCAGCGCCCGCGGAGGCGGGCTCGGAGGCGGAGTCCTTGACCGCCGAAGCGGAGCAGGAGCCGGAGGAGGAGACGGCGGCCGAGGAGACGCGGGTGGTCGAAGAGGCGCCCGCCGCCGAGGAGGCCCCTGCCGAGGAGGCGTCCGTTGGGCCGACGGCCGGGTTCTTCCACAAGCTGCTGGCGCTCCTCGTGATCGCCGGGCTCTCGGCGCTGATCGTCTTCCTCGTCCTCTGGGGGCTCGCCCGCTGAGCGCGCGGAACCGCGAGCTGGCCAACCTAGTCGTCGTAGCGATACTCGCCGGCACCGGGTTCGCCAGCGTGTACATCGCCCGCCAGTCGGTGGTCTCGACGGCGTCGCTGACCTACGCCGGGCTGTTCCTCGCCCTCTACCTGATCGCCCACCTGGTCGCGCGGATCGCCGTCCCGAACGCAGATCCGTACCTCCTGCCGATGGCCGGCCTGCTGACCGCGATCGGACTGACGGAGATCTACCGGCTCGAGCCCGACGACGCCTTCCGACAGGCCGGCTGGGTCGCGGTCGGCGTCGCGCTCTTCTCGGCGACGCTGCTGCTGCTGCGCCGGGACTACCGCCGGCTCGAGAGCTACAAGTACCTGCTCGGCCTCGGCGCCCTCGTCCTCCTGGCGCTGCCGGCCGCGCCGGTGATCGGCAGGACGATCAACGGCGCGCGGCTCTGGGTCGGCTTCGGCTCGCTGCAGTTCCAGCCGGGCGAGCTCGCGAAGCTCCTGCTGATCGTCTTCCTTGCCGGGTACCTGCGCGAGAAGCGCGAGGTGCTCGCCCAGGGGCGCCCGAAGGACCTCGGCCCGCTGCTCGTGATCTGGGGCGGGGCGATGCTCGTTCTCGTCGAGACGAACGACCTCGGGTCTGCGCTCCTCTACTTCGGTGTGTTTGTCGCGATGCTCTACGTGGCGACCGCGCGCCTCCTCTTCGTCGGGCTCGGGGCGGCGCTCTTCCTCGGCGGCGCAGCGGGGGCGTACAAGCTCGTCCCGCACGTCCGCGACCGCGTCGACGTCTGGCTCGATCCGTGGTCGCGCATCCACACCGAGGGCTACCAGACCGTTCAGGGGCTCTACTCGATCGGCAACGGCGGCTTCGGGGGCACGGGCCTCGGCAAGGGGACGTTCACGACGACCGACGGCGGCTCGCTGATCCCGTTCGCGAACACCGATCTCATCTTCTCGGCCCTCGCCCAGGAGCTCGGGCTGATCGGGGCCGCCGCGCTGCTGCTCGTGTTCATGCTCTTCGTCGCCCGCGGGATGCGGATCGCGCTCATCGCCCAGGACGGCTTCTCGAAGCTGCTCGCAGTCGGGCTCACGTTCGGCTTCGCTTTGCAGACGTTCATCATCGTCGGCGGCGTGCTGAGGCTAATTCCGCTGACGGGGATCACGTTGCCGTTCGTCTCCTACGGCGGCTCCTCGGTGGTGGCGAACTTCGTCCTGCTGGCGGGGCTCCTGCTCGTCTCGAACCGCGCCAACGCCCGGGCGGGCGCGGCGTGAACCGGCAGATCACGCGGATCGCGACCTTCTCGGTCCTGCTCGTCGTCGCCCTCGTCGTCGGCACGACCTACTGGCAGACCTGGGCGTCCGCCGGCCTCGCCGACCGCCAGGACAACGCGATCCAGCGGGTCGCCGAGTTCAAGGTCGACCGCGGCGAGATCAGCACCGGACAGAGCGTGCTGGCGAAGAACCTCCGCAAGAAGGTCGACGGCCAGGTCTTCTTCTTCCGCCGCTATCCGCGGCATCGCTTCGCGGCGCAGGTCGTCGGCTACTCGACGCAAGGCCGTTCTCGCGCAGGCATCGAGCGCTCGCTGAACGACTTTCTGACGGCGTCGAACGCGAACCTCTCGACGCTGTTCGACACGACCTTCGACCGGCTGAAGGGGACGACGGTGAAGGGCAACGACGTCCAGCTGACGCTGAACGTGAAGGCGCAGACGGTGGCCCAGAACGAGCTCCGCGGCGTCTGCGGCGCGGCCGTCGCGATCAACCCGAAGACGGGCGCGGTGCTCGCGATGGCCTCGTCGCCGTCCTACGACCCGAACCTGATCGAGACGAAGGACGGCTACGCGAAGATCCTCAACACCAAGGCTGCGTGCGCCCCGGCGTCGCCGCTCCTCAACCGCGCGACCCAGGGCCTCTACCCGCCCGGGTCGATCTTCAAGACGGTGACCGCCTCGGCGGCGCTCGACACCGGCAAGTTCAAGCTCGATTCGACGTTCTTCGACCCCGGCTACTGCATCGAGTACGGCAAGCGGGTCTCGAACGCCGGCAACCCGGAGACCGGCCCGGAGCAGTTCGGCCGGGTGAACTTCGTGCAGGCGTTCCAGCACTCGATCAACGCCGTCTTCTGCGAGGTCGGCAAGAAGCTCGGCGCGGGCACCGTGCTCGAGTACGCGAAGCGGTACGGCTTCTACGAGCGGCCGCCGCTCGAGACGCCGCTCTCGGAGCGCTTTCCGAGCGGGCTGTACCAGGGCGGGAAGCTGTTCGACCCGCGTGACCCGAATCAGGTCGACCCGGGCCGGCTCGCGTTCGGGCAGGAGCGGCTGCTCGTGACGCCGCTGCAGATGGCGATGGTCGCGGCCACGATCGCAAACGGTGGCGTCGGCATGCGCCCGTACGTCGTCAAGCGGATCGTCTCGCCGGCCGGCAAGACGCTCCGCAAGACGCGGCCGCGCTCGCTCGAGCGGGCCACGAATCCCGAGACGGCGGCGGCGCTCACGACGATGATGGTGGCCGCGGTCGAGGGCGGGACCGGGACGCGCGCGCAGATCCCCGGCATCAAGGTCGCCGGCAAGACAGGTACGGCCGAGACGAACGTCGATCGCGTCTACACCGCCTGGTTCGTGTTCTTCGCCCCGGCGGATGACCCGCAGGTCGCCGGCGCCGTGGTGGTAGAACGGGTACCGAACGGCTTCGGCGGCGCGGTTGCGGCACCGATCGCGAAGGCCATCATGCAGGCGATCCTGCCGGCGGAGTCGAACTGAGGACATGCCCGTTCAAGACATGCTCATCGATCAGGTATTCGACGGCCGCTACAGGGTCATCCGCAAGCTGGGCGCGGGTGGAATGGCGGATGTCTACCTCGCCGAGGACCAGGAGCTCGGCCGCTCGGTCGCGATCAAGATCCTGAACGACCGGCACGCGCAGGACGACCAGTTCGTCGAGCGGTTCCGGCGCGAGGCGAAGAACGCCGCCGGGCTCTCGCACCCGAACATCGTCTCGATCTACGACCGGGGCGAGGCCGAGGGCTCCTACTACATCGCGATGGAGTACCTCGACGGGCGCACGGTCAAGGAGCTGCTCGTCCGCAACGGCCCGCCGCCGCTGCCGATCGCAATCGACTATGCGCGTCAGATCCTCCAGGCGATCGGCTTCGCGCACCGAAACGGAATCGTCCACCGCGACATCAAGCCGCACAACGTCGTCGTCGGGCGCGACGGCCGGCTGAAGGTGACCGACTTCGGGATCGCTCGCTCCGGCGCGAGCCAGATGACCGAGGTCGGGTCGATCATCGGCACGGCGCAGTACCTCTCCCCCGAGCAGGCGCGCGGCGCGGGCACCGACGCGCGGTCGGACGTCTACTCGATGGGGGTCGTCCTCTACGAGCTCCTCACCGACCAGGTGCCGTTCACCGGCGAAACGCCGGTGGAGATCGCGATGAAGCACCTGTCGGAGGTGCCGCGCAAGCCGTCCGAGCTGCGACCCGAGGTCTCGCACGACCTCGACGCGGTCGTGTTGCGGGCGCTCGCGAAGGATCCCGAGGACCGCTTCCAGTCGGCCGAGGAGATGGAGGCCGAGCTCGCGCGCGTCGCGAAGGGGCTGTCGGTGACGCGCGAGACCGAGGAGGCCGCGACGACGGTCCTGGCCGGAGCGGGTATCTCGGCGCCGACGATGGTGCAGCGCCCCCCGGTCGTACCGCGGCCCTACGGACGGGACGCCGGGTACTACGAGTACGACATTCCCGTCCGGCCGAAGCGCTCGATCTGGCCCTGGCTCGTCACGCTCGGGCTCGTGCTCGCAGCGGCCGTCGCCGGCTTCTACGCCTATCAGCAGATCCAGGATCAGCTGCAGGAGACGAAGCCGGTCGCGATCGGGAATTACGTTGCGCTCCGCGAGGACCTTGCTCGACGGCAGATCCTCGACAACGGCCTGCGCGTCCGCGTGGTCCGACAATCCAGCGAGACGGTCCCGGTCCGCCACGTCTTCGACCAGCAGCCGGCCGCCGGCGACCGCCGCGACAAGGGCAGCCTCGTGACCATCTACGTCTCGACCGGCAAGCCGAAGGTGGAGGTGCCGGACGTCCGAGGGCTGCAGCTGACGGAAGCGGTCGCTCGGCTCGGCGACGCCGGGCTGCGGGCGAACCCCGTCTACGTCCCGTCGGACAAGCCGGCCGGCACCGTCACCGCGCAGTCGATCGCGCCGGGCGACAAGGCTGTGATCAAGACGACGATCCGAATCAACATCTCGAAGGGCCCGAAGCTCGTCGAGATCCCCAGCGTGATCGGCCAGCCGTACGAGAACGCCACGTCGGCGCTGCAGGGCGCGGGCTTCGCCGTCGCGAGGAGGGACGTCGACTCCGACCAGCCGAAGGGGACGGTGGTCAACCAGAACCCGGTTCCGGGGACAGAGGTCCCGATCGGCTCGAAGGTGACGCTCCAGGTCTCGAAGGGGCCGAAGACTACCCCCGTCCCGGACGTGACGGGCCTCTCCGAGGAGGAAGCGACAGCGATGCTCGAGGCATCCGGATTCAAGGTCCAGGTCCAGGAGACGGAGGTCTTCGACGCCGCGCAGGACGGCTTCGTCAGCGCCCAGCATCCACCCGCGAACTCGGATGCGAAGACCGGCTCGACCGTCACGATCACCGTCGGCCGCTTCACCGGCCAGACCACGACGCCGTGAGCCGGAGGCTGCGTGTCGCCGTCGTCTTGGGGGGCCGCTCGAGCGAGCACGAGGTCTCGGTCGCGTCGGCCCGGTCGGTGATCGCGGCGCTCGACGCGGAGCGCTACGAGGCGGTCACGATCGAGATCGACCGCGAGGGCGCCTGGTCGGTCGGCGCGGCGGCTGCTCGCAGACGTCGACGTCGTGTTCCCCGTCCTCCACGGCCCGTTCGGCGAGGACGGCACCGTGCAGGGTCTGCTCGAGCTCGCGAACGTCCCGTACGTCGGCTCCGGCGTCATGGCCTCGGCGCTCTGCATGGACAAGGACAAGTTCAAGGACGTCATGCGCGCGAACGACATCCCCGTGACTCGGAGCCTCACGCTGAGGGAGGGCGACCCGCCGCGCAATCCCTTCGCCTACCCGGTCTTCGTGAAGCCGGCCCGCCTCGGCTCCTCGGTGGGAATCACGAAGGCGCACGACGAGGCGGAGCTCCGCGAAGCGGTGGAGCTCGCCTTCGCGCACGACGAGAAGGTGCTGGTGGAGGAGTTCGTGGACGGCGTCGAGGTCGAGGTCGGCGTGCTCGGGACGCGGGGCGCAGTCGAGGTCTCCCAGCCTGGCGAGATCGTCGTCCTCGAGGCCGAGTGGTACGACTACGGCGCCAAGTACGACGAGGGCGCGATGGAGCTAGTGATCCCGGCCCGCATTACGCCGGAGCAGGCCTCGCGTGTCCAGGAGCTCGCGCACCGCGCGTTCGTCGCCAGCGAGTGCGACGGGATGGTGCGCGCGGATTGCTTCGTCCGCCGCGACGGCGAGGTGCTCGTCAACGAGCTGAACACGATCCCGGGCTTCACGGCGACGAGCGTCTACGCGAAGCTCTTCGAGGCGTCAGGCGTCCCCTACGCGCAGCAGCTGGAACGGCTGATCGAGCTCGCAATCGCCCGGCACGAACGGCGCAGCAGGCTCCTCTTCTAAGGGCGCGCAGCACCGCAACCCCGCCGTGCGAGCGGCACGCTTTTGGCACACATTTGGCACAGACACGTGCGTTTTTTGCCGATACGATCGAAAGTGGGTGGTGGGATGGGGTGCCCCGGCGGATCGCGGGAAAGAGCCGGTCGGATTACGTGAAAGACGACCGCTGGGGAAGGCTCAGGCTGCCTCGACCTCGTTGACGTGTGCTCGCAACCCCGGGGGTAGCTTCGTGATCCAGAGAACGTAATACCGCTCGAGGTCGCCGGTGACCCGGAAGGTCGTCGTGTCGGCGACGGTCTGCGAGGACGACACCCTTTGCAGGTGTGCGAGTGCGCTTCCGGCGCGGATCTCCGCCGTGAAGCCCGGCGTATCGGTGGAGACCGTGACGCGCGCGACACGGGCAGCCCGCCCCGCGTCGAGCACAAGCCCGATTCCCGACTTCCCGATGTCGGCGAGCTGGGCGTGGTAGCCCTCGGTTCGCCAGTACGTGCTCAGGTCGCCGTCGGTCGCGCGGCCCGCCTCCTCGTCGTGCTCCGAGCGGTCCCCGTCGGGGTCGTAGGCTCCCACAGCGCGAAGCGAGACAGGCGCGCCTTGAGCCGGAGTGCCGCCCTTCTCGGTCACGCCGTCGCGGAGCGTCCAGAGGCCGGCGGCGATCCCGCCGAGGGCTGCGACCGCGGCCGCGAAGGCGACGACCGGCCACACGCGCCGGGGCAGCCGGGCCCGCCGAATGACTTCCGTCCTCCTCTCGTCGACTGGCGGCTCAGCCCGCGTGCAGGCCTCCAGCTCGGCGCAAAAGGCGGCCATCGACGCGAACCGTTCGCTCGGTCGCTTCGCGAGCGCCCGCTCGACGGCCTGCGCGAGACGCGGCGGCGCGTCGGGCCTTCGTTCGCTGACGCTGGGCGGCGGCTCGTTGACATGCCGCAGCGCGATCTCGACGAAGCTCTCGCCGCGAAACGGAACCTCGCCGGTCAGTAGCTCGTAGAGGACGACACCGAGCGCATAGACATCGGTGCGCTCGTCGACTCCGGCTCCCTGCGCCTGCTCCGGCGCAATGTACTCGCTCGTGCCGAGCACCGTCCCCGTCTGCGTCAGCCCGCGCTGGACGTCGAGCGAGCGCGCGATCCCGAAATCGGTCATCTTCGCGAGCCCGTCGCCCGAAAGAAGCACGTTCTGCGGCTTGACGTCGCGGTGGACGAGACCGTGCTCGTGCGCGAATGCGAGCGCGCTGCCGATCTCGAGCGCGAGCCGCAACGCCTCCGGCACCGGCATCGGGCCCTGCTCGGCGATCCGCTGCTTGAGGTTCTGGCCGACGACGTACTCGAAGACGATGAACGGACGTCCCGCGTGCTCGCCGCGGTCGATGACGGTGACGATGCCCGGGTGCGAGAGCGCCGCCGCCGAGCGCGCCTCACGCTTGAACCGCTCGACCGCGTCCTCGTCGTCGAGGTGGCGCTCGTGGAGCAGCTTGAGCGCCACGATCCGCTCCAGCTGCCGATCGTGGGCCCGGTAGACGCTTGACATCCCGCCGGTACCGACGAGCTCCTGGAGCTCGTACCTGTCCGCGATCAGCTCTCCGATCATGCCCGAACCCGGTGAGCCCGGGTCCGGGCCGCTTTGGCTGGGCCTGACCATCCCCGTTCCAGTGTGCCCGAACCGCGAGATTTGGAACGAGCGGTGCTACGCGAGCGCGTTCTCGAGTGCGTCCTGCCAGGCGCCGAGGGCCTCCTCGAGCTCGGCGTCGGTGAGCACGAGCGGGCAAAGAACCCGAATGCAGTTGCCGTAGATGCCGGCCTTCAGCAGGAGCAGCCCGGCCTGCGCGGCCCGCTCGACGATCGCGTTCGCGAGCTCCGGCGCCGGCTCCTTCGTCTCGCGGTCGCGGACGAGCTCGATCGCAAGCATCGCGCCGAGCCCTCGGACGTCGCCGATCGCCGGGAACCGCTCCTGCCACGAAAGCATGCGCGCCCGAATTGCGTCGCCGATGGCCTGCGCGCGCTCGACGAGCGCCTCGTCCTCGATCACGTCGAGCACCGCGAGCGCAGCCGCCTGCGCGACGGGGTTGCCGACGTAGGTGCCGCCGACCGCCCCGTCCCCGGGCGCGTCCATGATCGCCGCCTTGCCGAGGACGCCGGACAGCGGAAGACCGGCGGCGATCGACTTCGCGACTGTCAGGAGGTCCGGCTCGATCCCGTAGTGCTCGGTCGCGAAGAACCGGCCGGTGCGCGCGAAGCCGGTCTGCACCTCGTCGACGATCAGCACGATGCCGTGGCGGTCGCAGATTGCGCGGAGACGCTCCATGAACTCCTCCGGCGCGGGCACGAAGCCACCTTCGCCCTGGACGAGCTCGACGATGATCGCTGCGACGTGCTCGACCGGGACGACCGTCAGGAACGCCCGCTCGAGCGCGGCCAGCGCGTCTGCCGTGGTGGGCCCGCGATATGCGGTCGGGAACGGCGCGCGGTACACCTCTGGGGCGAAAGGCCCGAGTCCCGCCTTGTAGGGATGCGTCTTCGACGTCAGCGAGAGCGAGAGGAGCGTCCGCCCGTGGAATGCGCCTTCGAAGGCGATCACCGCCGATCGGCGCGTGTACGCGCGGGCGAACTTGACGGCATTCTCGACCGCCTCGGTGCCGGCGTTGAAGAAAGCCGCCTTCGCCGGGCCCGAGAACGGGGCGAGTGCCAGCAGCCGTTCGGCGAGCTCGACATAGACCTCGTAGGGGACGATCGTGTAGTCGGTGTGCAGGAAGCGGGATGCCTGGTCCTGCACGGCCGCGACCACGTGCGGATGCGCGTGACCGACGTTCAGACAGCCGACGCCTCCTGTGAAGTCAATGAACGTGTTCCCGTCGACGTCAGTGACGGCGGCGCCGCTTCCCTCCTGGATCACGATCGGGAGGAAGATCGCCAGCGGGTCGGCGATGACCCGCGCATGGCGCTCGAGAATCGCCTGAGAGCGGGGGCCCGGGATCTCGGTCTTGAGGTCGATCGTCCGCGTTATCGCCATCCCTAGGACGATAACCGAGCCAGTGGTCGCGCACCGGTGCGGCCGGAGGCCGAGGAAATCTCCTGCGAGGGGTCCGTCCAGCCGTTTCGCGTGTAGAGGAGCTCTCTCGGAGCCTCCGGGCGGATCTTAGAACTGCAGCCGTGGCGCCAACCGTGCCGCTCGTAGAAGCCGCGGGCGCTCATGTTCTGGTCGATCACCCATGGCCGGTCAACCCCCGAGGCGACCTGCATCAGACGCCCGCCCACTCCACGACCCCAGTAGGAGGCGGGACGTAGAGCGCCAGGAGCAGCGGGCTGTCGCAGGCGACGAAGTCGGGTAACTGTCCTGAGCGCTCGGCGACGTGGATCCTGGCCGCGCTGCGAGGCGTCCGCCAGCCAGCCCTCTACCGGGGCGGGTGGCCGCGCCGCCGGAGCGCGCGGAGTCCCACCCGTCCCCGGGCCGTGTTACACGCTGGCCGTTCCGGTCGGCGCGTCCTTGAGCCTCTTCAGCAGCTCGTCGACGTTCGCGAGCTCGTGCTCGAGCCGCTCGCGGTAGCCCTCCAGCCGCTCGACGAACTCCTCACGGCTCGGGACTCCGTGCCGCCGAAAGCCGAATTCGGATCGCCCTCTGCGGCCACCATGATGTCCGCACATCCTGTCTTCCACCTCCTTACCCTGTACTTTTGTTTGGTAGTTAAAACAATTTAGACTTTGAAACCATATGTGCGCAAGCAGACGCCGAGTCCGGGGCGAATCGGACACCGAGCACGAGCTCCAGAAGCTGCTCGTCGACGTGATCCGCGGGCTCCGCCGTTCTGGGCCACCTCCCGCGTCGCTGAGGCAAGCGTTCCGCGCTGCCGGCCTCGGGCCGCGGCATGTGCACACGCTGGCCCACCTCGCGAAGACGGGTCCCGTGTCCGTCTCTCAGCTCGCGCGGCGTCTGCGCGTCACGGTGCCGACGGCGAGCCTTCTGGTGGCGGAGCTGGACCGCGCCGGGCTCGCGGAGCGCCGGGCCGACGAGGTGGATCGCAGACGAACGATCGTCACCGTCTCCGAGCGCTACCGCGACGACATCGACGAGTGGCTGGCCAGCCGCGCCGAGCCGCTCCGCCGAGCACTTGCTCGACTCGACGAGAACGAACGAGCCACGCTAATGAAAGCCCTCCAGCTGATCGACGGCGAGCTCCACCCCGGTGGCCGCTGCTAGAAGCGTCCGGCGGCGCGGGGGGCAGGTCCCGGCTGAGCCGTAGAATCGCCCCGTGGTCCTCTCCGACCGGACGATCCAACGCCTCCTGGACGAGGGCCGCATCGGCATCGACCCGTACGACCCCACGCTCCTGCAGCCGTCGAGCGTCGACGTGCGTGTCGACCGATACTTCCGCGTTTTCCACAACGCGCGCTACGCGTTCATCGACGTACGCGAGCCGCAGGAGGATCTAACGGAGGAGGTCGTGATCGAGGACGACGGCAAGCCGTTCATCCTCCACCCAGGTGAGTTCGTGCTGGGCTCGACGCTCGAGCGGATTACCCTTCCCGACGACCTCGTCGCCAGGCTCGAAGGCAAGAGCTCCCTCGGCCGGCTCGGCCTCCTCATTCATTCGACAGCCGGCTTCATCGATCCCGGCTGGGACGGCCACGTGACGCTGGAGCTGTCCAACGTCGCGAATCTCCCGATCACGATCTACTACGGGATGAAGATCGGCCAGCTCTCGTTCGTCCAGCTCACCGAGCCGGCCGAGAGCCCGTACGGGAGCGCGTCGCTCGGCTCGAAGTACCAGGGACAGCGAGGCCCGACGCCGAGCCGCTACTGGAAGAATTTCGAGAACGAGCGCCACAAGTCGTCCGCCGAGGACGGGGCGCGATGAACGGGGACGGGAGAATCCTCGTCACCGGCGCCACCGGCTTCATCGGGCCGAAGATCGTGCACGCTCTCCGCGCAGCCGAGCTCCCCGTGCGCTGCCTCGTCCGGGATCCCGCGCGTGGGCGCCAGCTCGAGAGCTGGGGCTGCGAGCTCACCCGCGGCGACGTGAACGACCCCGAGAGCCTCCGGGCCGCGGCGGACGGATGCGAGCGCGTCGTCCATCTGGTCGCGATCATCCAGGGCAAACCCGAGCAGTTCGAGCGCGTCATGACCCAGGGCACCGAGAACGTCGTCGCCGCCGCGCAGGCCGCCGATGTGCGCCGGTTCGTCCTGATGAGCGCGCTCGGGGTCAACGAGCAGACGAAGGAGCAGGTGCCGTACTACCGCTCGAAGTGGGCGATGGAGCAAGCCGTCAAAGGCTCGGGGCTCGAGCATGTGATCTTCCGGCCGAGCTTCGTCTTCGGTCGTGATGGAGGCGTCTTGCCGCTGTTCGTCAGGCAGGTGCGCTGGTCGCCGATCGTCCCCATCCTCGGCCCTGGCACCCAGCGGATCCAGCCCATCTGGGTCGAGGACGTCGCCGCTTACTACGCGGCAGGCGTCGAGCGGCCCGAGGCAGCCAACCGGACGTTCGAGCTAGGCGGGCCCGACGTCGTAGACTGGAACGAGTTGTACGCCCGCATCAAGCGAGCGCTCGGCAAGCGTCGACCCACCGCGCACGTGCCGTTCTCCGTCGCGCGGGCCGGGGCCAAGGTCGCGCAGATCCTCCCGAAGCCACCGATCACGCCGGACCAGGTGACGATGCTCCAGGGCGGTGACAACGCCGCTTCGAACGACGAGGCGCGCCAGACGTTCGGACTGCCGCTCGTCCCACTGGACGAGCAGATCCACCGCGCCGTCGCCTGATCGCGCATCCGCGCAGCTGCGTTCGTCAACGGGCGCCTGCCTGCGGCGAAGCCGGGCTCTCCCCGGCTTCGGCACCAAACGACGCGCTGTGAAGGAGGGGGACTCGCGGGGGAACCATGGGTTCACCCGTGCTCAAAAGAGGAGGGCCGCCCGATCGGGCGGCCCTCGTTCCGGTAACCAGCGCTGGAGTAGCAGAGGCGCTTCCTGCCGGCTGAAGCCTCTCGAGGTTCAGCGGCGGCGCAAACGCGAGTCCCCTACGCGTGGCTATGGCGATTCCCCGTAGGTCCCGGGGACACGCCTCTACCCGCTGGTACCTCCACTGCCGGTACTGCTGGAATCTGTCACGTCCGGACCACCTCCTTTCCGCGGTAGCCGGAATGTAGCAGCGCCGGCGGCGGTCGAGGCGGCTATGGCAGAGGGTCGGTGAGGACGGTCGTGACCTCCAGCCCGCGATCGAGCGGGACCGTGACGCTGACGACCCCCGGATCCGCCTGCCGGGCGGCCGAGTACGCGCCGAGCGTCTCCGCGTGCGACAGCACGTTATCCGCGATCACGACCCCGCCAGGCTCCAGCTTTCCCCGCGCGAGCTGGAACAGCCCCTCGTAGTCGTCCTTTTCGGCGTCGAGGAAGACCGTGTCGTAGACGTCCTCGAGCACCGACAGCGTCTCGAATGCGTCGCCCTCGAGGAGGTCGGCCCACTCCTCGAGGCCCGCGTCTGCGATGTTGCGTCGCCAAGCGTCGATCTTGAGTGGATCCGCCTCGAGTGAGAGCACGTGCCCACCGAGGATGCGGACGCCTGCTGCCAACCAGATCGTCGAGTACCCGCGCGAGCCGCCGATCTCGAGGACTTCGCAGTCGACCTGCGGCGCCACGAACGAGAACAGGAACCGGCCGGTCGTTTGCTCGACCTGCCTCGCGCGCAAACCCCGCTCGACGCCGGCCTCGCGCTCGCGCCGATCCTCTTCCTCGAGGCGCGCGAGCACGGCGCGGACACGATCATCGAGCACGCCGCTAGCCTACTTCGCCCGAGGAGGACGTCTTTGTGCGACCGGCTACGAGACGTCGACCTTGACGATCCCCTCCTCGACGCGGACGGGAAACGTCTCCACGGGCTCGTAGGCCGGCAGCGACAACGGGCGGCCCGAGCGGATGTCGAACCGCGAGCCGTGCCGCGGACAAACGACGACGCACTCGTCGGGCTCCCAGTCGCCCTCGCAGAGAGGCCCGTCGTCGTGCGAGCAGCGGTCCTCGAGCGCGAACAGCTCACCGCCGCAGTTGTAGACGCCAACCGTGATCGTGCCGGCGGTGACGAGCTTGTACGTGTCGGGCGGAAGCTCATCGAGCGGCCCGACCTCGAGCTCAGCCATTTAGGCGGCGTCGTCGGCGTCGAGCTCAAGCTCTTCCGCCAGCGATCGCCACTCCTCCGGCAGCGGCGTCCCCTTCGCCCGGTTCAGCGCCACCTTGAGCACGCCGAGCCCGAGGATCGCGCACTTGAGCCGCACCGGCGTGAGCGGGATCCCGACCTCGTCGAGCAGCTCTTCCTTCGGCAGCTCCGCCACCTGCGCCGCGCTACGTCCCTTGACGAGCTCGGTCAGCATCGACGTCGCAGCCTGCGAGATCGCGCAGCCGCGTCCGACGAACGACAGATCCTCGATCGTGTCGCCGTCCGCGCCGAACTTGACGAACACGGATACTTCGTCGCCGCAGAGCGGATTCTGGCCTTCCGCGTGTGCGTCGGCGCCCTCCAGCTCCCCGTGGTTCCGCGGGTTCTTGTAGTGGTCGAGGATGACCTCGCGATACAGCTGGTCGAACTCAGTCATCCCGCTCCAGCGCCGGCAGAGCCGGCACCTCCGCTGCTGGGCGGCTCCGTCAAGCCTACGCCGCTCATCCCAGCAGCTGTCGCGCCCGATGCAGCCCGTTGACGAGCTGGTCGATCTCCTCGGGAACGGTGTAGAGGTAGAAGCTCGCGCGATTCGTCGCGACGACGCCGAGCTTGGCCATCAGCGGCTGACAGCAGTGGTGACCGGCGCGAATGGCGATTCCCTCGAAGTCGAGGATCTGCGCGACGTCGTGCGGATGGTGCGGCTCGAGGTTGAACGAGATGATCCCGGCGCGGCGCTCGACGGGCGGCCCGTAGGCGATCAGCTCGGGCATCTCCGCGAGGCGGTTGAGCGCGTACGCCGTCAAGTCGTGCTCGTGCTGCTCGATCGCGTCGAGGCCGATCTCCGTCAGGTAATCGATCGCGGCACCGAGCCCGACCGCCTCGGCCATCGGCGCGGTCCCTGCCTCGAACTTGTGCGGTAGCTCACCCCACGTGGTCGAGTCGTAGCCGACCTTGCGGATCATGTGGCCGCCGGTCAGGAAAGGATCCATCGCCTCGAGCAGCTCCGTTCGGCCCCAGAGGAAGCCAGCGCCGCTCGGCCCGAGCATCTTGTGCCCGGAGACCGCCAGGAAGTCGACGCCGAGCGCCTGCACGTCGATCGCCCGATGCGGCGCACCCTGCGCCGCATCACAGACCATGATCGCGCCACGCGAGTGCGCCCAGGCGGCAAGCTTCTCGACTGGATTCACTGTGCCGAGCGAGTTGGAGACGAGGCCCGCGGCAACGACCTTGACGCTTCCCGCACCGACAGTCTCGTCGAGCAGGTCGAGGCGGAGCTCGCCCTGGTCGTCGAGCGGCAGCATCCGGAAGTCAGCGCCCGTCTTGCCCGCGACGTACTGCCACGGGACGAAGTTCGAGTGGTGCTCGAGCTCCGTGACGAGGACGACGTCGCCCGGACCGAGGTTCTTGAGGCCCCACGCGTAGGCGACGAGGTTGATCCCTTCAGTCGCGTTCCGTACGAAGATGATCTCACGGGCGTGCGGCGCGTTCACGAACGCCCGAGCCTTCTCGCGGGCGGTCTCGAGCGCCTCGGTCGCGCGCTCCGCCAGCTGGTAGACGCCACGGTGGACGTTCGCGTACGAGGTCTCGTAGAACCGCGTCATCGCGTCGAGCACCTGCCGCGGCTTCTGCGAGCTCGCCGCCGAGTCGAGGAAGGCGAGCGGCTTCCCGTGGAACTCCTGTTCGAAGATCGGGAAGTCGGCGCGGAGCTTCCGCGCGTCCAGGCTCGGCTTGGCCGTTACCGCCACGAAGCCATCGTACCGACGGCCTCAGGAGACCCGCGCGAACGCCGCCGCGCGCCAGATCCGCCCGCGGCGCTCGGCCACGACGCGAAAGCCGGCGCGCTCGACCACCGCGCGCATCGCCTCGGGCGGGTGCGCGTACGACCTGAACTGCTGCCGCATCAGCTTCAGAACGAGGTTCATGCCGGCAACGACGAGACGAGCGAGTGCGTGCCCAGGTGGATGACTGAAGACGAGCAAACGGCCCGTCCGGCGCGCCGCCATGCCCAGGAGCGCTTCGTAGTCCGGATAGCAGCAGACCACGCGATGGAGGACGACAACGTCGGCGCCGTCCACGTCCTCGCGAACGAAATCGCCGATCCGGCGCTCGCTGCGCCCTTCGAGACCAAGCTCGTGGGCAAGCGCAGCGGCCGCCTCCTCGTACTCCGGCGACAGCTCGACGTTAGTCGTCCGCGCCGCCCCCGCCTTCAGCAGCTCCAGCTGGATCGCGCCGACGCCGCCGCCCGCCTCGAGCGCCGTCGCGCCCTCGATTCCCTGCGCGATAGCCTGGTCAGCGAGCCAGCGACCGGTGTCGTCGAGACCCTTGCGCCTGTACTTCCGCGCGTCGCGCTGTGCGAGCTTCCGGCCGAAGAAGCGGCCGTAGACGGAGGGCGTGCAGCAGCTCACGCGCCGGAAGTCTACGCACGCGGGAGCGGCTGCTCCGCCAACGGCTCTTCAAAGGGCCCAGTCTGACCCAGCCGTCGTCGTTGACGTCCCTGGTCGAAGTCGACGTACCGTTCGAGGACGACCGGAGGGCTCTTGTCCGTGAAGTAGACCTTTGCCAAGCACAGCATCGGGCCCCACATCGAAAGCGAAATCGCAAATCCGTCTCGTGCTTCGGTACAGACGAGGGAATGGCTCGTGAACTTTGGACCGAACTACGCCTGCGGAATGCGCGCCTCGAGGGCCGCGCCCAGGACCTCGCGCACCGGCTCGAGCTCGATCCGGTCGAGGATGTCCTGGAAGAAGCCGCGCACGATCAGCCGCTCGGCGACGTGGCGCGGCATCCCGCGCGCCATGCAATAGAAGAGCTGCTCTCTGTCCACCTGGCCCAGCGTCGCGCCGTGGGTGCAGCGGACGTCGTTCGCGAGGATCTCGAGCCCCGGGATCGAGTCCGCATGCGCCTTCGGCGACAGCATCAGGTTGCGGTTCTCCTGGTAGGCGTTCGTCTTCTGCGCGTCCTTCTCGACGCGGATCATCCCGCGCCAGACCGCCGTCGCCGTGTCGCGGAGCGCACCCTTGAAGGCGAAGTCCGAGGTCGTGTTCGGCGCGATGTGCTCCTGGAACGTGTCGTAGTCGAGGTGCTGCGTGCCGTCGGCGAAGTACGCGCCTGTCACGCGCGAGGTCGCGCCCGGCCCGGCGAGGTCGTTCTGGATCCGGATCTTCCCCTTCTTCGAGCCGAAGCCGCCGGCGACCCAGTCGAGCTCGGCGTCGCGCCCGACGCGCGCGTGATGCGTGGCGAAGTTCCACGTCTCGCGCGAGTAGTTCTGCAGCGAGACGTACTCGAACTTGGCGCCGTCGCCGACGAAGAGCTCGCAGACGGCGTTGGAGTAGCCCGAGAGCTCTGGGGATGCCGAGGCGTATTCCTCGATCAGCGAGAACTGCGAGCCGGGCTCGGCGATCACGAGCAGCCGCCAGAAGAGCGAGCCGCCCTCGACGGCGTTCGCGATCCGCACGTAGAGCGGCTTGTCGAGCACGACGCCCTTCGGCACGTGGACGAGCAGGCCGTGCTGCCAGAGCGCGGCGTTGTGCGCCGCGAACTTCTCGTCGGTGCCGACGAGCGAGCCGAGCCTCTGATGACTCTCGTCGAGCGGCGCGAACGTGACCCCTTCGGGCGCGCGCTCGATCTCGATCCCGCCCTCGCTGACCGACGCGAGGCCGGTAACGTCGACGTCCAGCATCGTCTCGAGCTTTGCGACGCCCGAAGCGCCATTGGCCGAGAAGGCGTCGGGATCGAACCCCGCGAGATCCGTGAAGCGCCACGGCTCGTCGGACGTCGTCGGCAGCGGGAGCGCGCGGTAGCGCTCGAGCAGATCAGGTCTAGCCACGAGGCGCATACCTCCGGTGCAGGATCAGCGTATTGCCGTCGGGGTCCTTGAAGAAGCCCATATGGCAGACGCCGGTGTCGTCGGTCTCGCCGATGAATTCGACGCCGGCGGCCTCGAGCTCCTTCCGGGCCTGCTCGACGTCCGGAACGCGGATCGCGAAGCCCGCGGTGTTCGGAACGAACGTCTCGCCGTCTCGCTCCGGGTTCCAGAACGAGAGGCGGTGGTGGAGCATCAGGTCGTTGCCGTCCGGGTCGCTGAAGAACGCCATGTGGCAGACGCCCGTGTCGAGGATCTCGCCGTGGAACTCGACGCCCTTCGCCTCGAGCTCCTTGCGCGCCTGCTCGACGTCGTCGACGTGCAGGGCGAGGTGCGCATTCTTTTGCGGCTGGAACGGCACGCCGAGCCGCTCCGGCTCCCAGATCCCGAAACAGGTCTGCCCGACCCAGAACTCGTACTGAGACGTCCCATCGCGCCGAAGGCCGAGCGTCTCGATGTAGAAGCTCGCGGTGCGGTCGGCGTCCCGCGACGGCACTGCGACGAAATCGACCTTCTCGATTTGCACGCTTAGCCGACGGACCCTTCCATTTGCAGCTGGATCAGCCGGTTCATCTCGACGGCGTACTCGAGCGGAAGCTCCTTGGTGATCGGCTCGACGAAGCCGGAGACGATCATCGCCGACGCCTCGGACTCGGAGAGACCCCGGCTCATCAGGTAGAAGAGCTGCTCCTCGCCGATCTTCGACACGGTCGCCTCGTGGCCGATCTCGACCTCGCTCTCGTCGATCCGGATGTACGGGTACGTGTCGGAGCGCGACTGCTCGTCGAGGATGAGCGCGTCGCACACGACCTTCGAGCGCGAGCCCGTAGCGCCCTTCGCCACCTCGAGCAGCCCGCGGTAGCCGGCGCGGCCGCCGTTCTTCGAGATCGACTTGGACGTGATCACCGAGGAGGTCTGCGGTGCCACGTGCACCGCCTTCCCGCCCGCGTCCTGGTGCTGACCCTGGCCGGCGAACGCGATCGAGAGCACCTCGCCGTGCGCGCCCTTGCCCATCAGCCAGATCGCCGGGTACTTCATCGTCAGCTTCGAGCCGAGGTTGCCGTCGACCCACTCCATCGTCGCGTTCTCGTAGGCGACGGCGCGCTTGGTGACGAGGTTGTAGACGTTCGTCGACCAGTTCTGGATCGTCGTGTAGCGGCACCGGCCGCCCGGCTTGACGACGATCTCGACGACCGCCGAGTGGAGCGAGTCGGTTGAGTAGATCGGCGCCGTGCAGCCCTCGACGTAGTGCACGTACGCGCCCTCGTCGACGATGATCAGCGTGCGCTCGAACTGGCCCATGTTCTCCGCGTTGATGCGGAAGTAGGCCTGGAGCGGCATCTCGATCTTGACGCCCGGCGGCACGTAGATGAACGAGCCACCGGACCACACGGCCGAGTTCAGCGCCGCGAACTTGTTGTCGTTCTGCGGGATGATCGTCCCGAAGTACTGCTTGACGATGTCCTCGTGCTCGCGCAGGCCCGAGTCCATGTCGAGGAAGAGGACGCCCTGCTTCTCGAGCTCTTCCTGGAGCTTGTGGTAGACGACCTCGGACTCGTACTGCGCGCCGACGCCGGCGAGGAACTTCTTCTCGGCCTCCGGGATGCCGAGCTTGTCCCACGTGTCCTTGATGTCCGCGGGCAGATCATCCCAGTTCGAGGCCTGATTCTCGGTCGGCTTGATGTAGTAGAAGATGTTCTCGAAGTCGATGCCCGTCACGTCGCCGCCCCACATGGGAAGCGGGCGGGCGAGGAAGTACTCCAGGCTCCTGTGCCGGAACTTCCGCATCCACTCGGGCTCGTTCTTGTGCGACGAGATCGCGTCGATCAGCTCGTGCGAGAGCCCGCGCCCGGACTTGAAGAAGTAGTCCTCCGGAACGCTGAAGCCGTACTTGATCTCGTAGTCGGAGCCGATCCCGCTGACGATCTCACTCTCGGTCTGACTCACGAGGACTCACCTCCTACCTGCTCCGGCATGAATGCCTCGTACCCTTCGGCCTCCAGCTTATGCGCGAGCTCGGCGCCGCCTTCCTCCACGATACGCCCACCGACGAAGACGTGGACGAAGTCCGGCGTGATGTAGTTGAGGATCCGCTGGTAATGCGTGATCACGAGCGCGCCCATCTCGGGCGAGACGAGCGACTTGACCCCTTCGGCGACGACTCGCAGGGCGTCGATGTCCAGCCCGGAGTCGGTCTCGTCCAAAACCGCGATTCGGGGCTTCAGCATCGCCATCTGCAGGATCTCGACGCGCTTCTTCTCGCCGCCGGAGAACCCGTCGTTGACGTACCTCGACGCGAGCTCGCGGGAAACCTTCAGCCCGTCCATCGCCTCCAGGACTTCCTTGCGGAACTGCGGGATCGGGATCGGGTCGTCCTCGCCCCCGTTCTTGGCCTTCCGGATCGCGTTGATCGCGCTTCGCAGGAAGTTCGTAACGGTGACGCCGGGGATCGCGTGCGGGTACTGGAACGCGAGGAAGAGGCCGCGCTGGGCGCGCTCGTCGGCGCCGAGCTGGGTCACGTCCTCACCCTCGAAGAAGATC
>WNGA01005496.1_pt1 | contig 21756 bp, 26 predicted proteins | sample 5400061 | NCBI WGS metagenome assembly WNGA01 (sample SAMN13153366, study PRJNA577476) | soil metagenome | isolation source: 100 cm soil or saprolite under grassland replicate 2 | place: USA:California | collected 2016-06-15
ACAAGCGGGCCGATCACCGCGCCGGCCGTGTCCATGGCGCGGTGGTAGCCGAAGCTCGCGCCGAGCAGGCGGGGCGGAGTCGAGTCGCGGATGAGCGCGTCGCGCGGTGCGGTGCGGGCAGCCTTCCCGGCCCGGTCGACGAGACGTGCGCCCAGGACGATTCCCCACGCGTTCGCCGCCGCCAGGAGCGGCCGCGAGACGGAGGTGAGCGTGTAGCCGGCGACGATCCAAGGCTTGCGCCGCTCGCCGGCCCGGTCGGAGAGCCAGCCCGCGATCCCGCGCAGCCCGACGGCGACCCCCTCGGCGATTCCTTCGATCACCCCGACGACGGCGAACGAGGCGCCGAGCACGGAGCGCAGGAACAGGGGCACGATCGGATACGCGAGCTCGCTTCCGAGGTCGTTGGCGAACGAGATCCAGCCGAGCGCGCGGACGTTCTGCGGCAGCTCGCGCCGTGCCGCTGCAATGCGCGCGACTCCGATCAGGAGTAGAGGGCCTCGATCTCGGCCGCGAAGTGCTCCTGGCAAACGCGACGCTTGAGCTTGAGCGTCGGCGTCACCTCTCCGTCCTCCGCGCTGAAGTCTCGGGGAAGGATCGTGAACCGCTTGATCTGCTCGTAACGGGAGAGATCGCGGTTGACGTCGTCGACCACGCGTTGCACCTGCGCCTCTGCATCGCCGGCCGGCTCGCCGTCCGCGAGAGTGATGAGCGCGGCGATGTACGGGCGCCGGTCGCCGACGACGAGTGCCTGCGAGACGATCGGATGCGTCTTGAGCGCGTTCTCGAGGTTCTGCGGTGCGACGTTCTTGCCGCCGGCCGTGACGAGGATGTCCTTCTTGCGGTCGGTGATGGTGAGGAAGCCGTCCTCGTCGAGGTGGCCGAGGTCGCCCGAACGCAGCCACCCGTCGCCGGGTAGCACCTCACGCGTCGCCTCCTCGTCCTTGAAGTAGCCGGCGAAGATCGTCTCCGTTTTGATCAGGAGCTCGCCGTCGTCCGCGACGCGCAGCTCGACGCCCGGCAGAGCGGCGCCGACGGTGCCGAAGCGGTAGCGCGACGGGCGGTTCACCGTCGCGGCCGTCGTGCACTCGGTAAGCCCGTAGCCCTCGAGGATGAGCACGTCGAGAGTGTGGAAGAACTCGATGATCTCCTTGGCGAGCGGCGCACCGCCCGAGACGCCGATGCGGAGATTGCCTCCGAGGCCTGCCTTCACCTTGGAATAGACGAGCCGATCGGCCAGTCGATGCCGGAGCGCGAGCCTGCGCGGAACGGGCCTCTCCGCCTGGCGCAGCTCGCTCACCTGGCGTCCGACGCGCAGGGACCAGTCGATGAGCCGCCGCCTGAGGCCGGTCGCCTCCGCGAACTTCGTCGTCACGCCGGTGTGCACCTTCTCGTACACGCGCGGCACGCTCGGGAGGACCGTCGGCCGGACGGCCGGCAGCGCCGCCGCGACGGCATACGGGTCCGGGCAGAACGCGACGGTGTAGCCGCTGTGTGCCCCCAGCAGCACCATGAAGCGGCCGAAGTTGTGTGCGAGGGGCAGGTACAGGAGCATCACGTCGCCGCGCACGGTGAAGTCCTCGACCTGCCGGACCTCTTCCGCCATGGCGTAGTAGTTGCGGTGACGGATCATGCAGGCTTTCGGTGGGCCGGTCGTGCCCGAGGTGTAGATGAACGTGTACAGGTCATCCTCCGTGATCGCCGACGTGGCCTCTTCGACGGCTCGCGGATTCTCCGCAGCATGCTCGCGGCCGCGTGCCCGTAGCTCGTCGAGGTCGGCGAACGTCAGCACGTGCGCGAGCTCGAGGCCGTTCAGCTTGCCGCGCTGCGCCTCGTCCTCGCAGAGCACGCCGATCGCCTCGGAATGTTCGATCACGTAGGCGCAGTCCTTCGGCGAGCTGTTCATGTAGATCGGCGCGGCCACGGCTCCGATCAGTCCGAGGGCGAAGTCGAACAGCACCCACTCGAGCCGCGTCGAGCCCAAGATGGCGAAGGCGTCACCCTTCCGGATGCCGAGGGCCGCCAGTCCGTGTGCGATCTCGTCGACCGCGCGGCTCGCCTCGGCCCAGGAAACCTCGCGCCACTCCTCGCCCTCCTGGACGAGGTAGGCGGGCCCCGTATTGGCCGCTACGGCGTCCTGCCAGAGTCGGGCGATGGTCCGCATCCCCGTCGTGGTCTTCGTCGCCACCGACCTCATCGTAGTCCGGCAGGAATGAGGAGCCGAACGGTGAATCAGCCCGGTCCCGATAATTTACGTCGGTGCCAGACTGAGGTCTGGCACCGGCTAACATTCAAAGGGCGGCCCTATGCGCACCATCTGGAACGGATCGATCTCTTTCGGCCTGGTCAACATCCCGGTTGGCCTGGCTCTCGCGACGACGCCGAAGGCGAAGCAGTCGGACGTCAGCTTCCGCACGCTTCACCGCGAGTGCAAGACGCCGATTCGCCAGAAGCGCTGGTGCCCCACACACGAGCGTGAGGTCGGCCCGGACGAGATCGTCAAGGGCTGGGAGGTCGCCAAGGGCGAGTTCGTGATCGTCGAGGACGCCGATCTCGAGGCGATCGCCCAGCACGACGATTCTCGTTCGATCGACATCACGAGGTTCGTGGATCTCGAGGAGGTCGACCCGGTCTACCTCGACCGCACCTACTACCTCGCCCCGGCGGCAGCGCCGGCTCAGCGCCGTCCCTACGTGCTGCTGCTCGAGGCGATGAAGCAGGCGGGCATGGGTGGCATCGGCCGCTTCGTTCTGCGCGGATCGGAGTACTTCTGTCTGATCCGGCCGAAGGGCGACGCGCTCGCCCTCGAGACGCTCTTCCTCGCGGAGGACGTGCGGTCGCAGGCCGAGATCGAGGAGGCGGTGGCCGGGACCGAGGTCAAGGACCCCGAGCTCAAGCTCGCTCAGCAGGTGATGGAGAGCCTGGTCGGCGAGTTCGACCCCTCCGAGCTCGAGAGCGAATACCGCAGCAACCTGCGTGCGATGCTCGAGGCGAAGCTCTCCGGCCAGGAGATCGCGAAGCCGGAGCCGGTACCCGAGACGCCTGTCGTCGACCTGATGGAGGCGCTGAAGCGGAGCGTTGCCGAGGCGAAGGATCGCAAGACGCCTGCTGCCTCGTCCAAGAAGAAGGCCGCCCCGAAGAGTGGCTCGACTACGCGCGCACGCCGCGCTCCTGCGCGCAAGTCGGCGTAGAACGCGCGAGTCACCGCCGCCACCAAAGCCGCACGCTAAGGCACGCGAAGCGGCCTTAGCGGGAGGCGAACTACCGCGGGCGGGGAGGCTTCAGCCCCACCGCCCGCGCGTCGGAATGAAACCGCCTAGATCGCTCTTGGGCGAGCAACCTGTCGTGCGCGGAGGCGGGACCGCGTCCCGCCGGGAGCGCTAGAAACCATCCGCCTTGCCGAGCCAAACAAAGAGGGAGCCCCACCGAAGGGGGCCTCCCGGCGCGCCACTAGTGGCGCGCCGGCATCACACCTAGCGCCTCGAGCTGTGCCTGGAACAGCGTCTTGTCGATCTTGCCCTGGTAGATGGGCACCCCTTCTTCGACGCAGACGCGGATGACCTCTTGGCGGTCGATCCCGAGTTCCTTGGACAGCTCCTCGGGCGTGAGGTGGTTCGCCATTGACGCTCCTCTCTCGTTCACGAAAAAACCCGCCGGCGCGGTGCGCTCAGCGGGCTAGTTCGAACCTCCGAATGTCGATGCCGCTGAAGGGCGTCCGGATGCGCTATTTCGTCGGCGGGAGCGGGCCGCCCCTCGTGCTCGTCCACGGGCTCGGGGGCGCGGCGGCGAACTGGACGGAGCTCGCTCCTCTGCTCGCCCGCAGGCATCGTCTCCTCGTCCCGGATCTGCCCGGGCACGGCGGCTCGACGGCGCTGCCCGGCGTCGCCGGCCTCGAGCCCTTCGCGGACCGGGTCGCGCTCGTCGCCGAGCGCGAAGGGATGCTGCCGGCCCCCGTCGTCGGCCACTCGCTCGGCGGGCTGATCGTGCTCCGGCTCGCTCTCAGCCGGCCGCACGACGTCCGAGCGCTCGTCCTGGCCGGCGCCGCCGGACTCAGCACCGGCGGCTTCTGGGGACGGCAGCTCATGACCGTGGTCGCGACCGTCCGGCCCGGTCGCTTCGCGGCTCGCCACCGGAGATGGATCTCACGCTCGCGGTTGCTGCGACGGCTCGTCTTCGGCTTCGTCTCGGTCGCGGATCCGGCGGGGCTCACACTGGAAGCGGTCGAGGGCTTCCTGGCAGGACAGCTTCTGCACACCGACGTGCGCAGCGCCTGGCGGGCCCTCCGTGCCGACGATCCGCGTCAGGAGCTCGAGACGATCACCTGCCCTGTGCTCGTCCTCTGGGGCGGGGAGGACGTGCAACTCCCGCTCGACGATGCATTCGAGTACACGCGGCGCCTCGGGGCGCGCCTGCGCGTCATCCCGGGCTGCGGTCACCTCCTGATCGGCGAGTGTCCTGACACCTGTGCCAGGGCGATCGCCGATTTTCTAGGCGACTGCGGCCTCGAAGGGTACGACCTCCGCGCCTGACTCGGCCGGCGGCGGCGACAGGAACTCGACGCTGTGCGCGACGACCTCGACCTCTCGGCGCTTCTTGCCGTCGTTGTCGTCCCACGTGCGGCTCCGGAGGCGTCCTTCGACGCCTACGCGGCGACCTTTGACAAGAAAGCGCTCGCATAGCTCGGCCTGGCGATCCCAAGCGGTGATGCGCAAGAAGTCAGCTCCTCCGTCCTTGCTGCGTCGGTCGACAGCCAGCAGGAAGTTGGCCACCTTCTTCTCCTCGGCAAGCTCCTTCAGCTCCACGTCGGTGGCCAGGTTGCCGGTCAGAATCACGCTGTTCACGTTTTCCTCCTCGTTGTCGGTGTCGGCAACGTAGCCCGAAAACCTCGGCGGGTCTGTGCCGAAAGTGGCTACTCTGTGAGCCGCCCCGGGGTGTGGCGCAGCCTGGTAGCGCGCTCCGTTCGGGTCGGAGAGGTCCCCAGTTCAAATCTGGGCACCCCGATGGAAGGGCCTCGCGTTGGCGGGGCCCTCGCTCTTTCAAGCGTTAGGGTCGTCGGAACGTTCGAGGCCTCGATGTCGACGAGGACTTGTGCGACGAGAACGTCTCAACCGGCCTTGTAACACAGTGTTACTTGAGTCCGGTGTAGCGGCAATCGCGGTACGCCTGGCACGAACGGGGCACCGACCGGCCTAGTAACACTGTGTCACTTGGTCAATCGGCGCTGCGGATGCGACGGTCGGTCAGGCCGAGAAGGAACAACACGGCACTGAACGCCGAGCTCGCTGCGATCAGCGTTCGCGGCGCGGCGAGCCCCGGCAGCGCGGGCCAGATGCCCAGGCCGGCCGGGAGCAGGCCGATCGAGCCGAACCAGTCCATGCTGATCACCCGGGACAGCATGTGCTGCGGCACGCGCTGCATGACCATCATGTCCCAGAGCGTGATCGCAAAGCCGACGCAGAACCCCCGTCCGACCTGGAGCGCGGCGGCCGCCGAAAACCAGGGCGAGAGACCCATCAGCACCCCCAAGATGCAGTTGACCCCAAAGAGCGAGTAGATCAGCGCGCCGCGCCGCCGCTCCGGCGCAATCTGCCCGAGCGCGACCGAGCCGAGGCTCGGCTCCTCGACCAGCAACGGCAGGATTCCGCCGAATGCAGGCTGGAACCGTCCGCTGCCGAGCCCGTGCAGCGCAACGAAGACGATCAGCAGGCCGAAGCCGAGGTGTCCCGAGGCGTCCACCGCTCCAAGGCCTGCGATGACCACGGCGCGCGCGACGTCCGAGCCGATCAGCAGGAGTCGCCTCGACTAGCGGTCGGCGAGCACACCGCCGATCAGGAGCGTGGCGAGCAGCGCCAGCGCGTCCACCAACAGCACGATCCCGAGCGAACTCGCCTCGTGCGTGAGCGTGAACGCGCGCCAGCCGAGTGCAACGGAGGAACGCCGTGTCGCCGATCTGTGACACGGTCTGCCCGCTCCAGAGCAAACGGAAATCGCGGTGTCGCAGCGCCTCGAGGACTCGCAGTCGCGGCGGAGCGCTCACCGAAGCAAGGCTATTCTGCCGTCATGCCGGATCGGATTCGCGTTGCCTGCGTGCAGATGACGAGTCGGGCGGACAAGGCTGCAAACCTTGAAACGGCCGACCGCCTCGTCGCGCAAGCTGCGTCCACGGGCGCCGACCTGGTCGTCCTGCCCGAGAAGTGGAACGCGATCGGCGACGCGGCGGTGTCGCATGTGACGGCGGAGCCACTCGAGGGCGGTGAGTCGGTGTCGGCCATGTCCGACTGGGCGCGCCGCCACGGAATCACGCTCGTCGGCGGGTCGATCACGGAGCGCCGCGAGGGTCGCGACAAGCTTTCGAACACCTGCGTCGTTTTCGACCCGGAGGGGCAAACCGTCGCCGTCTATCGCAAGATCCACCTCTTCGACGTCGAGGTCGGCGGCGTCGTCTACCGCGAGTCGGAGGCGGAGGAGCCAGGGGAGGAACCCGTCGTGGCGGAGGTCGAGGACTGGAGGATCGGCCTGACCGTCTGCTACGACGTCCGCTTCCCGGAGCTGTATCGCATCCTGGCACTCGAGGGCGCCGAGCTCGTGACCGTCCCTGCGCACTTCACCACGCCGACGGGCAAGGACCACTGGCACGTTCTTCTGCGGGCCCGGGCGATCGAAAACCAGCTCTACGTCGCCGCGGCCGCCCAGATCGGCGAGACGCTGCCGGGTAAGCCCGCGTACGGACGCTCCCTGATCGCCGACCCGTGGGGAACGGTGGTCGCTCAGGCGCCGGACGAGCAGACCGTGATCGCCGCGGAGCTCGACCGCACGCGTCTCCGCGAGATCCGCACGAAGCTCCCGTCGCTCGCGAATCGCCGGCCGGGTGCGTACCGGTGGCCGACGCCGGTCTGACGCACGGCGTCTGGCTCGCGCGCGTCCCCGACCTCGTCACCGACTGCGCCGACGAGTGGGGGCTGCGCCTCGGCGAGGCGTACGTCGCCGGAGCGGCCGGCTACACAGCCCGCGCCGAGCTCCAGGACGGCACCCCGGCCGTCCTCAAGCTGATCTTCCCCCACCGCGAGTCCGAGCACGAGGCCGAGGCACTCAAGTTGTGCGACGGCAACGGTGCCGTTCGCCTCTTCGCCTACGACGAGGAGCGCCGGGCGATGCTGATCGAGCGCTGCGAGCCGGGAACGCTGCTCGCCAAGATCGAGGCCGATGAGGCGCTCGACGTGCTGATCGGGCTCCTGCCGCGTCTGTGGAAGCGGGCCGACGAGCCGTTCCGCCCTCTCGCCGAAGAGGCGATGTGGTGGGTCGAGTACCTGCCGACCGAATGGGAGCGCGCGGGGCGGCCCTTCGAGCGGCGGCTCATCGAGGCAGCGATCGACGCGCTGCAGACGCTGTCCGTCTCGCAAGGGGAGCAGGTCTTGCTGCATCAGGACCTGCACGGCGACAACGTGCTTGCCGCGCAGCGCGAGCCGTGGCTGGTGATCGACCCGAAGCCGCTCGTCGGCGAGCGCGAGTTCAGCGTTGCGCCGATCGTTCGCGACTCCGAGTTTGGGCACAGCCGGCGCGACGCCCTTCACCGCCTCGATCGGCTGACCTCGGAGCTCGGGCTCGACCGCGAGCGTGCGCGCGGCTGGACGATCGGGCAAACCGTCGCGTGGGCATTCGACAGCACGTACATCCGCACACACCTCGACACCGTGCGCTGGCTGCTGGAGGCCGGCCGATGACCGTGCGCGCCGTCCTCTTCGACGTCGACTTCACCCTCTGCCGTCCCGGCCCCGAACTGTCCGCGGAGCGCTACGAGCGCATAGCCGGCCGTCACGGCGTCCGGCTCGACATCGGCCGCTACGACGAGGCGCGCGAGGCGGCCGTGCTCAACCTGAAGCGCCACCCGGAGCTGCTGCACGACGAGGGCATCTGGCACAGGTTCACCGAGGAGATCTTTCTCGGGATGGGCGGGCCGGCGGAGTTCGCGTCCGAGTGTGCGACGGAGATCGAGCGCGGCTGGGAGGTGGCCGAGAATTTCGAGCTGTTTGAGGACGCGCTGCCGGTGCTCGAAGAGCTCCGCGCCATGGGCGTCAAGGTCGGGCTCGTCTCGAACGGGATCCGCGACCTGACGGAGTTCGTCTCACATCACCGCCTCGACGTGGACGCGATCGTGGACTCGCGCTCCCATGGCCGCGTCAAGCCGCACCCCACGATCTTCCAGTCGGCCCTTGAAGCACTCGGCGTCGCGCCCGCCGAAGCGGTCATGGTCGGAGACTCGCTCGAGGAAGACGTCGAAGGCGCGCGCGCCCTCGGGATGCGAGCGATCCTGATCGACCGGGACGATCGTCATCCCGACGTGGAGGAGCGGCTGACCGACCTCTACGGTCTGCCCGCCGCGTTGGGACTCAGCCGTCCAGGTTGACGGCCGTTACGATCGGCGCATGCCTGCCTGGTTGATCTGGGCGATTGTCGCAGTGCTCCTGACGGTCGGCGAGATCTTCACGCCCGGGATGTTCTTTCTCGGGCCGATCGCGCTCGCAGCTGTCGCCGCCGGCATCGTCGCCGCTGTTGAGCTCGGAGCGGTCATCCAGCTGCTCGTCTTCATTGCGGGCTCGGTGGCCTCCGTTTGGATCCTCCGGCCGATCGCGCGGCGTCATCTCCACATGCCGGCGGCCCTGCGCACGGGGACGGCGGCACTGGAAGGCGCAAAGGGTTTTGTCGTCCAACGTGTGGACGCCACCGGCGGCCGTGTCCGCATTGGAGGGGAAGAATGGTCGGCGCGCGCGTACATTGAGGACCAGGTCATGGAGCCAGGCACGCGCGTTGAGGTAGTCAAGATCGAAGGCGCCACGGCGCTCGTCTACGAATAGAGGTGAAGGAATGACCGCTGGTCTCATCGTGCTCCTTGCAATCGCGGCACTCGTTCTGTTAACGCTCGCGCGCACGATTCGCATCATCCCGCAGGCACGGGCGGGAGTTGTCGAGCGTCTTGGTCGCTATTCGCGCACGCTGACGCCCGGGCTCGCGATCGTCGTCCCGTTCGTCGACCGCGTGCGAGAGATGATCGATCTCCGCGAGCAAGTCGTGTCGTTCGACCCACAGCCGGTCATCACGGAGGACAACCTCGTGGTGAGCATCGATTCCGTCATCTACTTCCAAGTGACCGAACCGAAATCGGCCACGTATGAAATCGCGAACTACATCCAGGCCATCGAGCAGCTGACGGTAACGACCCTACGGAACGTGATCGGCGGCATGTCACTCGAGAAGACCCTAACGTCGCGCGACAACATCAACGCCCAGCTCCGAGGGGTGCTCGACGAGGCGACGGGGAAGTGGGGCATCCGCGTCAATCGGGTGGAGCTGAAGGCAATCGATCCGCCACCGTCGATCCAGGACTCGATGGAGAAGCAGATGCGCGCCGAGCGGGACAAGCGTGCCGCCATCCTCACGGCCGAAGGGGTGAAGCAATCGCAGATCCTGACCGCGGAGGGGGAGAAGCAGAGCGCGATCCTGCGCGCCGAGGGCCAGAGAGAGGCATCGATCCTGCAAGCGGAGGGTCAAGCCAAGGCGATCGACACGGTTTTTCGCGCGATCCACGAGGGCGACGCGGATCCGAAGCTCCTCGCGTATCAGTACCTGCAGGTGCTGCCGCAGATCGCCCAGGGCGAGTCGAACAAGGTCTGGATCATCCCGAGCGAGGTCACGCAGGCTCTAGGGCAGCTCACGTCCGCGCTGCCGGGCGGCAATGCGAGGGAGCGGGAGAGCTAGGAGCCGGAGCCGATTAGAGCCGAGATGTCGACGACCTGGGTCGCCGGCGGCGGCTGGATCTTGACCTTGACGCCGAACGCGTAGAGCTCCTCCGTCATCGTCATGGTGAACGCGCCGCCGACCGGGGTGTTGAACGACATATCGATCTTCAGCCGCCGGACGCGGCCCTGGTCGTCGATCCACGCTTCCGCCGGATACGAGTCGATCCCGGTCAGCTTTCTGACCTGGTCGAGCGGCTTGCGCAGTTCCTTGTAGTCGTTCGCGAGCCGGTCGAGGTCGACGTCGAGCGTGTAATGGGTCGTGAAGACGCCACGAACGCGGTCGTAGCCGACGACGTCGGCGTCGCTCGAGGCCATCAGCATGCGCAGCGTCTGAGAGGGGTCGGCCTGGTTTGCATTGATGATCGCCCCGAGGTCGACGCCCGCCTTGTCCGCAAGCTTGGCGAGATCCATCTTCACCCACTTTCCGGAAACAGGCGCCTTGAAAAGGGGCGAGCGCATGTACATGACGAGGCCGTTGCGTCCATCGAAGATCATGTCCATGCTCGGATCCGCTCCGAGCTGAGCCCGCAGCTCGCCCGGGAGTGTGAACTTCATCTTCATGGCGCCCGACTTCGACCGGCCGTCGAAGACGCCGCTCCCGCTGAACGACATCCCACCGACGCCTTCAGCGCTCATCGTGGCGGTGAAGGCGACGCGGGCAGACGTCGAATCGGCGGTCTTGTTTGCCGCGTTCGCCACCGGGTCGAACGACAGCGTGTCGCCACCGCAGCCGACGAGCGCCGCCGCGCAGATGGCGAGGGAAAGCACGGAAAGGAGGCGGCGCAGAGTCATCCGACTCTGAAATCGACTCGGCCGGAAAGAGGCGCTATCCCTCGAACGAGGCGAGCTCTGTGCGCCAGCGTTCCGTGTGCTCCCCGAGGCCGGGTGCCGCTGCGGTCGAGGGCGGCTCGCCGTACCGTGCCGCCGCCTCGTCGAGCGTCGACACGGGCCCGGCCATCACATCCTCGCCGCCAAACAGCTCCAGCCATTCGGCGAGCGGCCGCGTCCTTAGGACCGCCGCGAGCTCGGCGGCCAGCGCCTCCTGATCCTCGTCGAAGTGTCGCTCCACGAGATCGGTACGCCCGAGCAGCTCGCAGAGCCGCGACCAGAACTTCGGCTCGAGCGCCGCGACCGTGACGAACCGACCGTCCGCCGTCCCGTAGAGGCGGTAGCAGGCGAGGCCACCGGTCAGTGTCCGCTCCGGTTCGCCGTGCAGGCGGTGCGCCGCGAGCCGGTGGGCGTTGTGCGTCATCGAGATCGTCACCTGCGCACCGCGGCCGGTGCGCTCGCGCTCGAGCAGCGCGGCGAGGATCTCGACGACCGCGCAGAGCGCGCCGCCTGCGAGATCTCCCACTTGAACGGGCGGCAGCGCCGGCGCGGTGTCCGCGAGCAGACCCGCCCACCCGACGTAGTTGAGGTCGTGACCGGCGCGCCGATCGTGGGGACCGAAGCCGGTGAGCGAGCAGTAGACGACCGACGCGGGGACGTCGCGCGCTCCGATCCCGAGCCGTTCTGCCACGCCGGGGCGGAAGCCCTCGAGCACCACGTCGGCGCGGGAAGCCAACGCCGGCCCGAGGCGCGGATCGCGCTCGAGCTCCCAGACCACCGACTCCTTGCCGGCGTTGAGCGCCGCGTGCCAACCGGGGGCGACGGACCGCAGTGGATCCCCCTCCGGAGCCTCGACACGCACGACCCGCGCGCCGAGCCGCAGCAACTCGCGGCTGGCGAATGGCCCCGGCAGGTAGCGCGTGAAATCGACGACCAGCAGGCCGTGCAGGACCACGAGCGGCGACGCTACCACTACACTCAGGCCGTTGACTGACCGTTCAACAGGCCAGGAGGACAAGCGGCGGCTGATCCTGGACGCGGCCGTGCGCGTCTTCGCACGCAAGGGCTACCACACCTGCCGCGTCGGTGACATCGCCGAGGAGGCGGGAGTCGCGCACGGGCTGCTGTACCACTACTTCCGCTCGAAGGAGGAGCTGCTCGAGACGATCTTCCGCGAGACGTGGCGCGACGTGCTCGACGCGGTCCGCGCGGTCGAGGAGACCGACGAGACCGCGCGCGAGCGGCTTGCGGGGATCGCGAAGATCCTGCTGCGCGCCTGGCGGCGCGATCCCGATCTCGTGCGGGTGCTCGTCCGCGAGGTGACGCGAAGCTCGCACCTACAGCAGCGGATCGACGAGATCGACGCGGCGTTCTCGGGGCTCGAGCGCATCATCGCGCGCGGCCAGGTAGAGGGAGAGTTCCGCGACGACGTCGATCCGCGTATGGTCAGCTATGTCTTCTACGGCGCGCTCGAGGAGATCCTGACCGGCTGGGTTCTTGGGCAACTCGAGGACGGGGACGAGCAGATCGCGCAGGCGGAGCAGACGGTGATCGAGGTCGTGTGCGGCGGGCTCGCCGTCGATCGCCAGGCGGCCCGCATCTAAGTAGATGGCACAACTCACGGCTCAAGCGGCGGCGCGTTCGCCGTCCGTCCGTCGCACGCTCTTTTGGACGCTCGGACTCGGTGCCTTTGGGCTCGCCTTCTCGATCACGACCACGGCCGCCTACCTGCCGCCGCTGCTCAACCGCTTCACCGAGTCGGGGACCTTGATCGGTCTCGTGCTCGGCGCGGAGGGCGTCTTCGCACTCGCGCTCTCGCCTGTGATCGGCCCCTGGAGCGACACCTTCCACACGCCGCTCGGCCGGCGCCGGCCGTTCATGCTCGCCGCGCTCGGTCCGATGGGCTTCTGCCTCTTGCTGATGCCGTTCATGCCGAACCTCTGGACGACGACGCTGATCGTCCTCGCGTTCTTCTTCGCGTACTACGTCTACGAGCCGCCGTACCGTGGTCTGTACCCAGATCTGCTGCCGCCGTCGACGTACGGACGCGCGCAGGGGATCCAGCACGTTCTACGCGGAATTGCGCTCGGTGCCGCACTCGTCGGCGGCGGTTTCCTGCTCAAGGCGTGGCACGCGGCTCCATTCGTTCTCGCTGCCTTCGTGACGACAGCGGCGTGTGGCGCGACGATCCTCTGGGTGGCGGAGGACGGTGGGCACGGGCGCGTATTCGAAGGCGTCGGTGCGTACTTCAAACGCAGCTGGTCCCTGCTGCGCGAGGAGGCGGAGGTGCGCCGCTTTCTGCTCGCGAACGCGGCTTGGGAGGGGTCGTTTGCGGCGGCGCGCACGTTCGTCGTGCTCTACGTCATCGACGGGCTGCACCAGTCGAAGGCGATCTCTTCCGCGGTGCTCGGCGCTGTCGCAACCGGCTACGTGATCGCTGCGGTGTTCGCCGGCCGGCTCGGGGACCGCTTCGGGCTCGCCCGGGTGATCTTCTTCGCATCGTTTGTGTACGGCGGCGGGTACATCGTCGCCGGTACCGCCACGAGCTGGCACAACTGGTACTTCGCGCTGATCCTGCCCGTCTCCGTCGCCGGCGGCACCGTGATGACGCTTGCCTGGGGCTTGCTGTTCAAGCTCATGCCCGAGCAGCACCGCGGCGCCGCCTCTGGGCTCGCCACGACGACGAAGGGCCTGGGGCTGCTGCTGGGCGCGCCCGTCGCGGGCGCCGCGATCGACGTCGCGCGCCCGTTCCTCGACTCGACGGACGGTTACCAGATTCTCTGGCCGGTGTGCGGTATACCGGTCCTCGCGGCGATCCCGCTCGTCGCGCACATGATGCGCGTCGAGCCCCGCGGCAAGGTCGAACCGACGCTCGGCTGATGCCGCTCTGGGACCGGCTGCGCGAGCTCGAGCTCGTCGTCGAGGACTTCACGACCGAGCGCCAGTCCGTAGACGTGTCGTCAGAGTTCACGCGCGTGACCACGACGGTCGTCCTCGCGGGCGGCGGCCAAGAGGGCCGGGGCGAGGACGTGATCTACACCGCGCAGGACCACGATTGGTTCCCGAGGCTCGAGGCGCCGGGCGGCACGACCCTCGGCGGCCTGTCGGGCGCGCTCGACGAGCTGCAGCTGTTCCAGGGAGAGCCGAAGATGGGGGCTTCCTCCGACTATCGGCGGTGGGCATTCGAGAGCGCGGCGCTCGATCTCGCCCTGCGACAGAGCGGCGTCACGCTCGGCGCGGCCGTCGACCGCGGATACGGTCCGGTCCGGTTCGTCGTATCCACCCGGCAGGACGCGTTCGCGTATCTCGCGCACGATCCGGACCTCGAGCTCAAGCTCGATCCGCAGAACGACTGGGACCGAACGCTGATGGAGCGGCTCGCAGCAACCGACCGCGTGCGCGTGCTCGATTTCAAGGCTCATTACACGGGAACGCCCGTCGACGTCGTTCCCGATCCCGAGCTCTATCGCGCGGTGACAGAGCTCTTCCCCAAGGCGGTGCTCGAGGACGCGTCGCTCGAAGGTGAGTGCGGCGAGGTCTTACGCGGCCAGGAGAGGCGGCTCAGCTTCGACGCGCCGATTCACTCTGTCCGCGACGTGAGTGCGCTCCCCGTCGAGCCAGGCTGGCTGAACATCAAGCCGTCCCGCTTCGGCACGCTCGAGCGTCTGCTCGAGTGCATCGAGCACTGCGAGGCGAACGGGATCCGGATGTACGGCGGCGGCCAGTTCGAGCTCGGCGTCGGCCGCCGTCACATCCAGGTGCTCGCGTCGTTGTTCTATCCGGACGGACCGAACGACGTGGCGCCGAAGGAGTACAACCTCGTCGGCCCGCGCGCCGGCCTGCCGCGCAGCCCGCTCCCGCCGCCGGAGCGCCCCGGCTTCTAAAGAACTCCTAGGCGGGCAGCACGCCCACGCACGCCTCCGCGTACGTGGCGTTCTTGGCGCAGCAGCGCGTCAGCGTCGCGACGAACTCCCGCTCGCTCGGGGCGAGCGGCCGCCCGGCTGGGCGAGCGACGTAGAAGTTGCGCCGCAGCGGTGGACGTCCCGCGAGCCGGAAGGACTCGAGATTGCCGGCCTCGACCTCTTCCGCGACCGCATACCGCGACAGAAACGCGATCCCGAGGCCTTCACGGGCCGCCCGCTTTACCGCTTCCGGCGATCCCAGCTCCCAGCGGTCGCGCGGCCAGACTCCCGCCGCGCGCAGCTCGCCTTCCACGATGTCCCTCGAGCTCGAGCCGGTCTCGCGCGACAGCAACGTCAACTCACCGATCCGCTGCGGATCGAGCCGGCCGTCCTCGAGTGGGAGCAACCCCGGCTTCGCGACGCCGATGATCTCGTCCTCCAGGAAGGGCTCCAGTGCAATGCGCGGATCCGCCTCCTGCGCCCCGACGACGGCCAGCTGGACGCGGCCCTCGAGCAGGCGGCGCAGGATTTCGCCGCTGGCGGCGACCTCGACGTCAACCGTCACGCCGGGATATTCGCGGCGGAAGCAGCCGAGGACGTCCGGCAGAAGGTAGGCCCCCGGTGCAGTCGACGCGCCGAGATGGATCGTTCCGGTCAACAGACCGTCGAGCGCCTGCAACTCCTCCTCGGCCGTCGCGAGCGCGCTCAGCGCGTCGCCGGCGCGGACGGCGAGCACGCGCCCGGCTTCGGTCAGGCGCGATCCGCGGCCGTCTCGTTCGACGAGACGGCGCCCGGCCGCCGTCTCGAGCAGACGCAGATGCTGGCTGGCCGTCGGCTGCCCGATCCCGATCGCGCGTGCCGCGGCCGAGACGCTTCCGCGGCGCTCGATCTCGACCAGCAGCCGGAGTCGCGTCGTGTCCCAGAGCTCCCGAAGAGTCGTGGACGCATCCATCGCCTGGACCGATAGCAGGTATGGCGGAACTCGTCTAGCGCCCGAGTCGCGCGCGTGGTTCCGTGAGAACGTGATCCTCCGTCCCTTGTTCGTTCCGCAGACGGCCTGCGCCAGCTACCTCTTCGGCTGCCTGGCGAAGTCGCGGCTGGCCGTCGTCGACCCGCACGAGCAACTCGTCGACCGCTATCTCGAGGAGGCGGAGCGGGCGGGGGCCCCGATCGTCGGGGTCTTCGAGACCCATCTGCAGGCAGACCACGTCTCGGGGCTGCCTGCCCTCGTCGCGGCGACGGGTGCCACAGCGTATCTCCCTGCAGGGGCCGACGTGGGGTTTCCGCACGTGCCGCTCGCCGGCGGCGCGCGCGTCAAGCTCGGGAACACGATCGTGCGGGCGCTCGACACGCCGGGACACGCGCCCGCGCATCACGCGTACGTCGTCTCGGATCTCAAGCGCGGCACGGACGAGCCATGGCTCGTCTTCACGGGAGACTCGCTCCTCGTCGGCGACGTCGGGAGGCCGGATCTCCACGCGGGCGGGGATCCCGAGGCCGCCGCCCGCACACTGCGTGAGTCGCTCGACCGGCTCCTGGCGCTGCCCGACAGCGTGCTCGTCCTGCCCAGCCACTACGCCGGCTCCGTCTGCGGGCGCTCACTGTCCGGCAATCCGTTCTCGACGATCGGTTACGAGCGCCGGCACAACGCGGCTCTCGCTCGCCGAGAGCCCGGCGACTTCGCACGCGCGCTGCTCAAGAGCCTCCCGCCTCCGCCCGCGGACCAGGCCGCGATCGTCGCCGCCAACCGCAGCGGACGCAGCCTGGCCTCGGCATGAGGGACGTCCGGCTCGGGCTACGCGAGAACGCGGCGCAGTTCGGGCTCCTCGTCGGGCTGAATGCACTGGTCGGCGGCCTCGTCGGCATCGAGCGCAGCGTGCTGGCGCCGCTCGGGGACCAGGAGTTCGGAATCGCGTCGAAGAGCGCCGTCCTCAGCTTCATCGTCGCGTTTGGCGCCGCCAAGGCCTTCGCGAACCTCGCCGCCGGTCATCTCGCGAGGCACGGCCGGAAGCGCGTCCTCGTCGCGGGTTGGGCGCTCGCGCTGCCGGCGCCGCTGCTGATCGGCTTGGCGCCCAGCTGGAGTTTCATCGTCGCGGCAAACGTGTTCCTCGGCGCAAGCCAGGGACTGGCGTGGTCGATGACGGTGCTGATGAAGATCGATCTGGTCGGCCCGCGGCGCCGCGGGCTGGCGCTCGGCTTCAACGAATCGTCGGGGTACGTCGGCGTCGCGTTGGCGGCCGCCGCAACGGGTTGGCTGGCGGCGTCGGTGGGGCCGCGCACCGTCATCTGGACCGGGGCTGCGCTGCTGGCGCCTCTGGGCCTCGTACTGACGCTCCTCCTCGTCCGCGAGACGCTTCCGCACGTCCGGTTCGAAGACGCCGCGGGCGCTCGTGGCACCGGCGGGTCCCTTCCGCTCCTCTCGCAGGCCGGCTTCGTCAACAACCTCAACGACGCCGTCGTGTGGGGGCTCGTTCCCCTCTACCTCGCCACGCACGGTGCCTCCCCCGGCGAGATCGGGCTGGTGGCCGGGCTCTATCCACTCGTGTGGGGCTGCGGCCAGCTCGGCACCGGGGCGCTCTCCGATCAGCTGGGGCGGCGTCCGCTCGTGCTCTGGGGGATGGTCGTGCAGGGCGTGGCGTTCGTGATTCTCGTCGCCGGTCAGGGCGGGCTCGGAAGCGCCGTCGCCGCGGCAGTCGTCCTCGGGGCGGGCACGGCACTTGTGTATCCGACGTTGCTTGCCGCCGTCTCGGACACCGTCGGGCCGCTCGAGCGCGCCCGTGCCACTGGCGTCTACCGGTTTTGGCGGGACAGCGGTCTCGTCGCCGGTGCCCTGCTCGGCGGCCTGGCCGCCGATGCGTTCGGAAGCTCGTTCACGCTCGCCGCCGTCGCTGCTGCGACGGCAATGAGCGGGCTGGTGTTTGCAGCACCCGGCCTCCAACCGACACCTCGCGAAAGGAGGGCTGTGCCATGAAGGCGATCGACTGTCCGTGTGGTCACCAGCTCGAGGGTGCGGACGACGAAGAGCTCTTTCGCCTTGCGCGAGAGCACATCGACCGCGACCACCCGGAGATGCAACGGACCGACGAAGACATCCGTCAGCGCGTCGCGAACGACGCCTATGACAGCTAGGAGGACGAAATGGCTGAGAACTCGAAGGTCGTCATCAACCTCGCGACCGGACTCGACGACGGGGAACGCGTGACCGTCGCTTTCCTCGTCGCGGGCGCCGCGCTGGAGCAGGGCAAGCAGGTGGCGATGTTCCTCACGAAGGAGGCAGTTCGGCTCGCGCTTCCGGGTGTCGCCGACGCCGTCGTCTGCGAGGGCTGCCCGCCGCTCGCCCGGCTGTTCGAGCAGTACGCCTCGGCAGGCGGAGAGCTGCTCGTGTGCCCGATCTGCTTCAACGCGAAGAAGCTCGACGAAGGCCAGCTCGTTCCCAACGCCCGCCTCGCCGGCGCGACGCCGCTCTGGGAATGGATCGGCGAAGGCGCTACGGTCTTCAGCTACTGATGGCCGTCGAGGTCCACATCGACGTCGATCTCCTCAAGCGGGAGATCAAGAAGACATACGCCTCCGTCTCGCAGGAGCCGGAGAAGGACTTCGTCTTCCCGACGGGCCGCGCCTGGGCCGAGGCCCTCGACTATCCGCCGGAGCTCGGGAACGTGCCGGAGCGGGCCACCGAGTCTTTCGCCGGCGTCGCGAACCCGTTCTCACTGGGGCGACTGGAGCCGGGTGAGCGAGTCGCCGACCTCGGCTGCGGTGCCGGCACCGACTCGCTCGTCGCGGCTCAGATGGTCGGGCCGGACGGGCACGTCACGGGCATCGACATGACGCCGGAGATGCTGGCGAAGGCGCGCGCGGCTGCGGACGAGCTCGGAGCCGAGAACGCGGACTTCGTCGAGGGCGAGATCGAGCACCTCCCCTTCGACGACGAGAGCATCGACGTCGTCATCTCGAACGGCGTCATCGACCTCGTTCCGGACAAGGACGCCGTGTTCAAAGAGATCTCCCGCGTCCTTCGTCCCGGCGGGCGGATGCAGCTCGCGGACGTGACGATCCAGAACCCGGTCAGCGAGGAGGGGCGCCGCAACATCGACCTCTGGACCGGCTGAATCGCCGGTGCTCTGCTGGAGGCAGAGTACGAAGAGGTTCTGAAGCGGCACGGATTCGAGCGGATCGAGACCGGCAACGTCGTTGCGACGTACATGCGCTCGAAGTTCGAGGACGCGCGCCGAAAGGCGATCAAGTTCGGCGCGAACGGCTCGACAGTGAAGGCCTACAAGCCGTAGCCCGATGTGGTGGCGCGACCGAGAAGGCGTCGAGCCGCAGGTGATCGCGGAGCTCGTCGACCTACGCGGCAAGCGCGTGCTCGACGTCGGGTGCGGCACCGGGAGGCTGACCGAGGTCGCCGCCCGGCAGGCGAGGGAGGTGTTCGCCTTCGATCCGAACGCCGAGCGCATTCCCGAAGCTCGCAAGCGGCTCCGACGGGGGACACGGCGGCGGGTGACGTTCAGGGTCTGCGGCGCGGAGGGGCTCGAGGTCGGCGGAAGGAGGTTCGACGTCGCGCTCTGCGGCTGGTCGTTGTGATGCGTACCGCTGGAGAGCGTCGTGAACGCTCTGCACCGGATCCACAGCGCACTCGTCCCCGGCGGGCTCGTCCTCGACATGCAGCCGGTCGGCCCGCGTCCGCCGGTCGAAGCGAACGGCCGGCGGCTTGGCTCGCTCGACATGCGCGAATGGCGAATCACGATCGACGAGGTTGCCGCCCTGGTCGACCGGACGATCGCCGATGGACTCTTCGCGGAGGAGAGGGAACGATGCTACGAGGTGCTCGAGACGTTCGACGACGGCAAGGAACTCGTCGAGACCGTCCGCGACTGGACTGGGACGAAGATCTCGCAGACGCTCGCTACGCGCATCGAGCGCACGACACCGCCGTTGGCGATCCGCGAAAGCGTCCGGCTGCGCGCGCTTCGCGCGCTCTAGCACGCGCTTCGCGATGCCTAGGCGCGTGCGTGGACCGGCGAAAGCGCCGGCGCCCACGAGCAGAGCGGTGACACCTCGCCGTCGCGGCCGTTGAGGCGCCGATATCCGAGCGCGTGCTCGGCCTGCATCAGCTTGTGGATCTGCGTCGTGCCCTCGTAGATGATCGGCGCACGCGCGTTGCGGAAGTAGCGCTCGATCCCGTACTCCGCCGAGTAGCCGTAGGCCCCGTGCACCTGGATTGCGAGGTGCGCCGCACGGAAAGCGGATTCGGTTGCGTGCCACTTGGCGAGCGAGGTCTCGCGCGTGTTGCGCATGCCCTGGTCCTTCATCCACGCCGACTGCATCACGAGGAGCTTCGACGTCTCGTACCCGAGGACCATCTCGGCGATCATGTCCTGGACGAACTGGTACTTGCCGATCGGCTGCCCGAAGGTCGCGCGCTCGCGCGCGTACTCGACGGACTTCTCCAGGCACGCACGGATCACTCCGCACGCGCCGGCCGCGACGGTGAAGCGGCCCTGGTCGAGGCCGTACATGGCGATCTCGAAGCCCTGGCCCTCCTCGCCGACGAGATTTTCCGCGGGGACCTCGACGTTCTCGAAGAAGAGCTCCCCCGTCGATCCCGCCCAGATACCGAGCTTGTTCTCCGTCTCGGCGGTCGTGAAGCCGCGCATTCCGCGTTCGACGACGAACGCCGAGATGCCCTTGTGCTTGGCGGACGGGTCCGTCTTCGCGAACACGAGCGCGTGGTCGGCGACGTTTGCGTACGAGATCCAGTTCTTCGAGCCGTTGAGGACATACACATCGCCCTCGCGGCGCGCGCTGGTCTTCATCGAGGCGACGTCGGAGCCCGCCGCCGGCTCGGTCAGCCCGAAGCACGCGATCTTCTCGCCCCGCGCTTGCGGGACGAGCCAGCGCTGCTTTTGCTCCTCGGACGCGTACTTGAGGAGGGCGAGCGAGTTGAGGCCCACGTGGACCGAGATCAGGGTCCGGAAGGCCGCCTCGCCACGCTCGATCTCTTCGCACGCCAGCGCCTCGGAGACGAAGTCCAGTCCTGCGCCGCCGTACTCCTCCGGGATGACGATGCCGAGAATGCCGAGCTCGGCCATGCCGTCGATCGCCTCCAGGTCGAGGTGGTGCGCGATGTCGTTCTCGACGGCGTTGGGAAGGATGCGCTCGTCGACGAAGCGGCGAACGGTGTCCTGCAGCAGGCGTTGCTCGTCGGTGAGCTCGAGGTCCATGTCGGCCTAGTCTACGGAGGCTTTGGGCGTAGCCGCGCTCATCACGACGGCGACCGTGCTCGGCTTGACGCCGCAGCAGAAGGCGGCACTCGTGGTCGTTTCCGGACTCCCTGCGCCGCGCGGAGTCGGCGGTGTGATCGTTCGCCAGTGGGATCGCGACGAGCGGCGTCCGGCCGGTGCGCTGGTGTTCGCCGACCAGGAGGGCGGCGACGTGCGGACGTTCTTGCAGCTGCCGCCGGGGCGGCCCGCTCGCGAGATGCGTGGCAAGCGTGACTCGTTTCTGTTGGGCCGCGCGACCGGCTTCGCGTTGCGTCGAGCCGGCGTGCAGGTCGACCTTGCGCCCGTGCTCGACCTTCCCGACGGCCCGCTCGGGTCACGCCAGTTCCGCAGGCCCTTCTACGGAGTCGCCTTCGCGCGAGGGCTCGCGGAGGGGGGCGCGGCGGCGTGCGCCAAGCACTTCCCCGGCCTCGGGTCGCTCCCCGTCTCGACCGACGAACGCCCCTATGTTCGCGGCCGCCTGCGTGACGCCGACCTCGCGCCCTACCGCGCCGCCGTCGAGGCGGGCGTGCCGTGCATGATGGTCGGGCACGGCGTCTACACCGGTCTGGGCAACCGCCGGGCGGTGCTCGAACCGGCTGCGTATCGCCTCCTGCGCGGCCTCGGTTTCGAGGGGGTCGCCGTCACCGACTCGCTCGACGTGGTTCGGGGCCGCCACGCCGTCGACTGGGGCCTGACGGCCATCCGGGCCGGCGCCGACCTTCTTCTGTACACAAGTGCCACGAGTGCGCACCGGACGATCCGCGCGCTCGTGCCGCTCGCCCGTCGCGGTGAGCTCGACGTCCATGTACGGCGGGTTCTCCGGTTCCGCGCAGCGTTTGACTGACCAGTCAATCAGGCTACGCTACGTTCGAGATGGCGGCACTCGAGGAGCGGACGGCCGGCGGGGTCTCCTTCGGTTTCACGGACGAGCAGAAGGCCCTGCGCGACCTCGCGCACGACTTCGCCGAGCGG
>WNGA01004567.1_pt1 | contig 21741 bp, 20 predicted proteins | sample 5400061 | NCBI WGS metagenome assembly WNGA01 (sample SAMN13153366, study PRJNA577476) | soil metagenome | isolation source: 100 cm soil or saprolite under grassland replicate 2 | place: USA:California | collected 2016-06-15
CCCCCAGTGCGGGCGACGGGCAGCGGCGCGCGAATGCACGTCGCTCGCGCACAGGCGGCGCTCGATCATGGCAGGACCCCCCTGCAAAGCGGCGAGCGTAACTCACTGGGAGCGCGAATGCACAAATAGTGAGTAGCCGATCAGTGGAAGGCGGTCCAGGAGCCGCCTCCGACCACCTCGGCGTCGCCCCCGCGCCACAGCGAGGCGTCCACCATGTCTCCGGTCGCTACAGTGGTGAGCGTAGCGCCCGCGCCAGCGGGCGCGGAGTCGAACCACGCCCGCACGGCGCGCTTCGACTTCGGTGCGCTTCGCGCACCTACGCTCAGCGCGAACGGGAGCACCTCGGTGCCGCCGTTCGCTATGCACCATTCGTGAGAACGGGGTACCTCGGTGCTGCCGTTCGCGATGCACCGTTCGTGATAATGGGCTGCCTCGGTGCCGCCGTTCGCGATGCAATGCACCGTTCGTCAGAACGGGGTCACCGTCGGTGCCGCCGTTCGCGATGCAGGACGGCGGGGCTACAGCTGGTCGTCGTCGATCGAGAAGACGCCCTCCGCGCCCGCGACGACGGTCCGGGCGAGGCCTGCGGCGCGCACGAGGACGTGGTCCGAGTAGAAGCGGGCCGTGGCGAGCTTCGCGCGGTAGAAGCCGGCCTCGCCGCCTCCGGCGGCGAGGTGGCGGTGCGCGGCGAGCGCGGCGCGGGCGGACTGCCAGCCGCCGGCGACGGTCCCGAACAGCTCGAGGAACGGCACCGCCCCGACGGAGGCGCGGCGCACGTCCGTGGCGTACGTCGAGACGATGAACTGGACCGCCTGCTCGAGCGCGCCGATCCCGTCGCGCAGCCGCGCGGCGATCGCGGACAGCGTCTCCGACTTCTCCTGCTCGAGCTGGGCCTCGACCTCGCGCATCTCGGCGATGACGCCGCGGATGACCTCGCCCTTGTCGCGCGCGACCTTGCGGCCGATGAGGTCCGCGGCCTGGATGCCGTTCGTCCCCTCGTAGATGGAGGTGATGCGCGCGTCGCGGAAGAACTGCGCCGCGCCGGTCTCCTCGATGAAGCCCATCCCGCCGTGCACCTGGATGCCGAGCGAGGCGATGTCGATCGCATTGTCGGTGGACCAGGCCTTCACGATCGGGATCATGAGCTCGACGAACGCCTGGCTCCGCGCGCGATGAGCTCGACGAACGCCTGGCTCCGCGCGCGATGCGCGGCGTCGGGGTGGCAGCGGGCCGCGTCCGTCGCGGCCGCGGTGACGCACGCGAGCGCGCGCATCGCTTCGACCCGCGACTTCATGAGGAGCAGCATCCGGCGCACGTCCGGGTGGCGGACGATCGCCACCTTCTCCTTGCTGCGCGTCCCGAGCTCGGTCCCCTGCAGCCGCTCGCGCGCGTACGCGACGGCGACCTGGTAGGCGCGCTCGGCGATGCCGATGCCCTCGAGCCCCACGGAGAAGCGGGCCGCGTTCATCGTGACGAACATGTACTCGAGGCCGCGGTTCTCCTCCCCGACGAGCCAGCCGACCGCGCCGTCCTTGTCGCCGAAGGCGAGCACCGCGGTCGGGCTCGGGTCGGGCTCGCGTGGATCCCGAGCTTGTGCTCGAGCGACACGCAGCGGACGTCGTTCCGGGCGCCGAGGCTCCCGTCCGCGTTGACGAGCACCTTCGGCACGACGAAGAGCGAGATGCCCTTCACGCCCTCCGGCGCGTCCGGCGTCCGCGCGAGGACGAGGTGGACGATGTTCTCGGTGAGGTCGTGGTCGCCGTACGTGATGAAGATCTTCTGCCCCTCGAGGCGGTAGGAGCCGTCCTGCTGCGGCACCGCGCGCGTGCGGACCGCGGAGAGGTCCGACCCGGCCCCGGGCTCGGTCAGCACCATCGTGCCGGCCCACTCGCCCGAGGTCAGCTTCGGGAGGTACCGCGCCTTCAGCTCCGCCGAGCCCTTCGGCTCGAGCGCATCGATGGCGCCGCGGGTGAGCATCGGGCAGAGGGCGAACGAGAGGTTCGCGGCGTGCCACATCTCCTCGACGAGGGTCGAGACGAGGCGGGGCACGCCCTGGCCGCCGTACTCCGGCTCGACCGACAGGGCGTTCCACCCGCCGTCTACGAACTGCCGGTAGGCGTCGCGCCAGCCAGTGGCGGTGGAAACCTCGCCGTCCTTCACGCGGGCGCCCTCGCGGTCGCCGACGACGTTCAGGGGGGAGAGCACGCCGCCGGCGAACTTCGCCGCCTCCTTGAGGATCGCCTCGGCGACCTCGAGCGTCACGTCCCCGCAGCCGGGGAGCTGAGAGACCTCCTCGATCGGCGCGAGCTCGCGCAGGACGAACTGCATGTCGCGAAGGGGGGCGGTGTAATCCCTCATGGTCGTTCTCCAGGACGCGAAGCGTCGTCGGTGCTGCCGCGGGGGTCTCCCCCCTTACATGTTGCGCCGGTACTGCCCACCCACCTCGAAGAGCGCGCCGGTGATCTGCCCGAGCGAGCACACCCGCACGGCGTCCATCAGCACCTCGAAGACGTTGCGGCCCTCGATGACCGCCTGCTCGAGCCGCCGCAGGACGAGCGGGGCCTCGGCCGCGTGCCGGGCGTGGAAGTCGCGGAGTCGAGCGAGCTGCGAGCGCTTCTCCTCCTCGGTCGAGCGGGCGAGCTCGATCTGCTCCGGGACCTGCTCGGCCTGGGGGCTGCGGAACGTGTTCACCCCGACGATCGGGTGCTCGCCGCTGTGCTTGAGCATCTCGTAGTGCATGCTCTCTTCCTGGATCCGGCTGCGCTGGTAGCCCGTCTCCATCGCGCCGAGGACGCCTCCCCGGTCGGCGAGCCGTTCGAACTCCGCGAGCACGGCCTCCTCGACGAGCTCCGTCAGCTCGTCCACCACGAACGCACCCTGGTTCGGGTTCTCGTTCCTCGCGAGGCCCCACTCGCGGTTGATGATGAGCTGGATCGCCATCGCGCGCCGCACGCTCTCCTCGGTGGGCGTCGTGATCGCCTCGTCGTAGGCGTTCGTGTGGAGCGAGTTGCAGTTGTCGTAGATCGCGATGAGGGCCTGCAGCGTCGTGCGGATGTCGTTGAACGCGATCTCCTGCGCGTGCAGGGAGCGTCCGGACGTCTGCACGTGGTACTTGAGCTTCTGGCTGCGCTCGTTCGCCCCGTAGCGGTCGCGCATCGCGACGGCCCAGATCCGGCGCGCCACCCGGCCGAGGACCGTGTACTCGGGGTCCATCCCGTTCGAGAAGAAGAAGCTCAGGTTCGGGGCGAAGTCGTCGATGCTCATCCCGCGCGCGAGGTAGGCCTCGACATAGGTGAAGCCGTTCGCGAGCGTGAAGGCGAGCTGGGAGAGGGGGTTCGCCCCCGCCTCCGCGATGTGGTAGCCGCTGATGCTCACCGAGTAGAAGTTGCGCACCTGGTTACGCACGAAGTACTCGGCGACGTCCCCCATCACCTTGAGGCTGAAGTCGGTGGAGAAGAGGCAGGTGTTCTGCCCCTGGTCCTCCTTCAGGATGTCCGCCTGCACGGTGCCGCGCACGCTCGCGAGCGCGCGCGCCCGAACCTCCGCCGCCTCCGCCGCGCCGGGCTCCCGGCCCTTCTCCGCGGCGAACTTCTCGAGCTGCTGGTCGACGGCGGCGTTCATGAACATCGCGAGGATCGTGGGCGCCGGCCCGTTGATGGTCATGCTCACCGACGTCGCCGGATCGCACAGGTCGAACCCGGAGTACAGCACCTTCAGGTCGTCGAGCGTGGCGATGCTGACGCCGGAGTTGCCGACCTTCCCGTAGATGTCCGGACGCGGGTCGGGATCCTGGCCGTAGAGCGTGACCGAGTCGAACGCGGTGGAGAGCCGCTTTGCCGGCATCCCCTCCGACACGAGCTTGAAGCGCCGGTTCGTCCGGAACGCGTCGCCCTCGCCGGCGAACATGCGGGTCGGGTCCTCGCCCTCGCGCTTGAACGCGAACGTGCCCGCCGTGTACGGGAAGGAGCCCGGCACGTTCTCGAGCAGCAGCCACTTCAGGCGCTCGCCGTCGTCCTCGTACCTCGGCAGCACCACCTTGCGGATCTTCGTGCCAGAGAGCGAGGTGTGGACGAGGCGGGTGCGCACCTCGCGGTCGCGGATCTTCACGACGTACTCGTCGCCGGCATAGGCCTTCTGCAGCTCGGGCCAGCGGGCGAGGAGCCCTCGCGAGGCGGCGTCGAGCCGCTCCTCGCGCGAGCGCGCGAGCGGCTCGAGCGCCTCGGCGATCTCCGGCCGATCGCGCTGCGCGGCGAGCGTCATCCGCTGCGCCGCACGGAGCTGCTGCACCTCGCGCGCGAGCGCCGCCTGCTCGAGCGCGCGCCGCTCGTAGCTGCGCACCGCCCCGGCGATGTCGGCGAGGTAGCGCGCGCGGCCGGCCGGCACGATCGAGGTCTGGTTCGTGCTGTGGCGGGCCGTCACCGCCGGCAGCCGCCCATCCTCGAGGCGCAGCCCGAGCGCGCGCAGCCGCGCCTTCAGCGCCTGATAGAGGGCGGTCACGCCGTCGTCGTTGAACCGGCTCGCGATTGTTCCGAAGACGGGCATCGCCTCGAGCGGCTCGCCGAACGCGCCGCGGTTCCGCTGCACCTGCTTCGAGACGTCGCGCAGCGCGTCCTCCGCGCCCCTGCGGTCGAACTTGTTGATCGCGACGAGCTCGGCGAAGTCGAGCATGTCGATCTTCTCGAGCTGGCTCGCCGCGCCGAACTCCGGCGTCATCACGTAGAGGGGCACGTCCACGAGCGGCACGATCGCGGCGTCGCCCTGGCCGATGCCGGGCGTCTCGACGACGATGAGGTCGAAGCCCGCGACCTTCGCGGCGGCGACCACGTCGGCCAAAGCGGGGCTCACCTCGTGCCCGGTGTCGCGCGTCGCGAGGCTGCGGAAGAAGACGCGCGGACCCCGGGACCAGGGGCCGATCGCGTTCATGCGGATGCGATCCCCGAGCAGCGCGCCGCCGCTCTTGCGGCGCGACGGGTCGATGCTGATGACGGCGATGCGCAGCGCGTCATCCTGATCGAGGCGCAGCCGCCGGATGAGCTCGTCGGTGAGGCTCGACTTGCCCGCGCCGCCGGTGCCGGTGACCCCGACGACGGGCACCTTCCGGCTTCGCGACTGGGCGTGGAGCGCCATGACGAGCTTCGCGTCGGCCCCGCCGTTCTCGAGCGCGGTGACGAGCCGCGCGAGCGCGCGCCACGCCGCCTCGGAGTGATCGCCGATCTGTTCGAGGCTCTTCGGCGCGCGCGCCGCCGCGTCGGTGTCGCAGCGCTTCACGATGTCGCCGATCATCCCGGCGAGGCCCATGCGCTGCCCGTCCTCCGGGCTGTAGATCCGCGCGACGCCGTAGGCCTCGAGCTCAAGGACCTCGGCCGGCACGACGACCCCGCCCCCGCCGCCGAAGACCTGGATGTCCTCGCCTCCGCGCTGCCGGAGCGAGTCGATCATGTACTTGAAGAACTCGAGGTGCCCGCCCTGGTACGAGCTGACCGCGATGCCCTGCACGTCCTCCTGCAGGGCTGCGGTCACGATCTCGTCCACCGACCGGTTGTGGCCGAGGTGGATCACCTCGGCCCCCTTCTCCATCAGGATGCGCCGGACGATGTTGATCGCCGCGTCGTGCCCGTCGAACAGCGCCGCGGCGGTCACGAGGCGGACCTTGTGCCTCGGCCGGTCCTCGGCGACGGGCGCGAGCTCGGTGCTCGGGTGGATCATTGCGGCTCCTGGCGCGGGCGCTCGCCCTTGAGCTCGGGGAAGTCGTCCTCGAAAAACTCTCGCTCGCCGCGGCCGGCCCCCTGCCGCTGCTGCTTCTCCATGCGGGAGAGCTCGGTCCGGCGGATCTTCCCGGAGATGGTCTTCGGGAGCTCCGCGAACTCGATGAGGCGGATGCGCTTGTAGGGAGCGAGCGCAGTCCGGATGTGCGCGAAGATCGACAGCGCCAGCTCGCGGCTCGGCGCGTAGCCGTCGCGCAGCACGAGGAACGCCTTCGGCACCGTGAGCCGGCGCGGATCCGGGCTCGGCACGACCGCCGCCTCCGCGACCGCCTCGTGCTCGATGAGCGCGCTCTCGAGCTCGAAGGGGCTGATCCGGTAGTCGGACGACTTGAAGACGTCGTCCATCCGGCCGACGTAGGTGAGGTAGCCCTCGTCGTCCACGCTCGCCACGTCGCCGCAGTGGTAGTGGCCGCCGCGCATGAGGTACGCCGTCTTCTCAGGATCGTCCTTGTAGCCAGTCATGAGGCCGGCGGGCCGCGGCTCGAGGGCGAGGCAGATCTCCCCCTCGCGCGCCGGCTTGTCGTCGTCGCCGAGGAGGATGACCTCGTACCCCGGCATCGGCCGGCCCATGGAGCCGGGCTTCACCTTCTGCCCGGGCGAGTTCCCGACCTGGCAGGTGGTCTCGGTCTGGCCGTAGCCGTCACGGATGGTGATGCCCCAGGCCTTCTTCACCTGGTCGATCACCTCGGGGTTGAGCGGCTCGCCCGCACCGACGAGCTCGCGCAGCTTCACCGGATAGGCGGCGAGGTCCTCCTGGATGAGCATGCGCCAGACGGTCGGCGGGGCGCACAGGCTCGTCACGCCGCAGCGGGTGACGACGTCGAGGGCGGCCTTCGCGTTGAAGCGCGCATAGTTGTAGATGAAGACGGTCGCGCCCGCGTTCCACGGCGCGAAGACGTTGCTCCACGCGTGCTTCGCCCAGCCGGGCGAGCTGATGTTGAAGTGCACGTCGCCCGGCATGAGGCCGATCCAGTACATCGTCGACAGATGCCCGACCGGATAGCTCTGGTGCGTGTGCGAGACGAGCTTCGGCTTCGCCGTCGTGCCGGAGGTGAAGTAGAGGAGGAGCGGGTCGGAGGCGTTCGTCGGCGCGTCCGGGACGAAGTCCGCGGACGCGGAGCGCGCCAGCTCGAGGTTCGTCCAGCCCGGCCGGTCGCTCCCGACGACGATGCGGCCGTAGCCGCCGGGGAGGGCGTCGAACTTTCCGGTGTCGGCGTCGCCGACGATGACGTGCCGGACGCCGCCGCGCGCGAACCGGTCGCGCAGGTCCTCGGTGTTGAGGAGCGTCGTCGCCGGGATGATCACCGCGCCGAGCTTCATGGCGGCGAGCATCACCTCCCAGAGCGGCACGACGTTGCCGAGCATCATGAGGACGGCGTCGCCGCGCTTCACGCCCTGCGCGCGGAGGAAGTTCGCAACCTGGTTCGAGCGCCGCGAGAGCTCGGCGAAGGAGAGCTTCACCTCGCCCTTTCCCTCGTCGACGACCCACAGGGCGGTGCGGTCGTTGCCCTTCGCCATCGCGTCGAAGTGGTCGAGCGCCCAGTTGAACCGATCGAGCTTCGGCCACCGGAAGTCCCGGCGCGCCGTGACGTAGTCCGTCCGGTGGGCGAGCAGGAAGTCACGAGCTTCGATGAAGGGACGCGAAGAGCCCGACATGCGCACCTCGGCGGAGGAGGGTTCGAACGACTTCCGGATGGTATGCGGCGCGGGCGCGCGGAGGCGATGCCCGATGCGCCCGCCGCCCCTGGCGGTTTTTGCCACCCCGGGATCGGCCCCCGCGCACGCTCCCCCTCGCGCGGCGCGGCCGCGGGAGCAGCCGCAGCCGCCACGCCTGGGTTGGCGCGCCCGGAATGCGGGCAGCATATTTGGCAGTCCCCGATCGGAGGGCCGCGTGAAGATCAACCGACGTTCCGCCCACATCACCGAAGGCGTCGCACGAGCGCCCAACCGCTCGATGTTCTACGCGCTCGGCTACGTCGAGTCCGACTTCCAGAAGCCGCTCATCGGCGTCGCGAACGCCCACTCGACGATCACGCCGTGCAACTCCGGCCTGCAGCGGCTCGCCGACGCTGCGGTCGCGGGCATCGAGGAGGCAGGCGGCAAGGCGCAGGTCTTCGGCACGCCCACCGTCAGCGACGGGATGGCGATGGGCACGGAGGGGATGAAGTACAGCCTCGTGTCGCGCGAGGTCATCGCCGACTGCGTCGAGACCTGCGTCGGCGCGCAGTGGATGGACGGCGTGCTCGTGCTCGGCGGCTGCGACAAGAACATGCCCGGCGGCATGATGGGCATGCTGCGAGCCAACGTCCCGGCCGTGTACGTCTACGGCGGCACCATCCTGCCGGGGCACTATCAGGGCAGGGACCTCAACATCGTAAGCGTGTTCGAGGCGGTCGGTCAGTTCACCGCCGGGCGCATGAGCGAGACCGACTTCTGCGAGATCGAGCGGCGCGCCGTCCCGGGCTCGGGGTCCTGCGGCGGCATGTACACCGCCAACACGATGAGCGCGGCGTTCGAGGCGCTCGGACTGAGCCTCCCGTACTCCTCGACGATGGCGAACCCGCACGAGGAGAAGGTCGCCTCGACCCGCCAGGCGGCGCGGGTGCTCGTCGAGGCGGTGAAGAGCGACCTCAAGCCGCGCGACATCGTCACCCGCCGCTCAATCGAGAACGCGATCGCCGTGGTCATGGCGATCGGCGGGTCGACGAACGCGGTGCTGCACTTCCTCGCCATCGCGCACGCCGCGGAGGTCGAGTGGACCATCGACGATTTCGAGCGCGTGCGCCGCAAGGTGCCGGTCCTCTGCGACCTGAAGCCGTCCGGCAGGTATCTCGCCGTGGACCTGCACCGGGCGGGCGGCGTTCCGCAGGTGATGAAGATCCTGCTCGGCGCCGGCCTGCTGCACGGCGACTGCGTCACGATCACCGGCAAGACCGTCGCGGAGAACCTCGCCTCCGTGCCGGACGTACCGACCACCGCGCAGGACGTCATCCGCCCGATCTCGAGCCCGCTGTATGCCCAGGGCCACCTCGCGATCCTGAAGGGCAACCTCGCGATCGAGGGGGCCGTCGCCAAGATCACGGGGCTGAAGCACCTCGCGATCACGGGGCCCGCCAGGGTCTTCGAGGACGAGCAGTCGGCGCTCGAGGCCATCCTCGCGCGCCGGATCCAGCCGGGCGACGTGATGGTGCTCCGCTACCTCGGGCCGAAGGGAGGGCCCGGCATGCCCGAGATGCTGGCGCCGACGAGCGCCCTCGTCGGGCAGGGGCTCGGGGACAGCGTCGGGCTCGTGACCGACGGCCGCTTCTCGGGCGGCACCTGGGGCATGGTCGTCGGCCACGTCGCTCCGGAGGCGTACGAGGGCGGCACGATCGCGCTCGTCGAGGAGGGCGACTCGATCACGATCGACGCCGCCACGCTCGCGCTGCAGCTGAACGTCCCCGACGCCGAGCTGGAGCGCCGCCGCGCCGCGTGGAGGCGGCCGCCGCCCCGTTACCCCCGCGGCGTGCTCGCGAAGTTCGCGAGGAACGCGTCGAGCGCGAGCACGGGCGCCGTGCTCGACCGCTTCGTGTGAGGCGCCGCGGTCCTACCGGGCGCTCGCCAGTCCGGTTGTCGATGGTCGCGGTGACGGACGGGCGCCGCGCGGAGGCTTCATCGTGATCCGAGCGCGTCCGCGAGCTCCCGGAGGAGCTTCGCCCCGTCGCCGCGCCACGCGGTCCCGTGCATGCAGGCGAGGGTGCGCGGCCCGGTGCTCGCGAGCTTCTCGATCGTGGCCCGCGTCGCGGGCGCGTGGGCGTAGTAGTCCATCACGGCGCGCATGGCCTCGGACGGCCCGAGGATGTCGGACTCCGTCGCGGGCGCGTGGCTCGCGCCCGGCTGGGTGAAGAGATCGCCGCAGAACAGGGTCCGCGTGGCGGACTCGGACATGAACCCGCAGTCCCAGCCATGCGGAACGTGCGGCGCGTCCCACCACGTGACCTCGTGCCGGCCGAGCCGGAGCCGCTCGCCGTCGGTGAGCGGGCGAGGCGGGCGGGTGGCGAGGTCGCCCACTGACGTCATCGCTCCGACGACGCTGCACGCTGCCTCCGCGTGCGGCGCGGCGGCGAGGAACTCGTTCAGCGCGCCGCACTCGTCCTGCTCGAAGTGGGAGAACGCGATCCAGCGTAGCCGCTCGACCGGCATGACCCGCGCGATCGCGTCGCGGACCGCCGGAAAGATCCTCCGGAGTCCCGTGTGGAAGAGGAGCGGCTCGTCATCCACCACGAGGAACTGGTTGAACGTGAAGCCGCCCGGCACCGCCTCGAGAGGCGTGCTGATCCGGTAGATGCCATCCGCGATCTCGTCGATGGTGGTTGCTGCGGGCGCGGTGCTCGGGTGCATCGGGAGTCTCCTCGGCCGCGAGGTGCGGCGCATGCCACAGAGGCGTAACGAGGGGCGCCTCATCGCGCTTCGCTGGAGAGAGCGTTCGGCCCGCCCCATTCGCACGAGGCGTCGGAGCGCGCGCCCTCGTCTGCCCGGACCTTCCTCGACGGGACGCTCGCCCGCGATCACGAACGGCCACTTCCGATGGGCGGGCGCAGTGGTACATGGGCGAGGTGGCCGATGACGGGACCCGGCCGGTCGGCCGCGGAGGCGAGACGAGATGAACATCCTTCTCTTCGGGGCGACGGGTGACGGACCTCGCGGAGCTCTCGGGGTTCGAGGCCGAGCTCGCCGGCTGCGACGCGTGCTTCTTCTGCCTCGGCGTCTCCTCGGTCGGCATGACGGAGCAGGACTACCGGCGCGTGACGTACGACCTCACGCTCGCCGTCGCGCGGACGCTCGTCGCCGCGAATCCCCGGATGACGTTCGTCTACGTCTCGGGAGCCGGCACGGACGGCACCGAGCGCGGGCGGGGGTCTTCCCGCTGCTGAACGCGGCCTTCCCGAACCAGATGACGACGACGGAGCGGGTCGGCCGGGCGATGCTCGTCGTCGCGAAGCGCGGGGCGCCGAAGCCGGTGCGCGCGAGGGAGCCGCACGGGGAGCTCGTGGCGGTCCCCGGGCAGACATGGAGGCTCGCCGTGGCGCCCACGGCGGGGTGGGCCGCGCGGGCGCGTGCGTGGCCCCTGCGCGTTGGCGCGCTGCTCATCGCGGTCCTCGCGGGACTGCTCCCGTATCGGGTGCGGAGCCTCCCCGAGACGCTCCGCAGCCAGGTCGCCGCCCGCACCGCGGAGCTCGAGGTCGCCCATCGCGAGCAGCAACGCGCCGAGGAGGCACAGCGTCAATCCCAGAAGCTCGAGGCGGTGGGCCTCCTCGCCGGCGGGGTCGCGCACGACTTCAACAACCTCCTCCGTGCTGAACCTCGCGATCAACGCCCGGGATGCGATGCCCGATGGCGGGGCGCTCACCTTCGAGACCGCGCTCGAGATCCTCGACGGCGCGAGCGCGAAGGGGCACGGCGGGACGGTGCGGGTGTACAGCGAGCTCGGCGTCGGCTCTCGGTTCATGGTCTACCTGCCGGCGCACGAGGGTGGCGCGGTCCCGCAGACCGCACCCACGGACGACGCTCCGCGCGGCTCCGGCGTCGTGATGGTCGTGGACGACGAGAAGATCATCCGGCGCACCGCGGGGCGGATGCTCGCGGCGCTCGGGTACGAGCCGGTGCTGGTCCCGGGCGGACCGGAGGCGCTCGAGTGGCTGTCCGCGGACCGCGACCGGATCGCAGCGGTGGTGCTCGACCTGGCGATGCCGGGCATGGACGGCCGCGCCTGTTTCAGGATGATGCGGAAGGCGCGCCCGGAGCTCGTCGTCCTCGTCAGCTCCGGGTTCACCCGCAATGGCCGCGCGGAGGAGCTCCTCGCGGAGGGCGCCGCCGGCTTCGTCCAGAAGCCGTATCGGACCGGGGAGCTCGCCCGCGCGCTCGCAGCGGCGCTCGCGCCGCGAGGACCCGCGAGGAGCCAGCCGGCGTGAGCCGACGTCGGGTCCCGCTCCCCTGACCGGAAGACGGCGGCAGCGCCCCGCACTCGACGGGCGGCGCAGGTCAGCCGTGGTGCGAGCGCGCCTCGGAGGTGTGCTGCCGCAGGACGACGAGCGAGGCCACGAGCACGATGATGAGGACCGTCAGGAGTCCGAGCTCCCACATCACGTGCTGGAACATCCGCTCGTCGCTCCCCTCCTGCGCGCTGAACTCCGCCGTGATGACGAGGATCCGCCTCACGCCCGCGATGAGCGCCACGAGCAGGAACGGCTCCGGCACGAGCGCGTGCTCGCGAAACGAGACCTGCACCGTGTAGAGCAGCTCGACCACCATGAGCGCGAGCAGGATCCGGGCGAGCACCCCCACGATCGCGCGAACGTCCATGCCGATCGTCGTGGTCCGCGCGAGGTCGACCGCCGCCTGCACGAGCATGACCGCCGCGGTCGCGGCGAGCAGCAACCCGAGCGCGACGTAGACCGCGTCCTGCACCCCGGAGAAGACGATCGAGACGATCCGCCGTGCTCCCTGCTCCTTCGGCCGCTCGATCACGACGGTCCACCTCCGCACGCTCCGTCGGGGTCCGGCGCGACGCGGACGCCGCGCAGCGGGACGGCGGCTTCAGCTAACCATGTCGGCCGGCCGCGAGAACCCCGGGCACCCCGCCGCGCCGGTGCCTCACGGCGGTGAGAGTGGGGCGCGCCGCGACGCGGGCGGGTAGGCCCGCGACGGCGCCCTTCCCGCGCGAGGCTCGAGGAGCGAGCGCACGGGCGCGGTGTACGCGTCGAAGGAGAGCTCTCCTCACTTGCAGAGCCACGAGGCGTTGCAGGTGCCGCTCGTGCAGTCCTCGCCGTGGGTGCAGGGCCGTCCGCCCGGGAGCGTTGTGCAGAAGCCGGCGTTGCAGGTGGCGCTCGCGCAGTCGCTCCCCGTCGAGCAGTGGAACGCGGGGGGCGGCCTTGCACTCCCCCGACGTATCGGCGGTCGTGCAGAGCTGACCGACGAGGCAGATCGTGCTCGTCGAGCCACACAGGCCGCAGTACCCCCCGGGGCCACCGGGCCCGGTGCATAGGGGCGCGCGGCCGTTGCACTTCGTGACCCCCGGCGTGCACGTGGCGCCCAGACCGTTACAGGTGGTCTGGCAGCGCGCGGTGGTGCAGGCGTCGTGCGGATCCGAGCCCGCGGGGACGGGCCAGCACGTCCCGAGCTTCCCCGGGACGTTGCAGGCGTTGCAGCCGTTGCAGAGCGCCGACGTCGTACCGCAGCAGACCCCGTCGACGCAGTTGCCGCTCGCGCACTCGTTCGCGCCCCCGCAGCTCACGCCGGGCGCCTTCTTCGCGAGGCAGCTCGGGGCGACGCAGTAGTCGCCCGAGACGCAGTCGCCGTCGTCCGTGCAGCTCGTCTTGCAGGCGGTGGCGCCGCAGACGAAAGGCGTGCAGCCCAGCGTGATCGCCACCGGGCAGCTCCCGCCGTTGCAAGCCGTCGCCGCGGCCTGCGTCCCCGCCGTGCAGGAGGCCGGCCGGCACTGGGTGGCCGGGTAGGCGCAAGCGGTGGCGAGCGTCCCGTTGCAGGAGCCCTCGCATGCGACGGTCCCGTCGGAAGTGCAGGCGGTGTGGCCGGGCTGCGGCGGATTGCCCGCGGTGATGGTGCGCCGCACGTCCCCGCGGCGGCGCCCGTGTTGACGCCGGTGCACGCCTCGCACTGCCCGGTGCAGGCCCGGTCGCAGCAGGTGCCGTCGGGAGCGCAGGCGAGTCCGGTCCGGCACTGGTTCGCCGCGGTGCAAGCTCCCCCTTTGTCGAGCTTCGCGACGCAGCTCCCGCTCGCGTCGCACCAGTTTCCGGGGGAGCAGGCCGTGTCTAGGATGCAGCCGGTCCGGCAGCCGACGCCGCCGCAGGCGTACGGCGCGCAGGGCGTGGTGCTCGCCTCCGGGCAACGACCGGCGCCGTCGCACGAGGCGGGGTTCTCCTGCGTGGACCCGGTGCAGGTCTGGTTGCGGCACTGCCAGAGCGGGTAGGCGCACGTCGCGGCGACGCCGTTGCACGAGCCGCCGCAGGAGCTGAGGTCGGTCGCGCACGCCGCGTGCGGCGCGTGCGGCTGCGCGCCGGCCGTGAGGGTCCCGCAGTTCCCTGCGGACTGGCCGGTGCCGACGCCGTTGCAGGCCTCGCACTCTCCGGAGCAGGCCCGGTCGCAGCAGATCCCCTCGGGCGCGCAGGCGCCGGACCCGCACTCGCCGTCGAGGAGACATCGATCGCCGAGCGCCACCGTGCCCGGCGCCGCCGTTGCGGGCGGGCGGTCCACGTCGTTCGCGTCGTAGGTGAGGAAGCAGCCGGAGAGTGCGAGCGCGAGGAGCGCTGCGGGCGCGCGGTGGCTCATGGGAGCCTCCCGGAGACGAGGGCGAGGCCGCCGCCGGGCAGCGGCCGGAAGTCGAGCGCGACGGGCGCGGCGGACCGGGCGCCGCCGACGAGGTAGAGGACGAGGCCTGTTCCGGCGGACAGCGCGCCGCCCGCGTAGAGGATCTTGGCGGTCGAGGCGCGGCTGGCGACGTCGGCGCGTGCCTGGTCGTAGCCCGCCACGTCCCCGGCGGCGGCCGCGTTCTTCTCGCGCTGGTGGGCCTGGTAGCCGAGGTAGTCGAAGGTTCCGCCCGCGAGGAGGCCGGCGATCCCGATCCCGCCCGCCACCATCCCGGCCGTGCGGAGGCGCGAGGTGCCCGTGCGACGAGGAAGGGGCCCGCCGCCTGCCCGCCGTTGGGCGTCGTGCTCGAGGTCGACGCCGCGCCGGACGATGCAGACGTTCTCCGCGCCATGGCGGACTTCTCCGAACTCTCCCCCCACGATCTCGGCGAGCTCGCCCGCGCGAAGGAGGCGCTCGAGACCCCGAGCCTCGCCATCCGCCTCGCCGATCGGCTCGGGATGCCGATCGAGGCGGTCGTGAAGCGGCTGCCGGACGGCGCCCGCCAGATCCTCTCGAACGGCACGCGCTCGGCGCTCGAGACCGCGCTCGACATCGCGCTGCGGACGCTTGCGCCGGGCAGCGGGGGCGGGGGCGCCGCCGCGGACTGGCTCCACCGGACGGCGGTGGTGGTCACCGGAGCGATCGGCGGCTCGGCGGGCCTCGCCGGGCTCGTCCTCGAGCTTCCGCTCTCGACGGCCGTGATGCTGCGCTCGATCGCGGACCACGCTCGCGCGCAGGGGGAGGACCTCTCGCTCGCCTCGACGCGGCTCGAGTGCCTCGCGGTGTTCGCGTACGGATCGCGCTCGCCCGCGGACGACGCGGCCGAGTCCGCCTATTTCACGATGCGCGCTGCGCTGGGGCGGGCGGTCGCGCACGCGTCGGAGTACGTCGCGGCGCGCAAGGCGGCGGGGGCGACCGTCGAGCGGACCGCGCCCGCGCTCGTCCAGCTCCTGTCGCGGATCGCGCAGCGCTTCGGCGTGAACGTCGCCGACAAGGCCGCGGCGCAGCTCGTCCCCGTCATCGGCGCCGCGGGCGGTGCCGCCGTGAACGCGCTGTTCATCGACCACTACCAGGTGACCGCGCGCGCGCACTTCGCGGTGCGCCGTCTCGTCCGCGAGCACGGCGAAGACGCGGTGCGGCGGGCGTACGGGACGGCATGACGGGTCCCGCGAGGAGCGCTCTGACCTCCGGCTGGCGAGCGCGCTGCTGACGGGCAGCGCACCGTCAATCCTTCCGTGTCGAGCGCGCCGCGTGAGCCCCCGGCATATCGGGACCATGAAGACGGCATACCCGACGCTCGATGATCACGGCGCCACCGCGTTCAACCGGTTCGGCGAAGGCCACCTCCCCGGCCACCTCGGCATCGAGATCGTCTCGGTCGAGGCGCAAAGGCTCGTGTGCCGCGTGCCCATCCGTCCCGAGCTCATGGCCCCGAACGGTTTCCTGCACGCGGGTGCGCTCGTCGCCGTGGCGGACACCCTGTGTGGCTACGGATGCATCGCCAACTTGCCGGAGGGAGCGGTCGGCTTCACGACGATCGAGCTCAAGAGCAACTTCCTCGCCACGGCGCGCGAGGGGGCCGTGCTCTGCGAGGCGATGCCGCTGCACCTCGGGCGAACCACACACGTCTGGGACGCGACGCTCACGGAAGAGAGCTCGCGGCGGACCCTCGCACTGTTCCGCTGCACGCAGCTGGTGCTCTGGAAGAAGTAACTCGGTCGGCGGTGGCGTCCGGCTGTTGGATGGGCTGTCGGCCGCGGATGTGAAGCTGGAGGCGGGCCGGTCACGGCGTCGCCCCAGGTCACGCATCTGGCGTTCCGGGTCGTGCGGTAGCTCGGGGCCGTTCCCGTTCGCCCGGCTCGGACGCGCGCTGACCGGTGCGTTCGAGAGCGCGTCCGCGCGCGACCCGAAGAGCGGGCGCTCGCGCGCGAGGGGCCCGTACGGTAAGTTCCGCACCCATGTACGAAGAGCGCCCCCGCTCCCTCGATCCGAGCGCTCGTCCGGCCGGGGTATCCGCCGACGTCGGAACGGTTCGGGTCGTCGTGTTCGTCTCAATGGCGCTCGCGCTGCTGGTGTTCGCGAGGCAGCTGTTCCTCGGGGGTACGTTCGCGCTTCGAGACTTCCTCCAGTACACCTGGCCCGCGCGCCAGGTGCTCGTCGAAGCGCTGCGTGCAGGGCGGCTGCCCGAGTGGAACGGCGGGATCGCCTTCGGCACGCCGTTCGCCGCGATGCCGACGAACGGCGTCGCCTACCCGCCGCAGTGGATCGCGGCGCTGTTCCCGCTCCCGCTCGGGATCCACGTCGTGATGGCGCTCCATCTGTTCGCCGCGGGAGTGGGGACCGGCCTCCTCGCGCGCCGCTTCGGGGCCGGCGCGCTCGGCGCCGCCCTCGCCGCCGGAGCGCTGATGACCTCCGGCTACGTCGCGTCGAACGAGGTGAACGGGACCTTTCTATCCATCGCGTGGGTTCCCTGGGTCGGATGGGCCGCCGATCGCCTCGCCACGCTCGGCGTGGAGACCGCCGCGTCGAAGGCGCTGCTGCTGCGCCGGACGGCGGTCCTCTCCGCGGTGATCGCGGGCCAGGTCCTCTCCGGCGATCCGTCGTCCGCGCTCACGGCGGGGCTCATCGCCGTGGCGGTGACCCTCGCTCGATCGAACGACCGGCTCAGGGCGGGTGCTCGCCTCGTCATCGCGGGCGCGGGAGCGGTCCTCCTGGCGGCGGCGGTCGTGGCCCCCTCGTTCGCGCTCCTCGGCGCAACGTCGCGGACGCTCGACGACTCGCTACAGTGGTCGATGCACCCGTGGCGACTCGCCGAGCTGATCTGGCCGGACGTGCTCGGCGATCCGATCGAGCCCGTCGCGAACCTGGCCCGGGCCGTGGCGAACACGGGGAACGGAAACGTCGAGCCGAGATGGGCCTACAGCGTCTTCGTCGGTGGTCCGGTGCTCGCGCTCGCGGTCATGGGCGCGTTCCTCGTGCGGAGCTTGCGCGGGGTGCTCGTCGCGTCGCTCCTGATGCTCGCGCTCGCGCTCGGAAAGTACTCGCCCTTGTACGTCGCCTACCGGGCGGTGTTCCCGATCGAGCGGATCCTGCACTTCCCCGAGAAGCACGTCCTGGGTGCCGTTGTGCTCTGGTGCGCCCTCGCCGGCGTCGGGCTGACGCGCCTCCGGGAGAGGCTGCATCCGCGCGTCGGTGAAGGCGCAGGGGGCATCGGTTCCCACGAGGACACCCTCGGGACGCGATTCGTGGTGGGAGCCTGCGTTCCCACCGGAGTGCTGGTCGCCGTGTTCTTCGCGCTCCGGCCCTTCCTCTACGCGCCCATCGCCACCGCCGCGTCCGCAGTGCAGCCGGCGCCCGTGGTCGAGGCGCAGCAGGCGCTCGCCCACATGTTCACTCGGGGCGCGGCGGCGTTCGTGCTCGCAGCGATCGCGGCGACGCTCCTCGCCGCGGCGCGACCCTGGATGGCCGCGGCGGGCGTCGCGCTCCTGGTCGGCCATGCGGGGTGGCTCGGGTGGCAGATGTCGCCCGTGGTCGACGCCACCCGGGTGCGCTCCGTCCCGGCGCTGCTGGCCAACGTGCCCGCGGGAGAGGACGGCGTCCGGCGCCGCGTCCTCAGGACGACGGGGGTCGAATGGGCGACGTGGGCCGAGCGGATGAGCCCGCAGGCCGCCGCGGCGTACACGCACGACACCGCCGCGACAAACATCGCGAATCGTTACGGCTTCGGTGCGTTCCCGGGGTACGAGGGATTCCACACTGTTGCGTTCGACGCGTTCTGGGCCGCTGTCGTGAGCGCGTCCATGTCGCTGGGCGGATTCACGTCGCTGTACGCGATCGATTACATCGCCCTGCCGAACAGTGGTGCCGCGCGCTCGTTTCTCCCGGTGATCGGCACGGCGGAGCAGGGCTGGTCACTGCTGGCCGCGCCGGGCCCTCGCCCGCGCGCGTTCGTGGCTCAGCGGTGGACTCGGATGCCGAGCTCCGACGCGCTCGCGGCGTCGTTCGCGCCCGGACGCGACCGCGATCCCGGCTATGTGCTGCTCTCGGGAACGTCGCCTGACGACGCTCCGATCGCGCCGACCGCGCCGGACACGGAGCCGCTCGTTCCCTGCTCGGTGCGGATGCCTGCTCCCGAGGACGTCCACCTCGACTGCTGGAGCCCATATGGCGGCTTCGCCGTGTTCGCGGACGAGCTCATGCCGGGGTGGCAGGCGACCGTCGACGGCGCTCCCTCGGCGATCGTGCGCGCCGATCTGCTCTTCCAGGCCGTTCGCATCGGCCCGGGGCGGCACGCCATCCGGTTCAGGTACCGGACACCGCTGCTGCGGCTCGGGATCGCGGTCTCGGTCCTGTCCTGGCTCGCGTTCGCTGGCCTCCTCGTCTTCACCTCCGAGCGCCGGCACTCGAAGCCGGGGTGACGAAGCGCCCCGGCCGCGCGTCAGGCGTCGGCCGACGAGGTGCGGCCAGAGGCCGTTCGCGCGCTTGTAGAGGAGCGCCATCGCGACATGGGCGGGCATCGCCGCGGCCTCGCGGGGCCGGCGCGCCCAGCGCGGCTGCGCCAGGCGCTCGACCGGGGCGCCGTCCTCGATGAGCTCGTGACGCGGCGCGGGTGGAGTGTCGCGGCAGGATTGCGGTGCCGGATTGCGGTGCGGATTGCGGTGCCGCGGATTGCGGTGCCGGGTGCCAAGCGCGCGTCGGTCGGGATTGCGGTGCCGGGTGCCAAGCGCGGGGATTGCGGTGCCGGGTGCCAAGCGCGCGTCGGTCGGAGGTTTTGTGGGCCGAGGAAAGGCGCGACGGGTGTCAGTGACGGCCGGAATGCGCCGAGTGCCGCTACAACGAGCCGTCTGCGGTCGTGGCGTAGTCTTCAGTGGGTCGCGTGAGGAGCAGGATGAAACCCGCTGGATGCGGATCGATGCTCAACGCGCACCACATCCGTCAGGCGCAGGGAGTGCCCGTCGAGTGAATGCGGACGCGCGACTCGTCAATCGGGCGGCGAGAGGCCGCACATTTCGAGGCGAGTCGTCACCCAGGTGATATCCCCTACGAAGGGCCCGTGAACTAGATCGCTTCGCCTGACGAGCAGCGACTCGACGAGCCGCTTCGCGAATAGGTGTAGGTACGCCCTGCGCCGCTCGGGAGCGTTTCGGCCGAGCGCGAGGTACTCCGGCGCATCGGTGAGGAGGTCGTCGCGCTCGCCGTGGGCGTAGTGGCGAAAGCTCGACCACTTCCAATGCCCTGCGGTGGCCACGAGCCCGGCGCGGACCGGGTTCAGGTCGCCGTATCGCATCACCTCGAGCTGGTGACGCCCGTCCTGGATCCGCGGCGAGCGCAGGCGCTCCATGACGACCTGACCGCGGCCCTTGGTCCGCCGGTTGTGCCAGCGCGCGATTCCCCAGTTCACCACCTTCCAGAAGTCGCTGAAGGCCTTCTGCCCTTTAGTCGCCCTGCACATGACGTGCGGGTGGGTGCCCATGAGGCAGTACGAGTAAATCTCGATCCCGTGCTTCTGCCTGTACTTTCGGACGAGTGAGAGGAAGGCGTGACAGGCCTCGTCGGAGTCGAGCACGAGCGCATGGTTGTTGCTGCGCCAGGTGCAGTGGTTGGTCGAGTCTTGCTCGACGAGGAGGATGCGGGGAACGCGGGCCAATCCTCACGGCATAGAGCAAGGAGCGGGCCGGGCATGTCCAGGCCCTAGTCCTCGCCTGTATCCATGTCTGGGCATCGGTGCCCCCATGCCCGGCACCGGTGCCCACCCCCATGCCCGGCACCGGTGCCGCCATGCCCGGCACCGGTGCCCGTCCGGTGCCGTCCGGTGCCCGGCACCGGTGCCCACCGGTGCCGCGAGCACGCGCCCATGGCCGCGCTCCGGAAACAGGCTCGCCGACCGGTGCTAGTCTCGACCGCATGGCAAGCATGCGCATCGTGCTGCTCTGTGTTTTGGCGGCGGTCGTCTACGGGATCACCCAGGACCAGGTGACGGCCCGCGTCTGCGTCGAGTACTTCACCATAGGCCACCTGCCGCTGTTCGAGACGAGCTCGCCGACGCTTCTTGCGCTCGGGTGGGGAACGGTCGCGACGTGGTGGGTGGGGCTCCCGCTGGGGCTCGCGCTCTCCGTTGCCGCTCGCGCCGGGAGCGAGCCCCGCCGCTCTGCGCGCGACCTCATCCGGCCCATCGCGCGCCTGCTGGGCGTCGTTGGAGCGTGCGCGATCGTGGCGGGCCTGATCGGCTGGGTCGCCGCGCGCTCGGGCGCAATCACCTTGGCGCCTCGTCTCGCGGCGCGAATCCCCGCGGATCGGCACGCCGCCTTCATGGGCGACGGCGCGGCTCATCTCGCAGCGTACTTGGTCGGTGCGGTGGGTGGGGTCGTCCTCAGCGTCCGTGTATGGCTGGCGAGGCGGCGTGATGTGGTGGCGGCACTCGGGTCGGCCCATCGTTGATGGAGCGACGCTCCAAGTCGCAGCATCGAGCAGGCGGAGACGAACTGGGAGACGAGAGCGGAGGCGGAGTCACGAAGCGCGGCGAGCACGATCGCCGCGTTCTCGTTGAAGGCCGCGCGCCGAAAACGCCATCGCGTCACCGCGGCAGCTGCCGGCTCACCGTCGGCGGCCGAGCGCTGAACCCTGTTCGCCGATCACCGCGAAGAGGGGTTCCGCCCACGCGTGCGGGTCCCCAAGCGGCGGGTCGCCGACTTCGTCAAGGTGAGCTGGTCGGGCGCCAGTTGTCAGACGCTGCTTCCATTTCGACGCGGCCAGGCAGAATCCGCGCGACCTGGAGGCCGACGGCAGCGAGCGCCACAAATACCCCGAATAACGCGGAGCCGAGAGCCGCCTTGTAGAAGGGGAGCGTGGGGGTGGAGAGCTCGCTCGATTTCCCGAACACGACGGTCGAGACGAGCGGCGCGAGGAAGATCATCACATCGCTGTGCACGACCCAGAAGTTGGCGCGCTCGACGGTCCCGCAGGCGTCGATCAGCAGGCGCCGAAGCGGACGCGTGAGGAAAGCGGCCACGAGCGTGCTGGAGAAGACAGAGATCCCAACCTCGACCAGAAACAGCGAAAGCGGACTTTCGCGTGAATCACCGGTAGTGCCGGTGGAGCTCCGACGCCCAGTGCGCGCCCAGTTGCTCCCCGTTTTCGGCGAGCCATTCCGAGAAGCGCGTCGAGGTCGTGGGCGGTCCGCGCGAAACGAGCAGGTTCGCGGTGAGCCCCGCGATTTCGTCGGGCGTCAGCACGACGTCCCGAACGACCGCGCCGAGGAGGCGGGCCGCCGTGAGCAGCACGAGGCGGGGGACCGGGACGAGGGCCGCTCTCGATCGGACCGTTTTCCGGACGAGCCGGACGAGCTCCTCGAAACCGAGCGCCTCGGGACCGACCGCGTCGAGGACGGTGTCGACGCGACTCGAGCCCTGCTCGACAGCGAGCCAGGCGAAGTCCTCCACGTGGATCGGCTGGAGGCCGTACCGTCCGGGCGCGATGCCGAAGAGGGGAAGGCGCCGGAGCAGCCAGGCGATGTTGTTGACGAGGACGTCGCGACCGCCAAAGAAGACCGCCGGGCGGAGGATCGCGTGCGAGA
>WNGA01007397.1_pt1 | contig 21728 bp, 18 predicted proteins | sample 5400061 | NCBI WGS metagenome assembly WNGA01 (sample SAMN13153366, study PRJNA577476) | soil metagenome | isolation source: 100 cm soil or saprolite under grassland replicate 2 | place: USA:California | collected 2016-06-15
GATATACTTGACCCATGGACCTCCTTCAGCGGATCACGCGTGACCCGGCGGTGATGGGCGGACGGCCGTGCATTCGCGGAATGCGGGTGACCGTCGGGACCATCGTCGGACTGCTCGCGGCCGGGCGGACTCACGAGGAGATCCTGCAGGCCTATCCCTACTTGGAGGCCGACGACATTCGCGCGGCACTCTCGTATGCCGCCTGGCGCACTGAGGAAGTCGAACTGCCCCTTCCATGAAGCTCTCCTCGACATGAACCTGTCGCCTACGTGGGCCAGGTTCCTGGAGGAGAACGGGTTCGAGGCCGTCCACTGGAGTACCACCGGCGAGCCTACCGCCACCGATGCCGTGATCATGGCGTGGGCGCGCGACCGCGGCTTCGTCGTGGTCACCCACGACCTCGACTTCTCCGCCATCCTCGCGTCCACCGAGGCCATTGGCCGGAGCGTGATTCAGGTCAGGACCCAGGACGTCCTGCCCGACGCCGTCGGCTCGGACGTCGTGCGGGTGCTTCGAGACCACCGCGCCGCGCTGGACCAAGGCGCCATCGTCAGCATCGATGAGCTTGCCTCGCGTGTTCGTGTGCTTCCTGTCCGGAGAAGGTGATGGCGAAACGATGGGATCCGCTCGCGAGGAAGGGATCACCGTGACCGGCGCCACGATGGAGTTCCGCATCACCGACACCTTCACGGGCAGCCTCGCGCGGCTCACCGGCGACGAGCAGAAGGCGGTCAAGACCACCGCCCTCGACCTGCAGCTCGATCCGGCCAATCCCGCGATGAGCTTCCACAAGCTTGGTAAAAGCCAACGTCAGCAGATCCTGTAGAATCGCGCCCATGTGGACACCTGAGACACCTAGGAAGCAGCGAGTGGCGTGCATCACCCGCGGGACCACCACGGGGTGGTGACCCGGGCAGAGCACGCGCGGACACAGCGGCTTGTTGTTCCACCTTCGCTTCCTGGCCCAGCCGGGGTCCCGTGGCCTGGGTGACTTCGACCCCAGGTTCCGGACCCCCCCCGGGGGTTGGCTAGACCCTCAGACGGTGTCATTCAGGCAACGGTCCTGACAGTGTCAGGGTCTCGTGTGGAAAGGCCGGGCAGATCTCGGGCGACCAGACCGGTCTCCGTGCCGCCATGGCATCGTTCAACGCTGCAATAATGCTGGCCGTCTTTGTCCTGTAAGTTCTGCGGCGTGATCGCGCTGCCGGACCCCTGCCGTGTGGTCTCTTTCTTGCTCACCCGGAAGCCCATGGTCGGGATCGCGTGAAGCTCGTCGCCTGGGTCCTCGTGGGAGGCTGGGCTCCGCTTGACGGGACCGGGTGTGGGAACCGTTTCCCGGCCCGTTCACTTATCCAATCGAACAATGTGGATTCAACTGGATTACCAGTCCGCCTTTCACCTTTGTGCTACAGTCTCGACCTGCTAACCTAGCGTCGCTAGCAACGATGGAAACCGTGGAAGAAACCAAGCTCCGAATCATCCGCGAGGCAATCCAGCACAATATCGAGTGGACCCGGGGGACCAAGGCCAAGGCCTCCGCGCGACCCAAACGCCTTCTCCCCCTGTGGCTGTTGGGCTCCTTGCTGATCGCGAGCCTCGCCTACCTTTCTGTGCCGTCCCAGGTGGTTTCCAGGGGACGGGCCTCCTCACCGCATACCCTCGAAGCGGAATCGACGGAACCTCTGGCGCCCGTCGAGTATCAGGCGCCGGAGGCTCCTCGGTCAGTACCCCGACGTCTGAGCCGCGCGGTGCTCCCTCTTGCCGTCAAGAAGATCGTGCTGGACCCGGGACATGGCGGCAAACAACACGGAGCCATTTCTGACTCGGGCGTGTCGGAAAAGGAGATCACCCTGGACATTGCGCTCCGACTGCGCCGACTGATGCAAGACGCTTCCTTCGAAGTGATGATGACGCGGCAGACGGATCAAACCGTCCCGCTTGACAAGAGAGTGGCGTTCGCCAACACCAACAGCGCAGATCTCTTTGTTTCAATCCATGTCAACTGGATGGAGCCTCGCGAGATCCGCCCGCTGGAAACGTACTACGTCGGCCCTACCGAGGACCCGGCCGCGTTACGGCTAGCCAGCGTGGAAAATCGGGAATCCGGATATTCTTTGTCGGACTATCGCCGGCTGCTGGAAAAGATCTACATGGACGCGCGGCGGGATGAATCGCATACGCTTGCCAAAGCCATCAATGGTGAACTGTACCGATCCTTAAGCCAGGTCAATCCCGAGTTGGAGAATCGGGGGGTCAAGATGGCGCCATTCGTCGTGCTGCTCGGCACCGAGATGCCCGCGATACTGGTCGAGGTGTCGTGCTTGTCGAACAAGCATGACGTTGGGTTGTTGACAAGAGCGGACTATCGAGAAAAGATAGCGGTAGCCCTTATGAGAGGCATTCGTTCTTATGCGAATAATCTCAATGATGTCAAGGGGAAAGGGGGCTAGCCGATGGAAGAAGCGAACGAAACTATCTGCGTGGGAATCGACCTCGGCACCGCTCGAAGCTCAATTTCAGCTTCCAACGGCGAGCGTCACGTTATTGACAGCTACGTGGGCTGGCCCGTGGACATGGTCGCCCGCAAGTTGGTGAAGAAGCCGCTCCTCGTTGGTCGTGACGCGCTAGACAATCGCCCCATGCTGGATCTCCGCCGTCCGCTGGAACGCGGTGTCATAAAGGAAGGATCGGAAAAGGATGAGGAAGCGGTCCGGGAGTTACTACGCCATTTGATATCCCTCATCGGCGTAAAGCAAAAAGGCAAGAACCGACCGAGGGTGCGCGCCGTCGTCGGCGTGCCGGCCGAGGCATTTCGCGTAAGCAAACAGCGTCTCCGCAGCGTCATGGACGGGATCGCCGATAGCGTGATGCTGGTGTCTGAACCTTTTGCGGTGGCCTATGGACTGGAAGCGTTACTGCATACCATGATTATCGATATTGGCGCGGGGACAACCGATTTTTGCGTCATGCAAGGACGATATCCCACCGAGGAGGATCAGCGGACATTGCCCAATGCCGGCGATTCGATCGACGAACAGCTCGCCAAGCTCATTCGGGAGCACCATCCTGAAGCTCAGTTTTCAATTCATATGATCCGTGAGTGGAAGGAGAAATGGAGTTGCCTCGAGGAGCCGAGAACTCGCGTGGTTGTCACGGTGCCGGTGAAAGGAAAGGCGACCGAATTGGACATCACGGACGAAATGCGCACCGCCTGCAGGAGTATCCTCTCGCCCATTTGCGAGACCATGGTCGACCTCCTGGCTCGGGTTGAACCGGAGTATCAGGCTAAGGTGCGCAACAATATTGTCCTGGCCGGTGGGAGCTCGCTCATTTCCGGGTTGACCGATGCCGTTGACAAGGCGTTGCTCGAGGCGGGTGGTGGTCGGGCGTCCGTAGTGAAGGATCCCATTTTTGCAGGGTCGGATGGTGGACTTGCAATCGCGCGCGACGCGTCCAACGCGGATTGGGAGAAACTCTCCGTCTAGGACCCGGGTTCCCGGACCCTCTCCCCTATGACGCAGAGAGGCTGACGCACCGGCGCCATCACTGCCTTGTCTCGGGTCTGCGGGGGGGCCATGCTGAGCCAGCCAGGATTATCCAACAACTGAGGACGGGCCGTTAGCCCGTCGCCGGTCGTCCCCGCGGGGACCCGGCATGTAACCTGGGCCCGAAACGCCACGCGCGTTTCGGGTGCCCTTTTCGGGGAGGCGCAGAACGCCTCCCCGTTTCATTTCCGCGATCCTTCCACCTCCGGGAGCCAGACGATGGATCGCTTCAGGCAGGTGGTGGATGCGGTGAACGACTACGAGTTGCCGCCGGCCAGCGCCTTGTACATCTCCAGGCCTACCTGGGAGAGGTCCGAGCGGCTCTCGATGGGGAGCCCTGCATTGGTCCAGGCGCCGAGCCCGCCCTTGAGGATCCTCACGTCCTTGAAGCCCAGCTTCCGGAGCCTGTGCGCCATCCTGGCGCTCGTGTCCTCATCGGGTCAGGTGCAGTAGGCGACCACCGGTCGGTTCACGTCCAGCTCGAGCCCGGAGATGCCGCTCTCCAGCTCCTCCGGGGCCAGGCGCACCGAGCCCGGGACCCTGAGGGGGAGGGTCTCGTAGGCCTCGGTCTTGCGGGCATCCAGGATGATCGGCTGCTTGCCTTCCTCCAGGAGGCGGATCACCTCGGCAGGACGGACCCGGTATCGGTTCTTCTGCCAGCGGAAGTAGAACTGCGCCCCATAGCCGCCGGCGCTCAAGAACGTCACGCCGATCGCCACCCAGAACCAGGGGAAGGGCCGGGGCGGCGGGTTCTTCACCTTGTCGCGCGCCTCGGCCAGCATGCGCTTGACGTCCGGCAGGCCGGGCAGCAGGCTGTCGGCCTGCTCGAACTGCCGCGCGGCGCCCTTCCAGTCCTCGCTGAAGAACGCCCGGAGCCCCGTGTACCAGATCCGGTTGAACTTGCCGACCGAGTCGACCTTCACCGGAGTGTCCTGGACGAAGCTCCTCACTGACTGGGACGGGATGACGAAGTTGAAACCCTGGACGATGCTGCCCTCGGACCCCGGCGCCAGCGACACGAAGGTCAGCACGCCCACGACCGCGCCCTGATCGTCCACCGCAGGCCCGCCCGAATTCCCCCAGGCCGCAGAGGCGTCGGTCTGGATGAACGGGTGATTGCTCTTGTCCTGCTTGAAGCCGGAGACGGCGCCATTGGTCACCGAGGCTTCCATCGACGCCGACTCGTTCAAGAGCTCGTGGGAGAGCACGACGCCGGGAAAGCCCAGGATGTGGACGGGGTCGCCGATCTGGACGACCTTGGAATCGGCCAGCCGCAGCACCGGGTAGTTATCGCCCGGGATCCTGAGCAGGGCCAGATCGCGAGCCGACGGAGAGCCCGGGTCGGCGCTGACCGGCGGGGCGTACTTCTTGACCTCGGCCTTGAGTCGCGTCCCGTTGGAAGCGAGCACCATGACCTGGGGCTGAAGCGTCACCTTGGCCGTGGGCAGCACGCGGTCGAGGAGCTTTCGCTTGAGCGCGTCCTCGGCATCCGGACGCTCACCCGGATTGATGCCGGCGCGCTCCAGCGCCTTGGAGAGACATGCCATGGTCACCCCGCGTTGGGCCTGCTGGTTCACGAGCCAGCGGGGCGTCTCATGGGCGGGCTGAACCACGTGGCCATTGGTCACCACCCAGCCGCTGCCGTCGATGAACCATCCGGTGCCCGTCTCCCGGAACGCCGGCGGTTTCACGGTGGTCGGGCCGGAGCCGCAGTCGAGCGTCACCTCCGACCCCACTTCGGCGATCACGAGCACCACTGCGGGCTTGGCGCGCAGCATAGCCTCCTGGACCGAGATAGGGCTCTCGGCGCCAGCGGGCCACGGGGCGCCTCCCGCGAGGAGCAAGGCGAGCGCGACGGGACGAGCGAATCGAAGTATCATAGAGGCCGTTCGTGTCATTCTATACCATCTATACCATTCAAGGGCCGCGAGGATCACCCATGAGCCGCCAGATCGGGGATATCCCCACACGCACCTTCGGCGCGGGCGAGGTCATCTTCCGGGAGGGGGACGATCCCAAGGGGGAGGCCTTCCTCGTGCACCTCGGGAAGGTCGAGATCCGCAAGCTGATGGCCGGGGAAGAGCGGCTCCTGAACGTGCTCAAGAAGGGGGAGCTTCTCGGCGAGCTCGGGCTCTTCCGCAACGCCCCCCGCTCGGCGACCGCCATCGCGGCCGAGCCGGTGACGCTCATGGTGATCCCGGCCAACCGCCTGGATCACCTGGTCCGGACCAATCCCGCGCTCGCCGTGGCCATGATCCGCGACCTCGCCAACCGCATGCTCGCGGCCGAGGATCGGGCGCGGGAGGCCGAGGCCCGTGCCCTCGCGGCTGAGGAGCGGGCGCGGAAGGCGGAGGCCAGAGTGGCGGCAGAAGGACGCGACCTCTAATCGAAAGGGGCCTCGACGGCCCCCTCGAGGCCTTCCCCCCGGGACGGGTTGCGCCGGCGGAGGCGCCGCTCGAACGGAGGTGAGTCCGACGCGCGCAGAGCCGAGTCGGACACGCGCGTCGCTGCCCGGGCGGGCGGCTCAGCGCGCGAGCCTGAACGTGTCGGCCGCGAGGCCGGCGATGTGACGGCCGATGGCGAGCGAGGCGGTCGCCGCCGGGGAGGGCGCGTTGACCACGTGGAGGGCCCCCTCGGTGACGCTGATCTTGAAGTCGTCCACGAGGGAGCCGTCGGGACTCACCGCCTGCGCTCGGACCCCGGCGCCCCCGCGCTCGATGTCGGGCTCCTGGATCTCCGGCACCAGCTTCTGGAGGGAGCGCACGAACGCCGCCTTGCTCGCCGAGCGATAGAGCTCGTAGCTCCCCATCCGCCAGTACCGGCGGGCCATGCGCCAGAAGCCGGCGTAGGCGAGCGTGTCCAGCAGCTCCACCGCCCGAACGGTCCCCAGGCTGTACCCCTCGCGGGCGAAGGCCAGGACCGCGTTGGGCCCCGCCTCCACGTCGCCGTGGACCGTGCGGGTGAAGTGGACGCCGAGGAACGGGAACTCGGGATCGGGGACCGGATAGATCAGGTTCCGCACGAGCGAGCGCCGCTCCCGGCGTAGCATGTAGTACTCGCCCCGGAAGGGGATGATCCGCACCTCCGGACGGATGCCCATCAGCTCGGCGACGCGATCCGAGTAGAGCCCGGCGCAGTTGATCACGTAGCGGGCATGGACGGCCCCCCTGGGCGTCTCGAGCGTGAGCCCGTCGGGGCCGCGCCGGATCGCGGTGACGCGCGCGCCCGTCAGTATCTCGGCGCCGCGCTGCCCGGCGAGCGCCGCCATCTTCTCGGCCACCGCGACATAGTCCACGATGCCCGTCTCGGGGACGAGGACTGCCCGCACCGCGCGACAATGGGGCTCGTACTCCGCGACTTCGGCGCCGGAGAGCACCTTGAGGCCCTTCAAGCCATTGGCCGCGCCGCGCTCGTAGATCGACTGAAGGCGGGGCAGCTCGCGCTCGTCGGTGGCCACGATGACCTTGCCGCACCCTTCCCAGCCGATGCCATGGGCGTCGCAGAACTCCTTCATGAGCCGCGCGCCCTCGACGCAGAGGCGCGCCTTCAGCGAGCCGGGCTTGTAGTAGATGCCGGAATGGATGACGCCGCTATTGTGGCCGGTCTGGTGGGAGGCCAGCCGCGGCTCCTTGTCGAGGATGACGAGACGCGTGCCCGGGTAGGCTTCCGTGAGGCCGAGGGCGGTGGCCAGCCCGACGATGCCGCCGCCGATGACGGCGATGTCCGGAGGTTGGGGCACGGCCTGCAGGATACCACGGCAGCGCGACGCCGCTACAGCAGCGTGAGGGTGATCGGGCAATGGTCGGAGCCTTGCACGTGAGGCATGATGCCCGCGGCCTTCACCCGGTTCCGCAACTCGTCGGAGACGAAGAAGTAGTCGATGCGCCAGCCGATATTGCGCGCACGCGCCCCGCTCTGGAGGTCCCACCAGGTGTAGTGCCCCGGCTCCTGGTTGAACAGCCGGAAGGTGTCGTGGTAGCCGAGGGCGATCAGCTTCGATACCCACTCGCGCTCTACAGGCAGGAAGCCCGGCGCCCTCTCGTTCTCCCTGGGCCGCGCGAGATCGATCTCGGTGTGCGCCGTGTTGACGTCGCCGGAGACGACCACGCCCCTGCCGCGGCGGCGCAGGGCCTCGGTGAGCCTGAGGAACTCGTCGTAGAACTTGAGCTTGTGGGCGAGCCGCTCCGGCCCCATCCCGCTGTTGGGGAAGTAGACGTTCAAGAGGTGGAACTCGGGGAATTCCGTGTGGACGATCCGGCCCTCGCTGTCGAGCGCGGGCGAGCCGAATTCGGTGCCCATGCTGATCGGCTCGGGCTGGGCGTAGGTGACGACGCCGCTATACCCTTTCTTCTCGGCCATGCTCCAGTAGGACCGGTAGCCGTAGGGCTGGCGCATCTCGTCGGTCAGCTGGCCCTCCTGGAGCTTGGTCTCCTGCACGCAGAAGAGATCGGGGCGCTCCGCGGCCATGAAGTCCAGAAAGCCCTTCTTCCACGCGGCGCGCAGGCCGTTGACGTTCCACGAGATGAGCTTCATCGGAGCATGTGGGCTAGGAGTGCGGGGGCTGACCTCCGTTCGAGCGCCGGCCTTGCTGGCGCAAGGATTCCTGGAGGGAGGTTTCGGAAGGGGGGCTTCGCCCCCCTCCGAGTGTTCTACGCGGACTGTTGGATCGCGGAGAGCCGCCAGGGATTGGGGCCGACCGGGCGCACGAAGGTCCAGAACTCCTCGAACTTCACCGGCTCCGTCGGGTTGCCGTCGAGCACCTGCTTTCCCGCGTCATCCGTCGTGTAGTCCACGAGGCTGGCCAGGAAGTGCACGGTGACGTAGTCCTGCCCCCGCTCTTGCCAGGCCTCGGTGACCTCGGCGGCGCGCACGGCCACGTTCTCGAGTCGGTTGATCCGATGCTCCGCCCGCATGCGGTCGCAGTCCGTCTGGAGGAGCGTCTGCATCTCGGGCGTCAACTGGTTGGTCGCGCGCCCCATGTCGCGGCCTGTCCACGCTGCCTGCACCTTGAAGAAGATGTCCGATGCCGTCTCGGCGAAGCGCCTCGAGTCGAACTCCGAATCCATCTGCCGGATATGGCCGACTCCGCGACCCAGATCGTCCGACGCCGCCGGCGCTTCCATCGTCGCGCCGGCGCCATACGCGGATTGCCCACTGTCGCCGCCACGGGGGGCCCCCGCGCTCGCGTAGCCCGGCGGCGCCGCAAGCCCCGCTTGGCGGCTGCGCATGAACCTGAACCCGAGGTAGACGAGCCCGCCGATGATCAGGATCTCCAGGAACCCGAACCCGCCCAAGCCATGGCCAAGCCCACCGAAGAGGAGGCTGCCGATCAGCCCACCCATGAGCAGGCCGCCGAGCATGCCGCCCCAGCCGGAGCGCTGAGGCGCCGGCTGCGCCGGCGAGGCCGGGGACGCAGGCGCGCCCGGCGAGGTCGGGCTTGGCGACGAGGGCCTGACGGGGGCCGAGTAGCTGCGGCTGCCGCGGCTCCCGCCCGAACTACCCCCGCCCACCCGGGCCCAGGCTTCCGCCGTCCACAGGAGCGGGGCGAGCACCATCACGGACAACGCGATCACCGCCACGGTACGCTTCATGCCTGGCTCCTTTCGCATAGCAACCCCATGTGCGCAGTATAGCGTATGTCGAGGCGTCGTGCCGCCTCCGCGGCACTGCCGGCGCTGCGGGAGGAGAGGGCGCACCTCGGTCACCACGGGGAAGGACCAGGGAAGCTAGGGGGGGTGTCGGAGAAAAAGCTCGTGCGAGGTGATCCAGGCTCGAGCGCCGGCTTTGCCGGCGCAAGCTTCCGGACTGCTCGCCTCAGACGGCGGGGCCCCAGCCCCGCGCCGTCCTGTGGCTCGCACTACGGCCTGGGGGAGGCCTCGGAAGGGGGCGAAGCCCCCCTCCGAGTTTCCTAGGGGAACGCCAGGGTGAAGATCGTCCCACGGCGACCGTCGCTCTCCACCGACAGACTGGCGCCGATCGCCTGCGCCGCGATCTTGCAGAACGGCAGGCCGAGCCCGCTGTCCACGCGGATCCCCGCGTCCCGTAGGGCCGCGCCGCTAAAACGCTCGAAGACGAGCGGCTGGATGGCGGGCGGGATCCCGGCGCCGTGGTCGATCACGCTGACGCTCGCTCCGCCGGATCCCCCCGCCACACGCAGCGCGACGCTCGTGCCGCGGGGAGTGTGGCGGAAGGCGTTGCGCAGCAGATTGCCGAGGATGCGCAAGACGAGCGACGGGTCGGTGACGACGTGCACCGACGGCGGCCCCTCGATCGCGAGGCTCCGGTCGTCGCGGAGCGCGACCATGCGAAACGACGCCGCGGCGTGCTGCGCCAGCTCGACGAGGTCCACGGCCTCCGGGCGCACCTCGAGCCGGCCCGAGTCGGCGCGGCCAACGTGCAGCACGTTCAGGATCATCTCCGATAGGTCATCGCAGCGGCGCAGCGCCTCCTCGAGCGCCGCGCGCTCGCTCGCCGGGCGGTCGGTCCCCTCGGCGCGCAGGACCTGGAGGAACGCGATCACGCCGGCGAGCGGGTTCTGCAGGTCGTGCACGATCATGTCGGTGAGGTCGTGCGTCGCGGCCTGCAGGCGCACGAACTCGGCGTTCGCCCGCTCGAGCGCGACCGCGCGCTGCTCGAGCGCGTCGTGGGCGGAGAGGAAGTAGGCCTCGAGCGCCAGGCTCATGTCCAGGTGGATGACCTTCGTGAGCGACGCCATGGTCTCGACGTATCGCTCGAGCGCGCCGCCGAACGCGCGCTGGAGCACGTCGCTGACGATCTGGAGGTACCTGTCGTACGCGCCCATGTACCACTCGGGCGCGAGTCCCACCTTGTGGTGGACGAGCCCCACGCGCAGCCGGTTCTCGAAGTACGCGAGCCCGTAGTCGCCCGCCGTGAGCTCGGCGAAGTAGCGGGTCTGGAGCTGCTCCAGCCGGTCGATCAGGCCTGGCGCCCTGAGCATGCCGCGCGTGTGGTCGTGGGCGAGCAGGTAGGCGTAGAACCGCTCGATGATCGGGCGCGCCTGTTCCTGGAGGAGCGGATGGGCCTCGCGGAGGCGCTGCTCGTCGGCGGGTAGGATCTCGAGATAGGCCTTCCGCCGCCGGACCTCTTCGTCGGTCAGCACGAACGAGCCGATCTTCAACACGATTCGAAGACGGGGCGCTGAGGCTCCGGGTTCCCGGTACCGCGCCTGCTGGTCCGCGTGGGTCGCAGACATGAACGCCGTCCTCGGACCCGCCGCGGTCTCCCGCCCTCGGCGCCGCTCATCGCGCCCTCATCCCGTCGCCCCCCCCCCAGCCCACACAGCGCGGATAAAGCCAATTCCGCCCAGGCCCATACTGCCCCCGCCCCGGGAGCCTAGTCAAGGCACGCGTCCCTACCCCGCTGCCTCCCCCGCGCACTCCGCACAATCTCCGACCCGCGGGCAATGCTATCAGACAACACCAGCGGCGGCACGGCTCAGCCGCTCGCTCCGACGGGGAGCGTGACCTGGAAGGTGCTCCCCGCTCCGGGCTGAGTCCAGACTGCGACATTCCCTCCGTGAGCCTCGATGAACTTCTTGGCGATGGACAATCCCAGGCCTGCGCTCCGCGCCTTCGTGGTGAAAAAGAGGTCGAAGATCCTGGAGATCTCCTGGGGAGGTATCCCCCCGCCGGTGTCATGCACCGTGGCGAACACCCGCAGGGAGCCCACGCTCCGCGGGAGTGTTCCAGTGGCCAGCGTGATGGCGCCACCACGTCCGGTCATGGCCTCGATGCCATTGTCGATCAGGTTCACGAAAACTCGCTCGAGCTGCAACCGATCTCCAGTGATCACGGGAAGGGCCGTCGCAAGCTGCTCGTGCACGGTGACGCGGGCCTCAGCCAGACGCCCAGCCATGGCCTGGAGGGCGCCGCGGAGGACCGTATTCAGGTCGAGGGGCAGACCCTGTGGTTCCGCCGAGCGCACGAACTGCAGCAATTCCTCGAGTCGGCCGGCGAGCCGGTCCACCTCGGCCATGATGTTCTCCAAACCCGATTCCCGCTCTGGCACAGCCATCTCCTCAACTCTCCCCCTGTCCTTTGGTCTCCATCCGTCGCATGATCTCCACTAGTAGCAACCGCTAGTAGCAACCGCGGTGCCAGGCCTAGCGCCGATGAGCGATCAACCCGCCCTCAACGCCAACCGCCTGAAAACACAGGTCCTGGGACGAGACCGGCTCGTGGCCAGGAGTGAATGGGGGCGTGCGTCGGGCGCCGCCGCGGGGATCTGCCCTGGGAGATTTCACGCGGTGGGGGATTTGCGCTCGCGGATCAGCTGGGATCGCGCCTGCACGGGTCAGAAAATCAGGGCCAGGAGGAAGCAGGTGTAAAGCAGACTGACGGAGTGAGCACGTCCTCTCATCCCATCACGTCTTGCCGAATGCCTCCGTCACCCGCCGGGAGCAGATGATTGTCAACAGACCACGAACAGGTGAGCGGGAGCGTACCACGCAGCGTGCGTCAGCGAATAGAGCGGCTTAGGGAAATGACACCTCCGCTCGACGCTTGGTCGCCATTCGGGACGACGACGCGCGGAGGGGTGCGGCCACTCCCCGGACGATTTCAGGGCACGAGCGCTGAGCCAACTCACGAGTTCCCGCCAAGGCGACCTGGGCCACGAGACCGAGCGTCATCGGGTGGCCGGGGAATCTTTCTTTTCTGCTCCCAGAGAGGCGGTACTTTCTGTTCCCTGAACAGCGGCGCTGCGCGACTCCATGTATGAGATCAGGGCTGCCACGTCGGCCCCCCCCAACTGTAGGTTCGGCATCGGCAGGTTCTTGTACTTCACGAGGAGGGCCGTGGCGACGGGGTCCCCCTCCGCCAGCATCTGATCCGGGACCGCCAGCCAGCGGGCCAGCCAGGCGGGGTCTCGCCGGCTGGTCACGCCGAGGAGGTCCGGCCCCAGGCCGTCCCCCTTGCCGATGGTGTGGCAGGCGGCACATCTGGTCTTGAAGAGCTGCTGCCCCTTCTCGGGAACTGCCATCCGCGGCACCTCCGCGTAGCTCTTCACCGGCTTGCGGTCCTTCCAGCTGTTCAGCCAGTCGCCGAGCATCACGGCGAGGTATTGCGGGTTGTCGAAGGCGGAGTTCCGGATCCACTGGCCGGTCGCCTCGTTGCCGATCACGACGTTCGTGGTGTGGTCGAACGGGTCGTCGGTGTCGTGCGTGGCATACAACCCCAGCTTCTTGCGGACGACCTCGATGTCCGCCTGCTTCCCGGTGAGGAACAGCCAGCCCGGCCTGACGTGAAACTTGTCCGCGTAGTCCTTGAGCACCGCCGGCGTGTCCCGCTTCGGATCGGTGGTGATCGAGTACATGAAGATGTCGCGGCCCACCCGGTCGCCCAGGAGCCTCTGCAGCTGGACCAGCTTGGCGGTCATGAGCCCGCAGGTATCCTTGCAGTTGGTGTAGATGAAGTTGACCAGCACCAGCTTGTCCTTGAGGAGGTCATCGTAGAACTGGACCGTCTTCCCGTCCTGGGTGACCAGGGCGACGTTCGGGAAGTAGTTCGCCCCCCAGGGAGAACCCTTCGGGGCGGCCGAGGCGGCGCCGACGGGCGCGAGGATCACAGAGGCCAGGAGCAGGGCGGCGACCGCCGAGATTCTCGCTACACTACGCTCTCGCATGGGTCATCTCTCCTTTGCAGCCTGCAGCGTCGCACAGAGGTCGGCCGGAGGGCCGCCCCCGCGGGCGACCTTCCGGCCTCGCTCGTTCGCTCCCCGCGCCGTCTCAGAAGGCGGTCGGCAGGATTGCCGGATCGATAAACGTCACGCCCTGCGGCGTGGGGATCGGGGTCGGGAGCGGCCTCAGGAACGGGGCTCCCCTGTCGTCGATCTCCCACCGCAACAGCATGGCATGGTCCTCGTGCTGGGTGTTGTGGCAGTGCTCCATGAACATCCCCCCAAACTCCCGGAACTGCATCTTGATGGTGACACTCCCGCCGGGGCGGAGGCGGTAGACGTCCTTGCGGCCCTTCTCCCACGCCGGCACCTGAGCGGGGTCGCCGTTCCGCGCGAGGACCTGACCCTCTTCGAAATGGATGTGGATCGGGTGGTCCCAGCCCCCCCCGCCGTTGATCAGGTGCCAGACCTCGCAGGAGCCCGCCGACGGCGCGGCCGAGATCAGGTTGTAGTCCGCGACGAGCCCGTCCCCGCCGTCGGTCTTGACGGTCCAGGGATCGGAGCTGGTGCCGCCGCCGCCGCCGCTCCGCCCGAACTCGAAGGTCCGCTCCCGCACGACCGGGATATTCGACAAGTCCGGGTTCGGGATCAAGTTCGGGCTCTGAGTCAGATCCACGCTCTTGTCGGGCTTCTTCCGACGCACGATCCGGAACTCCAGGAACTTGCCGACGCAGGGATCCAGCGGGTTGCCGTTGACATCCACGGGGCCGCCGGCCAGGGCCTCGGCCAGCGTGAGGTCCGCCTCCGGCTTCTTCCCGTCCTGGTGATAGCACAGGTTCACCATCCAGACCTTGTCCCCGACCCGGAAGCGGGAGAAGTCGACGACGATGTCGTAGCGCTCCGCGATGCCCTGCTCGTCCAGCTTCGTGAGGAGCAGCGCTTGGGGCAGGAGGTTCCCGTCGTTGGCGATCTGCCAGAACGGGACGGCGTGGTCCGAGGCGTCGCTCAGGGCCACCTCGAAGAACCGCGACACGCTGGCGTTCAGGATGCGGAAGCGGTACCTCCGCGGCTCCACCTCGAAGAACGGCTTGTAGGCGAGGTTCACGGTCATCATGTCGCCCACGAACCCGCCGAGCTCGAAGATGTCGAAGAAGAGCTGCCCATCCTGATCCCAAGCCTTGTCGGCCAGCATCAAGTTGACGTCGTAGTCGAGGTTCCCCCAGGACTGAGCCGTGCCGCTGGGCAGGCGGAGGTTCACCCCGTCCTTGATCCCCTCGTTGCCGCGATCGAGCGCGCTGTAGATGTTGAACATCGCGGCATTGCCCTTGTACACGTTCTGGGCCGTGAAGCTGAACATGTGGTCATGGAACCAGTGGGTGCTCATCGTCTCGCGCCAGTCGCCCGGGACCTTGTTGATGCGCCCATTGTCGGCGGGGCTGCCGGCCCGAGGATCCGTGGCGTCCGGGTTGATCGTGTCGTGCCCGGCCAGGATGATGGGCCAGTGGTAATCGTAGAACTGGCCGGGGAAGAAGAAGGCGCCCGTGAAGCCGTCGTTCTCCGCCCCGTGGTGCCCGTTGTGCTCGTGGGTCGAGATCGTGTGCCGCCCGAAGCCCCCGTTCTGGGTGACGTCGGCCGGGAGGCCATTGTGGTGGCGGAAGAGGATGGGCTCCCCGTACCGACCGAGGACGAGCTTGGGCGGGACGGTCCCATTGAAGGTCCAGAACTTCGAGGGCAGGAGCGCCGGCAGGTCCGGGTGAAATCTCTGGCCATTGGAAGTGGGGCCAGGCTGCACGGCCGGCATCTGCGAGGCTTCCACGGCGACCACGGGGGGAAACACGTTGAACCGCTGATGCGCCCAGATCGGTCCCGGGGGGCGCCCCTCGATGGGGCCAACGCCCCCGCCCAACACCGCGGGCACGGCCTGCACGGTGGTGTTCGCCTGCTCCGTCGGGGTCGGGGAGAGGGAGGTGATCGGATTCCGAGCCAAGACCTCGAACCGGGGCATGGCTTGCGTGAAGGGCTGCACGCCAAACAGCGGGCTCGGCGGGGCGCCCGTCGGGACCTCGCCGTAGGCGCTCTTGGCAAAGGGGCTCAGGCCGTTTATCGGGGCCAGCAGGCCCCCCCTCAGCCGAGCCTTTGATGCATTCCACGGGAGATACATTTGGCGCTCCTCCTTGTCGGGCCTTGTTGGATTCGAGCTCCGTTCGGAGCCCTGACATTCTCTCGGGAATGGGAGAGGCAAGCGGTGGGCCAACGATGAGCGCTTGACGTAACTGCTTGGTCGCGTGGGGAAATGCGCGAGGACGCGAATTGGCGTCGAGATGCCGTGTAAAGGATCGCGACAAGGAGGAAGGAGCGAGTCGGGCGAGCGCAGGATTGTGAAGGACTTAAGAAACCGCTGGGAGACAGGGGATTCGGGAGCAGCCTGAAAATCTTAGGGGAATTTTGACACTCGGCGCCGCGCATCGCCTTTTCGTTCTCCAAGGGTCTTCACCTGGAGCCCGTACTTGCGCGCTTCCAGTCGCTGGAGGGCCTCTTTCTGTCCCGTGTGCCAGATCATGGGTTACAGCCGGGAGAGAAAGGAGATGCGCACCGCGTTCCAGGGTGGAACGCGGTGCGCGGAGGTCACGGCAATCAGGGCTGGTGGGGATCCAGACCCAGGAACGTACCGATCGCCGGCCGTTTCTCGGCAGCGAGGCCCCCTGCCCCGATGGCCGGGATACGCAGCATGTCATCGCAGGCCTCACCCGGGACGCCGCAACTTCTCACCTTCCTGGTATCTCCGGGTGCCCCGTTGGGGACGAACAGCTCGGGATGGTCGAAGGGCGCCATCTCCCAGCGCACACGGTCGTCCGTGAGCGCCATCAGGAAGTCGATCACCTGGTTCTGGGCGGCGTCATTGTTCGCCAGCCCGAAGATGAACCCGATGTCCGGGTCCAGCGTGGCGAGATTCTGCTGATGGAAGTCCCCGCCGCGCGTGTAGAAGTCGATGACCTGCATCAGGGTGGCCTCGCCGCCGGTGTGCATGTACGGACCGGTCAGCTCGACGTTGCGCAGCGTGGGAGCCTTGAACGACCCGGCCGTGGCCGACCGTTTGACGTCAGGACACGTCGGCGGGAAGTTGGGTTGCTCGCAGGGCAGGAACGGGTTGAAGACGGGTGCCGTGGGGTCATTCGATTGGAGTAGAGGGAGCGCACTGCTGGTGCCGGTGCTGGGGTCAATCAAGAGCGCGCGATCGGTGAAGGACAGCGGGTAGCCGAACGGGTCCTTCCCGCCCCTGCCCAGGTCCTCCGCGATCGGCCTCACGCCGATGTCGTAGTACCCGGCGTCGTAGAACGCGCCGCCACTGTCTCCCATGGTCATGAGTTCGAGCAGCGCCTCCGGAAGGCTGGCGCCGAAGTTGGTCGCGCCCACGTGGTTGGCGGACGCATTGGTGAATTCCGAGCCGCCGTGGCAGTTGATGCAGCTGCCGCCGACCCCGCCATCGACCCCTGGCAAGTTCTCGCTCAGGAAGATATTGAGCCCCGACTGCGCGCTCGGGCTCATCGCCGTGGCGTCGCCCTCCTGGAAGCGGTCGAACGGGCTGTCGTCGGAGATGAGGGTGGCCTCGTAAAGCTGGACGGCCAGCCCGAAGAACAGCGAGAAGTTCGCTTCCATCTGGGTGAACTGAGTCGTGACCCCCTGGGCGTCTATGGGCACGGGCTGGGCCGAGTTATGGTACTTGTCCTGGAACGCGGCCTGGACCATCTGCGCATACGTCGTCTTGAGGCCCGGCTTGAGCGTCACCTTGCCTTGTGCGCTGACCGTCGAGCTCGAGAGCAGCCCCAGCACGCTGTCCTTCGGGTGCACGTTCTGTTTGCTCAGCGGCACCAGCGGCAGCAGCTTTTTGCCGGTTTTCGCGAACAGCTTACGGCCGATGTTCGAGAAGGTGCGGCCGGCGAAGGACATCTCGAAGTCGCTGCCCGGCGGTCCCACGGCCTGGGATGCCAGGCTCGACATGGGGATGCGGACGCGCTGCTTCTGCCACGTTCCGTCGGCCTGGGTCACGTAGACGCCCGCGTCCGGGTCCGCGTCCCCGAACGGATTGATCCCGTTGAAGATGTTGTTGGCGCGGCCATCCCAGAAGTTCGCAAAGTTGAACGCGGCGTTGATCACGGTGGGGGCGTTACGCGGCTCCACGCGGCGGACGTTGATCCCGCCGACGTTGAACACCGGGTCGAACACGACCTTGCCCTGCTCGCTCGCCCCGTTGAGAGCCACGAAGTCGGTCCTATGCACGCCCTGGGAGGAGACGACGTCGTTCGAGCTGGAAATTATCACGGACTGGGGGTTATTCGGGTCCAGGAAGTTGTCGAGGACCTTGGTGAACGGAAACATCCCGGGCGTGAGCGTTCCGTTGGGCCCGACCACCTGGAAGGTGTCGTCCTCTGGTGTCGCTTTCAGGCCGGGGCTCACCGAGTTCTTCGTCCGGTTGTCGGCGCCGGCGTGGAAGTGGCAGGTCGCACACGACTGAACGCCGTCGCTGCCGACCTGCATGTCCCAGAACAGGGCCTTGCCGAGCTGGATCGCCGCGTTCCTGGCCTCCGCGGTCGGAATGGGGAATCCGTCGGGGTTGAGGTTGCTGGAGTCAGACCTGAGAAAGAGCCCCAGGTTGTTGGGCTCCGGGACCGGAACCGTCTTCAGTGACGGCGGTGCCGCCAGGTTCACCGCCCAGGTCGGCCCCGAGGCGAGCATCACGCTGCACACTGCGAGCAGCGCGACCGCCTTCCGGCCGATCCTCTTCATCTCCCACTTGTCGTAGCGATCTCTTGACATCTTGCCTCTCCCTTCGTGAACCCTTGCGGGGCTGTTGTTTGTGGATAGCTCTGGCGGGCGAAGGGCGGGGCTCAGCTTGTGCCCCGTCTTCGCCCGCCAGTCACTCATCTGCCTACGGGCAGGTCACGCGGCCTCTTGCGTCCTGTGCGCTGCAAGTCACCAACGCCGATCCACCCTTGGTCGACGTGACCGTCAGGCGGGCGGGTTGCGGGGCTCCCTTCAGTTCTATCCAGTCGAAGGTTGTCGGCGCGTTCGCGGTCGTCGCACCCGTGCCGTAGTTGGTGACACTCCCGTCCACTCCGATTTCTGTGAGCGACAGGACTGCTGTCGGGTCAGAGGTTGTGGCCGTGACGTTGAGCTTGCCAAAGGGGCCTCTCTTGCCGTTCTGCGTGACCCACGTCGCCGCGGTGATCACGACGGTGTCGTTCGGCGTCAACACGGTGACGTTCACCGTATCGCTGCCGCTGCCGATGTTGTCGGTCGCCGTCAGCGTGAAGCTGAGCGTCGTCGGGCTGGCTGGCGTGACGAAGCTCGCAATCAGCGAGTTGGCGTTCGTCAGAGTCACCGGCGGCCCGGCCACCTGGGTCCACTGAACCACGCGCGAGGCGGGGTCGCTGTTGACGTCCCAGGTCACGGTGCCAGTGAGCGTCACCTGAGCGTTCGCGCCCGCGGAGATGTCCGGGCCGGCGTTGACGATGGGGCTAGCACCAGCGGCCGCGCAGTTCACCGGGCTCGGCGTGGGGATCCCGGGCCACGGACTGAGCTGACCCAGGATTGGTGAGGTGGTACCAAAACCATCAACCGGTCCGGAGCCCTTGGCGAGGAACGGGAGGTCCTGGAAGTTGAATGGGATGAGCGGATCGCCGAGCCTGTGGTTCTCGGGGAAGATGTACTCGAAGTTGGGCAGGAGGAAATGCCCATTGGCGAGCCCGTTCGCAACGAGAACCGGTTCCCCGTTGGCGTCCAGTTGGATGGTCCGGCTCGTGATGACGTAATTGCGTGTCGGCGGCATGAAATCCCCGCCGAGGACGCGGTGCACGAAGCGGCCTCTGACCGGCTGCGTGGCCGGGTCGGTGGTGGCGAGCCGCCGCAGCGTCGTCTGGCCGGTACAGGGATTCACGTCCTCGGCGTTGATGTCCACGACCCGGGTCGGGTCGGTGGTGAACCCCACGACGGTCAGGCGCGTCGACGCCTCCTGGAGCAGGCCCTGGACGGCGGCTCCATTGGTGCCGATCAGGAGGTCCTCGACGGAGACATAGGCGGGCGGGACGCCCGGCGCGGTGAAGATGCCCAGGACGTCTTCCACCGTGTGGGCAGACATGTACGTGTTCGACGCGCTGTTGTCGGGGACGGGGCTTCCGCTTGCAAGGGTGATGGTCTTGGCGGGGTCGATCTTGTAGAGCGTGCCCGTGTAAATGACCTGGTCACCGACCATCATGGGCACCTGCTGCCTCGCGTCGGGGAAGACGCCATCAACCGGCGCCGGCATGTCGAAGATCTTCAGGGACGCACCGACCGCCAGGAAGGGATCGGTGGGGAATCTCGTGTCTCCGTTCAGAGGCCGGTTGCCCTTCGGGCAGAGGGGGTCATCGGCCACGGCGGGATCTGTCCGGGGGATGCAGACCGGGATGCCCGTGGAGGCATGGACGGTCGTGTTTTCGAAGTCCCCGCTGAAGCGCGGATCGATGCTGTGCACCAAGCCCCAGCGCCCCACCGGGTCATTGATCTGCACCAGGGCCCCGGGGCATGTCGGTCCGCCGCCAGGTAGCGTCGGGTCGCAAGTCACCCCAGCCACTTCGATTCCACCGACTCGGAACGAGCCGAACTTATAGTCGATGTAGGTGATGAGTCCCGAGCTGGCGTTCAAGCCTTGCTGCGTGATGGGGACGATCAACCCGACGATGTACTTACCGTTGACGACGTTGCCCTGAGCACGCACCTCGAATGAGGGGAAGGGCATCGGGTTATCGGTCAGCGCGAGCCGGGTCTGGCCGGGACCCTGCACGGGAACCGTGACTGGGTTGCCGCTGAGGTCGACCGTGCCGATCACGGTGGTCGTCGTATCGTTGACCGGCGCCGAGACCGTGGGGTCGAACAGGTCGGCCCAGGTCATGGTGGCGGCCGGCAACTGGAGCAAGGTGTTGCAAGGGACGATCATCTTGATGCCGTTGAGGGTCATCGTGCCGCCCACGAGCCGCGGGTCTGCAGGCGGGCTTGGACAGACTGACGCATCCAGGGTGGCCTCCTGGATGAACCCGGTCATGTCGAACTGGGGCGTCGGCGGAGTCTGTGCCTGCGCCCACGCTCCGGTTGCCCAGAGCAGCCCCAAGCCAAGAAGCAAGGTGGTCAACATCAATCTCGATCTCATGAAGTTCCCCTTTCTCTGCGGTGGGATATTTAGGCCTTTCTCTGGAACGGCTAACGCAAGCAGTGGGCCAGGGATCAGGGCTTGATATAACTGCTTGAGATTTGAGGAAGAACGCGTGAGGACGCGAAGTGGCGTTCAGGTCCCATGTAAAGGACTCTGACAATGAGAAAGGAGGGTAGGTTTGGCGGGTGCAAGATTCTGGAGGACTTGGAGACGGACGGGGGATTCAGGAGGAGCTGGAACCCTTATAGGAAATTTGACACTCGGCGCCGGGCATCTGCTCGCCCGCGCATTTCGGTCATCGTGAACACCCGCGCACCGGAGCGACGTTTGGGCGGTCCCGCGTCGAGGAGCTCGCGGAGGTCGCGGCGCTCCTGATCCTGGACGAGGGCGAGGCCCCTGTCGTCAAGCACGAGGGCGTCGACGCCGGCGAGGTAGGCGAGCAGGAGGACGTGGGTGCCGCCGGCGCGGGCCGGGGCGAGTTGGTGGAAGAGGCGGAGGCGCCGCGGTAGCCGCCCGATGACCCTTGCGGCGGCCCGATGGGCCTAAGCGCCGGCGGCGCGGGTGCTACTGCAAGACACCGATGCTAGCGTTCCTGCCTGATTGTCAAGTTCTTGTACCAGGTCCGCCAGTCATGCCGACGGGGGCTCATGGCATGCTCGCCCTCATCGGCAAGCGCCTTTTCTCGACCCACGCCACTCGTGAAGCTTTACCGTGCGGCGTTGACCGAGACGCACTCCGGACAGTAATAGGTCTGCTCGGGCCCATCGTCCGTGGAGCCCCCGGACCGTTTGATCCAGACCTCGCCACCTTCCAGAGGTTCCCTGCAATTCTCGCAATAGCTGTTCCACTTGGCTCTGTGTTGAACCTCGAGTTCAATCTCTTCCATCCTGGCCCAGAACTCCCGAGTGCTCATGACGGCTCCTCTCCCTTCTTGCGCTTTTCCGGCGTGTCGACTCTGAGAACTCACAGTGTCCTATCCGGCACCAAGGATCAATTCGCAGAAATACATATTTTGCCATGGGCGGAATTACCTACGTCTCTTAGTTCGGGACCGTCACCCATCTGCTCCTTGTCTTGACAACATCTGTAGCCAGGCCCCGGTGGGGCAGGCCATGTGGTGGGCGCTTTCCTACGGAGGGGGAGTCTTTGGATCGTGTTCGGCGGGCTCTCAGAGTCGGGCCCGAGAGCGCATGGCCTTCTCGATGGCGTCGATGACCCTGTGCGGGTCGTCTCCGACGCCCGGCTGCTGGTGGATGATTTCACCTTCCGGGTTCAGCACGGTCACCAGTTTCGTGTGGACGAAATCCGTCGCTCCTCCCTTGCCGTAGTTGAAACCCAAGGTGGCTGCCAATTCGCGAACA
>WNGA01005057.1_pt1 | contig 21714 bp, 17 predicted proteins | sample 5400061 | NCBI WGS metagenome assembly WNGA01 (sample SAMN13153366, study PRJNA577476) | soil metagenome | isolation source: 100 cm soil or saprolite under grassland replicate 2 | place: USA:California | collected 2016-06-15
CAACCGCTTCTGGGGCCGCGAGACGCAGGGGCGCACGATCGGCATCGTCGGCATCGGCAATGTCGGGCGGCGCATCGCGGAGCTCACAAGCGGGCTGCTCGGCATGCAGGTGCTCGCCTACGACCCGTATGTTTCGGCCGAGCAGATCGCCGCGCGCGGCGCCACCAAGGTGGCGCTCGACGATCTCTTGCGCCGCGCCGATTTCGTCTCGATCAACTGTCCGCTCACCGAGGAGACGCGCGGAATGATCGGCGCGCGCGAGCTCGCGCTGATGCAGCCGCACACCTATTTCATCACCACCGCGCGCGGCTTCATCCACGACGAGATGGCGCTGGTCGAGGCGCTGCGCGAAAAGCGGATCGCCGGCGCCGGCCTCGACGTGTGGGACAAGGAGCCGCCGCCGCCCGACCACCCGCTGCTCAACCTCGACAACGTGATCGCGTCGCCCCACACCGCCGGCCTCACGCCGGAAGCGCGCGCCACCATGGGACGCATCGCGGCCGAGCAGATGCTCGCCTGCCTCGACGGCAAGCGCCCGCCGCGCCTGGTCAATCCGGACGTATGGCCGGCCTATGCCAAGCGCTTCGAACGCGCGTTCGGGTTCGCGCCGGAGGCATAGCCCGCAGCGATTGACACTGTTCCCCTTCCGTTCTTTGATGCACACAGATCGTGACCAAGTAGCCCCGTGTTCACGCCCCACCAGGATGCCGCGCTCAAAGCCGTTGCGGACTGGCTGAAAGAAAAGCCGGGCAAGCGCGGCACGCCGCAAATCTTCCGCCTGTTCGGTTACGCCGGCACCGGAAAGACGACGCTCGCCAAGCACGTCGCCGCGGGCGTCGACGGCAAGGTGCTGTTCGCCGCCTTCACCGGCAAGGCGGCGCTGGTCATGCGGTCCAAAGGCTGCGAGGACGCATCCACGATCCACAGCCTGATCTACCGCCTGCGCGAGAGCGGCGAGGAGACGCCGAGCTTCGATCTGTGGAGGACGGGACCCGCCTGGCAGGCGAAGCTCATCGTCATCGACGAGTGCTCCATGGTGGATGAGGAGCTGGGCCGCGACCTGATGTCGTTCAAGGCACCGCTCCTGGTGCTCGGCGATCCGGCGCAGCTGCCGCCGGTTGCCGGCGGCGGATTTTTCACCGAGGCGGCGCCCGACGCCATGCTGACCGAGGTGCACCGCCAGGCGCAGGACGACCCGATCGTGCGTCTGTCCATGGACATCCGCGCCGGCAAAAGCCTTTACCCCGGTACCTACGGCGAAACCGCGGTGGTGAACCGCCGCGCGCTCGACCCGCAACGGGTGCTCAAAGCCGACCAGCTGCTGGTCGGCCGCAATGCGACGCGGCGCGCCTACAATCGGCGCATGCGCGAGCGGCGCGGCTTCGCCGACGAGCTGCCGATGCGGGGCGACAAGCTCGTCTGTTTGCGCAACAACAAGCGCAAGGGCCTGTTCAACGGCGGGCTGTGGCTGGTGCACGAACGCCCGCGCCTGCGGCGGGAGATCGTTCGGATGCGGCTTGCGCCCGACGAGGACGCGAGCGCCCGCCCTACCAAGGTGGGAGTCCGACGGGAATGCTTCACCGGCGGCCTCGACGAGATCCCGTGGGAGTATCGCAAGCACTACGACGAATTCGACTTCGGCTACGTGCTCACCGTGCACAAGGCGCAAGGGTCGCAATGGGACGACGTCGTCTTGTTCGACGAGTCGTTCGCCTTTCCGGACAGCCGCGAGCGCTGGCTCTACACCGGCGTCACGCGCGCGGCGAAACGGCTGACCGTGGTGGTGTAGGCGGCGTGATACGCTTTCCGAGTGATCAGTTCGGCCTCATGCTGAGGAGCCCCTCAAGCCTCTCCTTCGAGACGGCCTTGCGGCCTCCTCAGGGATGAGGCTTAAGGGGCGTCTCGAAGCGGAGGCCGAACTGATCACCCGGATTCCGTATGACGACGCGCGGTGGATGCCGCCATCGAGCGGTTGAAGTCTTTCCTTCGTAACCGGTTCACCGCGCAAGCGGATCGGGGCGAAGCTGGAACCTCACGACCTTGGGCCGGTTCTCCTTGCCGCCTTCGAGGTGGAACATCGCCCGCGTCGAGTAGGTCGTCCACAGCGACTTGCCCTTCCAGCCGGCGTTCGGATCGTCGATGCGTCCTTCCGCCCATTTGGTGTAAAACCCGACCGGGTAGGGAACACGCAGGTTGACGAACTTGCCGTCCACCAAGGCCAGCATGGCATCGTTGAGATTCCCGCTGGCGATCGGCACGTCCTTGCCCAGGCCCAACGTGTCGAACCAGTCGATCCAGGTGTAATAGCTCGCTTCGGCGCTGCCGGGGTCCTTCAAGTCCTTGAACTGCGGTCCGGGGAATTGGTGAAACGTCCAGCCCTCGGGGCAGTGCTTGCCGGTCGCGGTCGGGCCATTGAGGACCTTGCACTTGCGCCGGTCGAAGCTCGCGAGGTGTCCGCTCGCGAGCGAGGCCCAGAACACGCCGCTGCGGTCGACGTCGCCGCCGCGCGGCCCGTAGCCGGGCAATGGCGGCTCGTAGATTTCCGCGAGCGCCGTCTCGGTGGGATTCGATCCCGGCGCCCCCAGACGGCTCCGTCGACCGGGCTCACCGCCACGCTGTAGATGTTCACGGCGAGCCGCTTGTCCTTCGCCGGATCGACCGGCGCCTTCGGCTCGACATAGTCGTCGCGCCGGCCGTTGCCGTTGGTGTCGACGATGAACGGCGTCCAGCCTTGCGCCTTCGCCTCGTCACCGGTTTCCTCGAATATCTTCCGGTTCAGCCAGCCGACCACCTGATTGCCGCCGACGCCGCTCGAAACCCACAGGGTATGGTTGGCGTCCTCGGCGAAATTCAGGTGGTGCGTCGGGAAGCAGGTCGAGATCAGCGTGAACGCGCCAGTCCCCGGATCGTACATGGAGAGATGACGGCCTGACTCCGCCATCGGGAATGCCTTCGCCGACGGATGTTCCGACCCTCGTCTGCAGAAATCCGGATTGGCGGGCGGACGCACCCGCGCGGTGAACCAGACCCGCCCTTTCTCGTCCATCATCGGGTTGTGCATGCTGGTCTGGCTGTCCCAGATCGGATCGGCGCCCCACACCGGAGACGGTCCCATGGGATGATCCTTGGACGACGGCGTCTTGGGATCGCGCACCGGATGTTTCACCTCGCTCGCCGTGTGCGTTTTTGGATCGAGCACAGGGAAGAAGTCCGTGCTGTCCTCGGTCGCCCCATAGAGCTTGCCGTTGGGGTTGACCGTGGGCTTGCGCCGGTCGGTCCCGATCAGATCGTGCAGATAGGCGGTGGGCTTGCTCCAGTCCCACAAAGTGAGGACGACGTTGCGCTCGATGCCTTGCGGCCGCGCCGGCTTGTCGAACGGCAATTCGCCGGCAGCGATGCGATCGGTCCAGTCGCCGAACATCGCGTACGCGCGCTCGGCATCGAGCTTGCCGATGTCGCGGGCCATTTGCGTCAGCGCCTGCCCGGACTGCACGCGCCGCTCCCAGGCTTCCGCCGAATTCTTGAATTCGCCGAGCTCGTTCGAGATCGTGCGCGTTCCGGGGGTGCCGAGCGCGTGACAGGCGACGCAGCCGCCGCTCTTGATGACGGTCAGCCACTCGCCCTGGTGCGCCACTTTGCCCACCGGGAACTCGCTCTTGTCCGGCACCTTCAGCATCGAATACCAGTAGATCGGCGGATAGTATTGCGCCGCCGCGGCCGCATTCGGCGCGACGACCGCGGTGAGATCGAGCGTCTTTCCGGGCTCGGTCCGGACCTTGGGCGAATCCACCAGGCCGTAGCCGCGCACCCACACGCTGTAATTCGCTTTCGGAAGATCGGGGATGACGTAGCGGCCGCGATCGTCGGTCACCACGATCTTGGCGAACTTGGTGGGCAAGTCAGTCGTCTCCGCGATCACCCACACGCCGGCCTCCGGCCCGCTCGGTCCCATGACCACGCCGCCGAGATCGTTGCTGCCGATCTGCAGCGCCGGATCGGCGCTCTGCTGCGCGTCGACCCGGGCCGGCGCAGCGGTCAAAAGCACCGCGATGGCAACCACGCCCAGGAGCAATCGACGTTCCGTCCGCATGTTCCGCTCCTCCCCGTCCCTTCCCTTTTGCGTCTTTGAGGCGATCCGCTGACCGGATCGAGGACCCGAAGCCGAACAGCCGGCCACGTTCCGTTGCCGCCGCATGACCATGGCGCGCCAGGGGGCGCCGGTTGGCGCAGGCCGGCTCAAGTCGAGAAATGGTACTACAATCGTGCACCGCCATGCGATTCCAAAAACAATCCAGATGGCAGAAAGATCGACCGCAAGACGAAACGCCGTTGCCGCCGGACGATCGGGCGCGTGATACACTTTCCGGGTGATATGAGCTCACGGCTTGGACCGGATGATCCGGCATTCGTCTGCCGTGCGTCATCGCCGAGCGTCTTGAACCCCCCTACCCTCCGGCGGCATAACTGCGCCCTGCGGCACGCGGCATTTCGGTTGCAGTCATGGCGGCCAAGCTGATTTTGACGGGCGACGTCAATCTGATGAACGTCGCCGACCCGGCGGAGCCATTCCGGCACGTTCGCGAGGAATTTCGCGCGGCGGACGTGGTGTTCAGCAATCTGGAATGCTGCCTGCATCGACCGCGGCACTCGGTCGCCAACGAGGGATTTTTCGCCGACCCCGCCGTTGGCGGCGAGGCGCTAAAGTTCGCCGGCATCCGCGCCGTCGGGATCGCCAACAACGTGAATTACGGCGCCGGCAATATTGCGGCCTCGATCGCGCGGCTCGACGAGGTCGGCATCGCCCACACCGGCGCCGGGCCCAATCTCGCCGCCGCCCGCGCGCCTGCGATCGTCGCCCGCAACGGCGCGCGCGTGGGCATCTTGCAACGCAGTTCCGTCTACTGGCCGACCGATCACGAGGCGCACGACGACGCGCCCGGCATCGCCGTCATCCGCGGCCATACCGCCTATCACGTACCGATGGGCCGGACCCACGCCGGAACCCCGCCGGCCAACCGGCCCGGCGTTCCGCCGGAGATCATCACGTGGGCCGATGCCGCTTATCTCGCGGACTTCCGCCGGGATATCGAGGCGCTGCGCGCGCAGGTCGACATCCTGGTCGCCTCCTGCCACTGGGGTCTCGGGCGCGATCCGCTGCAATACATGACCGAGATCGGCCGCGCGGCGATCGATGCCGGCGCCGACCTGGTCATCGGCCACGGGCCGCATGATGTGCTGCCGGTCGAGGTCTACAAGGGCCGGCCGATCTATTACGGTCTCGGCAACCTGTCGTTCCACACCGGCCACGGCGGGCGCAAGCACGGCAACTGGATCGGCATGGTGGTCGAGGTGACTTTCGACACGGCCAGAATCAGCGGCGCCCACTTTCGCTTCGTGCGCCACAACGACCGCAATGAAACCGTATTCTGCCGGCTGGCCGACGAGGCCGACGCGCTCGCCGACGTCATGGCGCGCAGCAAGAAGCTCGGCGCCAAGCTTGATCCCGAGGGCGACCGGGTCCGCATCGTGCCGTAAAGGCAAACGGGGACGTCTCGACGTGCGCACGTCGATTGCAGCATTGATCGCCCTGACGCTGCTCGTCGGCGGCGCGGCGCACGCCCAGACCGCGAAGGAGACCTATCCGGGCCGGCCGGTCCGGATGATCGTGCCGTTCGCGGCCGGCGGGCCGGGCGATATTTTCGCGCGTCTCATCGCGCAGAGAATGTCCGAACAGCTCGGCCAGCAGTTTTTCATCGACAACCGTCCCGGAGCCGCCGGCACGATCGGCGCCGGCGCCGCGGCGCGGGCGCCGGCAGACGGCTACACGCTCCTCGTCGGCAGCTCCACGGTCTGGGTGAATGCGAGCCTCTATGCCTCGATCCCCTACGATCCGGTCAAGGATTTCGACCCCATCATCATCGCGGCGACGTCGCCCGAGGTGCTAGTGGTGCATCCGTCGGTGCCGGCCACAAATGTCCAGGAGCTGATCGCGCTGGTGCGCGCGGGAAAATACACCAATTTCGCCATGCCCGGCGCCGGCACGCCGCCGCATCTGTCGACCGAACTGTTCAAGCTGTCGCTCAAGCTCGACTTCGTGGTGGTGCCGTTCAACGGCGGCGGGCCGATGGTGCAGTCGGTCGTCGGCGGGCACACGCCGATCGCCTTCTCGGCGCTGCCGGCGGCGTCGGCGCAAATCAAGGACGGCCTGTTGCGCGCGCTCGCCGTCACCAGCAGCAAGCGCATCTCGATCCTGCCCGACGTGCCGACAATGGACGAAGCCGGCGTGCCCGGGCAGGAGCAGGAAGCGCCGCAGGGCGTTTGGGCGCCCGCCGGCACGCCACGGGAAATCGTCGACTTGCTTTACCGCGAGATCGCGCGGGCGGTCGCCACGCCGGAGATGAAACAGAAAATGGGGACAATCGGCTTCGAGCCCGCCGCAGTGACGCCGGAGGAGTTCGCGGCGCGGATCAAGGCGGAAATGCCGAAATGGGCCAAGCTTATCCGCGACGCCAACATCAGGCCGTAGTGCGGTGACCGCGTTTATCTAACCTTCTTCGTCCGGGTAGCGGCGCGTGACCGCTTCCAACGCGGCCGCTTCCAGCAAATGGCTGAGCGCGGTCATCCCGGCGGCGCGGGCGCGGCTCGCCAATGCGAGCGCCTGCGCGCTGATCTCGCGCGCCGTCCTGGCACGATCGGGCGCGGCGGCGGCGTACACGCCCTGATCCCTTCCGGGGCCATGCACCGGAGACGGCAGCCCTTCCTTGCGACTCATCCTCGATTCTCGCTCCCGAGTGCTGGCCGCAGCGGCACCGGCGCAATACGGCCGATTACAACCTTTACTATTATTGAAAACCAATGATTGTCAAATGATAGAATCTGCAATTTGCAGAATGCAAAGGAAATCAATGACTTGCGTTCGCTGTCGCGATGACTTACGCGACGGTATCATGGCACGACGTCCGCGGGCTTCCCCCTTGATGGCGAGATTCCCCCGCCTCCGGCGCATCCGGCAGGAACAGCTGGGTTGGGAGATCGTCGATATCCTCAACCGGCTGCCCGGCAACAAGCCGAGCATGTCGTCGATCTACCGGCTCGAGCAGGGCGAGGCCATCCGCATGTCGAGCGCGCGGCGCGTGTTCGACGTGGTGAACGCGGCGCTCGACAATAAGCTCGACCCGACGAAGGAACTCGAGCCGAGCTTCTGACCGCCGGACGGGATAGGATCCGGGTGCCCCGAACCCGAAGTTCGCATCACTTAGCGGCACCCTCTCGTGCGAACTCTCGGAATCCGGACACTAGCGAGGAACCGCGATGGCGCTCAACCGACCCGGCATTTGCAATTTCGGCTGGAAGGCACGCGACTTCGCGCTCGCGGGCGTCGACGGCAGGAGGTATTCGCTTACCGACGTGCGCGGCGACAAGGGCACGCTCGTCGCCTTCATCTGCAATCACTGCCCCTACGTGAAGGCGAGCATCGACCGGATCGTGGCGGAGGCGAACGCGCTGCGTGCGATCGGCATCGGCACGATCGCCATCATGCCCAACGACACGGCGAACTATCGCGAGGATTCGTTCGACAACATGAAGGCGTTCGCGAGAACGCACGGCTTCACCTTCCCCTACGTCATCGACGAGACGCAGGAGGTGGCGCGCGCCTACGACGCGCAATGCACGCCCGACTTCTTCGGCTTCAATGCCGGTGACGAACTGCAATATCGCGGCCGGCTCGATGCCGCGCGCATGAGCTCCATGCCCGGCGCGCGGCGCGACCTTTACGAGGCGATGAAGCAGGTGGCCGAAACCGGGAAGGGCCCGGAGGACCAGACGCCGTCGATGGGATGCTCGATCAAGTGGCGGAACTAGGCCGGGACGCGATGGCGTGAGCGCCCTGGCTTCGTGTCGCGCTATCATGTTAGAAGGGCCGCTCTTGTGCATGTCCCGCTCGTTGCGGGGGCGGGGTTGATCGGCATGGTGGGTGCATTGACGGGGCCACGGCGGCGCTTTCAGCTGGTTCTGATCAAGCCGTCGCATTACGACGACGATGGCTACGTCATCCAGTGGATGCGGGCGTTCATTCCTTCGAATACGCTGGCGGTTCTCTACAGCCTGGCGCGCGATTCGGCGCGGCGGGGTGCGCTCGGTCCCGACACCGACATCGACATCACGGTGATCGACGAGATCAACGCGCGCGTCAAAACCAAGCGGCTCATCTCGCTGTTTCGGCGCCACGGCGGCTTCGGCCTGGTCGGGCTCGTCGGCGTGCAGTCGAACCAGTTTCCCCGCGCGCTCGATATCGCCCGCCCGTTCCGCGCCGCCGGCGTGCCGGTGATGGTCGGCGGCTTCCACGTCTCCGGCTGCCTCGCCATGCTGCCCGAATTGCAGGCCGACCTTAAGATCGCGCTCGACATGGGCGTCACCCTGTTCGCCGGGGAAGTCGAAGGGCGGATGGACCGGATCCTGCAGGATGCGGCCAACGGGACGCTGCAGCCGACCTACAACTACCTCAACGATCTGCCGTCGCTCGAATCCGAGCCGACGCCGATCCTTCCGGCGGAGCACTTGCGAAGGACCATCCAGCACATCGGCAGCTTCGATGCCGGCCGCGGCTGCCCGTTCCAATGCTCGTTCTGCACCATCATCAACGTCCAGGGCCGGAAATCGCGGCGCCGTTCGCCGGACGACGTCGAGCGGACGATCCGCGAGCACTGGGCGGACGGCATCCGCGACTTTCTGATCACCGATGACAATCTCGCCCGCAACAAGGACTGGGAGGCGATCCTCGACCGGATCATCGCGATGCGCGAACGCGAGAAGATGAACATCCGGCTGGTCATCCAGGTCGACGCGCTGTGCCACAAGATTCCGAACTTCATCGAGAAGGCCGCCCGCGCCGGCGCCAACCGCGTGCTGATCGGCATCGAAAGCATCAACGCGGCGAACCTGATCGCCGCCAAGAAGCGCCAGAACAAGATCACCGAATACCGCAAGATGCTGCTCGCCTGGAAGAACGCGGGCGCCATCACCACGGCCGGCTACATCCTCGGATTCCCGTTCGACACGCCCGAGTCGATCCGCGAGGACATCGAGATCATCAAGAAGGAGCTGCCGCTCGACATCCTCGAATTCTTCTGCCTGACCCCGCTGCCGGGTTCGGAAGACCACAAGGTCCTGTGGCAGAAGGGCGAGTGGATGCATGCGGACATGAACCTGTATGACGGCGAGCACGCGGTCGCGCACCATGCCAAGATGAGCAAGGAGGCGTGGGAGGAGGTCTATCGCAGCGCCTGGGACGCCTATTTCACGCCCGAGCACATGGAGACGATCCTGCGGCGCGCGGCGGCGACCAATTGCAGCATGTCGCGGCTGGTGAGCTTCCTTTTCCTGTTCTGCTATTCGGTTCCGATCGAGCAGACGCATCCGCTGCAGGGCGGCTTGCTGCGCCGCAAATACCGGCGCGACCGCCGTCCGGGACTGCCGGTCGAGGCGGTCTGGTCGTTCTATCCGAAATTCGCGTGGAACTTCGTGACGAAGTTTTCCCGCGCGCTGCGGCTGCTGCTGTGGATCCAGACGACCACCCGGCGCATCCAAAAAGACCCGGGCCGCTACTTATACACCGATCAGGCAATGACCCCGGTGACCGACGACGAGACCGAGCGGCTCGAATTGTTCACCCACAGCGATGCCGCCCGCCAAGCGGTCGAGCACGCGCACAAGATCGCGCATCTGACCCATGCCGGCGCGCGGGCTGAAGCGCACGCGTGACTTCAACCGTCGGCAGGATAGGTCAGCGTTCCGGCCGGCCCGGGCTTGGCCGCGTCCGTCATGTGCGCCGGCTCGATGTGATGCCGGCCGAGAATGTGGAACACCATATCGCCCGCGGCGAGCAGATAGTCCGCGATGATCCGCCGGTGGCAGCGCCACCACACGGCCTCCGCACACATGATGGCGCACCGCTCGGCATGCCCCAATTCGCGCAGCTTGGCCAGGCCGGAACGAAAGTCCTCGCCCATGGCGTAATCGGCGTAATTGTGAAAGCTTTTGTTCTCCCAGAACGCATTGACCGCCGGCGGTACATCGCGCTTGCGTCCACGTAGGCCCCCGAGCGCCGCGATGTGCTCGTAGGCGATGTGGAATTCGGAGAGCGCTGCCGGCAGCACATCCCGGTTGTATTGCGGGTTCGCGCGCGACCGCGGGACGGTCCGGACATCGACGACGCGCTGGACTTCCGCGTTTTTCAGCAGGTCCACGAATTCGCCGATCGAGCGGGTCGAGTGTCCGACGGTGAAGAACGGATACGCCATGCGCTTCCCGCAGCGTGGAACAAACGCTTCGAGGAGTATATCCGAACGGGATGGGACCTGACGAAAACGCCGCGGTGGTCGGCCATGATTGGGGCGGCAGCATCGCCTGGGGCCTGGCGGACCGTTATCCGCAGCGCGTCGCCTCCCTCACGGTGTTGTCGCGCCCCCATCCCAACGCGTTCAACCGCGCGCTTAAAATGCCGGACGGCGATCAGGCGCGCCGCTCGCGACATCACAAGGCCTTTCTGGAGCCCGACGCAGGACCGCTGCTGCTGGAAGATGGCGCGCGGCGACTGCGCGAGCGGCTGGCCAAATCCGGCGTTCCGGCGGCGGCGATCGAGGAACACGTCTCCGTCATCGGCAACCCACCGGCGATGGAAGCGGCGCTGGCGTGGTACCGGGCGCGCGGCGCGATCCGCGCACCGCTCGGCGCGATCCGCGTACCGGTGCTCTACGTGTGGGGCGATGCCGACGACACCGTCGGGCGGGCGGCAGCGGAGGGCACCGGCGAATTCGTGTCCGGCCCCTATCGGTTCGAAATCCTGCCGGGCATCGGTCATTTCGTCGCCGACCAGGCGCCGGACCGGCTCAACGCGCTGTTGCTGGCGCACCTATCCAAGAATCCGGCGTAGCCACCGGGGACGCCGCCGCAAGCATTGATGAGCCCAAAAGCGGCTGCCGCCCCAGCCGCAGACTCAGTGCGCCGCCTCGGTGTTCATGATGAAGTAGTCGGGCGGCTCGGGTCCCCAGATCGAGAGCGAGTCCTCCGGCGCGTGGTCGCCGGCCTCCCAGACTTTCGTCTTGGGGATGTAGTCGATGTCGCAGGAATATTCCGAGAAGCTGCCCCACGGGTCCTGCACGTAGTGGAAATAGTTCGAGCCGAGCACGTGGCGGCCGAGGCCCCAGCCCTTGGTGTAGCCCTTGTCGGCCATCTTGGCGGCGCCGACGCCGATATGGTCGATCGAGCCGACGTCCCAGCTGCAGTGATGGAAGCCCGGCGCCTCCGACTTGGCGAAGGCGAGGAGGTGATGATCGCTGCCGTGAATGCCGTGCATGAACGCGACGAACTCGCCGGAGCGGTCGGACAGACGAAGCCCGAGATTCCGGGCGTAGAAGTCGATCGAACGGTCGATGTCGGGGGTGAAGCACAACACGTGCGAGAGGCGCCGCGGGTGGGTATCGGGCGCCTTTCGGCGCGGGGGAGCGCCCGCCACGCCCTCCGGGCATGAGTGCCATGGTCCGGCCTCCTTGCGGTCGGGCGAGGACTTCGGCGCCACTTTGACTTCGTTCAAGATCCCATCGGCGTTGCGGAACCAGAACCCGTTGCTCTCGAAGCCGGCCGGCGGATTGAGCAGCGCGACGCCGTTGCCCTCGATGCGCGCCTTCAGCTTGGGCAGATCGTCGGCATAGCAGCCGAACGAGAGGTGATGGATGCGCTTGTGCGGTCCTTCCACCACGCTGCCCCAGCGGTGGTCGTGGCCGAACGTGTGCAGCGCGAGCGCATTGTCCTTCTCGCGCACGTCGAGGCCGAAGCTGGCGTAGAAGCCTTGCGCATGCTTGAGGTCCGGCACCTGAAGCACGAATTGGTCGAGCGAATGGACCCCGACGGCGGCTTGATCGGCGGTCGGAGGGACATAGCCCCGAATCGCGGTCATCTGATCCTCCCTTTGAGCCGGCTCACGGCCCGGCTGTTCATCCGGTCGCGCGCGGGACCGCCGCGCGCCTCGCCTTCCGAATTAAGCGTCCGCGCGGCGTTCGTCCAGGGCTTTGCATGGAATTACCTGACCGGACAAAGGCTCAAGGCTTCCTCCTCCAAGTTGGACCGAATGGGTTGACAGGGCAGCGTGCCCAATCTCAGGCCAAATTGTTCCAATACGCTGTTCAATTTGTTGCTGTTGAATTCGCCAACGCTGAGAATGAACTTCGGCCGCCCCGGTGTCAGCATGAGACGCTTCACCTCTGATGCCAGTTTGTTGTTCTGGGACAGTTTCAGATAATTGTTCTCGATCCCGAGAAATTGCGCGGTCGGCTCGGCGAATGGGATGAAATACGCGACCGGATCCCCAGTCGCAATCAGTACGACGCTATTCACCGGCAGCTGCGGAACGCGCACATCGACGTACCTGGCTCCATACCGCCCCGGTCTGGTTCCCGCTGATGGATGCTCGCCACGACCCCAGTCGAGATAGACGGTGGTCGTGACGGCGATCGTCAACAACGCAATCGCGACGGCGATGCGTAGACGGCGATCTTCGAAGAGCCAGATCACTGCTCCCATGGTGACGACGCCCGTCAGCATTTCGAGCGTGACGGCGTACCTATAGATGCCGAAGCCAACTTCCCAAAAGAAATAAGAAACGATGACGAAGATAAAGACGAGACCGAGACCGCGTGTTTCCGCGAATTCTCCATCCCGACGACACGTCTCGCATGCACGCCTCGCCGCGAGCGTCAGCACTCCGGCAGCAATCGCGACGTACGCGACCGCACCGCGCCAGTCACGGAAGGTCAGCTCCGACACGAGATGGTGGTTGGTTTTCGCCCAATAAAATGGATTGGCAATCAGTTGCCAGAAATCGCGCGGCAGGAATTGTGCGTCTCGTATCGGCTGCGGCTCGTAATACGGCGACCGAAAGATATGATTGAGCAGGGGAAATACCGGATTTCCAAAATCTTGCCAGAGCGTGAGCAAGTGATGCCCGGCAACAGCCAGAAATCCCAGCCCGGCCGCGGCACCGAACGCGATCAGACCGCCGGCAGTTTTACGTCTTACAGCTGCGATTACAGCGATGAGACCCAGTCCGGGAACAAAAACGGCCGCCGTATATTTCAGTCCGACTCCGATACCAGCCAATAATCCCGACCATGCCCAGCCCAGCCAAGCCCCGCGCTTGCTTGCCCGTTCGGCTACCTTCAGAAGGGCTAATAGCGAGCCCAGCACGAATATTGAATTAACGAGATCATTGGTCGTCGTCCCAAGCAGAGATACGAACCCGGCCCCGGAGACGCCCATCAGCCAGGCCGCGGCCCTGAGCGTCGAACGCTCCCGAAGCCGAAGCGGGCGAAGGACGTGGAAGGCAATCGCGAGAACCAGCACGGCATTGATACCGTGCACCGCCCCCATGATAAACGCGACGATGCGCGGGGTTTCATTCAGGGAGGAGGAGGTCAGTGCATAAAACAACAAGTCTGCAACCGGATTGAAAAAGCCCTGATATTGAGCGGGACCGATATCGTAAAGATACCGGCCATGCAGATACGCCCAGGGAGCATAGAGGTGATAAAAGCGGAGGTCCCAGTTGTTGTCGGGCCCGAACATGGCCGACAAGAATCCGGCGCCGCCGCAAATAAGCAGGACACGCGCAACCTGGCTTTGCCAACGAGGTAGATCGGGTGCGACGATGGCCCTTCCCCTCTAGTGCGGTTTTGGATTTGAAGTTCCTATACGGATCTTGCCGCACGATCTGATAGGAACTTCAGATCCACCGCACTAGAGCGCATCCCGACCACGTTGAATCGACTTTCAATCGGACCGAACGAGGATGCGCTCTAGATTCAATACGTTTGTCGCATTTTCTGCGCCGAACCGGTGTCCACTTCGGCGGAAAATGCTCTAGCAGCAGCGTCCGACCCCGCGCCGGTTGTAGCGACGCTCGATGAACACGTTCACGTATTTGTTGGTGGGGACGTAGTCGAGGCGCTCGGCCGGGGTCTGGCGGTTATCGTCGAGTTGAAGGACCTTCTCGGCGAGGAACTTGCTGTAGAACCGATAGGCGATGAGGTAGACGCAGATCGCGGCGGTCACGAGCCACGCCGCGCTGACGGGCTCGCTGCGATTGAGGGCGATGCCGGCGAAGGCAAAGGCGCCGATCACCGCGATTGCGAGCCACACGATGACGGAAAGCGTCCGGTTGGTCATGATCTTCCTCCCACGGCCCGGTTATCGCCTTCGTTGGCGCACCATCAACGTTTTGAGGCACGAAATGTTCAGGATGCTAACATGAGGCCGGCGAAAAGGAGAGCCGGCGTCGAGCCCGGCAGTGCCGACCTTCGATACGATGGCAAGCTCGCCCACGGGAGGACCTCATGGATCGTCGTCATTTTCTGCAGTCGGCCACGCTGGTCGCGGCCGGTGCCGCCGGCGGGGCCGGCGTCGCGGCCCCGGCATCGGGCGAGGTTCGCCTCGCCCAGGCGGGTACCGCCGCAACCCCCGCCGCAGCCGCCGTGCATCACGGCCCGCAGACCAGGCGCTGGACCGAGCAGCGCTGGCTTCTCGACAACGTCATCCAGGCCAACGGCATCGACTGGGACCAGCCGCGCTCGATCTACTGGAACGTGCCGTGCGGCATGGAGGCGAGCGCCGACTTCGCCGCCATCCGGGGGCGCGTGAAGAAGTACGCCGATTGCTCGCCGGCCTTCGAGGCGACCGCGCGGCGGCGCGAGGCCCGCGCGCGGGCGGCGGAAGAAGCAAGGGAGCTCGTCACCGCGCGCGACAACTATTTCATGGCGGCGATCCACTGGGGCGCCGCGCAATGGCCGATCGACCAGAACAACGAGCAGAACCTGTTCTTCAACAAGAAGAAGCGCGAGTGCTTTACCAGTTACGCCAAGCTGTCGGATCACCGGGTCGAGCCGGCGTGGATCCCGCTCGACGGCAAGGCGCTCCCCGCCTGGTTCCATCTGCCGCCCGGCTATAGCGGCGGCCGCATCCCGGTCGTCGTGTTGGTTCCCGGCATGGACAGCTTCAAGGAAGCCAGCGTCTGGCTTTACGGCGATCCCTATCTCAACCGCGGCTTCGCGGTGCTGGCCATGGAGGGGCCGGGCCAATACGAGTGCCCGACGCTCGGCATCTACATGTCGATGGAAGGGTGGGAGGCGACCGGCAAGGCCTGCATGGACTGGCTCGTGCAGCGGCCGGAGGTGGACCCCGAGCGCATCGCGATCAGCGGGCGGAGCTTCGGCTCGTTCGCCGGCACCATCGCGGCCTCGGCCGAGCCGCGCTATCGCGCCTGCGCGGTGAGCGCGACCTGCCATGAGCCGGGCTGGCACACGATCTTCCAGGAGGCTTCGCCCACCTTCAAGATGCGCTTCATGTACATGGCGAACCACACCGACGAGGCGAAGTTCGACGAGTTCCGCAGGACGCTGACCTGGGAAGGGCGCGCCGAGAAGATCCGCATGCCGTACCTGTGCGCGGCGGGCGAATTCGACGAGCTGAGCCCGCTGGAAAATACCGAGCGTCTGCTCAAGGCGCTGCAGGGCCCGAAGCGCTTCGTCGTCTATCAGGAGTCGCGGCACGCGACCGCCGGCGTTGCCTCGACCAATCTCGGCCCGTTCCTGCCGGCGATGGTCGCCGACTGGATCGGCGCGCGCTTTGCCGGCGAGCCGTTTGCGAGCGAGCGCTGGTTCGTTGACTCGACGGGGCGGATCACGAAAACGCCGCTGTGAGCCGGATGACAGAAGACAGATGACGGACGACGGACAACTTCCGTTCTCTGGCCGCTTTCATCTGTCCTTCGTCATCACAACCCTGGGAATGGCCCACCCTTCCTTGCATGGTCGGCGGGGACCTTTTCGGTTGTGGCGCGTTATTCCCGGCCCAATCCAGCCCATATATCCGTCATGCCACAATTCTCCTTCGAGCGTGGTTTCGTCGCCGAGCGCGCGGTCCGTGCGGGCGTCGGCTTGACGCTGGGCCTGGGCCTGCTGGTCGCGATCTGCCTGGTATCCCCGGCGTGGGCGGCGGAGGGCCACGCCAAGGGCTCGGAAGCGATCCTGCTGACGCAGATTCTGCTCTTGATCTGTTTCGGCGGGCTGCTCGGCGAGTTGATGCTGCTGGTCGGCCAACCTGCCGTCATGGGACAGCTGCTCGCGGGAATTCTCCTGGGGCCGTCCGTCCTCGGCGCGCTGTGGCCCGATGCGCACCACCTGGTTTTCCCGAATACGCCCGAACAGAAGGCCATGATCGAGGGCCTGGCCCAATTCGGCATCCTCATGCTGCTGCTGTTGGCCGGGATGGAGACCGAGCTGTCGCTGGTGCGCAGCGTCCGCCAGGCCGCCGTCAGCGCCTCGGTAGCGGGAATTGCCGTGCCGTTCGTCTGCGGGTTTGCGCTCGGACAGTTTCTGCCCGACCCGCTCCTGCCCAATTCCGGCCAGCGTTTGATCACGTCCCTGTTTCTCGGCACGGCGCTCTCGATCTCGTCGGTGAAGATCGTCGCGAGCGTCGTGCGGGAGATGGGCTTCATCCGGCGCAACGTCGGCCAGGTGATCCTGGCTTCGGCCATCGTCGACGATACGATCGGATGGATCATCATCGCGATCACGCTGAGCCTCGCCGCGCATGGCGGCCTCGACTGGTTCTCGCTCGCCCAAAGCGTGCTCGGCACGATCCTGTTTCTCGTCGTGAGCTTCACGTTCGGGCGACGCGTCGTCTTCAAAATCATCCAGTGGACGAACGATCATCTTCGCGGCGAGGCCCCGGTGATCGCCGCCATTCTGGTCATCATGGGGACGTTCGCGCTGATCACCCACAGCATCGGCGTTCACACGGTGCTGGGCGCCTTCGTGGCCGGGATTCTGGTCGGCGAGTCGCCGATCCTGACGCGGCAGATCGATGAAGAGCTGCGGGGACTCGTCGCCGGCCTGTTCATGCCGGTCTTCTTCGGGCTTGCCGGCCTGAGCGCCGACCTCACCATTTTGAAAAACGGCGAATTGATCGTGCTGACCTTGGTGCTGGTGTTGATCGCCACCATCGGCAAGACCGGCGGCGCGTTTGTCGGCGGCTATTTCGGGGGGCTGACGGGCAAGGAATCCGTTGCGCTCGCGACCGGAATGAACGCGCGCGGCTCGACCGAGGTCATCGTGGCTTCGATCGGGCTTTCGATGGGGGTGCTGAGCCAGAACCTGTTCACGATGATCGTGGCAATGGCCGTGGTCACCACCTTGGCGATGCCGCCGACGTTGCGGTGGGCGCTGCACCGCCTGCCGGTGCGCAAGGAGGAGCAACGGCGGCTCGACCGGGAATCGTTCGAAGAAAAGGGGTTCGTTTCCAACCTTGAACGGATCCTGGTTGCGGCGGACGGCAGCCCCAGCGGTATCTTGGCGGCGCGGATCGCCGGTCTCCTCGCCGGGTCGCGCGGCATGCTCGTCACCGTCCTCAAAATACCGACCAAGGCCGCTCGAGCGGAAGCCGGCAAGGCCGACGATGCCGACGAAGCACAAGATCGGACGGTGGAAGCGCTGAAGGATGCGGCGCGGAACGCCGCATCGGGCAAAGCAGCCGCTGCGGCGGACGTCGACGTGGTCGAACCGAGCCCGGATGCCCCGATCGAGGAAGCGGTCGGAAAGGAAGCGCGCAAAGGCTACGACCTCATGGTGATCGGGGTCGATTCGACGACGTCGCCGAAGGGCGGCTTCCACGAGTCGGTGTCGCGCATCGCCAATGCGTTCGACGGCTCGATCGCGGTGGTCGCGGCGCGCGGCCGGCATGACACCGATCCGACCGGCCCCGGCCTCAACATTCTCGTGCCGGTTACCGGAAACGAGGTGTCGCGGCGCGGTGCGGAGATCGCCGTTGCGCTTGCCGGGGCGGCGAAATCCCCCGTCACCGTCCTTTCGGTCGTGAGTGCCGGCGCCAACAACGAGCGGGATCGCATCGTTACCGCGCGCCGCGACGCTGCCGAGGCGATCAAGGAAATCAAGGCGATCGCCGACTTCCACGCGGTGCCGATGAAATCGGCCATCCGCACCGATATCTCGGCCGAGGACGCCATTTTGCGCCAGGCGCGGCGCGGCAGGCACGATCTGATCGTTTTGGGCGTGAGCCGCCGCCCGGGCAAGGCGCTGTCGTTCGGGGACGTGGCAACCGCGCTGCTCGAGAGCTCCGACCGTTCGCTGATGTTCGTGGCGTTACCCGCAGTGTCGGCGCGACGGGCCGCCAACGCCAATCGCGCGACAAGATCGGAGACGAAAGCGAGCGCCGCGTGAAACCGTAGGGTGAGCTGAGGCGCCTGACAGGCAGCGCGGCCGATGCGCGGCGCGTAGCGCCGAACCCTCGCCGTGGCGGCTCGCCCACGCGGTCTGCCTCAAGCAAATGGTGGGCACGGCGCGGACCAATCTCAACACTGCCGCCTGCAGACAGTGCCCGCGCCTTTGCCCACCCTACGGAGAGTCATTTCATCGCAGGTCACGCGGCCTTGTCGTCGTGTTTTGCCTTTTTTGCCGGCGCAAAGGTGAGCTGGGATGCCGGGACCGGCCGGCTGAACAGATAGCCCTGCGCCTCGCGGCAGCCGGAGGCGCGCAGGAGCGCGAGCTGATCCGGCGTCTCGACGCCCTCGGCGATCGTGCCGATGTCGAGGCTCCGCCCAAGGCTGATCACCGCGCCGACGATGGCCGCGCAATCGGCACGGTTTGCAAGCTCCTCCACGAACGACCTGTCGATCTTGATCTTGTCGAACGGAAACATCTTGAGATAGCTCAGCGACGAATAGCCGGTGCCGAAATCGTCGAGGACGATCGACACGCCGAGGCCCTTCAGCTGGTGCAGCACCGCGAGATTCTCGACATTCTTTTGCAGCAGCACCGATTCGGTGATCTCCAGCTCCAACCGCTCCGGCGGCAGGCCGGTTTCGGTCAGGGTCCGCGATACCGTGTCGACCAGGTCGCCCTTGCGGAATTGGGCGGGCGAAAGATTGACGGCGACCTTGATATGCGAGGGCCAGCCGGCGGCGTCGCTGCACGCCTGCTGCAGAATCCACCGGCCGAGCGGCACGATCAGGCCGGTCTCCTCGGCGAGCAGGATGAACTGACCGGGGCTGACGATGCCGCGCTGCGGATGGCGCCAGCGCACCAATCCCTCCACGCCGCGCGTTTCCTGGGTCGGGATGTCGACCACGGTCTGGTAATGGAGCTCGAATTCGTCGCGCCCCACGGCCGCGCGCAGATCCACCTCAAGCGCATGCCGCGCACGCACCTCGGCTTCCATCTCGGCCTGGAAAAACCGATATCCGTTGCGGCCTTCCGACTTGGCCCGGTAGAGCGCGAGGTCGGCCTTCACCAGCAGCTGGTCTCCGTCGCCGCCGTCGTCCGGCGCCGTGGCGATGCCGATGCTGGTGCCGATGTTCACCTGCTGACCGTCGAGATCATAGGGCGCGGTGACGACTTCGAGAATCCGGTTGGCGAGGACGAGGGCGCTCTCCCGTTGATCCCCCTCGACCGTCTGCAGGATCGCGAACTCGTCGCCGCCGAGCCGGGCGACGACGTCGGTTTCACGGGTGGAAGACCGCAGCCGCTGCGCCACCGCCTTGAGCAGGGCGTCACCGACCGGATGGCCGAGCGAATCATTGACCGACTTGAACTGATCGAGATCGAGCAGGAACACGCAGAAGCGCTCGCCGCACCGGCGCAACCGCGCCAGCGCCTCGTCGACCCGTTCCATGAGGAGCACGCGGTTGGGCAGATCGGTCAGCACGTCATGGCGCGCCATGTGCGCTATTCGCGCCTCCGCCCGCTTCTGCTCGCTGATGTCTTCGATGACACCCATCAGGTATTGCGCCTCTCCAGCCGCACCGCGGATCACCCGCCGCCTGGTCGATACCAGCCGCAGGTCGTCGCCGCTGCAGTGGATCGGCTGTTCCTGATAGAAGTCCTGACGGCCGCATCGCAGCAATTCGTAGTCGCGTGCGGCGATCGAATCGGCCGCGGCCTTCGGCAGGAATTCGTACACCGTCTTGCCGATGATCTGGTCGGCCGGAAGGCCGTAGAACTCCTCTCCAGCCCGGTTGATGAGCACGTGCCGAAAGTCGCGGGCGTCCTTCACGAAGATCGTCGCCGGCACGTTCTCGATGACCGTGTCGAGGAAGTTCTTGGTGCGGGCAAGGTCCTGTTCGGCCCGCCGCTGATCGGTCACGTCCTCGTGCAGGGCCACCCAGCCGCCGTCGGGCATCGGGCGGTTCAAGACGGCGATCGCACGGCCATCGGGCAACTCGACGCACACGGTGGTGGTCTTTCCTTCGGCGATCTGACCTCGGAGTTCATCGATATAGCGTTGCGGGTCGTCGGTAAACGTGCCCATCGCGCGCCGGTCCTCGAGCAGCTCCCGCAGCGTGCAGCCCGGTTTCACGATGTCGGGCGACAGGCCGTAGATCTGCAGGTAGCGCTCGTTGCAGACGACGAGCCGCGCCGACCCATCGAACATGCACAGACCGTGCGACATGTTGTTGAGGGCCGCATCGAAACGCAGGTTCTGCGTATGGAGCGCCGTGCTCGCCCGTTCGAGCTTGACCCGGCCCCATACGCTGTGCCCCGTCAGGAACAGGATCAGGAGCGTGAACAAGCCTCCGATCAGTCTATAGGCGCGCTCCTTTACCTGGCTGTCCGCAAAGATCTCATGCGCCGCGATCCCGACCGTGACGATCAGGGGAAAATCCTTGACCGCGCGATAGGCGGTCAGCCGCTGGATGTGGTCGCTTCTCGAGTGTTGCGAATGATACCAGCCGGCCGGTGCGCGGCGATATTGCTGGAACAGCTCGGCTTGGGCGATATTCTTGCCGATTGCGCTTTGGTTGCGCCCGCCCTCGGCGCGGATGACGCCGTCGAGCCCGATCACCCGGACGATTCCGTCGCGGCCGATATCGATCGAGTCGTAAAAGCGGGAGAAATAGTTCGGATCCAGAGTTGCGGTGATGATGCCGTTGAACGACCCGTCCGCATTGCGGAGGCGCCGCGACAGGTGGATCGACAGCTTCTTGGTGCCTCGTCCGACCACCGGCTTGCTGATGGTCAAGTCGTCGGTATCGGAGCCGGCCAGAATCTGGAAGTGGTCGCGATCGCTGACATTGATCACCGGAAACACCGGGCCGACGCTGCGCTTCCTGACGACACCGTCCGGGCCGACAATGACGACCTGGATGGCCGGATAGTCGTGAATGTCGGCGTTTTGGATAAGGCTCTTGAACGTAAAAGCGGCCGGATTGCTCTCATAGCTCGATCGCAGCATGAGCACCGAGCGGTCGATTTCCTTCAGCGACCGCGAGAGATGCTCCTCGAAAGCGCGGGCCAGGTTGCGGGACGTCTGGATCGCGGCGCGCTGGGCATGCTCCCGCTCCATGCCGAGGTGAAAGGACAGGCTCAGCCAAACGAGGCCGATCATCACCACGCCGAGATACGTCGTGGCCTGCCCCACCACGGCGCGCAGCAAGACGGTCCAATATTGGTGGTCGATCTTCAACACGCTACCCGCGCTCCCGTTGGCATTGCTTTATCGGGACGCAGTTAGTGTTTGGTTGCACGCGGCCGGCGAAAGCGATGTTTCGCTAATTTTCTGTTTGTACGGCAGTGGGGAGAGGATTTCTTGATGCCGACGGCGCATGCAACCTGTTGGTTTATGTGCGAAAAACTCTGATTCCGCGGGGGG
>WNGA01004056.1_pt1 | contig 21713 bp, 17 predicted proteins | sample 5400061 | NCBI WGS metagenome assembly WNGA01 (sample SAMN13153366, study PRJNA577476) | soil metagenome | isolation source: 100 cm soil or saprolite under grassland replicate 2 | place: USA:California | collected 2016-06-15
TGGCGAGCTGGCTGCAACTCACGCTCACTCCCGGGCTCGGCAACTCCGCCGTCCGCGGCATGTTGCGTCAGTTCGGTTTGCCGCAGTCGATTCTCGCTCGAAAGGACACCGAGCTCAGTGGGTTCGCCGTGCCGGCGGCTCTCGAGGCATTGCGTTCCGAGGCGGTGCAGCGCGCGGTCGCACGTGCGCTTGAATGGACCGAGCAGCCCGGCAATCGGCTCATCACGCTCGCCGATGAAACTTATCCGCGGATGCTGCTCGAGATTCCCGACCCGCCGCCGGTACTCTACGCACGCGGCCGCGCCGATCTTCTGCAGCGACCCTCGCTCGCGATCGTCGGCAGCCGCAACGCCACCGCCCAGGGGGCAGCCAACGCGGAGAGCTTCGCGAGGTCGCTAAGCGACTCCGGACTCACGATCGTGTCGGGGCTTGCTCTCGGTGTCGATGGGGCCGCGCACCGTGGCGGACTCGCTGGGGCATCCTCGACCATCGCGGTGCTCGGCACCGGGATTGACGTCGTGTACCCGAGACGCAACGCCGAGCTCGCCGCCGAAATCGCGGCGCGCGGCTTGCTCGTGTCGGAGTTCGGGCTCGGCACCGAGGCGGTGGCGCACAATTTTCCGAGGCGCAATCGCCTCATCAGCGGGTTGGCGCAGGGCTGCCTGGTCGTCGAGGCGGCGCTCGCCTCAGGCTCGCTCATCACGGCGCGCGCCGCCGCCGATCAGGGCCGGGAGGTGTTCGCGATACCCGGCTCGATCCATTCGCCGCTCTCCAAGGGATGCCACGCCCTCATCAAATCGGGAGCAAAACTTGTCGAGTCCGCCGAAGACGTGCTCGCCGAGCTCGCCGGCTTTCGCGCCAGCGGCTACGCCTCGACCACCCTGCAGCCGAGTTCCGCTCGCGGCGCGAGCGCCGCGCCGCCGAGCGCATTCGGTCTGCTGGAACACATGGGACACGACCCAGTGGACGTGGACTCGCTTTGCGCGCGCGCCGGCATGTCTGCCGAACAAGTATCCTCCGAACTGCTGCGGCTCGAACTCGCGGGTCGCGTGACGGCCCTGCCAGGCGGCCTATTCCAGCGCCTGGAAAAAGGTAGCGGCGGGTAAACCCGATACGGGTCGCCGCGTTATAAAAAGAAAGGGACTTTATGTACGACATCCTGGTCTACCTGTTCGAGAACTGCCAGCAGGCGGAGTTGACCTATGACCGCGAGCGTGTGGCTAAGAAACTTTCTGCCGCCGGCTTCGAGCACTCGGACATCAGCGAGGCGTTGCACTGGCTCGCCGGCGTGCTGCGCGCGCCGCAGAGCGGGCTCGACGCGCTGCCGGATTCTCGTAGGACCTTCCGGGCATTTGCGCCGCGCGAGCTCGCGAAGCTCGATGCCGAATGTCGCGGTTTCCTGCTCACGCTGGAGCATTCTGGCATCCTGACCCCGCAAACCCGCGAGCTGGTAATCGAGCGCTCGCTCGCCGCTTCGGGGCAATACCTCACCTTGGAGCAGCTCAAACTGATCGTGCTGATGGTTCTCTGGAACCGGCAGACCCCAACCAGCCAGCTCGTGGCCGAAGACATCTTCAGCGCGCCGCACACGCGTCTACCGAGCTAACTCTTCCCTCGCGTGCGCGCGCCCGCCCGCGCGCGCATAGCACCGCTTCACGGGTGCTGCGTGGTTGAAGCCGCGCAGCGTTTGCACTTATCATCTGCGGCCTTTCGCGCCGCATGGCAAAAAAACTGATCATCGCCGAGAAACCTTCGGTCGCCGCCGACATCGCGCGCGCGCTCGGCGGTTTCACGCGCAAGGGCGATTACTTCGAAAGCGATCGCCATGTACTCTCTTCGGCGGTCGGTCACTTGCTCGAGCTCGCGGTGCCGCAGGACTACGAGGTAAAGAAGGGCAAGTGGTCCTTCAAGCACCTTCCCGTGATCCCTCCGCATTTCGACCTGTCGCCGATTGAGAGGAGTCAGCAGCGCCTCAACGTGCTGCTACGCCTGATCAAACGCAAGGACGTTACCGGAGTCATCAACGCCTGCGACGCGGGGCGCGAAGGCGAGCTGATCTTCCGTTACCTTCTGCAGCATGCCCGGGCGAAAAAGCCGATCGAGCGCCTCTGGCTGCAATCCATGACACAGCAGTCGATCCGGGATGGCTTCGCAAAACTACGGCCCGACAAGGATCTGCTGCCCCTCGCCGACGCCGCGAAGAGCCGCTCCGAGGCCGACTGGCTGGTCGGCATCAACGGCACGCGGGCCATGACTGCCTTCAATTCCAAGGAAGGCGGCTTCTATCTGACGACGGTAGGCCGCGTGCAGACACCGACGCTCGCGATCCTCGTCGAGCGCGAGGACAAGATCCGCGCCTTTACGCCGCGCAACTACTGGGAAGTGCATGCCCGCTTCGGCGCAAAGAACGGGGAATACGCCGGGCGCTGGCTCAATTCCGGCTTCAAGAAGGATGAGGACGCCGAGCGCAAGCCGGAACGGCTGTGGAATGCTGCGGCCGCGGCGAAGATCGTCGCTGCCTGCCGAGGCAAGAAGGGCATCGCGACCGAGGAATCCAAGCCGACCACGCAGCTCTCGCCGCTGCTGTTCGACCTCACGAGCCTGCAGCGCGAAGCGAACGGGCGCTTCGGCTTTCCGGCGCGCATGACGCTTTCGCTTGCACAAGCGCTGTACGAGAAGCACAAGGTCCTCACTTATCCGCGCACCGACTCGCGGGCCCTGCCCGAGGACTACCTGCCGACGGTGAAGGACGCGCTGAAGGCGCTTGGCGAAACCACCGTGTTCTCCGCGTTCTCGCGCCAGATCCTCAAGCATGGCTGGGTGAAACCGAACAAGCGGATCTTCGATAACACGAAGATCTCGGATCACTTCGCCATCATTCCGACCCTGCAGACGCCGAGGCACTTAAACGAGGCGGAACAGAAGCTCTACGACATGGTGGCGCGCCGTTTTCTCGCGGTGTTCTATCCGGCGGCGGAATATCTGCAAACCACACGCCTCACCAAGGTCGGCGAGCACCACTTCAAGACCGAGGGCAAGGTCCTGCAAAGCGCCGGCTGGCTTGCCGTGTACGGCCGCGCCGTCGGGGAGGATGAAAAGACGCTCCCCGCCATCGAGCAGGGCGAGCAGGTAAGCGTCCTGGAGGTCGCCGAGCAGGCGAACCAGACCAAGCCGCCGCCGCGTTACACCGAGGCGACGCTCCTCTCCGCGATGGAAGGTGCCGGCAAGCTAGTGGAGGACGACGAGCTGCGTGCCGCGATGGAAGCGAAAGGTCTCGGCACGCCGGCGACGCGCGCGGCGATCATCGAGGGATTGATCCGCGAGGAATACGTCCATCGCGAGGCCCGCGAGCTGGTGCCCACGCCGAAAGCGTTCTCGCTGCTTTTTGCGCTGCACATGCTGCACATCGTGGAGCTTGCCTCGCCGGAGCTCACCGGCGAATGGGAGCACAAGCTCAAGCTCATCGAGCAGGGCAAGCTCTCGCGCCTCGAGTTTATGAAGCAGATCTCTGAGCTTGTGCGCAGGGTGGTGACGATCATCAAGACAGGCGAGATTCCCGACGTGGTGTACGCCACCGTCCCAGCGCCCTGCCCCAAGTGCGGCGGCCTGGTGCAGGAGAACTACCGCAAGTTCCAGTGCCAGAAGTGCGACTTCAATCTCTGGAAGGTGACCTCGGGGCGCGAATGGTCGACTGACGAGGTCGCACAGCTCATTACCAAGCGCTCGATCGGTCCGCTCACCGGGTTTCGCAGCCGCATGGGCAAGCCCTTCAGCGCAGTAGTACGGCTAACCGACGAGCTGAAAGCCGAATTCGACTTCGGCCAAGACGCTCGCGACGCCGGGGAGGCGCCGGACTTCAGCGGGCAGGAGCCGCTCGGCGCCTGTCCCAAGTGCAAGGCACGGGTATTCGAGCACGGCGTCACCTACGCCTGCGAAAAATCGCTCGGCGCGGGCCGGACCTGTGACTTCCGCTCCGGGAGGGTGATTTTGCAACAGCCGGTCGAGCGCGAGCAGATGCGCAAACTCCTTGCGACCGGCCGCACCGACCTTCTCAGCGGCTTCGTGTCGAAGAAAGGACGGCGTTTCAAGGCATATCTCGTAAAAACGCCGGACGGCAAAATCGGCTTCGAGTTCCAGCCGCGCGCCGTGAAGGAAAAGCCCAACGAAGACAAGACGGCCAAGCGCAAGCGGCGCGCCGCCTGATCAGATATCCAGGTTTCTGACCCCGAGCGCGTTCAACTCGATGAAGGCGCGCCGCGGCTCGACCTCGTCGCCCATCAGCTTGGTGAAGATCTCGTCGGCGGCGATTCCGTCCTCGATCTGAACGCGAAGCAGTCGGCGCGACGCCGGATCCATGGTGGTCTCCCAGAGCTGCCCGGGATTCATTTCGCCGAGTCCCTTGTAGCGTTGCAGGCTCATCGACTTTTGCACTTCGCCGAGCAGCCACTGCATCGCTTCGGCAAATTCGCGCACCGGCTGCTTCTTATCGCCGCGCTGCATGTACGCGCCCTCGCCAATCAGCCCGCGCAGCAGCGCTGCCGTCTGCCGGATCTGCGTGTAATCGCCCGAGTGCACGAATTCGGTGTCGATGGTGCTCATGCGCACGTTGCCGTGTCGGGTGCGCTCGATGCGCACCTGGTAGCGCTCCGTCTTGGCATCAAAATGCGGCGCCACCGCGATGCCGTTGCCGCCGATCGCGGCCTCGAGCGCCTCGGCGGAGGCTTCGGCCGTATCGCGCCGTGACAGGTCGACCTGCACCCCGCGCACCATCGCCTGCAGGACCTCGCGATCGATGAGCCGCGAAACGCGCTCGATCACCGCCTCGGAGACCAGGTAAGACTTGGCGAGTTGCCCGAGCGCCTCGCCGGCGATCGGCTCGCGCCCGAGCGCCGGGTGCAAGGCGGCGTCGATCAGCGCCTGCCTGAGCATGAACTCGTTCAGCTCGTGTTCGTCCTTGAGATAGCGTTCCTCCTTGCCAAGCTTCGCTTTATACAGCGGCGGTTGCGCGATGTAGATATAGCCGCGCTCCACCAGTTCCGGCATCTGCCGGTAGAAGAACGTGAGCAGCAGGGTGCGGATGTGCGACCCGTCGACATCCGCGTCGGTCATGATGATGATGCGGTGGTAGCGCAGCTTCTCGGCGTTGTACTCCTCCTTCCCGATGCCGCAGCCCAGCGCGGTGATCAGCGTCGCGATCTCCGTCGAAGACAGCAGCTTGTCGAAGCGCGCGCGCTCGACATTCAGGATCTTGCCTTTCAGGGGCAGGATCGCCTGGAAACGCCTATCGCGCCCCTGCTTGGCGGAGCCTCCCGCCGAGTCGCCCTCGACCAGATAGAGCTCGCATTTAGCGGGATCGCGTTCCTGGCAGTCGGCGAGCTTGCCAGGCAGACCCATCGAGTCGAGCACGCCCTTGCGGCGCGTCATTTCGCGCGCCTTGCGGGCTGCCTCCCGGGCGCGCGCCGCATCGACGATCTTCGAAGTGAGCAACCGAGCGTCCGCGGGACGTTCGGCGAGGAATCCGCGCAGCCGCTCGGCGACGATTTCCTCGACCACCGGGCGAACCTCGGAGGACACGAGCTTTTCCTTGGTCTGGGAGGAGAACTTCGGCTCGGGGACCTTCACTGAAAGCACGCACGCGAGTCCCTCGCGCATGTCGTCGCCCGTGGTTTCGACTTTCGCCTTCTTGGCGAGCTCGGTCTCTTCGATGTACTTGTTGAGCACGCGGGTCATTGCCGCGCGCAATCCGGTCATATGCGTGCCGCCGTCCTTTTGCGGGATATTGTTGGTGAAGCACAGCACGCTCTCCTGGTATGAATCGTTCCACTGCATCGCGACCTCGACCGTGATGCCATCCTTGACGCCGAGGCCGACGAATACGTTCGGGTGCAGGACATTCTTGGCTCGGTTCATGTACTCCACGAACCCCTTGACGCCGCCGGAGAACGCGAAGTTCTCCTCCTTGCCGGCGCGCTGGTCGATCAGCACGATCCTGACGCCGTTGTTGAGAAAGGAGAGCTCGCGCAGCCGCCGCGCCAGGATGTCGTAGTGGTAGTCGACGTTGCCGAAGATCTCCTTCGATGCAAGGAAGTGCACCTCGGTACCACGCCGCTCGCTGGCGCCGGTGATCTTGAGTGGCTCGACCGGGACTCCCTTGCGGAACTCCATGTGATGCACCCGGCCATCGCGCCAGATGGTGAGCCGAAGCCACTCCGAAAGCGCATTCACGACTGACACACCGACGCCATGCAAGCCGCCGGACACCTTGTAGCTGTTGGAGTCGAACTTGCCTCCGGCGTGCAGTTCGGTCATTACGATCTCGGCCGCCGAGCGCTTGAGCTCGTCGTCCTCCTTGATACCGGTGGGAATGCCGCGGCCGTTATCGAGCACCGAGATCGAGTTGTCCGTATGCACGGTAACCGTGATTTCGTCGCAGAACCCGGCGAGCGCCTCATCCACCGAGTTGTCAACTACCTCGAACACCATGTGATGCAGCCCGGTGCCATCCGCGGTATCGCCGATGTACATACCGGGACGCTTGCGCACCGCATCGAGTCCCTTCAGGACTTTGATCGCATCCGAGCCGTAGCCGTTTGCGTCGGGAAGCTGTCGCTCGGGTTCGCCCACCCTAGATCCTCATCGGCATGACAACGTAGCGGAAGTCCTTCTCGGAGGCATAGCTGATCAGCGCGCTCGACGAGGCATCGCCGAAGGCGCACTCGACTTCATTCCCCGCGACATTATTCAGCACGTCGAGCAGGTAGTTGACATTGAATCCGATGTCGAGCGCATCGCCGGCATACTTGACCTCGATCTCCTCGTGCGCCTCTTCCAGCTCGGCATTGGAGGAGACGATCTTTAGGCTGCCGTCGGTCAGTACCCATCGCACGCCGCGAAATTTCTCGTTCGACAGGATGGCCGCGCGCATCAGCGCTTGGCGCAGCGGTTCGCGCTCGGCCATTAGCCGATTCTTGTGCTGCGCAGGGATGACGCGCGTGTAGTCAGGAAACTTGCCGTCGATCAGCTTGGAGACGAGCTCCACCGCTCCGAAGCTGAACGTCGCCTGGGTCGAGGAGATCTCGATTTTGACCTCGTCGTCGGTATCGCCGAGGAGCTTCGCCAGTTCGAGGACCGTTTTTCGCGGCACGATGACCTCCTGGCGGGGTAATCCGGTACCGAGCGCGATCGACGCATAGGCAAGACGGTGCCCGTCGGTCGCCACCAGTTTCAACTGCCCATCCTCGACCACCATCAGCAAGCCATTCAGGTAATAGCGGATGTCCTGTTGCGCCATCGCGTACTGCACCAGTCCAAGCAGTCGTCGCAGCGCTTTCTGGCCGAGCGCAAATCGCGCCACCTCGCCGGCAGGCTTGGCCAGGCGCGGGAAGTCCTCAGCAGGCAGGGTCTGCAGCATGAAGCGGCTCTTGCCAGCTCTGACCAGCAGGCGTTTGTCCTGCTGCTGCAGCGTGATTTCAGCGGCCTCGGGAAGCGCTCTCAGGATATCGAGCAGCTTGCGTGCGCCAACGGTCACCGAGCGTGCCTCCGCCGAGCCATGCAGCGAGCTGCGCGCGCTGATCTGGATCTCGATGTCCGTAGCCAGGAAGGACAAATTCTCGGCCACGCGCTCGATCAGGACGTTAGAGAGGATCGGCAGCGTATGGCGTCGCTCGATGATGCCGCTCACTGCCGCAAGCGGAGTTAGAATGTCGTCGCGCTTTGCTTTTACCATTGTTATTAGTCCTTAATACTTTCTTAGTAATAGCTAGTAAGGTTGCCTGTCGCGCGGGATAAGTCAGAAAACCGTTGTTCCGCCTCGAATTGCCTCGATTGCCCGGGCGGGGAAAACTGTGGAGCAAACATGTACTCGTGTGGGCAGTTTGCAGCGCGCCGGCAGTTCCGCTTCTTATGCACAGCCTGTCCGGAAGCGGTGCACAGCTTGTTCATTCTCACTCAGCCCTTCAGGACCTGCTCGAGCACGAGATAGTCGCGATTGAGCGTGGTGTCGTGCTTGCGCAGACTAGCGATGGTGCGGCACGCATGCAGTACGGTCGTATGGTCACGGTTGCCGAAAGCCTCGCCGATCTCCGGCAGGCTCATCTGGGTGAGGTCCTTGGCGAGCGCCATGGCAACCTGGCGCGGCCGCGCCAGGTTGCGGCTGCGCTTCTTGGAGTGCATGTCGGATACCTTGAGCTTGAAGTACTCGGCGACGGTTTTCTGGATTCCTTCAACGCTGATCTGACGGCTGTTGAGATTGAGGATGTCGCGCAATGCTTCCTTTGCGAGGTCGAGCGAGAGCTCGCGTTCCGTGAAGCGCGCGAAGGCGAGGACTTTCTTCAGTGCGCCCTCGAGCTCGCGCACGTTCGAGCGGATATGCTTGGCAATGAAAAATGCGATGTCCTCGGAAAGGCCGACGGCGTCCGCCTCGGCCTTTTTCAGCACGATTGCGACCCGCATCTCGAGCTCGGGGGGCTCGATCGCCACGGTAAGCCCCCAGCCGAAGCGCGAGATGAGACGCTCCTCCATGCCAGCGATTTCCTTCGGATAGGTGTCGCAGGTGATCACGATCTGCTTGTGTGCCTCGACCAGCGCATTGAAGGCGTAGAAAAACTCCTCCTGCGTGCGGCCCTTGTTGGAGAAAAACTGGATGTCGTCGATAAGCAGCAGATCGAGCGAGTGGTAGTAGCGCTTGAACTCGTCGAACGATTTCTGCTGGTAAGCGCGCACTACGTCCGTCACGTACTGTTCGGCATGAATGTAGCGGATGCGCGCCTGCGGCCTCTGGTCGGCCACTTGATTGCCGATTGCCTGAACGAGGTGCGTCTTGCCAAGGCCTACCCCGCCGTAGACGAACAGCGGGTTGTAGGAGATGCCCGGATTCTCGGCGACCTGGATAGCCGCAGCCCTCGCGAGCTGATTGGCCTTGCCGGTGACGAAGCTGTCGAATGAGTACGAGCGGTTCAGGCGCGCCCGTTCGAGCAGCGAAGGCGCCTCGCTGGCGGGGCGTTGCACCGGCTGCGGGGAGCGTGCCGCGCTGTCGGTCACGCGAGCGAGCACCAGCCGCAATCCCAGCTCGCGCCCGCTTGTCTCTGCTACGAGCCGCTCAATGCGGGTGGCGAAACGCTCGCGCACGAGCTCCAGCACGAACCGGTTCGGCGCAGCGAGCACCAGCGTATCGCTGAGTGCATCCGTCTCGGGCGCCAAGGGGCGAATCCAAGTATTGAATTGTTGCGCGGGGAGTTCCTGCTCGAGCCGGCGCAGGCAGGTATCCCAGAGGTTTTGCATCTTTTGATTGGCCTAGACGAAGCTGAATTTTACCCGCTTCGCGATGGGTTATCCACAGTAGCGAGTCCGTGCAACGCGCGCGGCGCGGCGATTTGACAATGCGTTGTCGCGCGCGCTCTAATACCGCCCTTTTTCGGACCGGGGTAGCGATGAAGCGGACTTATCAGCCGTCCAAAACGCGGCGCGCGCGACGCCATGGATTTCTCGTTCGCAGCCGCACGCCGGGTGGACGCGCGGTGCTGCGCAATCGGCGCGCGCGCGGCCGGCGCCGCCTCGGGTTGTAGTCGTTGCTGCCGCGGGCGAAAAGCGCCACGGGCTGAGTGCCGCGCGGCGGCTGCGGCGCAGAGCCGAATTCGAGCGGCTGCTGCGACAGGGTACGCGGCGAAGCGTTGCGGGCTACACATTTTTCATCGAGCGACGCGACGCGGGCGGGCCAAGGCTTGGCATGCTCGTGTCCCGCGAGCACGCCGCAGCCGCAATCGAGCGCAACCGCCTCAAACGCTGCATCCGTGAGGCATTCCGGCTGGAGCAGGAGCGCCTCGGCCCGATCGACGTGCTGGTGCGGCCACCCTACGGAGTGAAGGCTTCCGCGGACATGACCCGGCGCCTGCGCGAGCTCTTCGTCAGGCTGAACGCATGATCGGGAATCTCATGGGAATCGTGCTGCGCGGCTATCAATGGTGTATCAGGCCGCTGCTGCCGCCTTCATGCCGCTTCCATCCGAGCTGCTCGGACTACGCGCATGAAGCGCTCGTGCGTCATGGCGCGTGGCGCGGCAGCCGGCTCGTTGCGCGGCGCCTGTGTCGTTGCGGCCCTTGGCATCCTGGCGGTTACGACCCGGTGCCCTGAACCATGGATACGCAACGGCTCATCCTGCTTTTCATCTTCGGCTTCTCGCTGCTCATGCTTTGGGAGGCTTGGGAGCGCGAACACCGGCCCAAGCCCCCGCCCACGGCGCCCGTCGCGCAGCAAGGCGTGCCGGCGCCCGCCAAACCCGCCGTACCCGGCGCGCCGAAGCCCCCTGCAGCGAGCGTACCGGCAGCCGCGTCGGCGGTGAAGGGCGAGATCGTGCGCGTGACCACCGACCTTCTGATTGCGGAGATCGACACGCTCGGCGCCACGCTGAAGCGGGTGGAATTTACCCGGCACAAGGACTCGAAGGACCCGGCGAAGGATTTCGTTCTTCTCGGTCCCGAGCATCTGTATGAAGCGCAAAGCGGCATCACCGGGGATGCAGGGCCGAACCATCGCACCGCTTGGCGGCCGCAACCCGGCGAGCGCGCGCTTTCGCCCGGTATCGACAGCGTGGCGGTGCGGCTGACCGCCCATGGCAGGGACGGTCTCGAGGTCGACAAGATCTACACCTTCAAGCGCGACAGTTATCTGATCGATGTCAGGCTCGAGATCCGCAATCCAGGCGCGGCGCCGGCGGCGGCGTACGCGTATTTCCAGCTGACGCATGACGGCAAGCCCAGCGCCGACGCCAATACGCTCGCGCAATCGTTCGGCGCCCAAAGTTATGCCGGCTTCGCGGTGTTTACCGACGAACACAAGTACGAGAAGGTCCATCCCGGCGACCTGGACAAGGGCAAGGCGGATCACGCGAAGCAGGCGAACAATGGCTGGCTCGCTTTCGTCCAGCACTATTTCGTCTCGGCGTGGCTGCCCGCGGCAGGCGTGGCGCGCGATTACGTGGTGGAGAAACGCCCGGATGGCACCTATGCGGGGCGCGTGCTGGTTCCCGTCAACGTCGCTGCGGGGGCGAGTGCCACGGTCGCGGTCCAGCTTTATACCGGCCCCCAGGAAAAGCGTCGCCTCGAGGCGGCCGCCCCCGGCCTGGATCTCGTAGTGGACTACGGCTGGCTCGCCATCATCGCCTGGCCGCTATTCTGGTTATTGGAAAAATTCTACGGCCTGGCGGGAAACTGGGGCGTCGCCATCATCTTGCTCACGGTGCTCATCAAGATCCTGTTTTTCCCGCTCTCGGCGGCGAGCTACAAATCGATGGCAAAGATGAAGCTGGTCACGCCGCGTCTCACCAAGATCCGGGAAATGTATACCCACGACCGGCAGAAGATGAATCAGGCGATGATGGAGCTCTACAAGACCGAGAAGATCAATCCGCTCGGCGGCTGCTTCCCGATCCTGGTTCAGATACCCGTGTTCATCGCGCTGTACTGGGTGCTGCTCGCGGCCATCGAGCTGCGGCACGCGCCTTTCATCCTCTGGATCCGGGACCTGTCGGCGCTCGATCCGTATTACGTGCTGCCGGTGCTGATGACCATCACGATGGTGCTGCAGACGCGCATGAACCCCACGCCGCCCGATCCGGTGCAGGCGAAGGTGATGCAATTCATGCCTTTTGTGTTCAGTATCTTTTTCTTTTTCTTCCCGGCCGGGCTGGTGCTCTACTGGCTGGTCAACAACATCCTATCCATTCTCCAGCAGTGGCAGATCCAGCGCTTGTTCGATCGCGACAAGCCTGCCCATGCCAAGCGATGACGTAGTACGCGACACGATCGCGGCGATCGCGACCCCGAGCGGCCGTGCAGGCATAGGCGTGGTGCGCCTCTCCGGCGCCAAGGTGCCGCAGATCGCGGCCCTGCTGCTGGGCAAGCTGCCTGAACCTCGCCGCGCCACGTACGCTGTTTTCAGGGACACGCGAGGCGAGCGCATCGACGAAGGGATCGCGCTTTTTTTCCCCGCCCCGGGTTCTTACACGGGCGAGGCGGTACTCGAGCTGCAAGGTCACGGCGGACCGGTGGTGATGCTGGCACTGCTCGGCGCCTGTCTCGACGCTGGCGCCCGGCTCGCCGAGCCCGGCGAATTCACCCGACGCGCTTTTCTAGAGGGCAAGCTCGATCTGGCGCAAGCGGAGGCGGTGGCGGATCTGATCGACGCCGCGAGCCGCGAAGCGGCTCGTTCGGCACTGCGTTCCCTCGCAGGGGAATTCTCCGCGGCGATTGACGCGCTCGGCGCCGAGCTCACCGAGCTGCGCGCCCTGACCGAAGCGATGCTGGATTTTCCCGAGGAAGAAGTCGACTCGCTGCACCGCGAGGATGCCGCGACGCGGCTTGCGCGCGTCAGCGCCGCACTCGACACGGTAATCGCGAAGAGCCGGCAAGGGAGCCTGCTGCGCACGGGCATCCATGTGGTGCTTGCCGGCCGGCCGAACGTCGGCAAGTCGAGCCTGCTCAATCGGCTCGCCGGCGAGGAGCGCGCCATCGTCACGGCGGTTCCGGGCACAACGCGCGATGCATTGCGTGAACCGGTCCAGATAGAGGGTGTGCCTCTCATCGTGGTCGATACGGCAGGGTTACGGCAGTCGGTAGACGAGGTTGAGCGCCTAGGCATCGAGCGCACGCAACGCGAGCTGCGAGGCGCTGACCTGGTGCTGGCAGTTTTCGAAGCCGGTAGAGAGGTCGCTCGGCTTGAGGAACTCGCCGTCGGCGCAGCGCGCATCGACGTCTATAACAAGATCGATCTCGCGCCGGGGTTCATCGCGCCTGCCGGTGCCGTGGCGGTCTCCGCCAAGACCGGAGAAGGCCTCGATCGGCTGCGTAAGGCGATTCTCGAGGCGGCCGGCTGGCGCTCGACCGGCGAATCGGTATTCCTCGCCCGCGAGCGCCATCTTCGCGCGCTCGAAACTGCGCGCCGACATCTCGCCGCCGCGCGCGACGTCCGGCAGTGGGAGTTCTTCGCCGAGGAGTTGAGGCTCGCGCAAGTCGCGCTCGGCAGCATCACGGGAGAATTCACCGCCGATGACCTGCTCGGGGAGATCTTCGCGCGCTTTTGCGTCGGCAAATGAAGCCGGCGGGCGACAGCGGGCTCAACCCCGCGAGCAAGAGCGGGTTCGAATCCGGATAACCCATTGTACTTACATGTTTTTATCTGTTCGGCTCACCCCTCGGGAGACCTGCTTTCTCGAGCTTGGGTGCTAAAATTCGATGCGACACAGTCCCTATCCGACCGGCCCAGTCCCGCTGGGCCGTTTGCCTTTTTGGAGTGAGACCAATGAATGCTCCAGCACCGGCTCATGCCGACCAATCCAACGCGCCGAGTTGGGTTCGCCATCAAGCGCTGCGGCGTTGGGTGGCGGAGGTGGCCCGGCTTGCCAAGCCGGAACGCATCGTCTGGTGCGACGGTTCGCAGAGCGAGTATGACCGGTTGTGCGATGAGTTGGTGGAGGCGGGAACCTTCACGCGCCTGAACGCGAAGCTGCGCCCTGACTGCTACCTCGCGCGCTCGCACGCGAGCGACGTCGCCCGCATGGAAGACCGCACTTTCATCTGCAGCCGGTCGAAGGACGACGCCGGGCCGACGAACAACTGGGTCGAGCCGCGCGAAATGCGCGCCACGCTCGAGCGCCTATTCGACGGTTGCATGCGCGGGCGCGCGATGTACGTAATTCCATTTTCGATGGGGCCCATCGGCTCGCACATCGCGCACATTGGCGTCGAGATCTCCGACTCGGCGTACGTCGCGGTGAGCATGCGGATCATGACGCGCATGGGACGCGCAGTCGTCGAGTGGCTCGGCGAAACCGGCAAGTTCGTGCCTTGCGTCCATTCGGTCGGCGCGCCGCTCGCGGTCAAGCCCGGCGCGCGCATCAAGGACGCAGCCTGGCCGTGCAACGAGAAGGAAAAATGGATCGTGCATTTTCCCGAAACGCGCGAGATCTGGTCGTACGGCTCGGGCTACGGCGGCAATGCGCTGCTTGGAAAGAAATGCCTGGCGCTGCGCATCGCCTCGGTGATGGCGCGCGACGAGGGCTGGCTCGCGGAGCACATGCTGATTCTGGGCATCGAGTCGCCTGCGGGAGAGAAGAGCTATGTTGCCGCCGCGTTCCCTTCTGCGTGCGGCAAAACCAATCTCGCGATGCTGATTCCGCCCTCCGCGTTCAAGGGCTGGAAGGTGACCACGATCGGCGAGGACATCGCCTGGATCAAGCCGGGGCGCGACGGTCGCTTCCATGCGATCAATCCGGAATACGGCCTGTTCGGCGTAGCGCCCGGAACCTCCGAGCACACCAACCTGAATGCGATGCGCATGTTGCGCGAGAACGTCATCTTCACGAATGTCGCGATGACGCCCGAGGGCGATGTCTGGTGGGAAGGCATGACCGACGAGCCGCCGGCGCGCCTCATTGACTGGCAAGGCAGACCCTGGACGCCTGCGGACGGCAAGCGGGGCAGGCTCGCTGCGCATCCCAACGCGCGCTTCACCGTTGCGGCGGCGCAATGCCCGTCGATGGATTCGAAATGGGAGGATCCAGAAGGGGTGCCGATCTCTGCGTTCGTCTTCGGCGGCCGACGCTCGTCGACGGTACCGTTGGTGGTGGAAGCGCCGAGCTGGGAAGAAGGCGTTTACATGGCGGCAACGCTCGGTTCCGAGACTACCGCGGCAACCACCGGCAAGGTCGGCGTGGTGAGGCGCGACCCGATGGCGATGCTGGCATTCTGCGGCTACAACATGGGCGACTATTTCGCCCATTGGCTGAAGATGGGCCGCACCGTGCAGCCGCCGCCGCGGATTTTCCGCGTCAACTGGTTCCGGCGCGACGCGCAGGGCAAGTTCATCTGGCCCGGGTTTGGCGAGAACATGCGCGTGCTGCAGTGGATCGTCGAGCGCTGTCAGAGCCGCTCGCGCGGCGCCGACACGCCGCTTGGCACGATGCCGCGTTTCGAGGACCTGAACTGGAGCGGTCTGGAGACGCTCTCGCCTGCGCAGTACGCCGAGCTGACGCGCATCGACGCGGCGTCATGGAAGGACGAGCTTGTCTCGCACGATGAATTCTTCGGCAAGCTCGGCGCGCACCTGCCGGCGGCGCTGGAGGCGCGACGCGGGCGCATGCGCGAGCGGCTCGCAGCCTGAGGCGCCGCTAGAGCCCTTCCCCCAGCGTAGGGTTACGAAAGGCGGCGATTCCCCCACGGCGCCTGGTGATGCTGCGCTGCAGCAACAAGTCTTTGTTCCACGTGAAACAAGGGTGAAACTGGTTTCACGTGGAACCGTCGCGTAAAATTCGCAGCCCGATGTCTTTCCCGAGCGAATTCGACGTCATTGTCATTGGCGGTGGCCATGCCGGCACCGAGGCCGCGCTCGCTTCGGCCCGCCTGGGCTGCCGCACCCTGCTTTTGACCCACAGCATCGAGACCTTGGGGCAGATGTCCTGCAATCCATCCATTGGCGGCATCGGCAAGGGCCATTTGGTCAAAGAGATCGACGCCTTGGGTGGAGCCATGGCGATCACCACTGACGAGGCCGGGATCCAGTTCCGCACGCTCAATTCATCCAAAGGACCGGCGGTGCGTGCCACCCGCGCGCAGGCCGATCGCGTGCTTTACAAGCAGGCGATTCGCGGGCGGCTAGAGCAGCAGTCGAACCTGAGTCTGTTCCAGCAGGCGGTTGACGACATAGAGGTGGTGGGCGATCGCGTGAGTGCGGTCGTGACGCAGCTTGGCCTGCGCTTTCGAGGCCGGGCCGTAGTGCTGACGGCAGGTACCTTTCTCGCGGGGCGCGTTCATGTCGGCCTCGAGAACTACCAAGCCGGTCGCGCCGGCGATCCGGCATCGATCACGCTCGCCGCGCGGCTGCGGGAGATGCGATTGCCGGTCGGCCGGCTGAAAACCGGGACCCCGCCGCGACTCGACGGGCGTAGCATCGATTATTCGCAGCTCGAGATGCAGCCCGGCGACGCGCCTGAGCCGGTGTTTTCATTTTTGGGGCGGCGGGACATGCACCCGCGCCAATTGCCGTGCTGGATTGCGCACACCAACGAGCGCACCCACGACATCATTCGGGGCGCGTTCGATCGCTCCCCGATGTACACCGGCGTCATTCAAGGGGTCGGCCCGCGCTACTGTCCTTCGATCGAGGACAAGGTGCAGCGGTTCGCTGCGAAGTCGAGCCACCAGATCTTTCTCGAGCCTGAGGGGCTGTCGACCACCGAGGTCTACCCGAATGGTATTTCGACCAGTCTGCCATTCGACGTCCAGGTCGAGTTAGTGCACTCGATTCGCGGGCTGGAACGCGCGCACTTGGTGCGGCCAGGGTATGCCATCGAGTACGACTACTTCGATCCGCGGAATCTCCGCGCTTCGCTGGAGACGAAGACGGTACGGGGACTGTTCTTTGCGGGTCAGATCAATGGTACGACCGGATACGAAGAAGCTGCGGCGCAGGGGCTGCTTGCCGGTATCAACGCTGCGCTCCAGGCGCGGGGCCGGGAGCCATGGTGGCCCCGGCGCGACCAAGCATACCTGGGCGTCCTCGTTGATGACTTGATCACTCGGGGCGTCTCGGAACCCTATCGGATGTTTACCAGCCGGGCGGAATATCGGCTGATGCTGCGCGAGGACAACGCAGATCTGCGCCTCACGGAAATTGGCCATGGGCTGGGACTCATCGATGCCGGGCGTTGGCAGGCCTTTTCGCGCAAGCGCGATGCCATCATCCGTGAACAAGGGCGCCTCAGCTGTACGTTTGTGAGCGCTGGCTTTCATAAAAAAGCCTCACAACTGGAACTCCTGCGTCGTCCAGAGATAAATTATGCGGGCCTGGTTGGCGAATTGCAGGTCGACCCGGAAGTCGCTGCGCAGGTGGAGATCCAAGCCAAATACCAAGGTTACATCGAGCGTCAGCGCGCCGAAGTCGCCCGGCAACGCGACCATGAAGCGCTGCGCCTGCCGCCCGATCTGGATTACCGGGAGTTGCGCGGGCTGTCGAGCGAAGTGCAGCAGAAGCTCAATCGTCATCGTCCGGAAACGATCGGACAGGCATCGCGCATCTCGGGGGTGACGCCGGCGGCAATTTCACTGCTCCTGGTGTACCTGAAGCGGGGATTCCAGCCGCCACAGAAAAAGACGGCATGACACCGCGCGCCGCGCTCGATCACGGGCTCGGCGAACTGGCGCTGACGCTGACCCCGGGCGCGCGCGAGCAGCTCCTCGAGTACATAGAGTTGCTCGCGAAATGGAATCGAACTTACAACCTGACTGCGATTCGCGACCCGCTCGCCATGGTGAGCCATCATCTGCTCGATTCGCTCGTGGTGCTGCCTCATCTGCCGATGCCTGCAGCGCAGCCCAGTCTGGCGGACGCGGGCTCCGGGGCCGGGTTACCGGGCATTCCGCTCGCCGTGGCGCGGCCCGAATGGCGCGTGGCGCTGGCAGAGTCAAGCCAGAAGAAGGCCGCATTCCTGCGCCAGGCGGCAATCAAGCTCGGCTTGGGTAACGTCGAAGTGCATGAAGGTCGCGTCGAGCACTGGCGCCCCGCAAGACGATTCGCGGTGGTTATTTCACGCGCGTTTGCCGAGCTCGCGGCGTTTGTGGCGGCCTGCCGGCATCTGGTGGAACCGGGGGGCGTGCTCGCGGCGATGAAAGGCGTGTTCCCGCGTGAAGAACTGACACATGTCCCAGCGGGGTGCGATTGCAGCGAGGTGATCGCCCTAGACACTCCGCTGCTCGGGGCCGAGCGCCACCTCGTGTTGTGCCGCACGGATCGCTGAACGTGACACGGGTGTTTGCGGTGGTCAACCAGAAAGGCGGCGTCGGCAAGACCACAACCAGCGTCAACCTCGCGGCCGCACTCGCTCAGGCTACGCGGCGTGTGCTGCTCGTCGATCTCGATCCTCAGGGAAACGCGACGATGGGCAGCGGTATCGATAAGCGTACGGCGGCGCGCACCGTCTATCACGTGCTGCTCGGCCTGGGCGAGATTTCCGCGATCCGGACGCGCGCCGAGCGCGGCGGCTATGATCTGGTGCCTGCGAATCGCGAGCTCGCTGGCGCCGAAGTGGAGCTCGTCGCGCTGCATGCCCGCGAAACACGGCTCAAGGTGGCGCTCGAACGCATTGCGTCCGATTACGACTTCATCCTCATTGACTGCCCGCCGTCACTGAGCCTGCTGACCGTGAACGCGCTCACAGCTGCGCAACGCGTGCTGATTCCGATGCAGTGCGAGTATTACGCCCTGGAAGGGCTCTCAGACCTGGTGGGCACCATCAAGCGCGTACGCTCGCACCTCAACCCGCAGCTCGAGATCGCCGGGCTGCTGCGCACCATGTACGACCCGCGCAATACGCTCTCGCAGCAGGTTTCGCAGCAGCTTGAGGCGCACTTTGGCGACAAGGTGTACCGCACCTTGGTGCCGCGCAACGTGCGGCTCGCTGAAGCCCCGAGCTACGGTGTGCCCGCGGTGCTATGGGACGCGGCCTCCAAGGGGGCGCAAGCCTATCTCGCCCTTGCCAATGAAATCCTTTCCCAAGGACAGCCCGCATGAAAGCCAAGGGACTCGGCCGCGGACTCGACGCGCTCCTCGGCGGCGATGAAACGCCGCGCGATGCGCTCCTCACCCTCCCGGTGGCTAGCATCCAGCCTGGCCGCTATCAACCCCGCACCAAGATGGACCAGCAAGCGCTCGCCGAGCTCGCCGCTTCGATTCGATCGCAAGGGTTGATGCAGCCGCTGCTCGTACGCCCTGTGGACCGGGAGCGCTACGAGCTGATCGCCGGCGAACGACGCTGGCGGGCGGCGCAAATGGCTGGGATCGCTGAGGTTCCGGTGCTGGTACGCGAGGTGCCGGACGAAGCCGCGCTCGCCATGTCGCTGATCGAAAACATCCAGCGCGAAAATCTCAACCCGATGGAAGAAGCCGCCGGCGTGCAGCGGTTGGTGGAGGAATTCAAGATGACACACGAGCAGGCCGCGGACGCGGTCGGGCGCTCGCGCAGCGCTACGACCAATCTGCTCCGGCTGCTGAAACTGGCAAAGCCAGTACAGGCGCTCGTGATGGAAGGCGCGCTCGAGATGGGCCATGCACGCGCGATCCTTGCGCTTGAGCCCGCGCGCCAGGTGGAAGCGGGCAACCGCGTCGCCGCAAAGGGCTTGTCCGTGCGTGAGACCGAAGCCCTGGTGCACAACATGCTGCGCGGTCCTGCAGCGCGCCGCAAAAAACGCGCTGACCGCGACCTCGCGCGCCTCGAGGAAGAGGTCGCCGAGCGGCTGGGAACGACAGTCGAAATCCGACCCTCGCGCAAGGGCAGGGGCAAGGTGGTCGTGCACTACACGAGCCTCGATCATCTCGAGCAGTTATTGCGCAAACTGCGCTAGCCCGCGATGGTTTTTGTTGCGCTGCAGCGCGTTGACCGTTAGAGCCGCCAGCCGCTATACTCGGCGCGCTTCGCTCGGTGGAAGACAACGAATACCATACTTCACCGCCTGAGCAAGCCGATACGCGCCGTAGTGCGCTGGCAGCTTGCCGCAACCGCCGTATTGACGCTCGCGGCCGGCGTGCTCGAGGGCATTCACGGTGCAGCTTCGGCGGTCGCCGGCGGCCTGATCAGTATTCTCGCCGGGCTGGCGTCCGCGTTCGTGGCTTCGAGAGGCGACGCGAAGTCGGCAGGGGGGATACTCGCCGGTGCGTTGAGGGCCGAAGCGGTCAAGATCGGCCTCGCTGTGCTCCTGCTGTGGCTCGTGCTGACGAATTACGGTGAGGCCGTAGTGGGCGTTTTTATCGCCGTATTCATCGTGACGATGCTGATTTTCGCCATGGCTTTTTTTGTCCGCGACTACTGATGCCCTTCAGCGATGGCCGCCGGTACTGAGCAGACTCCTTCGGAGTACATCCAGCATCACCTGAGCTTCCTCCAGAAGCCGGTCGGCGAGGGTGGCTTCTGGACGCTCAACGTCGATTCGGTCGTAACTGCGACGGCGCTTGGCCTCATCAGTTTGGGGTTCCTCTGGTGGATCGTGCGCGGCGCTACCTCGGGCGTTCCGGGCAAGCGCCAGGCGTTCGTGGAACTCCTGATCGAGTTCATCGACGACCAGGTCAAGGGCATTTTCCATCACGGCGACCGCAACCGTTTCGTCGCGCCCGCGGCCCTCACGGTGTTCGTCTGGATCGTCCTGATGAACGCGATGGACTTCATTCCCGCCGACTGGGTGGCGCTCGCGACTCACGGCTTCGCGCCGCACGGCTTCCACGTCGTGCCGACTGCGGACGTGAACACCACCTTCGCGCTGTCGCTCTCGGTGTGGCTGCTGATGATCGGCTTCTCGATCTCGGCCAAAGGCCTGGGGGGCTGGATCCACGAGCTGTTCTGCGCGCCGTTTGGTTCCAATCCGCTCCTCTGGCCGGCGAATTTCCTCTTCAATCTCGTCGAGTACGTGTCGAAGCCGTTGTCGCATTCGCTGCGGCTGTTCGGCAACATGTACGCGGGCGAGATCCTGTTCCTGCTGCTGTGGATGTGGGCCGCGCATAGCACGCTCACCAGCGACTATTTCGTCGGCTGGATCACTTCGGTGGTGCTGGGGCTCGGCTGGTCGATTTTTCACATTCTGATCGTGCTGCTGCAGGCTTACATTTTCATGATGCTGACCATCGTGTACATCTCGATGGCGCACGAGCACCACTAACTCGTCACGTTTCGCTCGGGAAAGGAAAATACCAATGGAAAAACTTCAGCTGCTGGCGCAAGTGCAGGCCTTCACCGGCATCGGCATCGGCCTCATGATCGGCTTGGGTGCCGCGGGGGCGTGCATCGGCGTGGGCATCATGTGCAGCCGCTTTCTCGAGGCGGCGGCGCGCCAGCCCGAGCTCACCAACTCGCTGCAGGGCAAGGTTTTCCTGCTGCTCGGCCTGATCGACGCCTCCTTCATCATCGGCCTGGGCATCGCGATGTTCTTCGCCTTCGCAAATCCGCTGGCGACGGCGTTCCGCTAGCGGCGGCACAGGGAGAGCGGCATGAACATCAATGTGACGCTCGTCGCCCAGGCGGTCGTTTTCGCGGCATTCATCTGGTTCACCGCGAAATTCGTCTGGCCCTACATGCTGCGCGCCATCGAAACGCGGCAGAAGACCATCGCCGACGGCCTCGCCGCGGCGGAGCAGGGGCGCAAGTCGCTCGAGGTTTCGACCCGGCAGGCAGACGAGGAGGTCAGGAAGGCGCGCGAGCGCGCTGCGGAAATCGTTTCCCAGGCGGAAAAACGCGTTTCCCAGATGATCGAGGCGGCGAAGACCACCGCCAAGGACGAGGGCAACAGGGAGAAAGCGGCTGCGAAAGCGGAAATAGCACAGGAGGTCGCGCGCGCGCGCGAGCAGTTGCGCGACCAGGTCGCGATGCTGGCGGTCGCCGGGGCGGAGAAAATCCTGCGCCGTGAAGTCGACGCGAAAGCGCACGCAGCTCTTCTGGACGGAATAAAGAAGCAACTCTAATGGCTGAGCCAAGCACCATCGCGCGCCCTTACGCGGAAGCCGTCTTCAAGCTCGCCGACGCGGAGGGCAAACTCGCCGACTGGTCGGCGGCGCTCGCCAATCTCGCCGTCGTGGCGGCGGACGCTCGCGTGCGCGCGGCCATGGGCGATCCGAATCTTTCGGCGGCAAAGCTGGCGGGGCTGATCATTTCGATCCTCGCCGGCAAGCTTACGGGGACTGCG